>Ga0209771_1000010_pt1 | contig 109011 bp, 153 predicted proteins | sample SaaInl59LU_5_DNA_FD_184639 | JGI IMG/M metagenome (GOLD analysis project Ga0209771, IMG submission 184639) | Marine microbial communities from expanding oxygen minimum zones in the Saanich Inlet - ESP_59LU_5_DNA (SPAdes) (version 2) | ecosystem: Environmental > Aquatic > Marine > Intertidal... | reverse complement strand
CCTTAGCAATTTCAGGGAGAGATTTGACTCCTGGGTACATCTTTCTAAACTTTTGCGTGTAGGAAGAAGTCTTTGTTTTCTGTCCCTTGTCCGTCTTGAAATCTTTGTAGTCTCGCTTGAGCATCTTCTTATAGCGGGTCTCGACCTCCTTGAGGGTGGTGAGTCCCCTGAAATATTTAAGGGGTGCGTAGATCCGTCCCTCCTTTTTACGCAGTTCCCCAACCTTCTTGGTAATCTGAGCATCTGTGAGGGTCATCTTACTTTTTCCGGAGATAATTTATATAGGTTTAAGTAGATTAGAGTTTTAAGTGAAATATATATTAAGATGGATAAACTTGTAAAATTGGTGGAACAATTAAGACGTGATGTCCGTAAATTGACGACGATTTTAACCGGAGATCAGGTCATCCCTTGTATGAAATCTAAAGGATCTATGTGTTCGGCGAACGGTAAACATTATGAAAACACATGCTATGAAAATATAAAACACAGCCCTAAAATTACGGGACAAGGTGGTGGATCTTCACATAAACCTGATATATACACACAAAATGGACACATCGAGTGCAAACCAGAAAATTCACCAGATTGGGGACAATGTATCCTCAAATGGGAAGATGAACGATGGGTACCGACAAATATACTTTTCCAAAAATACATGGATCAAGTTAAATTTAAACCACCACCATTTCTATCCAATAAGATTACATACTCCGAATGGATTAAGATTAAACATGATTATAACGACGAGTATTTAGATGTAGGTGAGCGAGAAATTCAGGATTTCTATAAGAATAAGGGTTGTGCGTACATACAGATAAAAGGGCGCGGATTGTATCATTTAGGAGAAGATCCACTCGAGTGGGGGGTCCCAGAATTTATCGTAAAGCAGAGGATGCGCATAAGAGTGAAGGTACATTCCAGGTCTGATTCAAACTTATCCGTGACGGCTGCTTTTCAACCTTTGGATATTAAAACACTCGAGCCGAGTGAGTACTCCCTAGATGATAGCACACGGCTACCACCTAACCTATGATGACGAGTTCGGATGATTTTTTACTCGCATTCATTCCATAGGACCATTTTACTTCACGGATTTCGTAATTTTTATACAAATCCCTGATGTGATCACAATTGTTATACGTCAGTATCCAGTTTTTTCTTTTGTTTAAAACCTGGAAAAGTTTTTCATGATCAAAACTTTCATGCATGTCTCCATTGTTTCCATACAATTTTGAATTTTCACCAAGGTAATACGGTGGATCTAAAAATATGAGACCCTCCTTATCCTTCAGAAATTCTTCAAAGTCCGTGTTATGAAATTCTATCATGGATAGGTCTAGGTCTTCGATGCGTTTAATCGATGACTCGGTGAATCTTTTTTTAGAAGATTCAGTTGAAAAACCACCCGAAAGAGTGGAGCCACTAAATGAGCACCTGTTTATGACAAAATATTGATGTCCTTGTAAAAACTCGTCGGATTCTTCCATTATCGTGTCTCTCATCATACTGAACATAGATTTCGATACGATATTAAGAAGTTTTCGGAGCTCACTACACAGTTCAACCTTACGTGTCTGAACAGACTTCCAAAATGATATGAGGGGTTTAAACTTATCATTCACTATCAATTTTGAACTGTATTTGGTGTGAAGGAAAAACTCAAAAGACCCCCCACCAAAAAAGGGTGATATTACAGTGGATGTATCGAAACCCTTTTCCTGAATGATATCGTCTAAAATGGAACACGCTCTTGTTTTTCCACCTGGATACCTGAGCGGTGATTTCATAATGTAAAATGCATAATACCTTTTAATTACGTTTGTCGAGGTATTTTACAGCCGCACCTATACTAGAATACACACACTTACCAAACCGAACGCGCCCTGTGTTAGGGTTATAGTACCCCTTGTGACCATTGAAAAAAGCGCTGTGTATCTCACCCATTTAAAAAAATGCAACATTATTTTAATATATCAGGATGGGTCTCTCGATCATCATGGGGAATATGTTTTCTGGTAAAACATCCGAACTTATTCGACGACTCAAAAGACTCCGAGTTCTAGAAAAGAGAATCTTGGTTGTCAACTCATCCAAAGATACGCGGTCTCCTGATGAAGTTCTTAGGACACATGATAATGTCAAGTTTAATTGTTACAAAGTTCACGATCTATATGAACTCCTGGATAAACCGGATTTTGAATATTCAGAGATTGTCGCCATAGATGAGGCACAGTTTTACCCAAACTTGAAAAAATTCGTGGAGATGTGCCTGGAAATGGGGAAGGATGTCATCTTAGCGGGTCTCGATGGTGACGCGTTTCAAAGGAAATGGGGTGAACTTCTCGATTGTATCCCAATTGCGTCTGAAGTCACAAAGTTATCAGCGTTGTGCAAATATTGTAGACACGAAACCCCTGGTCCGTTCACAAAGAGGATTGTCGAAGACAAAAAACTTGAACTTATCGGTGGAAGTGATATGTACGTCGCAGTGTGCAGGAAACATTTATAATTTGAAGATCTTATCAGATATATTTCGCGCACCTCTCCTGAACCAACCTAACATAGACACAGAATCGTCTTCGTATAAAGGAATAATCAGAGAAATTCGAATACACCCATCATTCTGTCTGGACACTGAATGCTTTACTTCACTCCCATTGTACACGACACCTTTGCCTGCGCGACTCTCGTCAACCCTGATCATCCTGTATCGATCCTTTGTCATGAGATGGGATGTATTACATTCACTAATGTACACATTGCATACGTATGTCTTTCGTAACCCGTTCGTGAAGTTGTTGTCGAAATGCCAGTCGATGTAATGACCTTTCTGATTATACAGACGCAAAAACCAACAGTACTGCTCCCTTTCACAGTTGGCTGGTTTCAATCCGTCAACGTTTAATTTTGAGACATACTCCTCTATGATATTATACACTTGTGGTAACTTCTCTTTCACTGTACTTCTCACAAGTTTATAACCCTCGACTGGACCAGCACTTGTTTTATTACCATGTTCCTGTATGAGTTTAATAATATCATTCACATATGGATTCAAGTTATTAGAAATTGTAGAACAATCGACATGTTCAATTTTTCCACTCTGAGCTGGCTTAAGATATCCATTCCATAAATTCAATATGAATGGTATCAGAATTATGAACACTATAATTAATAATGTTTTAATCTTCATACAGTAGAATGTTATTTTTTTAAATCTAGAATCTATTGACATCGATGATGAGAACAACTCTTTTATCGTTTCCAGTCTTAATGACTTCATGATATCTTGAGTGATCAAATAGAAAATCCTCACCTTCACGATGTACATGTGGTCCATTCTCTGTATACAAGGTACAGTCGCCATCACCAATTATCGTTATGTGGTATCTCAGTAAGTGATTGGTTTCAGCCCTATGGGGTGGTATAGTCATAGGACCCTCCATAACAGCGAATGCACATGTCCATTTATAAATACTGGGTATCTGGTCGATTAAACTTTTCAGTAAGGGGAAATCTTCACCCTTGTAATAGTAATATTTTTCATTCTTTTCAAACCATGGATCCAAATCATGATAATAGTGTTTATCGATTTTTTTTGAAACCTCTTCAAATTCTTTTTGTAATTTTTTGAAGTGTGTTTTCACCAACCATAATCCTTTGAAGTTCCAGGTGGAATAGTCTCTCGAATATAGTAACACATCGATGAATGTGTTTCTTATTCCGATCATCGGACGTTTCCAGTTACTGAAATATAATTTATCAATCGGTGCTTTCATGTAATCATGTATAACCATCACTACAGGAATCAACAACAGATTCCACATTATTTTCTCCATACATAATAAATGCCAGGTTATACCCCAAAAACTTCGGGTTATGCTCCCGCTCCCACCACAGAGACTAAGGATCTCAAGGAACGTTTTTCCATGTCCGCCATCCCCCAACTCACTATCATACAGATGATCCTCGCTGCGGTGATTATCTTTTATGCGTACACCGCGCGAAAGGTTAAGGGGGTTGTCGTTGGAACCCTCGCTCTGTCTATCGGTCTCCTCCACATGTACGACCACCTTTACCGTGTCCAGCGTGGTCCCGAGAAGCTCTTCTTCCTTCCAGGTGAGGAAAAGAAGGAGGGTTATTGCGCCACCGGTGCCTGTGGTATGTAAATTATATTTGTGAATATTAAGTATGCGCGCCAAGATCGTTCGCAGCCCTGATCCGAAAAAGAAGTTCAGGGCAATACTAGAAGACGGTAAAACTGTTGATTTTGGTGCAAGAGGGTACTCAGACTACACCAAACACAAGACACCCTCACGAATGCGATCGTACGTACTCAGACATGGTGGTCAGATATCTAAACGAATCATAGCGGAGAGAGATCCCAGAAAGATTCAGAACATGATGCTAAGTGTTGATAGGAGTGATAAGGAAAATTGGAAAATGAGTGGTATCAACGGGGCTGGTTTTTGGTCACGTTGGTATCTCTGGAGTTTTCCCGATGTGAATGATGTTAAATCATTCATGAAGAAACGGTTTGGTTTAGTTCTCGTTTGAGGGCTTCAAATTTATTAAAAAATTTAATCATCGTCTCAAGGCGTTCGTAGAGTTCATTACCCAAATAGTTCTCTACGAATTCTTCTGTAAACTCATTGGTGTTTGCATAATCTTTTATTATTTCATATGCGTCACCCATATTAGTCCCATCCCACTCTTCTAAAACTCTCTTCACGTCCTCAAGCTGCATTATTCATTTGAACGCCATTTTTTTAAGCGTTGTTGGGCATCTGCTGGCGAGCCTTCTCAATCGCGTTGGTCGCCAACTTAACCGCAAGCTCACGGAGCTTCTTCGCGTTGTTGTTCAGGTTGTTCGCGGGCTTGTTGCCGTTGTTGTTAGGCTTCGCGTTGTTGTTGGGCTTCGCGTTGTTGGCGGGCTTGTTCGCGTTGTTGGCGGGCTTGTTCGCGTTGTTGGCGGGCTTCGCGTTGTTCGCGGGCTTCGCGTTGTTCGCGGGCTTGTTCGCATTGTTCGCGGGCTTGTTCGCGTTGTTGGCGGGCTTCGCGTTGTTGGCGGGCTTGTTCGCGTTGTTGGCGGGCTTGTTCGCGTTGTTCGCGGGCTTCGCGTTGTTCGCGGGCTTGTTCGCATTGTTCGCGGGCTTCGCGTTGTTCGCGGGCTTGTTCGCATTGTTCGCGGGCTTCGCGTTGTTCGCGGGCTTGTTCGCATTGTTGGCGGGCTTCGCGTTGTTGGCGGGCTTCGCGTTGTTCGTGGGCTGAGAATTCACCATGATCGTTTTATACTAATAATTAAGATTATTTTTTCAACTCACGTTTTTTGAGTGTCGCCTTTAATTCGGACATGAGTTTGGCGCGTGTCGCATTTATGACTGGTTTCCTAGGTGGCTGAGCTGAAGGTGGGGGTGGAGGTGGAGGTGGAGGAGGACCACCCCGGGATGGTACATAAGAATTGGGCACGACGATCGTCTTGCAAATTCGAATCATTTGCTGAGCATTTTTTACACTATTTTCAAAATTCATAGTAATCCTAGAACGAAGTTCCTTGGCTGTGAGCTTTACGCGTTTCCCGCGAACATCTTTCGTAACCCGTAGACCCAACTTCTTAGCCTTCTCTTTCAGGTCCTTGTACTGCATTTAATAGTAACACAGAAAATCGTTCAAAACATCAAAAAATCTGTAAATGTCCTGATTTCCCCGGTATCGATAAGTCTGACAAACTCAATATCTTCTTCTGAAAATAAAAGTGGACTTGGTAAACTCATTGTATACACGCGACATATAGTCAATGTGATATGATCAAAATAAATTAAAATTTCATTGATATCAACCGTATCTATAGCCACCCTAAATTTTCCCACAGACAATTCATAACGACCATCCTGGGTACGAGTAAGTAGCCGTTTCTGTATAAACTCCTCACTGTAGTTACTTGGTGGTGTACATCCAATTTTATGGTCATGTCCTGTGTATCGCATGAGTTTTTGTAAACCTATTGCGAGTTTTTTCAAAAAAATGCGTTTTTCAATACTTAGAGACATATGTTCTATATCAATATAAAATGAGTGAAGTCATAGAATTGAAATATATGATTCACAAGGTATTACTACCCAGGATACGACAACTCGAAGAAGAAGTCGCTACACTCAGGAAACATACATGGCCATATGTTCAGGCTCAGAAAGAACATCATCAATTGGACGACATACATACCAAAATACATTTTTTAAAAAACCTCGATGACGATACGATCAAGGAACTGCTAAGTATCAAATCCATATTTAGTGTAAACCCAAACATGGAATTAATGGAATACGATACGATTACACATCGAATTCTACAGAATAATTTCTGCTAGAATAGTATACAATGGCTCGTAAAAGAAGAGGTAAAGCTGAAGCTACCCGAAGCGGTTCCGCGACAGCTGCTGCATCTACGGCATCTTCTTCCCTTATAAATGCAGCTATCGTATGGTATTTAATGCAGCCAGCGTACCCGGGTGCTGAATTAGCTGATTTATCTTTACCCATGAAATTAGGTGTTGGGTGTTGCGCGTGTTCTCTGCTTTCGTCGATAATACGAATAATACAGTACCTCATACATTTCTTGACTGGTATTAAAACATTTTAATTTTTTTCCCAGTACATAATAAACAATGGGTTCTGCTCTGTCGTCCATGTGGTTCTTCGTAAGCCCCATCCCCGATGTATCTTCTAAAGGTAAACCTAAACCGATTTCCGCGGCTCTGATGCTCTGTAGTTGTATCATTTTAACGATGTCGTTTTATGGTGGATACCGTTTCTGGAGCGAAACATTCCCATTCCCGATGCCGGCTCCATTTTACCCCGGTATGTTACTTGTATGTTGTCTATCTTGTTGCTCGAGTAGTAAGCTTGTTGGACAGGCGCGTAAATTTGCTAAAGTATAACGTGTCTTATTTAAGTTTCAACATATAAAGAGTCTTACGTATGAGGGTGACGATTTCATCTTGAATATTTTTCAAGTGTGTGTCTTTGGGAAGTTTCATAGCTTTCATCCGACGCAGTATATCCTTGAAATATTTCTCACTTGAGGTGGAATCGTTACTGAACCGCTTGTTCATCTGGACGGGTTTGATTTTAGAATATTTACCCATATATGTTTCGGAATATGCATCAATGAGGGGTACGATCCCCGAGTAATACTTCTCCAATGCCTTGTGTTGTGCATATGAATTCGTGTTTAGGTGGAAGTAATGTGTTTGGGTCCTGGAATTCATAAGCATCGCTATGAAAGTATTCACCGCGGTCATTCTATTTTTATTATTAAAGAAGATTTTTTAATAATAAATATATGAGGATATTGTCTATAGACATTGGATATCATAATATGGGACTGGTCGTCGCGGAGACCTCCCGTACAAGTCCAAAATTTAAAATTGAGTTCATGAAAAAGGTAAGCTTGGGAGACTACAAGTTCATACAATCAAATGACTTTGTGGATATCATCCCTTTATTCGTTGAAGATCATAAGGAAATCTTTGACTCGGTCGACAAAATCCTGATAGAGAGGCAACCACCAACTGGTTTCACAAACGTAGAAATTTTACTACATTACATGTTCAAGGATAAGGTTTCTCTAATTTCACCCGTGAGCATGCATACACATTTCGGTATACGACATTTGGATTACGACCAAAGAAAGGAACGGACTATATCAATATCTGAAAAATATTTAGATGATGAAATTCCGTATGACAGGAAACACGACATCGCTGATGCTATATGTATGATCGCGTTTTATACGTTTAGGACTCATGTGCATTTTTTTGATTCATTCAGATTTAAGAAGACGTAGATTTCATTTCTTCGTGGAGAATCGTAAGGGCGTTCTTCACGTGTTCGAACATATCAAAGATTTCATTAACGTTACGTCTCTCTAAAGCACCCTCCAGTTGCTTGATGTTATGTTCGATAGAACGCTTCTCCTCTCGCAAAGAAGCGAGTTTCTCTTCAAGAAGAGCAATCCTGGAATTGATTACATTTGTATTTTTTTCCATATTCTTATCCAGAATATCAATTTGTTGTTGATAATAATCCTTCTGTCTCTTGATAATTTCCCTCTTCACGTCTGAAGTACAATTTTCAATTTGAAAATCGAGTCTTTGTGTTTTTTCTTCAAAGTGCTCAAGTTCTTGCATGTAGGATGTATGATACAGGTCTAGGTTGTATTTAAGGTGCTTGATTTCCTGTTGAATCTTGGTATCCATTATAATATACAGTCGTTTCAAATCTTTATATTATAAAAATAATGTGGATATACAGTAAATGCCAACGACCAAGCAGATTCAGGATGCTCGCAAGAAGTTGAAAAAGATGCCTAAACCTAAGGGTAACGCCCCCAAGATACCGTCAAGTGCGCTTCTTCGTCTCATCGCGAATGATCCCAAAATTAAGCGTAACCGTGAATTTGTTAAGCGCGTACACGAACTTATCAAGAACGGTAAATAAATTACTTTACAATTTTACCACTCGCGACTTTACACATATCTTTTATCATGTTATCAAAATGCCCAAGCCTGTACTGCGCTATACCCCAAAGTATGAAAAAGACAGTTTTTGTAAGATGATTGATTTCGTTCTCTTCCATCTTATAGATTGGTCCAACTACCCGACCCATGAAGGTTTTCTCCTTTTTCTGCCCTGTGATCATCATCTCAGCCTGAGTCAATGCACATGTGTCGTCGTTGACCGACCAATGATAAAAAATGAAAGGTATGAGAACCGAATAGAATTCTAGATTTCTACGATCATTCGTGAACGGGATAATCAAGATCCACAAAAGAAAGACAAGATGAATGATAAAAATTATATTCATTTATTATAAGATGAGCGTAGAAATTAATATGGAAGAATCATGGAATGAATACCACGAAGATGTACTTCGTCAGTGGGGAGAGGCGTCGGCTTGTTACAGATACATGCACCATCGCGCATTTTTAATGTACAAAAAATTAAGTCTACGATTTAATTTACCCGTGATTGTCTTGTCGACAATTACAGGCACCGCAAATTTTGCCCAAAGTACGTTACCCGCGAGTATACAACCCGCGGCACCGTCCATTATCGGTGGCTTAAATCTTATCGCTGGGCTCATCGCGACGATTATGCAGTTCCTCAAAGTGAATGAATTGATGGAGAATCATAGAACGTCTGCCTTAGGTCACGGAAGTTTGTCGAGAAACATTCGTCTCCAATTATCCCTACCACGTGTTGAGCGTAAAAAGGAAGGTCTGAAGTTTGTTGAAGAATGTAAAGCTGAATATGATCGTTTACTCGAACAATGTCCTGCTATTCCCAAAAAGATTTTATTAAATTTCGATAATGAATATCCACTGGACAGTGTGTTTACGAAACCCGAAATATTAAATGTGCGCCCAATACCAAAATTAAAGTTACCAAAGACGATTGAACCCATTCATGCCATAACCAAGAATACCCCATTTGAACGAGTCGGGGAATTTTTAATTCCTAAGCAGGAGGAGGAAGAGGAAGAGTATGAGGAAGGGGAAGAGGAAGAGGAAGAGGAAGAAGAGACAGACGTCGAGCAAGGTAAACCAACAGAATAAACATCGCAAGATTGGTAAGGAATACAGATGCTATGAATGGAAACATTTTCCTTTTTAAAGGTTCCATGACACGTTTATGTAGTGCGTCATTTTGCAACACCAAATCTATCGCCTGATTAGTAAGATCATCGATGGACTCCTTCATTAAGATAATTGAGCAAAAAAAAAGCCCGGTTGTTACAACAATACATACGAAACAAATTGATCTCATTCGTAAGTTCATAAGTGAGGGTAAGAACGTGTTCATATGTGGAGCCATTGGAGTTGGCAAATCGTTTATTCTCCAAAAGGTATTGGAGGGAACAAATCATGTTGAACTACAACCTTCACACCTAAAGCGTGATTCACCTTTTTTACCATTTATTAAACCAACTCGGAAACATGTATTCATAGAAGATTATGACAGTGTATTCAAACCATTGGTTGAAGAAGTTTCGGATGGAAACAAACTCACCCGAGGTTCTCTTCTGATCACAACCACGAACATGTGTATGTTTCCAAATTTTGAAACTGTGTTCGTTCCGAAACATAAACCCGAGGTTTTGATGACTCTGGTAGAGAAGGATGGGGTCGAGATCTATAACGCCGCTGTGAGATCAGCTGGAAATATTAGGAACTTTTTTACATATATTGATGGCTATGATGAGATGGATGACTTTCAAACACCGAAAGATTTCATAGCTGACGTGTTATCTGACCCAGCTCCGATTGAGATAATGGATAGTATACCCGAACATGGTCACATTTGGGATATATTTCAAGAGAATTACATCGATTCTAAAGGTGTGGACGTAGTCAGGTCTAGTGATTCATTCTCATTCGCAGATGTTTTAGACAATCATATTTACAAATCAACCAACTGGCACATGATGCCGTATTTTGTGCTACATGCGTTGACTATACCAAAGTCATGTTTGGGTGAACCACTCGACCGAAACAAAATCAGACCAGGGAGTTGTTGGACAAAATTGGGAAATTATAGGATGCGAAAACAAAAATATGATGGTATTCGTAGAAAGTCTAGGATGGGTCTCGGTGTAGAAGAAATGTGTCTATTAAAGAATTATGCAGAAAAGGGAGACCTAAGTAATCTGATCGAATACGGAATCACACCACAAGATTTCGACGTGATTAATCATCTCGCAGTTGGAAACAACTTAAAATCAAAAGACGTCACAAGAGTAAAGAAGGCACTCAAAAATGCCTACGACTGAAGATGAAAAGGAGACAGAAGTCACCGAGTGCGTGAAGATTGTAGGTAACGAGATTCTATTCTATGGGGACATCGATACTGATAATGCCCTTGAGTTTGTAGAAAAATTTAAGAAACTCGAGATTGAAATGTTGAAGCGAAAAGCAGAACTCGTGGGGTATGATCCACAAATTCGTGTGCACATCATGAGTGGTGGTGGCGACATCTTTTCCGGTCTAAACATGATGAATGTTCTTGAACGTGCCCGAGTGAAGGTTGTGACTGTCGCACAGGGGTCATGCTGTAGCGCCGCCACATTCGTGTTTTTGGGTGGTTCAGAGCGTCGCATGGGTAGTAATGCATACCTTCTGATTCACCAGATTTCCACTGAATTTTGGGGGAACTTTCATGACCTCCGTAACGAGATGAAGACTTCTGAGAAGTTTATGAAGATGCTCAAGAAGATGTACCTCTCGAAGACGGAGATTCCCGAGAAGAAGTTCAAGCGTCTCATGAAGAAGGATATATATCTGAGTCCTTCTAAATGTATCAAATATGGGATCGCTCATTTCGTTGACTGATTGTGACCGAACGTTTATAGAGAGCCAATATACATATAATGATAAAAACAATACAAAATGTGTTTAGAGTGAAGGGGAATGTTGTGCTTTCTAAAGGCTTAAGTCGTTCCATTCTACCGTAATTTACAACTGGAAGTGAAGACATCTATTTAAAGTTGAGAATTTAATTAATCGTAGTATGGAACGCCTTATAAAGAAAGATAAGAATGGATCTGAGAGATTTACGGATATTCGTGTTGAGAGCCTACAAGATGGAACGGCGGACATCGTGAAGGTGTGTGGTGTCGTAGGGAGTGATAAGGTGACTGAGTCTCGAACAAACGTCAAGACGGGATACGAAAAGGCTCTCGCTCGCGCTCAAACAATGTGGAACAATGAAAGAACCAGGTGTACCGAGATTCTTCCTATGTTGGCGAACAAGTGGGAAGATCGTCAAAAGTACATTTCTGAACCCTTCTATGTGCAACCCAAAATCGATGGTGTCCGTCTTCTCGTCTCTAATAAGGGGTGCTTTTCTCGGACTGGTAAACCCGTGCAAGGTGTGGAACATCTCGCCAAAGATCTTAAGGATGGCGAGTACCTTGATGGAGAGTGTTATGTTCCCAACAAGACATTCGAAGAAATTACGAGTATGTTTAAGATGAACCCCAAAGATCTTGAGTTTCATGTGTTTGATTATTTTGACCTGAATCGACCGAATCTAACTTTCGAAGAACGAAAGGAGCGAATCTCAATCGACACGTTTCTCGTGAAATCGAAAGATGGTATTCAGAAGTATCACGATATGTTTGTGCGACAGGGTCACGAGGGTGTTATGATTCGAGATGCTTCGAGTATATATGAGATTGGGAAACGCAGTAACTACCTCCTCAAACACAAAGAGTTTCAAACCGAGGAGTACCCCATCGTGGATGTCAAGGAGGGAACTGGACGTGAAAAGGGTGCGGCGATATGGGTCTGTAAGGTGGGAGAACAACACTTTTCTGCGAAACCCGAGGGAACTCTCGACACCAGGCGCCAGTTTCTCAAAAACAAAGATCAGTACATCGGTAAACGACTCACGGTTCGGTTTCAGAATCTAACAGCTCTGGGTATACCAAGGTTTCCGGTCGGTGTAGCAATTAGAGATTATGAATAATAGTAGAATATAGTAATGAATAAGATCGCGATCGACATCGATGAAGTTCTTGTACCATTTCTCAGCCCCATGGCTCGGTATCACGGACAAAAGTCTGGTATACGGAAAACTGATAAACCAAAATACAATTACGTCTATAGGGATATTTTTAATGTCACAGAAAAAGAGTCTCAAAAAATGGTTCAGGAATTTTACAAGTCTGGACACTTTAAAGTTCTTCAGCCGATAAGGGGGTCTCAAAAGGCGATGTTAGCATTTCGCCGTAACGCAAAGAAGATGTACATCGTAACAGGTCGCCAAGATGTTGTCCGGGAGGATACGGAATTGTGGATTGACCGTTTCTTTCCCGGAATCTTCGATGATATCATTCTCACAAACAGTTACACCCCAAATGAAGTCAAGAAAGTTGATATTTGTCGATCTCTCAACATTGGTCTGATCATTGATGATAATAAGTCCATATGTGACGAATGCATCAAATCTGGTATGATTGCTCTAAACTTCGTTGGTGTCCATGATGAGGATCTTTACCCGTGGTGTGAAGAGAGTGAAATTAGTATAAAAGGATGGAACTCACTAAACTTATAATGTCTCTCGGTCTCATCGGTCTCGGTTCCATCGGCGGTAACCTCGCCCTAAACATCCAGAAGTCCCACGAACTCAACGTGTGCAACCGTTCACCCGAAAAGGTGAAAGCTATTGTTAAGAAGTCTTCGCATGTGAAGGGCTACGAAAATGTTGAAGAGATGGTATCTGATATGAAAGAGCCTCGCACCATCATCACAGCTCTTCCCCATGGGGAGACTACGGATGCTATGGTGAAGAATTTGAGTTCGGTGATGACCGCGGGTGACACTATCGTGGATTGTTCGAATGAATTTTACCGAACCTCGAGGAATCGGGGTGCTTTCTGTCAATCCAAGGGTATCGGGTACCTCGGAACTGGTCTCTCCGGTGGTGCTGAGGGTGCTCGTCTAGGTCCCGCACTCATGATTGGTGGACCCTTGAAGACATTTGAAGAGCATGAGGACCTCTTCAAATCGTTCGCCAAGAGTTTCGCATACATGGGTGAAGACTATGGTGTTGGTCACTTTACCAAGATGGTACACAACGGTGTAGAATATGGTATGCTTCAGGGTATTGCTGATGTGTATGCCTACTGTAACCAGGATACACACTACATGAACCAGGTTCTGAAGGCTGTTCAGAATACAGATATCGATGGGTACCTCACCAGGTCGGCGATGGATGTACTTCATGAATACGATATCAAGAAGATTGCGGATATCGGACACATGAATAACACGGGTCTGTGGTGTTCGGAGATTGGTCTCGAGTATGGTATTCCTACACCCACCATTAACTCAGCGGTCAATTCGAGGTTTACGAGTCGTCATATTAAGGCAGTCAACGCTGTTGACCACAGAAACTGCGCCATCGACTTTACGGTGGCAGTTGACGCACTTCGTTTCGTGTTCGCGACATCCCTCCTCGAGGGGTATGACCTCATGGCGACCCGGCACGTTGGGGATGAAAGTATCAAACAGGCTTGGTCTTCGGGTACCATCATCGAGTGCCCCATGATTGGTGAGGATTATCGTACTATTATCGAAGAGACTGTAGAAAACGCGAGGGTCATGGTGATGTACTGCGTCGCCGCGGGTATTCCCTGTCCAGCTGTTCAGGCGGCACTCACCCAATATGATTTTACGCATCAGAGTTCCACATCTATGAAGTTTATCATGGCGCAACGCAACTACTTTGGTCAACACGAAATTATGGAGGCGTGATCCCATAAATAATCGACTTCCTTTTCCTTTAGGAAAAAGTCTTTGTTGCCCCTTTTGATTTCTCTGAGTACATTTTCATAGGCGCACCCGCCAATGTCAAGTTCCCATTTATCGTTTTCATTTATGAGGATGTGTTTATCCCCTGGGACCATCTTGGCTAAGTCTGCTTCTAATTCAATACCCTTGTATGTCATCGCAATTTTGCATTCTGTAGGCGCTGTACCCTTGTATTCCATGTTTCTTGCAATTTGAATTATTTGCGGCTCGATTGAACCCAATTCTTTTAAGATTTCTTCACGATTTCTGAACATGTGTTTTGCGATGATTGTCGCAAACAATAGGACACAATGACTTTGATACATGTCCCCCACTATACCCACGGTATCAAAGTAATTAATCCTCTCATTCATGTCTCCAGTTTCATGTAACTTAATTTTTATAGACTCGAGTTTCTTTGGTGTTCGTATATGCTGTAAGATATCTTTACCGAGGTAGTGATCGTTATAGACCACTTTTAGGTTATTTTCGCTGATAAAGTCTTTGATTCTCTCAAAGTCGTATTTGGAGTGACCATGGGGTTTCTCAAGGATATATGTCGCATCGACGAGACCGAGGTAGGGTTCTACGTTTTCACAAAAGTTATGCGTAGGGATGGACATGTATGCCACAACGTCAGGGACACCTCTCAGGTGTTCCAAGTTCGCCACATGCTGTCTAGAAATGGGAGTGTGAGGGCAATCCAATTTCTTGAGAGCTGGAATGATACGAGTCTTTGCCAGATGTCCCCTGGCACCGAAAACAAGGCAGTGATTCATCTGTTACTTTTTCCTGACATTAAAATAATGTTCGCCCTCCTCTGTAAACCCATCGCTGTTCCGACACCTAGTGGAAACGCCGTTCTTCGTGCTAAAGATTGTCGCATAGCGTATGTGAAGCCATCTCAAGTTCAAGAAGGTGTCTATGAACTTGAGATACTTGAAGCACCCCCGATAAATATTAGCGAGTCAGATTAATCAAAACACCCGACTTTGGTTTCATAAAAATAACTTCATCACACTCACCACCCTTCATCACCATCTGTGCCTCACCACATGTAGTTCCAGGCTGTTTGTGACGGTCACACGCAATCTGGGTTCTCTCCGTAATATCCAACCTCTGACTGTACCCGATGAACGTTCTATCGACAATACCATCCTTGTCGAGAGCTTCGACTGTCGCTTTCCACGAATACTTCCCAAACTCCCAATACTTTGTATCATCCACAGGTGGTGGTGGGGCATCCAACGCAGATGAACGAGCGGGTCGCTTCTTTCGTGACCCTGAGACAAGTGGCGCAAACAAAAACTTAACAACAGTTGCCATTACTATTGTTAGGTTTCGTATTTTTAAGTTGTTTCTCTCCCAATCGGGTTCGAACCGATGACCTCGCGATTAACAGTCGCACGCTCTAACCAACTGAGCTATGGGAGAATGGGTCCCCTCTATCCGAATCGAACGAATGACAAATGGAACTACAGTCCACTGCTCTACCAACTGAGCTAAGAGGGGTTTAAGCTCCCACGTGGATTCGAACCACGGGTGGTGGATTCAAAGTCCACAGTGTTTACCAACTACACTATAGGAGCCTCGGATATAATATCTATACTCGTGAATTCTTTAAGCCCTTTACACTGAACAGTCTTCCACAAGTTTAGACCTATCGTTGATGAGTTTCATACTCGCAAGAGACACAGAAAATAATCCGGCACTCGTATTCGCTACGATCATTGGAACTACGTTGAAATAGATGGAATACACGAGACCCAGGGAACTCGCCAACATGTTGAGTCCCAGGAAAGTGTAATTTATAGCTGCAGTGTCTTTTGTCCTATACACATGAACGACTTGGGGCACAAACATGATCGAAATGAGTACAGAACTCGTCAGACCAATACCGTCGATGACCCCTTCCATTACATGGTACTATTTTCTAACGTTTAAGTAGGTATGATTGTTTTCATCATTTTGCTAATTGTCGCGGTACTACTACTCATACGCACCGAACGAAAAAAATTTGCAAATTACGATTTTAAATGTTTTTTATTGGCTATGAAAAATCAACCAGCTAGGAGTGAACAATTTATTCGGTCACTCGATAAAAAGATTCCACTTGAAATCATTTATGGAAAGGATACGAGAAGTCCACAAACAGCCAGAGAATTTCAGGAATTGGTTGATCAAGATTATTATGAAAAGGCTTTGGAGATGTATGAAGACCCAACAGTAAAAAGACCCGACATAACATATTTCAATTTGGGAGCAATCGGGTGTTTCATGGGACACATGGAATTCTACCAGAGATGTTTTGATCAGGGGTTAAAATACGCCGTCATATTTGAAGACAACGTAGTCATCGATTCAAATAAAATATACGACCAAATACAATCCGTGATTGACGAAAAGGGTGATGACCTCGAGATGTGTTTTTTCCATTGTTTATCGAGACTTCCAGATAAAAAGGAAGGAACTCTTGAAAAGGTAAAATGGATTTCAAGTACCAAATGTTATCTCATAAATGTTCACAACATGAGGTGGTACAAGCGATTCTTTTTACCCATGGATAATCACGTAGATATGAAACACGAGGATCTCATCGCCAGGGGTGCTCGTATATATTACAAGGATCTTAGAAGGTACATGCACATCGACCGCTCACACACAAGTATCATAGGACACAGTGATCACGGGCGAAGGAGTTTCTTCTCGAGAATACACCCAGATGTGAGTATAAATAAACTCAAACATGGTTACTAAACCCTATGAATAAATACAGGTCTCTCGGGTCGAATGATAGTTAGCCCTGCACGTAAAATAAATTGCGCCAATCTCGATCGCACTATGATGACTGTATGATCGATATATTTTTTAGATTGTGGTCTGTGTCGATCTAGGACATCCTTCATCGAAAGAATTCGATTCAATGATAATTGTTTACATTCAGTCGTATCCATCACGAGACGAACTCGTTCGTTAAATAACCAAGCTCTTCTAAAATGTAAATCTAAATCTTTTGGATTTGTTAAATCAGATAGACTAATCTTTATAGATCGCGTCATTTTTATAAGTACACAAAAAAATACTTATAAAAATGATCCCAACGGGTCTCGAACCCGTGACCTTGGCGTGCCTCGTGTGGGTATGACCCCACGTGTGTATAACACTGTATAAGCACCACGCTCTAACCAACTGAGCTATGGGATCAAAACTCGTACATCGTTGTCTTGAACCTACCTCTTATCTTAACAGCGGGTTCGATGAAGAGTTCTCGTATGTTATCTTTCTCTCGTTCAGTACCTTTAAGTTCTTTCGCGTGTTTGTCGATACTGGCTTCAGAATTAAACTGTACATGTTCTAATGTATGATATTCCACACCGTCTTCCATCACGATAGTCACATGATTCGGTGGGGATACATGCGCACCTATGAATTTAGCATCTTTGTACAACTCTCTAAACATACCCCTCCCCTATAGTATATCGAGATAATCCTTCAATATTATGTTTATATATGTTAGATGATTTATACTTCAATTATACTTTTGATAATTGTATTGATGTTACTATACGCCATGGAGCGAAAGGCACCAACGTCATATAAACCAAAATTAAAGAAAGATGGGTTTTTGTTAATGAATCACCCAGATAAGGATGAAATTTTAAATAAACTCCCAGATGGATATGTATTTTTGGATTATAAGTACACAATCAATGGTTGTACACTTTCCACATTTCATAGAGATGTTACATCAAGTCAGTATATTTTCAAGACGAAACACCCAGTTTACACTTTCATAACGTATGAATACGATGGACCGGCACTTTCTGTCTGTCCAGGAAGTCATCTCTCCACACCTATGCTCTATTCGAGACCACTCACCGTAAACGCAAACTCTGTGTTATTCAACTGTGACGTCGTTCACGCGGGTTCGATGAATCTTGAGAAGAAGCCAAGAAAAGCTGTTCAATACAAAATCGCTCATAAAGATGATATCGAAAAACTCAAACATCTGAATGGTATACGCAAAGAGAAGAGTGGTGACTGTAACAAACGAAACAGTGTCACACTAGACATTTTGTATCGTAAACTATCACTCATCTTTTCATACATCGTGAATCATCATATGACCCCATACCTTCAAGATCGTAAAAGTAATATTCTGTGTAAACTCATCGGTGAAGAAAGATGTTTCTATAATGTATAGAGTAATGTCTTTCGAGATCATAACGTATGCAAACAAATCTCAGGGTATGTTTGAGGAACTTGTAAATAACAAGTTTGGGGTACCAGTCAAGGTCTTGGGGTGGGGTACAAAATGGAAGGGATTTTCAGATAAAACGGATGGTGTTTTGAAATATCTCGAAACAAAGAATGATACAGACTTAATTATCTTTCTCGATGGATTCGATACAAAAATCAACAAGAAACCAGATAAACTTGTGGAACTTTTCAAGCAGTTTAACTGTAAAGTTCTACTTTCAAGTGACCCCAATATAAGTGGTAAGTTTATCACACGCCTCATTTTTGGTACATGTAAAGGAAACGGAACCGCCAACGCCGGTATGTACATGGGATATGCAAAAGAACTCCGAGACTTTTTGAAATCTGAAGAAAACATAAAATGCAAAGATGACCAGGTGAACTTTAATACATTATGTAGAAGTCATGACTATGTACGCGTTGATGAAAATAATGTAATTTTTCACAACTTCAGACCAATCGATGCACGAAAAGAATCGAATGCACTCTTTGTGTCATATCCGGGTTCCCCAGGTCTATCCAGGTATTCTCGAGCGCTCGTAGAATACACACAATTCGTATACATATACATATTGTGTCTACTCGTGTTAGCTATGGCATTTTTGCCTCGCCATAAAAATGTATTGGTCGGTTCCACGTTGGGTCTAACTGCTTTTTATGCATTCACTGCTGATAAATCGTGTACAGTTTAGGCGGTTTTCATGGCAGTCATCTGCGCCACATGGTTCGAGAGGCTCGCGTTCGCTTCGAGACCGAGGAGGCTGATAACTTCACCGATGAGAATACTCTGTTGGACCATGACCAACATCTTAGCCATATCCGTCTTGGGACTGTAGTCACCGTATCCGACTGTACTCATGGTAGTGAAAGAAAAGTAGAAGGGGTCGAGAATAGAATTGAACCCAAAACTCTTGTTGCTCATGCGATCAAGAAGGGAGTAGAGAATCCCGAACACGAAAGTGATGAGGAATACGACAGGTAAACGCTGCATTTATAACCAACTGAGATTTTTATTCACACTCTATTTTGTGCAATTCATCTATCCGTACATCACTACTTTTTCGTCGAATATTTTTAAAAGCACCAAGCCACCTGGCTACCGCGTGAGACGAACTCACAGACGCGGTTTCGTCATTCACGACAATACTTAGACCGTTACAGACATCTGGTTTGTTTTCCTTATCCGGGAATTGTTTAAGAAACGCCTGTATTGAGAAAGAAGGTATATCAGGTGCTTCACTCAAGAGTTTATCGTATTCTTCACGAGATTTCATGATAAATTCGACAACATTTTCTCTATGTTTCACATCCAAAGATATCTCCATGTCAACACTTCTGTAAAACTTTGACCACTTAACGCACATGAGTGAATGTGATTCAGATAGTGGAAGACTTTGACTGAATTTACTGATAGACGAAAGAATACCACCGAGTACATTTAGAAACGCAAAAAAATACTGAATGATCATAATATTGTTTTTCATACCAGGTGATACATCTTCATTACCACTCGGATTCAGAACAGCGAAACCACCAACACCCGTGATACTCGCGATCACTATACTTGGGTACGCGAGCCAATCGTTCTGGTTTTTGTAATATAGGCGAGCGTGATTGTGTAGCCACCTGTATCCGGCAGCCTTTTCAGCCCACTTTATGAGTAGTTTTTCCTGTTTTTCGCACCACGCACAATCGTGGTCCGTCATGAATTACACTGATAATTTATTTGCACACTCTCTGGCTAACTGGTCAACCTGTTCATTTTTTGGGTGTCCATTGTGTGCCTTTACCCACTTCCATTCGATCATCTCGATCTTCATGCGTAGAGTGTCCATTTGAATCCACAGTTCCTTATTTTTTACATCTCCACCACTGGAAGTCTTCCAACCATTCTTCTTCCAGTTGTGTATCCATGAAGTGATTCCTTGTTTAACGTAATTGCTATCTGTGATTATACGCACTTGGGTTTTATCCATATGTAAACACTGTTCGAGTGCTTTCACGATCGCGGTCATTTCCATCACATTGTTTGTCGTATTAGGTTGCGCCCCACATAGTTTGAAATCTTCGCTTATAGCTCCCCACCCACCACGACCAGGATTCCCTAAACAACTCCCATCTGTGTAAATTTCATACATAGAGTGAAGACGTCCAATATGTTTAAGTACTTTTTTTCTCAGCACATTATAGCAAGAGGTAAATATGGCGGCTAACATGTTACCTATCATGATGATGTCAAGTATGATGTCGAGTTGTTCATCATCTACAGCTACCCCGGCTGTTTTAGCATTTTTCTTTTGGTCAAAGATAGCTGGCTGGTTTAAAGGTTTGTTGGATATGTTGAATCCAGTCAAAGGTATAGGAAAAGCTGGCAAAGCAATCGGTAAGGGGGTCAAGAAGGGTGCACAAGCAATCGATCGCGGAGGTAGAAAGGCTGTTAAAGCGATAGGAAAGAGTGCAAAAAAGACAGGGAAAGCGCTTAAAAAGGCGTTTAAAATCAAGAAAATCCGTTTTTGCTTCTCCCCCGAAACCCCCATAAAACTTCAAAATGGGGAGACTGTACTCATGAAGAACTTGAAGCTTGGTGACATCCTCGTCAATGGTAGCGTTGTTGACGCCGTGATGACAATCAGAAACGAAAATGATCCTTATTACAAGCTTCCAGGGAACATTCTCGTGACCGGTTCGCATCACGTAAGATACGGTGGTAAGTATATTCGGGTACAGGATGTACCCGAGGCTAAACCAACTGGTAAGATTGATCCTATCCTCAGTTGCCTAGTCACCAGTGACCACAAGATCCCTGTCGGTGAGTATACTTTCTGGGATTGGGAAGATAACCTCACCCCTACACAAGAAAACGTAGATATCCTAATCAACAAAATCAAGGTTAAACGTTCCGTGAAGAATAATCTAATTACTATATAATAGCATGTACCATGAGTGGTGATGATAGCTCTGCGATGGTCATGATGCTCTTAGCAGCTTGTTGCTGCTCAAGTTCATCAGTGAGTTTACTCGGTGGGGGTGGGGCGGCATTCGCTCTTTTGCGGAGTAGACAAGCCGCTCCAGCCGAGGACACTCCAGCCGAGGACACTCCAGCCGAGGACACTCCAGCCGAGGACACTCCAGTCGCAGCAGCACCCCGAACCCCAAAACCAGCTCGTACAATCCGTTCGGGTGGAAGAGCTATCCGTAAAGCGTTTAGGAAACCTGGGAGATCGATCCGTAAAGCGTTTAGAAAACCTGTGAGATCTGTCCGTAAAGCGTTTAGGAAACCTGTGAGATCTGTCCGTAAAGCGTTTAGGAAACCTGTGAGATCTGTCCGTAAAGCGTTTAGGAAACCTGGGAGATCTGTCCGTAAAGCGTTTAGGAAACCTGGGAGATCGATCCGTAAAGCGTTTAGAAAACCTGTGAGATCTGTCCGTAAAGCGTTTAGGAAACCTACGAAATCGATCCGTAAAGCGTTTAGAAAACCTACGAAATCGATCCGTAAAGCGTTTAGGAAATTTAAGCGACCCAGGTTCTGTTTCTCACCAAAAACACTTATACAGCGTCGAGATGGAACCACTGCCGCTATGGAGGATCTCAATCTTGGAGACGTACTCGTCAATGGTAGTGTCGTTAATGCGGTCATGCGAATTAGGAACGAAAACGACCCGTATTATAAGATTAATGATATCCTCGTCACCGGTAAGCACCACGTCAAATATGAGAATAATTACATTCAAGTGATGAATTTACCCGGTGCTATACGCACTGAAATCGTTGATGATGAACTTTGTTGTCTCGTAACGAGCGACCATAAGATCCCAGTCGGTGACTTCACCTTTTGGGACTGGGAAGACAATCTAATTGCAGCCCAATAAAAATGTAAACCTATATTATAATGGCAAGTCGTCCTATACCACTAGGTCAGTTACAAGGGGGTGGCGATGGGGGTGGAGGTTGGATGATGACATTACTCGTATGTTGTATATCATCCATCATCTCCGCGATCGTGGGCTTTTTTTTCAGGAAACAAATAACCGGAGCGTTGGGTAAAACGGGGGGTGGTGGTGGTGCCGGTGAAGATGCAGGTGAAGATGCAGGTGGTGGTGCCACTGCCGCTACCGCTGCCGGTGCGGGTGCCGCTGTCGGTGCGGGTGCCGTTGCCGCTGCCGGTATAGGGGGTCGATCGGCGGTGAAAGGCAGACGTCTTAAAATAAGGGGTCGTCGTCGTCGTAAGGGTGCGAGGAAAATTGGACGCCGTGTAGGAAAGATGTTTGGTCGTGGTCGTAAGGGTGTGAGGAAAATTGGTCGTCGTAAAGGTGTCCGTAAAATCCGCGGGAAGATCGGTCGTAGTTTAAAGAAATTTGGTCGTCGTAAGGCTGTGAAGAAATTTGGGCGTCGTAAGAGTGTGAGGAAAATTGGACGCCGTGTAGGAAAGATGTTTAGACGCCGTTGTTTCTCCCCCGAAACCCTCATAAAACTTCAAGATGGTAATGAAGTCGCTATGAAGGATCTCAAGCTTGGTGATGTTCTCATCAATGGTAGCGTCGTGAATGGTGTCATGAACATTCTTAATGAAACCAATCCTTATTACAAAATTCATAGTTCCGAACTTGACCGCGACATTTTCGTGACTGGATCCCACTACATCAAGGATGGGAATGTCTACAAGGCGGTTAAGAATTTCTCAGGGGCTGAAGTCACGACTAAAATTGATAGGGAAGTCAGTTGTCTTATTACAAGCGATCACAAGATTCCCGTGGGTGAATTCGTGTTTTGGGATTGGGAAGATGATAAAATTCAACCGTAAATTTTTTGTTACTTTATAATAAATAACTATGAGTGGTGAAGAAGATAATACCATGATGTATGTGGGTGTTGTCGCACTGTTGTGTTGTTGTTCGTCATCCTCCGGTGCAGCGGCATTTTTTCTCAACAAGAAAAAAGCTGCTCCCGAGAAAGGTGGGAAAGGTAAGAGAGGCAAGGGTCGTAAAGGCAAGCGTCGTCGCCGCAGGTGTTTCTCCCCCGAAACACTCGTGAAGCTTCAAAATGGCGATGAAGTCGCCATGAAGGATCTCAAGCTTGGTGATGTCCTCGTAAATGGGAGCGTCGTCAAGGCTACGATGAAGATTAAGAATGATAACGATCCTTATTACAAACTCCCAGGTTCTGTTCATGTCACTGGTTCCCACTATATCAAGGATGGTGATAAGTACGTCCAGGTAAAGGACTTCCCGGGTGCAGAATTGACTACACAAACAGACCCCGTCGTCAGCTGTATCGTAACCGATGATCACAAGATCCCCGTTGGTGACTTTATTTTCTGGGATTGGGAAGATAATCTCATAGTACAGTAGATGGACATAGTGTCTAAGGCGTTAGCGCTACCTATACCACTACCAGCGGACTATGTTCGCTCACTTCCCAGAATACCCAAGGATTTTAAGGTTCCTAAGCGTGTGTGTAGAGATGTAAAATTAAGTCCAGACGCAACAAACGCTGAAAAGGCAAAATTAACCACAGATGAGACGTTTACTAAATTATGTTCAGATGATGTCGCGAACGCAGCAAATGAAGAAGCAATGGGAGAACTCATCCCAATAATCATACTTCTAGTACTCTGTTGTCTTTGTTGTATGTCTATGATATCCGCCGGCTTCGGTGGATACAGATGGTGGAAATCATCTAAATATAGACCACAGACTAAAACATACAGTCGCCACCCTCGTGCTAAAAATCTTTAATCAAAATTCCTTTTTAAAACCTGTATATCGCATATGCGTTTTAAAAAAGTCCGTCGCCTTCTTGGGTGTCACCACAATGATCCCTGTTCTGATAGATAGAATTGATGGATGTTGAAATTTCGTTACACGACTTCAAATTCCAACGTCACAATAGAGGTTTTTCCACTTTAACAAAAAGGTCAAATACTTTCTTGATCATTATCTATAATGAGAGGCTTATATTTAAGTACGCTTATTTGCTAAGCGCTTCGATCGGCGCGGGGGTGGCGGCCTAGTGAGTTCCTCAAATTTATGAACATACTTCGCAAATCTGGAATCATTTTTAAACAGCATTGGTACTGTGCATTTTAAAAATGAATTTTTATATTTTATTTATATTCTCAAAAAACTAAGACTTGGTGCTTAGTTGGAGAAGGCGAGACCACCCATACCCGACTGGATGCGGAGGACGTTGTAGTTGGTGGCGAACATGTGCATGGTGGTCGCACCGTTGGCGGCACCCATGGTGACAGCGACCTGCGCGTTGTCGATGCGGGAGAAGTTGCAGGTACCAGTGGGCTGGTGCTCCTCGGGCTTGAGCGCGAAGGAGTACGAGTAGACACCGGGGAAGGGGGAACCGGTGTGGTGGTTGAAGGGCTGCACCTGGTTGAAGTACTTGCCCTTCTGAGCCTTGAAGCGATCCTGACCGTTGAGGATGAGCTTGAACTCGGAGAGGGGACCGACGGCATCCTCAGTGAAAGTGGCGCTACCACCATCAGCGCCGAGCACGAGGAGAGGGGAACCGTAGACCGAGGGGGAGACCACACAGTTCGACTGGAGATCCGCAACGTTGGAGGTGAGAACGACATCGTTGTCGTTAGACTCGGAGGTGAAGTTCCACAGGGTGTTGGGGTTGCTGGCGACGTTCGAGAAGCACCACACGAGCTCCTTGACGGGGTGGTTGTACGAGAGGCGGACCTGCTTGGTGGCGGAGGCATCGACGGTGTCGGCACCAGTGTGCTGCACCTGCTCGATCAGGTACTCGTGACCCTTCTGGGCGAAGCGGCGACGCTCCTCAGTGTCGAGGTAGATGTAGTTAGCCCACACCTTGAAGGTGTTGGAGTTGCAGTAGGTGGTGAAATCGGACGCAAGGTCGATGTCGACGCGGACCTCGTGGTACTGGAGCGCGATGAGGGGGAGGTAGAGACCGGGGTTGCGGTTGAAGAAGAAGAAGAGGGGGAGGTAGACGGACTTACCGGAGATACCAGTGGTCATCTTACCGTACGCAGCCTTCTTGGACTCGTCGAGGTAAAGCTCGGAGTACAGACGCCACCACTTCTGGTAGTGCTTGTCGACACGCTGACCACCGATGGAAAGCTCAACGTTGTTGATGGCGCGCTCGGCGACCCAGCAGGCAGTGGTCGCAGCGGTGGAGGCGGAGAGGAGTTCAATGTACATGTCACCGACAAGGTCACCGTTACGGGCGACAGTCACGGACACGCGACCGGAGTTGGCGGCAGTACCGTTGACGGTCTGCTCGATGTTCTCCATCGCGAAGTTGGTGTGGCGCTTGTATTTCGCCTGGAAGAAGGTCACCTCAGGGTTACCGGTAAGGTAAACATCCTGGGCACCGTAAGCTACGAGTTGCATGAGACCACCGGCCATTTTGAGAGTTGTTGTACTATAAGCAGAGAAAATAATTTCCGGGGAACGCGCATTTCTCGACCCCAATTTTTCTCAGTCTACAACAAATGTCGAAACAGCCTGATGAAATTGAAGAAGGGGAAATTGAACAAGACGAATTCTCTGACGAGGAGGAAGGGAGCATCATCGAGGTTGATGAGGATGATGAGGTGGATTTGCCTGATCTCCTCGGAACACTTTTCGCCACAGACAACGGTGACACTGTATGCAGTGCTCTCGTAGATATTTCTACTCAGATGCAAGTTCAAAATAAAATTTTGGTGAAAATCCTTGCCCAACTCCAGAACATGAAAAACTAATTAAAAGAAAAGATTGTATTATCAATAATATGGAAAATACTCACTTCATCGATAAGGAACCCAACAGGTATGAAGCTCTCACGGAACTTCATAAACAGCAAATTCAGTCGATGAATGAGGAACAGATAATGAGTGTGTTGACCAAACTGGAAAATACATGGGATCTTCACACGAAAGATTTTTTCAGTTCACGTAATCTGGGGTATAGGCAATTCATAGATCGTTCTTATTTTGATGAGTATGGGTCTATCTCGCCCTCGAGAATCGATCTACCGTCGATCAGAGACCTTAAAAAGAGACATACAGATTTCATCATCGAATTGAGAAATCACGTGAATAATTTGAAAATCCAAAAGCGCGACGTTGATGTTAATGGTATGAGCATCGATAAACGGATCGCCAACATCATCCTGCATGTTGAAGATGGTTTCGAAAACATTCGAAGACATTACATTTCTTATGAACGTGTCGATACACCAACGATTGACCCCCAATTCCCACGTTTCTCTGATCCATCTACGATGAACGATGACGACATTGAGCAAGCTACACCTTTTCAAAAATGTCTTTTGTTTACCCTCGAGGAGACGTATAAGTGTGGTTACCGTAGATACAAGGGTCATTGTTGTGAAGAAATTAAGACTGTCGAGGGTCACAGAACCCGTGCTTGGTCCCCCAAATTCCCAATCGACAAATTCGTGTACTCTCTCGCACGTAAGGATTGTATGTTTGATATCTGGAAAAACTTTACGAGTAGGGGTTCTATCGCGAGAGAGGTGATTGATAACATCTCGAAGTGTATCGATCCCCAGTTCCCTGAGATTAGCAAGAGGAGGCATGTATGGTCTTTTAGGAATGGTGTTTTTGTGGGTAAGGAGTGGATTCCGGATAGAGGTGTGTACGACTGTCGTTTTTATCCTTATGAGAGTAACGCCTTCAAGTGCTTGGATCCTACCATCATCGCCTGCAAGTATTTCGATCAGCAGTTTGATGACTTTTCACACATCGAAAAATGGCAGGATATCCCAACCCCCAATTTTGATACTGTCCTGAGATATCAGAAGTTTGAGGATGAGGTGTGCAACTGGGCATATGTGATGGGTGGTCGACTTTGTTACGACGTCGGTGATCTCGACGGGTGGCAGATTATCCCTTTCTTCAAGGGTATCGCACGATCGGGTAAATCTACGCTGATTACCAAGGTTTTTAAGAAATTTTACGAAAACGAAGATGTTGGTACGCTTTCGAATAACATCGAGAAGAAGTTTGGACTTTCCGCTATTAAGGATTGTTTCATGTTTATTGCCCCTGAGGTGAAAGGTGATCTCGCCCTGGAGCAGGCTGAGTTTCAGTCTATCGTATCCGGCGAAGATGTATCCATAGCTGTCAAGAATAAGACAGCTGTCTCGGTTGAATGGAAAGTCCCAGGGGTTTTGGGTGGAAACGAGGTTCCAAACTGGAAAGATAACTCTGGTTCCGTTCTTCGTCGCATTCTCCCGTGGAACTTTACTAAACAGGTCAGAGAGGCTGATCCCCAACTCGATGAGAAGCTCGACCGCGAGATGCCTGTGATTCTTCTTAAGTGTGTCCGTGCGTACCTGGACTACTCGAACAAGTACAGGAATAGAGATATCTGGAACGTCGTACCCCCATATTTCAAGCTCATCCAGAAACAAGTAGCTATGGTTGCGAGTACACTTACAAACTTCCTGGAATCGACTCTGATTACCTACGGTGATGACCTATTTGTTCCTCAGACATTGTTCGTCCAGATTTTCAACCAGCATTGTATTGCAAACAACCTCGGAAAGCCGAAGTTTAATCAGGACTTTTACGCCGGACCATTTAGTGCGAGAGACATCGAAGTACGTGAAGAAGTGGTCACGTACAAGGGTAGAACATACCCAAGACAGCCGGTTGTATTTGGGCTCGATGTGATCGAGGAGGGTTTCGGTTTCACCAAGGATTTTTAAAAAAAAATAATAACCAATAGTAATATGAGCCAGAGTGTCCGAGAATTTGTTCGGCAATCTGGTGTGGAAGTTCAAACTCCAAACTCTAACTCAAACTCAAATAATGAGTTCGCGAGGGAACTTGAAATGGAACTAATGAGAGCTGACCGAGAACGAGAACGTACGTCATTCATGCGCACACCACCACGACAGGTCAGACCAGTGCCTCGTCAGGTACAGTTCCCTGAACGCCTTCAGCGAAACCTGGTCAATAACCGAACATACGAAGGTGCGTTCAAGGAATTTGAAAACAACTCTCCATTTGAGAATGAGTTCGATGATTTGAACATGAACAATCAAAAAATGATAAACAATATAGCGCGTGAATTTGATGAAGTCCCCAATGGGAATATTCCACTTGAGATAAGTAAATTGAATCCCGGTATGTTTAATGCTACAGTTGATTCTGGTTTTGGACAGAAGGATGTTCTCGTAAAAATTAAAAACATACTCTTGAAAACGCCTCTACCCAAAACACCCATTGGTGAAGGTCTTTATGTAGACACGGTGGAGATAAAGGGTATTTATGGTCAGTTTACGACAGGTTTCTCGCATACGAGGGAAGCTGGTCCTAAGGGGGATATCAATAAGGACTTCTTCACTGCGCAGTTGATGCTCACTTTAAGTAATGGTATTGAAAGCAAGGGTGCTACTGTAAACTTCTATAGAAACGGTAAGATTCGATTCTCTGGTGGATTTGTTGGAACTAACATCGAGAATCAACCTGAACTCATTCGTAGGTATGTCGTCGAAAAATATACCGAGAAACAACCTTTCTTCTACAATCAATTCACATACAATAATTTGAGTGGTCAGTTCAGGGTTAATGGAATTTTCAGGAGTTTAACAGATATTGCGAGGAATGCGCGAAAGTATGGTATGACGAGGGTCAATTATGAACCAGAACTTTCCCCGTTTCTTTATGCTTATTTTGGGGAGACCAAGTTTATCCTATCCACGAGTGGTAACGTTCAGATATCCGGTGCAAAAAATCCCGGGGACATGGCGAGAGCTTATGATTTTGGGAAGAAGTTTGTTCGGGATCTTTATTCCGATGATCAAATTAATGTGACTGGTGTGTTTGATGAGGGTGTGAAACCCAAAGCCAAAGCCAAGCCCAAAGCCAAGCCCAAAGCCAAGCCCAAGTCTAAAAAAACATACACTAAACGTGTACTCACGACGAATCAAGCTAACGCGGTGAGGGTTGATGATAAGAGGTGTGCGCGAATGAAGAAACCCGAACTCATAGATTTCGCGCGCCGGATGGGTGTTGTGAACTTTAGAACCAAACTCCAGGATGGTTCTCGAGCCGCGACGAAGGGCGAGATTTGTGCGCGAATTAAGAATAAGACTGGTAAGAAGAATGTCATATTCAGAAATAAGAACAAGAATAAGAACGTTCCACTCACAGGCTCCAATAAGACATTCAAGGTTGGTCGAAAAACGTGTGGGAGCATGACCAAAGGTGAACTCATTCGCATTGCGGCGATTCTGGATATCACAGTCAATAACAAGGAAACCAAGTTGGATATATGTAAAAAGATTGAGATGGTACGAAACCGCCTGAACAAAGCTAAAACACCACCCCCACCACCACCTCCTAAACGCACGAAGATGGAGGTGCGCAGAAACGAAGCAGCTGCTAAGCGCAATGTGAAGAAGACTGAAACTATGAAGAAGAGGGGTGTCGATGAGAATTCTATCCGCAGAGATATCGCTGAACTTTACGGGGTCGCGTGGATGAATCGGTACAAACCAAACCTTAATCAGGATGTGCGGAACATGAAGTCGGCTCTCAACCTCATCAACAAGAAAAATGCATCTGGTATCGTATTTAAACGAGATGCGGATAAAGTTAAGAAGGCTGTCGTCAGTCAGTGGAAAAGGGAGCGGCGACGTGAGCTTGAGAAGAAATACTTGATGAACAACATAAACGTGACGGGTGTCGCATTTAACTTGAGAAATGATTACAAGCGAGCGGCAGCCAATTACATCATGACGAATTTGGTAAACCAGAAGAAAAAGCCCACTGATAAGAGGATGGCGGCGTATAGGAAATATTGGTTAAAGTTTAGAGCTAATATGAATACAAATGGGAATTCTGGCAGAGTTAACCGGACGGCTCGAGCTCGGGTTGAGAAAATATAACCACGGTGTCAGGGTCGACGATGATACGAGGGACTGGGGAACTCCAGTGAATTCCTGGCTTCATATGGCACGCGAAGAGTTCCTAGATGCTATGATTTATGTCGCAGCCGACTATATTCGAGTAAGTGGTCTAAAACGTGATGAGAGTGAAGAGGATGATAACAAACTCATCATGCGTGTGATTGATCGCTATAACGACATAGATAGTGCCAAGCACAAAATGCTTTTATGGAATCTATTTAACATATTAAACGCTATTGATCCGTAATTTTGGTATTTACGATTTTGTTTGGTTCTGCGATTTGTTTTAAATGAATCGTGTGATACGAAAAGTTGTATTTTGGAAATGTTTCTTTAATTTTATTAGACAAAACGGTAGCTTTAACTATTTCAGGGACACCCGTAGACACTGAAGACTTTTCACATTCTAGAAACTGATTCTCCATTTCAACAAATTTTTTTAAATCCTCCTTACTCAAGCCATCTGTGTGCATGAGAGTGTATGTATCCTTTGACATACCATTGCTTAAATGAAAATTTGTTGACTTGTCGACTTCATCTGTAACTTTTCTTTTTTCGTATAACATAAACAAAACTATGAGAGTTAATATCAGGTATAGCATTATATACACATCAGATTAATTTTGAAAGATCACTAATCTTATGAAGAATGTTGAAGAGCTGATTGTATGAGGCTACATCACCCGGTTTGATAATTTCCAATTCAATTTGATAGGATGACGCGTCCTCTGCGTCCATATCGACAGTGTCTCCTGTCGAAATGGTCATATCGATACTCAAATTCTTGCGAACAAAAGAGTGACGAAACTTATTTCTTTTGCGATCCATCTCATATTGTCCGATCGTTGGAATTTCTCTGGAGATACTGAACCGAACATCAAGGGGTTCGCATTTGAAATCCTCCTTGATAACTTTAATCTTCTGGATCATCGTCTGTTCACCGGTATCTTCATCAGATGAAATACGAACACTGTTGGTGTCGTCGTAATACACGTCAGTTGTTGTCGTCTTCACACTTTCCCAACCATCGTATTTCTTCAACCCTTTCAACACACGTTCGAAAGTTTCTTTCCCGACGTTTGTATCGAAGAGAGAACCATTGTGTTTACCGAGACGTATCTCAACTTCGATATGTTCCTCATTCTTATGAGCTTCGAATACGGCGCTGACTTTCTCGGCGATAGATTGAATGTTCATTTTTTCTTAACATTTACACATCGCGCCTTTTACTTAAGCCTTTTTTATACACAAAGTTTAATGAAAGGTTTCCAAAATCACGGAAACACTTGTTATTTTAATACAGCCATTCAATGTCTGATGCATATTCCAGACTTGACGAATTACTTTATTAAAAATTCATACAAAGGTGATTGTGCATTTACCCGAGCGTATTCAGACTTGGTAAAAGTGTATTGGACAAATGGGCGTGAGTCGATCACTCTATCTCCACTCCTTGAACACTTCAGAGCTTCATTTCCTCGTTTTCGGATGAATGAACAACATGATATTCAGGAGGCTGTATTATGTATCATAGATATTCTTGAAACGTCGGTACCTGAGATCAAACACTGGTTATACGGGAAAAAGACACAAGAAACCATTTGGCCGGGAGGAAAATCATCGAATGAAGAGGATTTTAGTATTCATTTGATAACATCGGATGGAAAAGATATGACTAAGATGCTTTCTAAAAGTACAGAGTGGAACACACTCGAAAATTTTGAGGATACTGACGGTAAAGTGCATCACGTGGCTACGACCCGTATGATGTTCTCTAAACTTCCCAAGGTGTTGATGATTTCTTTTGACACAAAGAGTCATATTCAAATAATCGAAAAAATACTCATTAACGAAAATGAATATAATTTGGTGGCGAGTGCGGTTCATTTAGGTCACCAGTATGATGGACATTATGTGAGTTTGATAAAGAGAAAGGATAAATGGTTTTTGATAGATGATGATACTATTAATGAATGTGAGCTACCGGAAGAGACTGGATATTATTTCATGGTATACAATCTAAAAACTCCTTCATCTGAATGTTCTCCTTGATGTTCACGATCGTTCGATAAAACGTTCTACGATTATTGGGGTATGTCTTATCCCTGCGTCGCTTGATTGGTTTCCACCACATAGGTTCGTCCCATGTTATGTACATACACTCTACGATGGCTCCATCTTCAAACCATGGTTCATCAGCGATCCTGTTTAATGGAATTTCACTCTCAAAGTACAACTTCCCCTTCTCTTGTACATATAGCCTCCAAGCTAATGGACCCGGTTTAAGCCCGGGCATTTCCCTCGTCGGTTCCTTTTTCATTAGGAAGTCCACAGTATTCTTCTGTTGTGGTTTCCACTTGAACATCGTCTCATGCGTTCCTATTCTCACCGGTTCATTCACGGGTGTGAATACGAGTCCATCAGTTTCTTGATTCACTGTTGGTAAATGTTCATCGAGAAACTCCCTAAATTTATCCATCGCATAAAATGTCTTCAACTTGAGTCGATATTTATCCGTTTTCATGTAAATAACAGGTTGGATAACACTCAGTGCAAAACCAAGGCGCTGCAATAAATCGAGATCCCAAACGGATTTACCCGCTACACGCACAGCGTCGTACACCATGAGTGTATTTTCATACAGTTCCCCATCCAATATAGTTCCGTCATATACATTCTTCTTCAGATTGATCGGAACTTCAAACATATCAAACGCTCTGTTCACGAATACACACTTCTTTTTTCCTTCAAACATAACGGCAATCATCATGTATCTTTCACCATCCGTTTTTTCACATACAACATAATTTCCCCTTTTTAAAATTGGAAAGTGTTTATATTCGATGGATATAGGTTGGGGACCCGGAAAATAATCCTTACTTCCCCAAGTAGTGTGTATAAAACTCACGACATATTTGTAAAGCGGGGAGTCCGGCTTTATAGACATGTTTACTGTTCGGGTATAAACTTTAATTTACTTTTACACCCGCTGCGTTAAGAATGTTACTTACGCATTCATGTGTGTAAGTCATCGTCAACTTAGCTGCTGTAAATGCATAAATTCGTACACCCTGTTCAACAAATTTCTCAAACATTTTGGGAAAAATCTTATAGTTTCCAGTCCTTTTATCTTTGATGGTCTTGATGACATTCTTAGTGTTCATGAACCATGCACGAGCTTGGGTGGATGTTACTCGATAAATATTTTCATGAATCTTCATCCCAACCTCTGTATCGAAATTAAGTCCCATTTGAGTCACTGGTTCGGTGGAACCTTCCTTTACTTTCGCTTTGAAAGTATTCCAGTCAATTCCATTTTTCACACCTGGGAAAACCAAACACCCAACAGTTTCATGTTTTTCGAAAATCTGATTGATAGATTCATCATCCAAATTAATACCAAAATCGATAAAAACGATACGTTCATGTGTTTTCATATATTTCTGAACAATGTCCGCTTTATCATATGGGTCATCGTTTACGTATACAATCTGATTATCGAAACCATCTCGAAGACACTTCATGTTAATCTTGAGAATGCTGTGTAAAGTCTTCACATGACACGAGGAGGATCGGGTCACTAAAATAGTAGCTAACTTCATGGATACTTATCATGTCTAAGCCTTAAGCCTATCGTTGAGGCATCCACTGAAGGGCAAGTTTCCTACATGTCCGAGGGTTGTCTTTACATCTGCGTAAATCTTACCACCGGCTTGTTGCCATCGGCGACAGAACGCATAGTCTTCCGACAGGTATCTGCGGTTGGTTGGGTCGATCATGCAATCGAATGCTGCGTGATAATCATCAAAATCCCTGTTTTGGTGATCGTTCTTACACCACAATTCGGGAAACTTCTCCTCGAGTGTTTTGAATACCGAACGTTTGATCATCATGAATCCGGTTGGTCCATCGAGAATTTCTATAAACCCATTCACGACGGGTCTATTCTGGGCACCAAAATTGATTACGAGACTGGAAGAGAGCATGGACATATCGCGTTCGTCACCCCTCTTGATGGCGTTTGCAGCTTGATCCCACATCACAACCTTTTTGGGGTAACACGCAACGGAGAGGTCGTGTCCGGACTTGATGAGACGCACGACTGCTTCCGGGTCGAAGTGAACATCGGCATCGATAAACATGAAATAGTCGCAATCGGTCTTTTGCATGAAACGACCGACGGATACGTTACGGGCGCGGTGGACGAGAGATTCGTTTTCGGTCGTATCGATGTACATTTGGATACCTTCTTTTATTAAAAGGAGCTGAAGCTTAATGATACTCGTCATGTACTTTTCTAAGCACAAACCACCGTAGCACGGTGTTGCGAGGAACAACTTCGTCATTTAAGTACTATTACAATTTATGCTCTAAGTGTTTTTTTATGATTGTCTCTATTTTATTCAGTGTTGGAACAGACACGGAACATTTTTCACACAATATGTTTTTTTTCACCCTCCCCCCTAACACTATAAAAATGATCGCCGATGCAACACTATTTGGTGTCTTACTCATCAAATCCACACAATCGTCAATCTTGTTACACATCTTGTTACATTGCAATCTCTCTTCACGGGTCACATCGAAAGAATTCAATAACCGATTCATCACATCAAACGATTTCGTGACATAATTCTTTTCAGTCATGCCCATTATCACCTCTTTGAACATTTGTGTCGTACGACTGATATCCTTAGACTGGATACCAAACATATCCGCAATTTCCTTCGTCGTCCGTGGGTGCTTAGCGAGACGACACGCATACAACACACAGTTCGCCTTGATACCCAAACGCACCGCACCTCGAGTCAATTTTTCTTCGTTGAATTTCCTGTACATCATTTTTGCATCTTTGAGAATTGATTCTGGTAGAGTATGACACGCCTCATCTATATCCTTATACGCATGAAACAGCGAACGATCCTTGTGATTCATGGACATGTGAAAATTGATTTTCGCCATGCGCTTGTTTTCGTACGTCGATGCATGATGTGTTGAGATAACTGTCCCCTTCCCCCAATGTTGGGAAAAGAGTTCAGGGTTTGAATTTGGATTCCCGCACCTCGACGGGTCGTTCACCTTACCGTCATCGTTCATCCCACTCGTCCATTCCGCTGTATCATCAACAAAATACGAGTCTACGAGACCACAGTCTGAACATGTCGGTAATCCCTCTCTGGTAATAAGTTTAATTCCTGAACATTCACGACAAATATTGGTATTCACCGGCTTTTCATCATTTTCTTTGGGTAATAGGTTGTCTACTTGAGACCATATAGTTGCCAGCATTTCTTTTGGTCTCACCGAACCTTTTATTTATTTACTTATGACGCATTACCACTTAGGCGTCTGACTCGATTTTCGATTAAATCAATCGTTTCCTTGAAACTCCTCGCTCCTGATGTAGATGGATTCCATTCATTCCACTCCTTATCGATCGAAGCATAGTCAGGGGGTAATATGTTCTGTCCTTCAACTTCGCTATCTGGAACTACAAAATCAGCCATTTCAGAGTCCGTATCACTTTCACTCATCGGAAAGTGAATCTCGCTATCACTGTCTTCAATATCAATTTCAGAATAAAAAGAAAAAAGGTTTTCGTCGACACGTTTCATCTCCAGGTCTTCGAACTTGGTTCCATGGGGATAATGTTCCATGAGACTGTCGTAAGGGGCTGGACACATTTCGCTATTATCCAATTTGTAAACACATGCAGATTTGTAGAGGGATTCGGTTGGGTTAAGGTAATGAAGACCGAGTGTTCTACCAGTGTTCATGGCGACGACAGCATACATCTCATCTTCGACACCATCTTCGTTTACTAAAACTTTTACTATATCGTCCTGAATTATATCAGAGGGCACAATCATGCTTAGAGTTTTCAAACAAAAAATAATCATCGATAATAATACAGATGAAAGTTAAGATTTATTCGAAGGAGGGTTGTCAATATTGTGATCACGCGGTTACGTTATGTGAGGGTGAAGGTTTTGAGTTTGAGAAAATTATGGTAGACAAGGAGGAACTCAAGCGAGTTTGTGGTTCATCTGCGACAACCTACCCCCAAATATTTGTTGACGATCGTCATGTCGGAAACTACTTCGAATTTCAAGACTACGTAGAAGATGAATATGAACCAATATTAGCTCCGACATTAAACCGATTTACTGTGTTCCCCCTGAAACATCCCCATCTTTGGGAACTTTACAAAAAGGCTCAAATGTCCAATTGGACAGCAGAAGAAATCGATTTTTCTAAAGATATTGAAGACTGGAAAAACCTAAACAATAATGAACAAAAATTCATTAAATACATCCTCGCTTTTTTCGCAGGTTCTGATGGTATTGTATTTGAAAACATTAACAACAATTTTGCGGATGAGGTGCAGATATCTGAGGCTCGGTCTTTTTATGCGTACCAGTCTCACAATGAAATGGTTCATGGTGAAACGTATTCCAAACTTATCGATAAATATATTAAGGATGATGTCGAGAAGAAGCAACTCTTCGAAGCCATCCAAACTATTCCGTGTATTCAGAATAAGGCGAATTGGGCTATGAAATGGTTCGACACGAAATCCAGATCCTTCGCGGAGCGTCTATTCGCGTTCGCGTGTGTGGAGGGTATTTTCTTCTCGGGGAGTTTCTGTGCTCTATTCTGGCTGAAAAAGAGGGGTCTCATGCCCGGTCTCTGTTTTAGTAACGAGCTCATATCCCGGGACGAGGGTCTTCACCAGGAGTTTGCTGTTGAATTATTCAAAATGCTTCGAAACAAACCAACAACTGAAACTATTCATTCTATCGTGAAGGAGGCTGTCGCGATTGAAAAGAATTTCATCATAGACGCACTTCCGTGCAATCTCATCGGTATGAACTCTGATAAAATGTCCGAGTATATCGAATACGTGTCTGATCGCCTTCTCAAACAAATTGGTCAGCCACCGATTTGGGGATCCAAAAATCCCTTTGACTTTATGGAAAACATAAGTCTCGATGGTAAGACGAACTTTTTTGAAAAGAGGGTGGGTGATTACGGTAAAATGGATGATGACTCAAATACTATCGCATTCGATGAAGAGTTTTAATTAAATAAACCGCCGTCTACACCAATTTCAAACGACTCCAAAACCTTTCCGGTATCAACCTTGGGAATTTCGGGTTCTTTGAAATCGGGCTTTGGGGATGGGGCTTCCGACATGGGTGGTACTACGACCTTCGTACCAGCCGCCCTCTCCCGGTTACGCAAACCACACGCACATGGCTTTTCCTTCTTTATGTTCATCATACCCCATACGACGAACATGAACACGATCGAGTGAACGACGAGACCAAATGTAGTGGGACACCCGTTCGGCGAAGCGATGTTCGAACCCAAGATTCCCCTGACGAATCGGAAGGTCATAGGATTGGCGATCACGTAGAATGTGAGCGCCGAAATAATGGAGATTACAAATTTGTCTTGTTGCTTTTTACCCTTGCATCCACAGCCACAGTCCTTAAAGAAACCCATGATTAGTTATGACATATATTGAGAAAAAAAGTTACTTAAAGTCGAACCACCTTGTAAAGATATAACCAACAAACAATGTCGCTCTCTATCCAACAAGCTTCCGAATTTTCTCCCACTTCTGTGCAATTCTCGAAACTTCGTAAAAACAAAAATGGCGGTAAAGCCGTCTATCTCAACGCGGGCGACAACAAAAAACTCTACGTTCAACTTCCCTTCATGCGGTCTCCTTATGGTCTGAGTGCTTACACCGACGAAGCTACCGGACGCACTTCCTATTCCCTTGACCTCTCTTTCGATCCAGACAACACCGAGGCGATGGAGCTTCACAAGAAGCTTAGTGAGCTCGATGATATCATCGTAAACACCGTCGCCACGAATGCGAAGGAATGGCTCGGTAAGGAGTTTAACGTCGCTGTACTCAAGGAGGCTCTCTACAAGCCCATGGTTCGTCCCGGTAAGGAGCAGTACCCAGCTACCCTCAAGCTTAAGGTTCTAACCAAGGCTGATGGTTCGTTTGTTCCGGAGTGCTACACCATGAACCGCGAGATGGTTTCCCTTGATACTGTCGAGAAGGGTCAGAAGTGCATGGCGATCATTGACCTCAATCAGATCTGGTTTATCGATAACAAGTTCGGTGTGACGATCCGCCTCCAGCAGGTTCTCTTCGAGAAGTCCGCCAAGCTCCCCTCCTTTGCCTTCCAGGGTCTTAACCTCCCTGATGAGGAAGAGGAGGAAGTTGATGAGATTGAGGAGGATGAAGTTGATGATCAGTAAAAAAAATCCAAGTTCGTAGAACTTGTCTTCCGAGTCCTTTGGACTCTTTCCAAAATCACCCCTACTCGTAAGTTGAAACAATCATCTTACGAATAGTATAATGAGTATCGAACTCGTGGACCTGAAATCAGAATTAAAACTCGATGATCAGATAAAAATTGATACGTTCAGGTGTGATAAATGTATCCCGAGAACCATAACAAAAGATGTTTTCATGAACTTGAAACACGAAAATGCTACATATGAAGATTTTGGTCCGGGAATTGTTGGGTGGTTCGGAGATGGGGCATGCGACCTCGACGAGGCGTGTGTGAGTCGGGATACACGGGTTTTTAACAAGGGGTGTAGCGCGTGTTACGCAGTTATTCATGAAGGTGAGTGTATGAATATTCATAAAAATCAAAAACTCAATCTAGAAACGATTAGGTGGGTGAGATCAAACATTGAACTGGTCGTGAAACATTACATGCGTCTCAGAAAACTCGGCATTCTTACAGAAGATCGTTATTGGGAACATGTAGGAAAACTCCAAAATTATGTATTGTAATAGTAACATGAACACTCAGGTGAAGAAACTTTTCAGGGGTAAGAAGGCGTGTGCCCCCGCGTCACACCTTTGGTTGAAAAAGAAGAATGGAACCATGACCAAGGGTTCTGTGAAAATTGGTGAGGGTCAGTATGGTAAGGTGTATCGTGGATGCATTGATGACGGGTGTGAAAAGTACATCGTCTATAAAGAAATTAGAACTCCTTCATTGAGTGAGAAGACAAATAACATACCACTCGCAAAGTTTAAAAGGGCTCTCGGAGAAATAAACCCGAAGATGGAGTTTACCATCGCGAAAAAGTTGGAGGGTTTTGGGATTCCCAAGATGTACCTCTACAAGACATGTGACAAGAAGGATGTTATTTACAGCGAATACGTCAAGGGTAAGGAGTTGAAGGAATGGATACTGTCTCAACCCACTCTTTCCGCCATGAAATCGGTCATGGTGCAAGTCATCTATAACCTGTATCGTATCCAAAAGAAGTATCCGGGATTTCGTCACCATGATCTCCACGGTGGAAATATTCTCATCCGACCAGTTCCTGTGAAAGACATGAAAATCATGGGGTATACGATTTCTAACGCGGGTTTCGAAGCTGTCATTATTGATTTTGGGTTTTCAGTCTTTCCAAGAATTAAGAATCCTCTTGTCAATACCAACAACTACAAGAACATTGGTATCTCAAGAAAGTCTGACAAACACTACGATTTACATTTTTTCTTAAACTCCATACACAACATGATTCGTCAACCACGGACACGGACGGAGCGTGTAGTGAAAACATTCATTGAAAACCTTTTACCTCCAAATTACCTCGTGGGTAAGTCGAATACCGTGAAAAACTATAGATTGAGAGGAAATAAGTCTGTCGAGATCAGCTTCGAGGATGTTCTCTCCAAACCCTTCTTCACTGGCTACAAGACTACACCACTCGTCATCCCTGCACCCAAGCCCGAAAAACCCAAGGTCGCCGTTGTACCACCCAAAAAGATGTTTCAATCTCCCGTAAACAAAGAGGCTGCTAAAGCGAAAGCAGTCGCCATTCTAAAAGCAGAGAAGGCAAAAACTAAAAAACGTCCCGGTGTCGTTAGAGCACGACCTTAAAGACCCGTTTAGTATCATCATCAGTTACAGAGAGTATCTTAAACTTTGAGGTTTTGACAAGTGTCGTCCCACCCTTTGTGACGAATGATTTCATCCGTTCAACTTCACCACGGGGCATCTTCCTGGTGTATTTGAGTGTGACGTTCTTATTTCCGATATTGAATACTGTCGATGGCATTTATAATACATGGATAAATGTTTATAAATGGGATGATTAACTGAACACACGTGTGTAGATATTTAACGATCAAGACCGCTGATTACACGAAGAGAAATAGAGAGGATGAAAGCATCAAGCATGGTGTTGATGGGCTTGAGCACGGTGATGTGCTTCACGAGCGAGGAGTTCCACACGACACGGAGAATGAACGTGCTGATGAGAATCGAAACCACGAAGATGAGGAGTTCACGAATCATATCGGACTTGTTTTCGGACTTGAGGATATTACCAAACATTTATTACATACTGATATTTTTTTCTCTGTAAATGACAGATGTCTAAAACTAAGGATCTTCCTCTGAGTGGATCAGAGAGTAAATTTACAAACCGTCGTTGGGGGAGTAATAAGGGTATTACCGGTAACAACTGTTATGCGTATGCGGTAGGTAGTTATGCAGCGTTTCGCTGGCAAAAATCGGTACCAGGTGACCGTTCGGGTTTATCGAATACCGCACATAATTATACAAAGTGCGACGATCTCCCAAGGCGCGTTATTTCGGATAACCCCAAGTCGATATACAAAGTCGATGGAGATAAAAAGTGTAAAAAGGGGTACTACAAAATTATGATGTTTGTGTCCTCTGGTAGACCCAGGAACTATATTCGTCAGGGTGATTTTCATTTTTACAAACAACACGGTGTTGTGGAGTACAAAATAAAACCGGGTGATACAATCAAGTCTGTTGCCGCATTTTTCAAGATTCCCGAATACAGGATAAAAAAGGCGGGAAAGTTTACTGTCGGAAAACGTATAGTGTTCAATGCTAATGTGTTCAGTCACAAGCGTGGTTGGGCTACTGGTCCATTACTCGGTGACGCTAATGGTAAGGTGATTAAAGACCCTCGTACGGCTTCAAGGAAGTACAGTGAATTAAACTATGACAAATATTGTAGTTCATTCTGTGTTAAAGACCGAGGAATCAAAGTCGGAAAGGGAAACCCCAAGGTCTGAGAGGATACTATCTAGGTCTGGAACATTGTCTATATCAAAGGATATATCGAACAAATCCAATACGGATAACATTGATTCATCATTCAAGGATACAACATTTGACGTGTTTGTGTGGTTATTATGTATCCTAACTTCCACCTTAAATTGAGAAACATCAAATACCCGTCTGCATGTGGGACATGTGTTTTTACCCTGTTCCTTCCACCTCTCAAGACAGTGTGTGTGAAATATATGACCACAGCGAATCGGCGAATTCTTCCTCGTCGACCTGACATCAGCTAGACATATAGAACACGTGGACATTCTTAGAGTACAAGTGTAAAGTTTTTTTCGTCATTTAGCTCACCTAATAAATATCGGGAACTGCGAGAAGTGGTTTATCACAAGTCTTGCAATTCTCCCTACCCTGCTGCTCTTGGACCTTGGAAAGGAGTTCGGGTCCCTGCTTCTGGAGAAGCTGTCTATAAGAATAGTTATCCTCGAATGTGATACCATTCTCCTTCATCACATAGTTGTTAAACAATTGGGCTGACGAATTAATCGTGAAACAGCGCCCATCAGCCATGCCAAGTCGTTGAGACATCTTTATTACTATAAATTTAGAAATTAATTTGTCGGTTGGTAATTGTTTTGGTCCATGACTCAAAACCCTTTTCCTTTAGGTGCTTAACGAGAGGATCACATTTGTACCCCAAAAAGATATCAAATACATCAGTCTCAGCTGTACGAGACACCCTGATTTCATCATTTTCATTTATGTGTTGATTGATGATATTGTAGGCGAATGCAATCTCCTTGAGGGTCTCTGCACCTGTGATGATAATCTTCCCTGTACTAAATATGCTGCACGTAATCTCCTTCATATCATGAGCGGGTTTGAACTTAATTTTCACCGCCGAATACCTATCTGGTTCAAATGATACTTTGAATATGTCGTTGTACCTTTCAAACCAGTTGGTAACTTTGATGAGATTGACGTTATGGTTGAGACTGAAGTTTGAATTGATCATCACGACCCTAAACGAATCAAGGGGTATGTTCACATCCAAATTGAGAAAAGTCTTAAATATGTACACGAGTTGGGTGATGATGCGCTTGCAGTCAAAGATATCACAGCATCCAGCGACTTGAATACTTCCATTCGGGAAAACCTTTACAGATTTAGTACTGTACGAATCGTGATACGTCAATGTAACCTGGTTATAAAAGGTTGTCGGTTTGAGCTTCCATTCGAAACCCCTTGAGGTCTCGGAATCTGGTCCACAACGCTTCATCTTATACGTTCCGATGTCTTCGAATATGGCTCGAAGACGTTTGATATCAATCTGTTGGATAAAATTTGAAATCATCGTGATTGTCGTGATTTTAATCCACGATGGTCTCAGTTCAACAGGTAAAGCATTCCTAAACTCATCTATCGTGAGTAGATAGGAAAACGAATTGTTTGCGATACTTGTGTACATTGGTTCATAAAATTGGAACAAGGCTTTTACCAACTTAGGTGTTTAAAGAGATTATTCTTTATATTCGTATATGACCTCCTTCTTTAAATCCGCAAAAGTTGTACATGATGTTGAATCCGACCTCACTTACGTTGAAATTGTGTACGAATCTTTTGTTCGTGGTAAAGGGTATGAGACTTTTACAGACTATATGAACACTGAACCCCTAGCAGATTGGGAATATTTTCAGAGTAAAAAACATACCATCACCTACCTCAAGTTTTTAGAAATCATGGTTACCAAAACGATTGAGGTGCGGCAGCGAATGGCTGAATTGGCTCTCGAAAATATCCTATCCTACAACCGAGATATTCGGTTGTACATTCGTCTCGCACACGCGACTAAAATTATAGATCCCAGCTTCCAGCCACCCATTATTAACATGAAGAGTGCTTGGCAGAGAGAGTATATCATTAAATTATGTAAAAAGTTTATCCACTATTCTATCGAGGAGTGTACCAAGTTGGATCGCCTCGAATATTTCACAGACGTTTTGAGTATAATAGAACGAGAGCTATAGACGCCACGATAATCGCAATACCACCATACGGCACACGTTGTTCCTGAGATACTCCAACCTTCACACTTTTAGGTGGTGGTTTACAAGTGAAACCGGGATCGATATTCCTTCTGGGGTGGATCTCGGTGAATGTAGTCGAAGGACCCTTCGCCGTTTCACATAGTGCATAATCACAATACACACTCTCGTCGGCTCCAACTATACCATCGACAGGTGTTGGCTTAGAAAAAGAATCATAACCCCCCGTTTGTCTCACACCACCTGGAAGGGAAAAATCACGTGTGACAAATGGGTTGACATCATTTATCGCGTCTTCGTCTTTGAGCATAAACTTACTCATAATTACTATTACGCCAGATTATATTTTTTATCGTTCATCTTATATCGATGTGTTTCCCACATCATATCTAGATCAACATTCAACATGTGAGCCAATTGGAACAGGTAACTAAATACGTCACCCATCTCCATCATCACATCCGTCCCTCTCTCCTTTTTCAGATTCGTTTTCTTGTACATCTTCTTGTACTGTCGAATAGCTGATGCAAGTTCACCAACTTCTTCTGAAAGTAAGAGCCATACCGTATCTACAGGGGCACGGTCCCAACCCTTAGATTTACACACTTTCTTAGTTTCATCCCTGTAATAATTGAGACTCATGTCACTTATTGTTTCTTGTTTGATAATCTTTAATTGATACCAATCTTGTTGTTGTATCCCAACTTTTTTCCGGAGGTACTCGTGTTCATGGGTTGGTCGAGTGGTATACTCGTGGTGTCTATGTCATTCACATAAGCGATGTATTGGGAAACACCCGTCTGAATCTGCGACAGGGCGGTTTCTATCACACGAGTATTCATCGCCTTGACTTGTTTGTTCACATCCCTTTGGTGGTCACCCGAGTTGTTGATGAAGACCACGCGCATGATACCATAGAGATCATCTGGATTTTGGTAATCAATGGATATACCAGTACGATCCTTAAACGTCTGACGAATCCCACGCTGAAGAATGTTTCTGTTAAATTCCGAAAAGAAGAGTGTATTCAATGGTGTCTCACACTGCTTCATAGAATTCAGGTGAAGATTACTCATTTAATATACTGCTCGAAAAAAAAACTGTGTAAATAGTAAATGACGAAATACGCCGAGTTTGATAAAGCATACAGTAAAGGTCCTGACACGATTGACATGATACCATGCGACCCACCCTCCTGCTTCGTCGGTTCGTATGCCCCAGTGACAAAAGCTGGTGAGGAAGGATCTTTTTACGTGAACACATACCTCCTCCAACCCGACCGCAGAATGGAAACACTTGGAACTGCCACTGTTCGTAGTTCGGATTTGAGCTGCAAGAAATAAGTTAAAAATAAAACTGGAAACTTAGATATATGAGGGTCATTAAACGCTCAGGTCGTATTGAGGATATGAAATTCGATAACGTCACCAATAGGATCAAGAACTTAACGTATGGGCTCTCCGAAAACTGCGATTCTTCCAAAGTCGCACAGCAGGTATTCTCATCTATGTATGATAACATCACCACCCAAGAAATTGATATCCTCTCCGCTGAAATCTGTGTGGGTATGATCACCGTCGACCCTGATTATGAAATTCTGGCGACACGGATTATCGCCAGTAACATTCAAAAGGTGTGCCCCAATAACTTCCACCTCGCCATGAAGAAACTTCAGAAGGCTAATATTATCACAGATGAAGTCGTCGAAGTCGCACAGCAGGTGAAGGATGAAATTAAGGGTGACCGAGATTTCGACTTTGGATATTTCGGTCTCAAGACCCTAGAAAAGGGATATCTCCAACGCGTAGAGGGGAAATTGATCGAGACACCCCAATATATGTTCATGCGTGTATCGATCGGTATTCATGGTAAAGATATCCCCGCTGTTCTGGATACGTATGATAAGATGTCTCAAGGTCTCTTCATTCACGCCACACCAACCCTATTCAACGCGGGAACACCAAGACCCCAGATGTCTTCGTGCTTTCTCATCGCAAATAAATCTGATTCAATCAACGGGATTTATGAGACTTTGACGGAATGTGCCCAGATCAGTAAATGGGCGGGTGGTATCGGTATGCATATCCACGACGTTCGCGGGAATAAGTCTCGAATTAGGGGTACAAATGGTCAATCTGACGGTATCATCCCCATGCTTAGGGTTTTCAACGCCACTGCACGTTACGTGAACCAAGCTGGACGACGCAAGGGATCTATTGCGGTCTATGTCGAGCCATGGCATGCGGACATCATGGAATTTCTCGAACTGCGTCTCAACCAAGGTGATGAAGAAGCGCGTTGTCGTGACCTTTTCTCCGCTATGTGGATCCCTGATCTCTTCATGAAGAGGGTTGAGGAGGGTGGTAACTGGTCTCTCTTTTGCCCCGACAAGGCACCAGGTCTCTCAGATTGTTATGGTGAGGAGTTTGAAGCTCTCTACACCAAATACGAGGAGGAGGGTCTCGCCAACACCACTGTCCCTGCAGCGGATGTTTGGAAGGCTATTCTCAAGTCTCAAACGGAAACTGGTACGCCTTACATGCTCTACAAGGATGCATGCAACTCCAAGTCGAACCAAAAGAACTTGGGTGTGATCAAGAGTTCCAACTTGTGCACCGAAATCATAGAGTATACCAACAAGGATGAGACATCCGTGTGCAACCTAGCTTCTATTGCTCTCCCCAAGTACGTGGACAAGGAAACGAAGACCTTCAACCACGCGAAACTCCACGAGGTCACTAAGACCGTCACGAAAAATCTCAACCGCGTCATCGACCGTAACTTCTACCCAGTGGAGACTGCGAGGCGTTCCAACATGAAGCATCGCCCCATTGGTTTGGGTGTCCAGGGTCTTGCCGATGTATTCATCCTATGTGGACTTCCATTCGACTGTGAGGAGTCACGCACCATGAACGCACAAATTTTCGAGACTATGTACCACGCAGCCCTTGAAGCGAGCTCGGAGCTGGCTGAGGTGGATGGGTCTTACGAGAGTTTTGAGGGGTCTCCCGCGTCCCAAGGTGTACTTCAACCCGACATGTGGGAAGGTGAAGCGAAGTTCAGTGGTCGGTACGATTGGGACGCGATGCGTGAACGTGTCAAGACCAAGGGTCTCAGGAACAGTCTTCTCATGGCTCCCATGCCCACTGCTTCCACGGCTCAGATCTTGGGTAACAACGAATGCTTCGAACCCTATACGACAAACATCTACCTCCGACGCACACTCGCTGGTGAGTTTGTTGTGGTGAACAAACACCTCGTCAATGACCTGAAAAGGGTTGGTCTCTGGTCTAAGGAGATGAAGGATCTCATGGTGAAGGCTGGCGGCTCCATCCAGAACATCTTGGACATCCCAGACGATATCAAGAATCTCTACAAAACTGTATGGGAAATCAGTCAGAAGTGTATCATCGATATGGCGGCTGACCGTGGGCGGTTCATCGACCAGTCTCAATCTATGAATCTTTTCGTGGAGAGTCCCACGATGTCGAAGCTCTCCTCGATGCACATGTACGCGTGGAAGGCTGGTCTCAAGACTGGTATGTACTACCTGAGATCCAAAGCCAAATCTCGACCAATCCAGTTCAGTCTAGAGCCTGATTGTGTAGCCTGTTCAGCTTAAAGTTTAGATGGGTAGATTAGAAAGAAGAAGACATGGAAAAAGTGATCGAAAACCTTCAGATCAACAAATATAACAATCGTAAAATTGTCATCACGACCAAACAGGGAACGCCGTTTCGTGTACAGTTTCCTCGCATGTATATGCCCTTTGGTGTTTCCGGGTTCACACCTGAAGTGGGTCCCACCAAGTATAACATCGATTTCGCTGTGAAAGGGTATGACGAAGATGATAGTTATATGAAGAGTTTTTATGAGTCTTTGCGTAAACTGGAAAATATGATTATCGATTCCGTCGTAGAACAGAGTGTTGAGATTTTTGGTAAATCCATGACAAAGGATGAACTCTTACCGATGTTTAATTCCAATCTCAAAATGTCGACTGACCGCGAACCAAAGTTTCGTGTTAAAGTGGACACAGACATGGAAGATACCATGAAGGCTTCAGTGTATAATTCAGACAAGAATCCAATCAAGGATTTTGTATCAAACGGTCTCTATGCAAGGAATTCTGGACACGCTATCGTTGAACTCAATAGCGTTTATTTCTTGAATAGGATGTTTGGTTGTACATGGAAATTATATCAGCTCGTCGTCTACGAGCCACAAAATCTCAAGGGGTTTCAGTTTGTTGTTTAAGCCACGGGTAACATAGGAAGGCGTTGACCCTTGGCGTTTAACCTGAAGTTACCACCCTTGGGACCCACCATCACGGGCGCACCAGCCTGTGTACCTACCGCCATCGCACCCATCTTGTTCGCAACCTTAGCCTGAGCCTGGTTCAGCTTCGCGGTTCCGAAGGAGATCGCATTCTTAGCAACCTGGTTCGCCTTCGCGCGACCGGCAGCGACCGCCTGGTTCTTCGCAGCCATCGCGGCACCCTTGAGCTCAGCCTTCGCCTCCTTCGCGAGGTTCTTCGCCATACCCTTCGCCTCCGCCGCGGCAGCCTTCGCCGCACCCTTCAAAGCCATCTTAGCAAATGCAGCAGCCATTGTTGTTTATATATATAGTGAGTATTTTTTTATCCCGGTGGAGCCATATTGGGGGGCTGGTTTCCAATCTGAGATACCACATTGGTTCCCATCTGGTTCAAAAACGCGGGTGTTGGTTTGTAGTTGCGACCACTGGACGTGTTCACGTATGTCCCACCATTCGCACCCTGCATGATGCGTCGACCTTGGGTGTCGAGGTAGTTGGTGGGAACATTCGCGTTGAACTGGAGACCCCTCGCGATGGCAACCTGCTTCGCCTTCTCGAGAGCCTGCGCCTGTGCCTGCTGCACCATAGCGAGAGCCTGTTCGTGAGCTTTTTGCGCCATGGCATATCCCTGAGACTGAGCCTGCTCCGCGAGAGATTTACCACGGGCTCTACCCATCGCGGAATTACCATTCCTGGCATTATTGTTCACGTTGTTCTTCCTTCTCCCATTGTTGTTCACTGGTGCGTTGTTGGTCCGGGCGACATTATTAGGTACTTGGCCCTGATTATTGGAAGCCATTATTACTTTTTGCCAATATTTTTATTCATCATTAAAATTCTATATATCGTCTGAGCTTCCTTGAGTAATTTACCTTGTATTCTCGTAAATTCCTTTGGGTCTAATCCTTGTCTAATTTTAGCAATTTTCACAGCATCTTCCCAACGCTTGAGAGACATTCTTACTCTATAGTTACAAAATTTTACTGCATCTTAGCAATCTTCTTCTCGTACTCCGCAGTACCAGCCTTGGGTTGAAGCTTGAACCCAGTCTTCTTGGGCTTGAACACCTTCACCATAGCCTTCTTACCTTCCTTCTTCATCCGCTTGAGAGCAGCAGCATGAGCCGCCTTACTCTTGATGCGTCCATCCTTACCCATCATCAGGTCCTTCTTCGCGAGACCACCAGCAGTTTTTTCAGCAGTGCCATGGAAAACTTCAGCGCGGGTACCGACAGTCATTTATCTTATGCTTTGAAAATTTTTTTGATGTCCAAAATCGAAATCTTATCAGATGTCCTGTTCACCGGGATTTGTTTCTCGATTCGTTCATCGTTGAGTACTTTGGAACATACGATTGATTTATGACCCTGGAGTGCCATCATTTCCTGCTCCACACTGACAAAACGCGCACACTCCTTGTAGACCAATTTTTTCACGTAGACTGGTTGGGTCTGACCCGTCCTGTGACTCCTCCCAATCGCCTGGAGTTCGGTGGCTGGATTCCACGAGGGTGCTGTGATGTAGACCCGCGTCGCCTCTTGGAGGTTGAGACCTTGTCCACCACTCTTAATCTGAATGATGAATACCGCACCTGGCTCAGCTTTCTTGAAACCCTCAATCTGTTTAACGCGTTCATCCTTGGGAACTGAACCATCGATGCGAAAAACAGGTCTATCAAGATTCTTCTGAATGTGGTTCATCTCACCGCGGAACTGACAGAAAATCAGTGATTTTTCAGAAGGATGACCCTCAATCATTGCAAAAAGGGTCTCCATCTTTTTGGAACCTCCCACCCACTTCTCCGCTTGTGTCCCAGTCTTTTTCGCAATCCCGTCAAGGTACATCTGTGGCCAAATCATCGCCTGTCGCGCACGGAGAAGGCATTCCAAGATAACCATATTCTTGGCATTCAGACTCTGAGCGTTTCTGAACGCGTCTTGGATCGTATCCTGTGCCTCAAGGAACACAAGTTCATACAATTGCTTCTCGTCTGGGTACATATCAAGTTCCACATTCTCGAAGTGACAGGGGGGGAGACGAAGACGTTCACTGATCTGTGACAGGTCTTCCTTGGTGCGTCGAAGGATGTAGATATCCTTGATCTTGTTGGTCATTCCCTGTACAACCACCTTCGAGAGACCCAGAAACGTGCAAAGAGACACGAAATCCTCCATGGAGTTGAAAACTGGTGTACCAGTCACAATCCACTTGATTTGGGTTTGAAGACGACACACACTCTTGAAGAGCTTTGACTTCTTGTTACGAATTTCATGGGCTTCATCAAGAATGACTCGATCCCATTGTACCATATGAAGAGGAGTCCTGGTATCTGTAGACTTACCCTTCGACGTCAATAATGTGTACGGTGCAATGGTGACGTCAGCCTCTCTGATTTTCCGCTCTGGACCATCAAAGATGTTGATGGTCAAGTTGGGTGCAAATCGTTTGATTTCTTCCGCCCATTGGGTGATGATCGACTTCGGAACGACGACGAGGGTGCGAGGTTTTGGGTTTCCAAGAATGGTAGCCACGAGCTGTATGGTTTTGCCCATACCCATATCATCGCAAAGGAATCCACCCTTAGGTCCAGAGGTTTGGTTTTCCATCGTCAACAGAAATAACACACCTTCACGTTGATAGGGGGCAAAGAGACGCCCATTGAGGGTATTCTTCGCACGGTTGTATTGTTCTTCAATCGTCATTATAGAAGTCTTCGTCGGGGAGTACAGTGACTTCACAGATAACTGGTTCGGGTTCTTTTTTCTTGCGAGACTTCTTCAACTTAGGTTTTGGAAGTTCATCCAAGTGTTCCCGATAGTACACGACCTTATCCCAAAATTCTTTCATTATGGGAAAGTATTTCTTCCACCATTCACGATCTCTCTTAACATTTACAACATCAAATTCCTCCGGACGCGGCCAGTTGGTTTCAGCTGGCTTGTATTGAATGAAATCTGCTTCCTCTAGGTCTAAAATCTCCATGCAGAGCTGAAGTTGGGGCATGTAGTGTTCAGGCACCTCCCCAGGTACAATCTGTCGAAGTGGGGGACACTTAATCTCTATGAGCTTACCAGACTCACTCACACCATCGGGACTTCCTCCCAACCAAGTATGTTCTGGGTGAGGACAAAGTCCCAATTCATGGACTACTTCACCATATCTCTGTTCATATAAAATACGAGCCTCATCTTCGTATTTCTCGCCGTGTTTTGTGGCTGCGTTCCCAGTGAATTTCTCACCCAACCCACACTTCTTTAAGAGTAGACCTTCGGGTGTTTCATATTTGTTCACGCCAATCGCTGATGCCGCATCTGACGCAGTTAGCATGTTCCCACGGAGGGCAAGCCATTCTTCAGATTTCTGTGCTGCGTACTCCCTCTCAAGAAGAGCCTTGACGTTTGGGTGCATCTTATATTAAGAAGGGGTGTAACTTTTAAGCCGCTCAAAGAAAAATCTAGCTGCATTCTGTTCAGCCTGTTTTTTACTTTTCGCAGTTCCTCTACTCACAAATTGATTATTAACATAAATGTCGATATAGAAAATACCTTCATGATGTCCCGCTACCCGATATTCAGGGAGTTGCAAGTTATTCACTTGACAATATCGCATGAGATGATCCTTAAAGTTGTCATCGATCATGATCAAATTCATATCGATATATTTGGGATCGTTGTATATTCTGAGAACAAACTCTTTCGCATGAAGAAGCCCAATATCCATATAGATGGCTCCAATGAGGGCTTCGAAGACATCCTCCAAAATCTTGGGATTGTTATTCCATCCATTACGCATCCCCTTCTCATCCATGATCACAAGTTTTTCGAGACCAAGTAATTTAGCTATTTTCGCAAGTGTTTCACCACGAACTAACTTTGTACGAGCTTTCGTGAGGAAACCTTCTTGGCGACTTTCATATTTATCGAATAAGAATTTAGTGATTACAAAACCCAATACAGAGTCACCAATAAATTCCAGTGTTTCAAACGATTCCGTGAATTGCTCATACTCTTTGAGAGCGGATTTATGTGTAAATGCCTTTTGGTACAAATCAAGGTTTTTGATCTTTGTACCAACAAGTTTTTCGATACACGCCTTATCAGCGAGCACGACCATGATGTTTATTATAGGTATGTTTTTATTTTTTAAGCCTCCTTCTTAATGTAGTGAGGAGAGAGGTACTTCTGCAGGTTAAGGTACGTCACAACAACATCCGCGGGGGGTGCGAGTAGGTCGCGAAGCTTATCGTCGAGAATAATCTGGCGACCGTTCTCGGGGTGCTTAAGACCCTTGTCGATGATGTACTTGTTCACAAACTTGGTCACTTCCGAGCGCGAAATCAGCTCATCTACGGGAAGCCCAAGGAACTCACGCAACTTAGGCGTCACATCCTGCTTACGGTTGAAACCGTTGTTGGCGGCGCGCGCCTTAGCCTTCTCGCCGTCGGGATCTTCCTGGGTGTTCTTGATCTTACGGACGAGCTTCGTGAGAGTCTTCACCTCGGCGCGGAGAGCAATGAGTTCGGACTGAATGGTTTCGAGAGACATTATATCTTTCTTACATCAATAATCTTTAAGTCACAATAACAAGAGGAATATACACAGTAAAATTACCGTCAAATATATAAGGACTTTCATACCAAAACTGAGTTCATTCCCATTTTTCTTAGTTCGGGGTGGTGGTACCGGACGCTTGATTATTCTGAATGGTTGACTGGGGTATTTACCAGGACATCCACCAGCACAGCAACCAGATGGACACGGGATCACATCGGGACCCCGTCTCACACCACAGAATTGTTCCTTCTTGGGATTTTTCACGTCGTCATACGCGTAACACCTACATTCGTCGATAACGTTACAGATCATATTATTATATCACGATATATTAATGGATGAAAAAAGTTATTCGAAGGTTGCCATCGATAAGTTCGTGAACGAAAATTTATTTTTCAAAGATGAAAAATTAAAGAAATATTTCGACAGGAACGAACAGAGGGACTTAACTAAATTTAGATCTCGTGTTCACCAAAAGTTTTCTAATAACGATTTCGAAAAAATCATGTACGTCTTGGTGACAGATTCCATTCGCGATATAATACTCGATACGATAGGTGAAATCACAGAAAAATTCAAAGCATCAGGTGATCTTATCGTGAGTGGTGGTGAAGCATTCAACTTATATGTTGATTTTAATGACCGAATCATCACGAGTGACATAGACGCAAAATTCGTCCCCCGTATTCAAGCAGATACCAAGTATTTCGGTAAGCTCCAAGCACTTAAATTGCTACTGTGGGACGAACTCGGTAAACAGGCGAAAAAACTAAACACACGAGTCAAAAATCGTTTGAATTCGATGCGTTCTAAATATCCAAAGGTGTTCAAATTCTTAGGTATCGGTTTCAAGAATTCCGGTCCATACGTAACCAGGAGATATACACTCATCAAAAAGAAGAAAACGAGCGACACAAATAGTCCAGGAAAGGGTGACGTTTTCATCGATGTCGAATTATTCGCATTGGACCTGAATCTTAGGTTTTTCTCACCTGAGAGTGGTAGAATTACTGATAACACCATAGGTGGTATACTGGACATTCCATTCATGAGACCTAAAGAGTTTGGATATGAAGTTGCTCAAACTAAACTCAGGGGGATCGTGTACCGAAACGCACTTTCTGGTAAAATCACAAATAATCAGAAAATATACATCGCGAGTAGAGAGTTCCTGATCGAAGACATTTATCTAATGCATAAACTCAAACTTCGCCCAGAGAAAAAGGAAAAAGATAGGCGTCGCCTCGTAAAACTCAGTCAGCTTTTTAACAAAAATATCACAGCAAGCGATGCGATAGATGATGTATACAAAAAGGTTAGGGGTAAATTGAATCTAAAGACATCTAAATCGAGGAATGCAACTGGGAATGTAAGTGTCAGTAAAGCGAGGAAGGTGAACCCAAATAATTACAGAAAGTACACGACCGAACCATCCAAAGAACGCATTTCTAAACAAATCGTACATGGATTGAAGCCATTGATAAATAACACTAAAGCAGAAGGTTACGAAAATTCTCACGGAAACAAGAGATTCAACTTGAAGAAACTCAAGTGGGTAAAGGAGCCAAACAAGGCGTACGTGAAAAACGAAGTTCCACTCAGACCGAAGCAGGCGATGAATATACCCAAAAACATAAACACTAGTAAGACACTGTATGGTTACAACCCAAACCGGGATAAGTGGATAAATAAAGACATTTTAAACGCAGCGGCGGCTATACCATTTATTGGTTTAAAGAATTGATGAGTAAACCTACTATAATGTTTTACAGTTCCCCAGCCAAAGGTGACGATGGTCTCTATTCCGTGAAGGCTTCCAATGACGACAAGACTAAATGCCTTGTTCAATTGAACGATGTCACGGTAACAGAAGTTTCAGGCGAGTTAGTTTTCGACGTCACCTCGGAGGAGAAGATTACGGAGGTCGAATCCATGAACCTCGTAGCCGCACAAGATAACTGTGAAGAATGGTTCGGTAAGAAACTTTCCAAGGTTGTTCTTGATGCCGCGTACCAGAGCGTCCTGTCCAATGGGCAGATGTCGGCTGACATCATCACCGAACCCAAGGTTCTTGTCTTCAACAAGAACCAGGAACCCCTCGACTTTGAAATTGTTCAGCCGGGTAAGAAGTGTGACCTCCTACTGGAATTCGCCGGTATCTGGTTCGCGAAGAAGGCTTTCGGTGGAAACTGGAATGTTGTCCAGATTAGGGTTCATGAGGATCCGGTCGTGGAAGATCCTATCAGCGATGTTTACCCAGAACAATATGCATTTGTGGATGAACAATAAAAAAAAATTTGTTACTAATATATAAACTATGATGAAGGGTCGCACTCAGCAAATCCTGATGATCGCCGCCGTCGCTGTTGTGGTCTACCTTTTGTTTGCCATGAACGGTCGCTCCAATTATTCCATCAAAGAGAAGGAGTACAGTGTGTTTGGTACAGCTCCCTCTACTGGTCCATCCACCGCGGCTGCTGGTATGAAGAAGGGTACCGGGCTCGCCTCCTCCCTCCTCCCCCGTGAGGTTGCGTCCAAGGAGGACTTTGGTCAGTTTGCCCCAGAGGAAGTCCTCAAGGGACAGAACTTCCTCGAGCCCCGTAAGCAGATCGGTTACCCCGAGACTATCGGTGGTGCCCTCCGCAACGCCAACCAGCAGATCCGCAAGGACCCCCCTAACCCCAAGGCGCCTTTCGTCTGGAACAACTCCACCATCGTCCCTGATACCATGCAGCGTGGTTTGTGCGCTTAAAGATTAGGTAGTAATACTATTAAATAATGACTTCTGTTTCAAATGAACTGTCTGAAAGTGTATCTAAGCTCGTAGAACTTACCAAGCAACTTTCTGAAGCTAAATCCGATATCAAGGTCCTTAACCAAGAAGAAAAGCGCCTGAAGGAAAATGTAAAAAAACACATGGTTTCTCAGGGTATTGATACCATTAACCTCAGGAAGGGTAAAATCAGTTTACGTAAAAGTGTCAGGAAAGCCGGTATGAACAAGGATGCCATTAAAGAGGGTCTGATGACCTTTTTTGGTGGGGATGAGACTAAAGTCGAAGGAGCCCTAAATGCCATTAAGGATGGACTTAAAACGAAAGAGTCTACCTCTCTTTCGCTAACTGGTATAAAGGATAAACCCGAGAAAGAGAATAAGTAAAGCACGATGGTCTGGAGCCAATACGTTGACGAAGCGACTATCGGGTTTGATGCCGACGTCAGTGATGACGATGAATATAACGAACACACTCCTCTGAATATCGAAGACTGGGAAGTCGAATACTCAGATGAACTGCATAGTATGTGGAACGCGGTACTGAACCTACTGTATGATTCTCACATTGAACATTCCGGTAAATTTTGTGACTTTGTCGAATTTTGTTATATCGATCACGATGATTTGGATGATGAAGGTGTTACGTATGAATATGAAGATGAGATGTATAATATCTGGGTAAACATCCGACGCATCGTCAATCAAAATGGTCTCCATGAAGAAATGATGCGAGGTGCCACGTTTTACCACTTCCTCGATTTCACGAAAAAATATATGCACCTATATTAAATGCTCCCCGATATCACGACACGGAAAGTTGCTATACCAGCGGCTCTTTTTCTCGCGCTGAGCCCCGGTCTTCTTCTCAAGACCGACGGCTCAAAAATCACGTATATGAACCAAACTACAGACCAAATGTCCGTATTCTTCCACGCACTCGTGTTCTTCCTGGTATACAGTCTAGTCGCGAAGGCGTTGGGTCTCGTCCTCACACAGACGGATCTCATCGTGACGACGTCTCTCTTTGTCGCATTAAGCCCTGGTATTCTCCTCACACTACCTCCAGGGTCTGGCGGGGTTTACATGTCCGGGCAGACAAGCATCGAGTCGATGATGACACATACAGTCGTGTTTGCCGTGGTATTTGCGCTTTTACGTCGTCAATTTCCTCAATTCTATTAAGTAAGAAGATGAAGTATCTCGTATTAGGACCAGCGTCTATGGGGATATTTTCACTCGTGGGGTGCTTGAAAGCACGAGAATCTTCCTTGGCAGATGTGAAGGAAATTTCAGGGTCATCCGCCGGCGCAATATTAACACTATTTTTAGCCGTGGGGATGTCGGTAGATGAAATCATGGATGTGTGTCTCGAATTAAATGTCCCGAAATACGTGAAGATACGATTAGGGTCATTTTTTACCAAATTTGGGTTTGTGTCGATGGATCCAATACGTAAAAAATTAGTAAAAATATGTGGATCTGACCCAACATTTGCGGAAATAAACATGAAGGTGTATATCGCAGCGTATTGTTTAAATACATCGGAGACTGTATACTTTTCAAAGGATACACACCCGGACATGAAAATCATAGATGCAGTCTGTATGAGTATGGCGGTACCGTTTATTTTTTCATGTGGAAAATACGATGGATTCATGTTCGTAGATGGGGCAACAAAAGAAGAATATCCACTCACACCGTTTATGGATAAAAAGCCACATGAAATCACATGTATACAGGTTAAGACTGCTACAATATTTCATGAAAGTATAGATACACCTAAACAATTTGTAGATATTCTCGTTCGTTCTGCACTTTCCAACAGGGTGACGTATAATATACCGATTGATCTGGTGAACATAAATGTTGGTGATACAGATGTGTTTAATTTTAACATGCCATATGAAGAAAAAGTAAAATTATATAATTTGGGACACTCGTCTCGATAATACTTTTTTTTGTTAGTTTAATATAAATGATTGAAGCGTGCGATTCAGACGCTGATATAGAAACCCTCAGAAAGATGATAAAAATGCAAGCTGGGGAAGATATTAAACTCACAAGGAAACAAATGTGCGAGGCATATGATAACATACACGCCAGTAAGTTACCTCTACCACCCCTTGTTATGACCTCCGATCGAACGTATTTGCTCGACAGAGCGAGTCCTTTGAAACATATGGATTACGAACTCCTCTTCGATTCTTCAACCAAACGGGTAGATCTGAAACGAATTGCTCGTAAAGTTGGTCTCACATCTCAAATTGAACAGATGACCAAAAAACAATTGGTTGATGCCATTGGTAAGCGTCTCAGGTATTTGAAAGTTCATGAGCCAGTGAAAATCGTAACCAAACGTCTCGTTGTAAAAAAAGAAGAGCGAAATGTCAACAACACAGCAGTGAACGCGAACGCCAACCGTTACAATAACACAGCAGTGAACACGAACGCCAACCGTTACAATAACACAGCAGTGAACACGAACGCCAACCGTTACAATAACACAGCAGTGAACGCGAACGCCAACCGTTACAACAACACAGCAGTGAACACGAACGCCAACCGTTACAACAACACAGCAGTGAACACGAACACCAACCGTTACAACAACGCAGCAGTGAATAGAAATTCTGGAACGGTGAACGCTTCCGGTAATAAACCGGGTGTGAAATTACAAACCGATATTTTCGGTGGACCCCCTACCGTACTTTTCCCAAAACGACTCTCGTTCAAACCAACAATTGTATCTAACACCAAGAATAAACAACAACAGTCTATCCGTATTCCAAGTGGTAATAAGCGAAACATTGTTTCCAATCAACCAAGTGTGGTTTCAAATCAAGCTCCCACCCCCCAAAGAGTCAATCTTGGGGGAGTTTTCAAGAAGAAGCCTGGATTTTTGAATACCTCGCAACAAGCCAGTCTTGGGGGAGTTTTCAAGAAGAAGCCTGGATTTTTGAATAAGAAGGAGGAAACCCCGCAGAATGTACCTGTGACAGGTGGACCCAAAAAACCCGGTATGTTCAACTGGTTGTCTAAGAAGAAGAATACGAACGCCAGTGTCACCGCGGGTGCTGCTGCCGCGGGTGCTGCCGCCGCGGGTGCTGCTGCCGTGGCTGATGGTTCTAAGAAGTGTGGAATGATGAACCGGATGATGGGTAGATGCAAGAAAAATGCCGGTACCGCTAACACTGGAGTGGGTACCAACAATCAGGCTGGTACTGCTAACACTGGAGTGGGTACCAACAACCAAGCTGGTACTGCTAACACTGGAGTAGGTACCAACAACCAAGCTGGTACTGCTAACACTGGAGTGGGTACCAACAACCAAGCCGGTACTGCTAACACTGGAGTGGGTACCAACAACCAACCCAGTATATTTAACGCTCTAACCGGTGGTGGTAATAAAAAGAATAACGCGAACGTCAACCAACCTAGTATATTTAACGCTCTAACCGGTGGTGGTAATAAAAAGAATAACGCTAACAGTGATGTTGACTATGTAGTCAATAAAATTATGAATGAAGTCAATAAAGACGTCCGACATCAACTACGAAACAAGGGTGATAATGCTATTTTGAAAAACGTCTCTGACGATATACTTGATCGGTTATTGAAAAAGGAAATCACAAATTCTGTGAACCAGCGGGTGAACGGTGCGAACCAGGTGAACGGTGCGAACCAGGTGAACGCCTCGAAGGTTCGTACCGACGTGACGAATGATATCATGAACCAATTGTTAAAGAAAGATATCACTCCAGCTATAAATAAACGAGTATCTCGCCCCAAGGTGAACATCACCGATAACGTAGTTAATGAAGTTATTAAGGATGTTAAGTCTGAAATCAAAAATGTTTCGAACAACAAGAAAGATATCAGTTTCGTAGAGAATAAGATTTTTAATAGACTCACAAAGGATATCAAAACAACTATTAATGTTCGTGTCAACAAGACTGCTAGGAAAGTTTCTGCGCAACCCAAAAATGTTTCGAATAACAAGAAAGATATCGAATTCGTAGCGAACAAGATTCTCAGTCAACTCACAAATGAAGTCAAAACAAACGTCGGCATCCGTGCTCCTAGGACTATCAGGAAAGGTGGGCGTGCGGCTGAGCCCAATAAAAATAACGTATTTGAGAACGCGTCTAACAACACGTTTAAAATCAATAACAGTGTAAAAATGGTGAACAACCCCCTATTTAATAACACCAACGGCGAAATTTCAGCCTCGGCTCTCACTAACACCAACATTAGGAAAAGTGTAAACAATATCCCCGAAGAAGTTGAAAAACAGGAAAATGTGGTACGTAATATGGTAACGAATCTTAACTCCGAGCGAAGCAGAATCAAGAATAAAGTTACGAAGGAGTTGAATTTGAGACCCGACAATGCCGGTGTTTTCACTGAGAGGCGTGGCTTAGATAAGGGTCGGATCGGTCAGTGGGCGAAACAGTTGAGAGAAGCTGATACCATGGAGAATTTGAAAGACATCGAAAACAAACTGAACCAAAAGGCGGAACTTCGTAAAAATATAGAAAACAAATACACGAAGATGGGTCTCACTAAAGTCGAGAAGATGGACCATCGTAGAAAGGTCGTACAGTTTGCGAACAACGCGAATGCTCGGCGTACGCTCATAGAAATTCAAGTGAAGAATAAGGCGAACAGCAACAGCAACAGCAACAACAACAACACAAACTCTGTGATATCTAACTACAACTCGAATGCGAATGCGAATTCGAATGAACCCAAGAAGAAGATGAAGTATGCATCTCGCGAGAATTTCATCAATGCTAAAAAGGTCGAACTCCGGGAATTGGCAAAGAATACGAGTACAAACTTCGGTAGAAATATCAATCGTTTGCAATCTCGAACAAACGTAGCGAAACTTCGTGGTCGGATCGAAGGGGCGATTATTAGAAACGATTCCAAGAATAGTAGCCGTAAGCGTTCCGAACGTCGGGTCGATAACAGGGCTTTGCTAAAAAAACTGAAGAAGGATGTAAAGAAAAAGAACCCCAGGCTCAGCCCGGCTAAGGTAAACGCAGAGGCTAGACGTTTATTTCGAAGCCTAAGTAAAAAGTAAATACCAAAAATATCAGTATCAATGATTCACCCCGACGACGATTGCACTGTTGTGACCGACATGCCCCTGTGTGATGAAGTCGCTGACTTCATTGAACAGGGTCTCCATAGAGATATGTCGAAGGAGGATGTTGACGAATGGTGTGACGCACATTTGGATGAACTCGCAAATATTTATGAGAAGTACAGGGGTACCTACTTGTCATATGGATTAGCGGAAATGACCCTGTTCTTTTCACAGACAGTATACGAGAGAGATGATGTTCATGAAATGATTAGCGATTTTGTAACCTTTCAGTAATTATAATTTAAAGATATAAACTTCCTTTAAGTTAATGAATACATGCGACGTGTGTTGTGAAAAACTTAACAAGATACACCACAAAAAAGTCGAGTGCCCCTTTTGTGATTTAATGAGTTGTCGATCTTGTTCACAAAAGTATATTCTTTCAACTTTCGAAGATCCTCATTGTATGGGGTGTAAAACGTTATGGAGTCGTGAATACGTTGATTCATTTTGTACGAAGTATTTTCGAAATGTTGAATTGAAGCGTCACAGGGAAAATGTATTATTCGAACGGGAAAAGGCTCTCATGCCCCAAACACAGGTAGAAGTTGAGAGGGTACTTGAGATACGGAGACTTCGACACGAAGCCAGGGAACTCCGTAGGTCTTTGATAGACTTATACGAGACATACCGGGTATCGTACCCGATTACAGATGAGGAACTCTTAGAACATCCAGAAATAGTAACAATACATCGCAACTTGGAAGAAGTATATGTTAAAATCGAAGAATTGAGAAACCGTGGTGAATTACATGTGAATACCCAAATAAAATTTACCCGTAAGTGTCCAATTGAGGAATGTAAAGGATTCCTAAACGAAGATTATTTCTGTGGTTTGTGCCGTAATAACTTTTGTAAAGACTGTTTAGAACCCTTCGGGGATGACCATGTGTGTGACCCACAAATTGTAAAGACGATGAAGTTATTAAACCGAGATAGCAAGTCGTGTCCCAAATGTGGAACGGTAATATACAAATCCAGTGGGTGTTCACAAATGTGGTGTATCAACTGTCACACGGCGTTCGATTGGAGATCTGGTGAAATCGCAACTGGGCGTATACACAACCCACATTTTATCGAATTTAAGAGGAAAGGGGGTGTGAGCAGGGAACATGGAGATATCCCATGTGGTGGTATACCGACGTACAGGGAGCTGCGTCAAGCCGGGGCATCCGACGAATTACTTAATCTATCAACCTATATCTTTTATGCTGATAGGGAGAATGCGTACATTGACTTGGAACCTATTGATAACTTACATGCCCGTGTTGCGTATATGCTCAATCAACTTGACGAAAAGACGTTTAAGACATTTTTACAGAGACAGGAGAAATATAAGGATAAGATGAGGGACATGTCGCATATATTCGAAATGTTGACCCACACGGGTGGAGATATCCTCCGCCAATTTATACTCGAACCATCACGACAACCGGAATTCATAGACTTGTTATCAAAATTGTTCATGTATGGAAATGAAATTTTTGAAACAATACGGAAACGATATAATTGTGTATTACCAAAAAATTTATATTTCTAAATACTAAGATGAATGATAGTTTGATCATACTCATACTAGCTCTCGTAATTTTGTATATGTTACCGAGGTACCCCGAGCCAACGTTGATAGAGAATTTTATCACAGAAGAGGAGCGAAGACACATCATACAAGAAGCATCTGGTAAACTCGAACCGTCGACCATCTCGACAGACAAGAAGATTGACACAAGTTTTCGTAAGAGTGATACCGCGTGGTTGGGTAGAGATGATAAAATTGTTGATACCGTGATGAGAAAATGCCTGAAACACACAGACAGACCTATAGATAATTGTGAGAAACTCCAAGTTGTTAGATACAAAGCTGGTGGTTACTATAAACCCCATCAAGATGCGTTCGCTAATGAGGAGAATATGCGGGTGTATACATTCATACTCGCATTGAATGATGGATACAGTGGTGGTGAGACTGTATTCCCAAACATAAATAAGAGCTATACACTCAAGGCTGGTGACGCGTTATTTTTCGATACATTAGACAACTATAATCTCATGACAGCCAGGGCTTTACATGGGGGTAAACCAGTAAAGTCGGGGGATAAATGGATTTGTAATTTATGGGTAAGGAAATACCCTTATCCAGAAGGGTTTCCGTCGTCTCATTGATCTACGACGGCGATCGGTACGCCTCCTTTTAGGTTTTTTGATCCTTGAAGCCAATTTTTTTATAAAATAAAGCTCATACGTGAATTTTTTAAAGCGATCATCATCCTCGGATAGTTCTATATTCTTTTTGTAAATTGTACTCCATAATTTCTTATATTTTACATCTGGAATCATTAAACATTTATAATACTTTGTCACGAATTCAAATAGTTGTAGTGTGAGCGCATCCCTTATATCTCCAATTGGTTTGGAATTAATTTCTGTGAGAAAAGTACTTATTTTATGCATCATCTCACGCTCCGTGAATAGATCGAGATACGTAAATTTAGAACACGAGAAACAGCGGACACCACCGTTATCTAAGTGATTAAAAGTACACTTATCACAAAACTCGTGGTCACATGATAATTTCGTTTTATAATACATCGGTTTGTCACAACGTCTACAGATATCATCTACCACGTGTTTATGATCACCGCATAAATGGGTGTCGTCGATGACATGTTTCTTACACGGAAAATTATCAGGTCCACAAGCGATGCATAACATTCTTAGATATATTTATATTACAAAACTTTAATACATATGTCATCGTATTTAGAATTACCAACATACACGTATGACGAAATGTCGACAATTGAAAAACGGTTGTTCAGACGAGATTTTGAAAAACCCGTCGTTATAAGGGGGTTGTATAACCCAAGGGCTAAAAAAATGGATATAGATACTGTCGTTTCGATGTTTGGTGATGTCGAGTTGCCGATGGAGACGTATGAAATAGAAAATGCACCCAGGTCCTTTTCTGGGGTAGAAGAACACACGATGAAATATATGTTTAATCATTGGAAAACAAACAAGTTACCATCTTTATACTGTGCGGAAGTGAATCTATTCGAACAACCCGTATCGGAAAAATTGATGAAAGCCTTACATAATCCGAATACAGAATATAGGGAAATCGACAGTTTTTTATTATTTTTAGGTAATAATCATAAAACTGAATTACATTTGCATATCAGTGACGATTATATATTAAATCAATTATTCGGGAGTAAAACGATTTACATATTCGAAAATTACGACAATGCAAATGTTCGTAAAAATTCATTTTTGAATCTCACTAAATCCAATTTTGCTGTAAACGATTTTTTCGAAATGGATCACAGTAAAATGAAAATTTATAAAACCACACTACATCCGGGTGATAGTCTAATTATTCCACCGTGGTACTGGCATGCTACACATGGACATGGACTTAACATGTCCATCACACAGACTTTTTTGAGACGAGATGAATCTTATATATGGAAAAATCCAAATTTATTACTTGATTATTATTTTGGGGATGGACCAGAGCAGTTGATAGGTATGTTCATGGTTATTATAATTCTATTTTTCATTTTAAGGCGTCAAAGTTGATCTCGAACCCGTGTTCTGTTCGCCATGTGGAGTGCCTCAACGTCCGCCTTATTCTGCCCTGTGTATGGGACGGCGTACCCATTGTCACACATCCACTTGTTTACGTTGGTCCAGATACCCTCCTCACACACCCAAACCTCAGCGAGAACACGACCAAACTTACCCCTAGAGTCAGCCTCAGGGCATCTGAGTTCGATTTCGATATCATCCTTCTCAGATGCGACCGCCTTCATACACCACTCCTTGAGCTTCTTCTTGGAGAGGAGACCAAACTTCTTCTCCTCTACATCAGATGTGCGAGACTCGGGTGTGTCGATACCCAGTAGGCGCACACGCTGCTTCGTGCAGACATCAAAGCCAAGGTCGATGGCGACGTCGATAGTATCACCATCGACAACCCTCTCAAGGGAGGAGACACGGTACTTGAAGTTACAGGGCTCGACGTTGTAGGAAGACATTTTCTATTCTCAAGACACTTAAAATCTTTATGCTACGTTAAAATATGAAATGTGTCGCAACTTTTTCCGAAAATAAATTGTACAAAATCAAACTGGCAAAGACTCGTAAGAATGTTCTTGAAGGTATGTACAGACGACCGAGTATTGTGGAGGTGCGTCCGATTAGAGAAAATCTGAGACTTCGTTTACGCTTCACTGAAGCGATAAAAGAAGCACAGGAAATATGCGAAGATAACATAGAGTCCCAAGAGTGTCACTGGGCGTGGTACGAGGTGGATGAATTGGAGGACTCTCTCATGCGTCAATGACGACCGTAGGTGGTTCGTCGTCGTACCCATAGAATTTGATGGAAACGCCATAGAGTTCATTGAGTCGTGTGTGTAATTCTTCATTTATGAACCACTTCCATTCACGTAAATCCGTAGAAAAGTATTCACATTTTTCTTCACCGAAGCCACGTTTATAAAGAAAGTCTTCGTATCGTATTTCCCTCATGAGAGAAAAGACTCCACCAGGGACGGGGACTGTACCCATTTTGACGGCGTCGAAGATGTCGATGACGTAGTATCCCCTCGCATCACATATGATGTTGACTTGTATGTCAGGGAACCCTTTGATGAATGTTTCAAAATCGGCATCACTCGGGAGGGTCGTGAAGATGGTGGGTCCGATTTCATCGGGAATCACTTGCAGGAGTGATGGGTGTGTATGATACGTGATGGGAGCATCTGTCCATTCTTTTTCGAGAACGCTCGCATCGACGCGCGCCCTTTCCTTAGAAGTCACGTAGGTAAGACCTTTGTAGTTCATGCACTTGTCGTACTTTACCTTACCCCCATATTCCCACCTATTCTTCGATGACAACTTACTCACTGATTTCAAATCTCGCACCACGATTTTTGTAATGTGTAAGCGCCGTGCGGTCATCCTACATTCATGATGACATTTTTATCTAGGAGAGTAATCTCACCTAATTCGTCCCACGTGTAATATTTTATAGATATTCCAAAATCCCTACGCATGATTGGATCAATGTATCTGTTTACGGCACTTTTCCATCTAGGTGTCGTAGTTTTGAAAAACGCGAGATTGCTCCACGACACTGCCACTCTCTCAAATTCCCTCGAACGTATGAGGCTATTGAACTTTCTGGCGACTTTATCCGGATTGGGTTTATTCATGTTCGTTTCGATAAGGTCTATGATGTAATAGCCCTGTTTTTCGAGGATAAGATTTGCTTGTGTACTCGGATACGCGTCTATGTACAACTTTATGTCGGTATCACTGGGGTATGTAAAAAGTGATCCCATGTTCGTTGGCGCCGGGTGACTATGATACGTAATATATTGGGTCATATCTTCTTGTGAAAAACGCACACTCGCCAACTCCTGGTTTGTACGGGCTGTGGGGGTACCAAATCTCGCATAGTTTCGTGTATTATTTATGGTAAACGGCACTGAACCCGCGTACTCAGCCTGTTCATCCAAAGTTTTTCTGTACACTTGTTTCAAATTACTGATGAGTTTACGACTTAATCTGACCGACAAATACCTGTCGTTCATACTCGTTATCGTACCGAGATTAAATGAGTTCCGTGGAATGTTGAGTCGTTTAATTTGACGGGAAAGTTGATTAATCATAGTTTCCCGTCTACGAGTATCAATCAACAATTGTTTGTTTAATTTTTGTCTGGTTATAGATTCAGCGCGTCGTTTCTCCACCGTCTTCGTAGATGTCTTTTTAATTGGTGTCCTCTTTGGAGGCATCTTACTTTACATAAAGAAGAAAATTGAAGAATGTCTAATGAACATCGAGGCATTCGCTCGAGAGATATATTCTCAACTGGGTCCTGGCTACAGTGAGAGAGTATACCACAATGCGATGGAGGTTTTATTGAGGGAGAGAGGTATTCCATATGAATCGGAACGTATCATCACGATTCCATTCAAGGGACATGTGATTGGTAATTTGAGGGCAGACATTATTATTGATAATGAGATTGTTCTAGAATTTAAAACTATTCGAACTCTGAATGACGCGGCGGAGTTGCAGGGTAGTAACTATCTTCGTCTGACAGGTCTGAAGACGGCGTATCTGGTGAATTACCCCCCTCATCCGGGACGGGAGGTGGAGGTGCGACGGATTCAAGCAGTACCATCAGAGGGAGAATCCGAGCCAGATTGTGATAGAACCTCCGGGATTCCGTATAGTGTGTCTGCGGATCTATTACAGCCAATTGAAGAATTTCTTGAGCCCTTTGGAGCAGAGTCCGAGCTTCTTCTAGACAGTGGTGTACCGCTGGGTCGTCTTGACTGATTGTCTCCAGGTGGGGGAGAACTTTGGTTTCCAACTCATAAAGGGCGAGGAGGGCTGGTTCATCATTCATTTAGAATCGTGTCATTTAATCGTACACTTAAGCGCGAAAAATATAATCCAAGCCATGAGAACGTCAATGCTATAATGCGCTCTCGTGGAAATGGTCACGAGAGATGAAATCATCGGGTACACCGGGAATAACCCCTTGTTTAAAAAGTAAGATGTCACGATGTTGAATGTTGTGTGTCCCGAGAACATGTAATCGTTACAGTTCGAAAGTGGGTTATTCTGGTTGCATGGTTTACTTTTCGCTCTTGGAAATTGAGTCACCATATTTGAGAGTGCCCTCATGAAATACATGATGGTCAGAAACGATACGTACCTGTCGCGGTTTATACTCTTCCAGTTGAGTACCAGTAAACCGAAAGGTACGATTAAGGTGAGGTCATGTAACAACTCATAATTGCTCAAATCCGGTAAAACATCAAAGCCAATATCCCGTATCTTACCACCGAACCCCTCACCTCGTGGTTTTGATATTAATCTTCCGACGAGTGTATTCAATAAAAGTGCGATTACGAGAAGGATCCACATTATTAATACGCGATATTTTAATGTACACAGGTGTTCCACCACTTGGTGGTTTCCTACAAAAATTCTTACATGCACAACAATCTCGTGGGTTCATGAGTTGTCTCTTATTCGCATAACACATGTAAGGTAGGTAAATGTCTTTTTTGAGTATTCTGATAATTCGGTCTATCAAAATCATCTTATAATAGTTTCTCTTTCACCCAATCTCTATCTTGTTTAAAAATTTTAGAGAGTTTGCGATCTTTATTCTTAAAAAGAATCATGAGTGCGTTGAGGCGGCGAAATAGACCGAGGGGTGGTTCGCCTGAGCGAATAACACGCATCAACGCACGGTGACGCGCCAGTACACTCTTGTCCTTTACGTCTTCATATCCATGTTCACTGAGATACTTAGAATTACTTATTGGGATTTTAACCATATAGACAATAGCCATTTATTGTACCTCTATATTATTTTCAGTCCTTACATAATGGGCATGTATCAAAGTTGTCAAAACATTTCAGACACGCAAAGTGTGAACATTTTCGCATTTTCACACAATCCATCTCTCGGATACATATCTGACATTTATCACGTTTAAATTCCAAAGGTGTATTTTTAAATCTCCAAAAACATCTACTACATACTTTCAATCCTTCTCGCATCATCTTACGACACACTAAAAAATTGGGACATTCTTCATTCGTCATTTAATTATACTGTCGGAATAAATTCCCATTTAAGATCTTCACAGATCTTTTTCCATATCATATCTTGCTGATATAGCTTCTCTTTGGATTTCAAAAGTGGAAAGTATTGGAGGTACTGATCTTCACTCAGTAGTTCACAAAATTTATAGAGTACGTATGAATATGAAAGAAAGTTCTTTCTCTCCGACGGACAGTTGTCGTCAAATGGTTTTTGAATATCTTTGAACATTATGCGAAGACACTCTTCAAGTTCTTGGGGCATATTTGGTGGTTTGATACCATTTAGAATATTGGTTATGTAGGGTACGTGTTCATAGTATTTATTTAGTCTCAGTTTTTTTAGGAGACCTCTAATTTTTGCATGTGTAATGTCTTCGAGATTTTTGATTTTCATCTTTCGTAGTTCCGCTCTCAATTGTTCCATGACTTCGTTTGGTATTGTAGTGGTCTCTTGTGCCTGAAACTGGGAGAGCCATTCATTGAAATGATTTTCTCGTTTGTATGAATAGTTTATGACTTTTTCGGATGTTTCTTGTTCTTCTCGGTAGGTGAGTTCTTGGTTTATATGTGCGGCGACAACTACACCACACCCGTCACATATCAAATCACTTGTGTCTTGGACGTGAACAATATTACTATCTACACATGTCTCACATATATCTAGCGCTCTCTCAGAGTGTCTGTATATGTTTTGTTTTTCTACGTCTATGAGGTAATCTGTAAATATATCTTTTCGTGCTAGTCCAACAGTCTCCTTCACGTTGAAGATATTATCGGTGTGTATTTTGTCGTCTCCCTGACTCAGATGGCGTTCGATGAAAGGCATACACTTAATAATGTATTGAGACATCTCGGACTCATATTTAGATTTGTTATGTGGCTCCCGACTAATAAGGTCTGACCATTCTTCGATCTTATTATTATATCTACTTAAAAAGTTACCTTCCATTCTTTATATAATGTTGTTTAAACTTTTAAGTAATGTTTACATCTTATATAAAAAACTTACCACACCAAGAGACTATCAGATCATTTCCGAAGAGATCGAGTACAAAATAAATTATGATCTGAAATATCACATCGAAGATGACTTTTGGAAAAGTGAGAGTAAGGATTGGGATGGTATACTTGAAGAATTTTACATCGATGCAACTGGTTGCGATTTTAGAACCACCTTCATACCAGAAAACGTCGAAAACATCATCTTGCGAATCAAGTATTATTTCAATGGTAAGGTGTACACTGCAATCTCAAATGATCTTACTTTCACGGTTGAAAACAAAGATGAAGAACCATCTATGAATTTTGTTATCCCTTTGAGTACTGCTTGGATAGTCGATCATGATGATAAACCGATTAAGAACATTACTGAAAAGGTGAAAAGGTATTCGGGTCCAAGACACGATTTTCATGGACAGAAGGTTTCACTTCGAGATTTTCTATACTATGAGCCACATTATCTCGACACGAGATTCCCAAAGATTATGTTGAAGAATTCCATGGGTATGAAAAAGACAGTGTCGACTTTGGAGGGGTACACTACAGATCTTCGGATACCTTAGTAGCTAGGTAAAACTTAAGCTCACCCAAATTAGCGACATTGTACTTTAAAATTAAAAAACGGTTACCATTTTCTTGTATAATTTGCACAGACGCACACATACTCGTCGCCTTTGTAAAGATATTTAGGTACTTCAAACTGTACAGTCCTATTATTTTGGGGCTGTGCTCCGGGCACTCTATGGATGTTTCCTGGTTCGCGAAATCACCTTCACACTTCAAATGAATCAGGTTCCCTTCACGTCTAATTTCAATCTCCGATCCCAAATTGGACATATCACGGCAGAGTCTCTGGAAATCGGCGGATGGTAAAGTTGTAATAGTGGACATTTCAACATCTGGTACTTCGATATGATTCTCATTGATGTCGAGGAGTTTAAGTTGGAACTTGGTGCTTGTCTTCTTAGTCTCACTCGTGATTTCGATGTTCATGAACTCCTTCGAATTGATTTCAATCTTAATCACATCGTTATTTGTGATTGTTTTCATGATTTTGAAGGTATTCGATATGTTTATACCCGCGATGATCTCTTCCTGGTCACACTCATATTCTTCAAAATTATCAGCCGCCAAAAAAAGGTCGATGAGAGAAGTTCTCGCCGTATCCAACGTGACTATGTACATCCCTTGTGGTCTGAAATATATATTTACATCGTTTAAGATATCCTTTAGAACTTCAAATATCGATTTAAATGCAGTAGCTTGTATCGAAACTAATTTCATATCTAATGGGAGAATCGACTTACATCTTTAAATCCTTATACACTTCACCCTTACTCACATCCCTGTTAATCTTTTCCTCAAGCTCCTTGGTCATCGCGGGTTGAAGAGATTGACCGTAGTTGTCGAGGTAAAAAAGACCTGAATCTTTATCACTTCCATCTATCGCGGTCATGGAAGATATTGTGCTCCCAAACCCTCCATGTTCAATATCCTTTTTAGGTAAGAGTGACTCTAGCCAGTTTTTTATTTCGTTACCCACGAGAATCTTCCCATTCTTGGTCAGCATGGTCGGTACACGGTTAATCTTATTGGTATATTCTCTCGGTATACCCTGTGTATTGACATTGTGATAATGTATCAGCTGTTTCAATTGTTTGTTATCATTGATGTATTCAACTAAACTCATGGAATGTTTGCATCTTGGACTATAAATCAACAACGACATCTAATATGTATAGGGTATTTTGTAAAAAAAAATTAACGCATTATAATAAAAGATGGATACACTCAAGATTGTAATCGGGGTTATACTCGTCGTGGCTGTCCTGGCGATGTTCAGGCGTGAGACATATTCCGAATCATTTGGATTTTCAGGGTACAAGAAACCAATCAACTACGTAAAACTCAATGACCCCAGACCAGACTACTCAGGGTACTCACTGGTAGAAAGTAATGTCGATCACGACACGATGGAGAAGTTCGTGATGGAAACGAACAAGGAGTTGCTCAAACGCCTTGGGTTTTCTGTGTACATAATAGAGACACAGTCGGTCAAGACGTATGAGGGTGTTGCGGATAGGATGTATGAATGCATGTTCATGGTCGTGAAGAATGACGGCTTCTCGTTTGGTTTCACCGTGATCGCGTCGTTCATCGAAAAGGGTGGAAAGATTCGTATTCAATCTCTCCGTTCCCAACCCCTCCGTGACCAGGCACCAGATGATATCAGCATCTACACAAAAGATTCTGTTGGTAAGGAATTTGTAAAATATAAACTCATCAAGGAGAGTGCTATGCCGAACCTCGATGGGTTAGAATCCGCAAAAAATAAATTAAGCTAATTGTAATGATCAGCATCAATGATATCATACGAATTGATGACAAGAAGAAAAAGATCAAAAAGGAAATATACACCAAGATTTATGAACAGTTTTCATCGAAGATTAGAAAATCAGTAGAACTTGGTCATAAACAGGTGTTTCTCACAGTACCGGTGTTTCTCGTAGGCTACCCAGTGTACGACAGGGGGGCTGCAGCCAGATACGTGATGAGACAGTTTCAACATGGTGGATTCGAAGTTCATCTATTGAGTGATTTCGATATATACGTGTCTTGGAACACCTCAAAAAAGAAGAGAGAAACACACAGTGAAGTCGAAGATGACACCGATTTCCCAAATCTCATGAACCTGAAGAAGATAGCCAACCAGTACAGGAGAAACGGTGCGTAGTAAATTTTGATTTTAAAACCCAATTAATCATAAATGGATAATTTGAATATATTAGTCGAGGCGAAGAAGGAGTATCTCGGACAAATGTGTACGATTATGTGTCCACCTATGATCGATGTTTTTAGTGATATGTATGATGAAGCGACCAAACTTTCCAAGGGGAGGAAGGTTTTGATTATGTTTCAGAAATTACTGAAGGAAGTCCCAAACTGGTCGAACGCCATGTCTAAACAGCACACGGATAATATCGCGAATCGATGCGCGTGGTTTAATGATCTCTTGGCTGCCGTTTTCGTCGCGTGTACGAAAATTCTTTCCGCGGTTCGACTCAAGGCGGATAATAAGAAAATTTCTCTCAAACTCCCAACGAACGAGGTTTTCGTTCAAACGTGTTATAACAACATCGCGAAGGATCTCTACCGCGACCCCTACATTTTCCACGAGGAACAGAGTGTTTATAACCGAGATGAAAAATTAACCAGTCGTTTCTGTTTGTGCATCGAGAATTCCGTAAAGGAACTCATCCCCGTTCAGCAGATTTTGCAGACATACATGTCCCAGGAGTCCAGAGATATCGATCTTGACGGTGAAGTTCAGGATAGTGAGGACCCCGATATCTTTGATGAACATAATCCCGAGCCGATGATGGAACCCGAGCCGGAACCCGAGCCAGCTCCTATGATGGAACCCGAACCCGAACTCGAACCGGCTCCTATGATGGAACCCGAGTCCCAGGAGTTCAAAACGATTCCATCCGTCCAGTACGACGAACCAGAGCCAGAGCCAGAGCCAGAACCCCAGCAGCCAGATGATGACGATGTACTTTTCGGGGACGCACCAGAGACTCGTACAAAAAAAGTTGGCTATTATTAAATGGAACTCTCCGACTATCTACGTGACCCAGTATACGCCGCTCTCATAGCGGGTGCTACCACAGCCGGGTACATCCATCTCAAGGCGTATTTAAATAATGAAGGAAAATTGGAATTAAACCAATACGTGAAGCCAGCGGTTCTTGTCGCCATTCTCGTGTATATGATCATACTCAATGGTCTCGGTAAAAAAGAGACTATTTCCAATGAACCTTTCTAAACTTAAAGATTACAGGTATTTAATAAGAAAATGGCGTCCGTATCTGCGTTTAATGATATGATGGGACAATTTCTTGTGGAATTGCACAAGTCCTTTCCAGATGAAAAGAGTGTTAAGAAAATGCTGACGTCGTTTGATCTTATTAGAACGACTTCCCCCAAGCTCATCGTCGATGGTTTCATGACTAGTGTCACTCCCCACGCCGACCGGATTTCTGCGAAGGATGAGGATTTCATTCTCGTTCACTCCCCAGAGATTGAATTTCTCAAGGAGATCGATCTCGTTGGGTTGTGGAGTCGCATGAACGAAGGCACCAAGGCTGCCGTGTGGCAATATCTCCAGACCCTGTACATCCTTGGTACGACTATCCAGTCCGTTCCCGAGGAAACACTCGGCATGATTGAGACACTCGCGAAGGAGTGTGCCGATAAGATGCAGAACGGCGACGGTCAAATTAATCAGGATGCCCTCATGAAGATGATGTCCGGTTTGATGGGTGGTCTACCAAAAAAATAAACCTCGACTATATTAAATGAAAGTTTGGTTCGAGGATCCTACACAACTTGTCAATACTAAAAAAATATTAGACTTCTGGCCTAATAGTAAACAAACACCAGAGGATAGAATTAATGCCGCATCACGGTTTGTTATTTACGCTTCATGTGTATTATTCCTCATTCGTCGTGATCTCCGTATGTTTATTTTGGGTATGACTGTCTTATCGATCATCTTCGTGATGTATAAGATGAACGTCATCAAGGAACCATATGGAGATGTACAGAGCGCACCTACGTGCCAGAAGCCGACGATGGAGAATCCCCTTGGAAACGTTTTGATAACAGATTACACCGATGCCCCGAACAGGTTGCAAGCCTGCTATTATGCATCTGAGAAGACACTCATGGATAAATTCAGTGGTGATCAGGTTTCGTATGATTCGGGACGTTCCCGTACTACACTCCCCAAGCACCAACGTAATGCCTACGAACGACAGTTCGTGACGACTGCCGTGTCGAAGATTCCAGGGGATCAGACGGCGTTCGCGGAATGGTTGTACGGACCCAAGAATAAACCGATGTGTAAGAGTGATGCGAGAACATGCAGTCCCGATATGCGTGGTGCCCAGTTGGAAGCCTTTGGTGGTCTTCACAGAAGCGGGGATAGGCGTTAATGTGGATTAATATTCTCATGTAATAATAAATGGCGTATCAGCTTCAACCTGGTCTTTCTATTGTCGAAAATAAAGGTGCTCTCCCATCAGTGAGGGCGACCGATGAAGTGTTTGTTTACCCTCAGCCCAGTCACCTGAACTATGGATCTCGTCCCAATACAATGTTGTACGGTACCGCCCCCTATATGGCAGGTAAAGGTGCCCCAGCGAGATTTATTGAAACGAGTGATCAGCTCAGACCCCAGTCTACGTCTCGGTTCAATAAGAATATCGTTCAGACCTATGAGCGTAACCTATTCCCTCTCTCCAACATGGAGTGCAAGACCCCTCTTCGCACCATGCGTTATGAGCCATCGAGTACCCGTGCTGAACTCCAAAACGGACTTTTCCAGAAAAGATACGTCAATAAAAATATCGTTAAGAAGTAAGAATGGCTGATCCTATTTCCGTATTAGCTATAGCTGGTCTAATTTATGCTGGGCGGTCACTTAGTACCAAGTCTAGAACTGAGATGTATAGTCCTGGGGTACAGGTAATTGCACCTGGTCCTGGTCCTTCTCCTCCCCCTCAACCGGAATTCAAGGAGAACGATTTCGTGTCCAGGGTAGCCGCCCCCGCGAAAAGAGAGATGGAGAGCTTCGCAGATATTAGTCGTCAGCAGAGAAGTGGTGGTCAAGAAGTTCTCAACATGCGTAACCGCATGTATGATCAAGGGCGTATGAACAACCTATCCCCTATCGAGAAACAATTGGTGGGTCCAGGTCTTGGTGTAGGAGCTGATACCCCAGCTGTGGGTGGTTATCAACAGATGTTCAGGATTAACCCGATTAACGTAGGTGAATACAGGCTCACAACTCTCCCAGGGCGATCTGGTCCCGCCATGGACGTTACAGGTGGACGATCGGCGAAGGTTGGAGAACTCACCCACAATAAACCCGAGACGACAGCCTATCTTCCTTCTCGGTTACCTGTTATGGCTGGTCGTGCCCAGGGAATGACCGGTGTCGTACCCCGTAGTGAACATGAGATGACTAAGCGTACCACCAATCGGTCCGAAACTGGTCTACGTGATGATGGTTTGGGTTTCAGTGGTGCCAAGCGTTTGGTCTCTGCACAGACACTCGCCCAGGACCCGACTCGTTTCAAGGGTGATCGCAACGATGAACACTACGCGTACGTGAACCACCCAACCCCAGGTATCCACAGTTTCCATGGTGCGTACACGAACAGTGCTGCTGCTCAAGTGACTGCGAAGACGAATGAGGAGCTCATGAAGTTTGGGTTCCGCCCAGAGGATCGTCGTGGTAAGGCTAACCGTATGGGTAACGCCGGTCGCATGAATGTTCGTGAGAGTGCCCTTAAGCAGGGTGGGCAGATCACAGCGGTTAGAAGTGATACCTCCCGGATCGATGGTCGCATGAACGCTGCGAATGGTGGTTGGACCCAGCAGTACCAGAACAATACATTCCATCAACTCAATCCTTATAAGGGTAACGAAAACCCCAACTCGAGAACACTTGATGTCGCGACGAGGCAGTTAAAGAACAACCCCTTCTCCCATTCACTTTACAGTTAAATGAAAAGTCATCCGATTGATGAAAAACAGTCATTAAAATAGTATACATCTATTTTAATGAAGGTTCATAACCTCAGCGTAGATAGTAGTCAGCACACCGTCATCGTAGATGAGTTTTCTAACACGTTCTCGAAACCACATAATTATACTGTTCACCTGAAAAATCCAATCTATGATGTCTCCCAAATTAAACTCGTTTCCGCCCGGATCCCCACACCACAACTCCTTACGTGTTTGACGAATAACACATTCAGTGTGAACGGTACAAGCATCACACTAAACGAATCTAATTATTCTAATGGACATGTTTTGGCTGAAGATCTTGAAACTGTTTTGGCGCCTCCATCTTCAAATGTGAGTCTCGTCGTGTACGATGAGGATACGAATTCGATTAGCTTTTCAAACGTGGGAGTATCTAATGCATTCACGTTCGAATTTTTTGATGGAACAAATGGATTCTTACAAACGTCGTCTTCCTTAACGACACCACACCAACTCATTGGGTTTAGTTCTAATAATCAAACGTCAACCAACGGGATACTCAAGTCAGGTGCGATAAATCTTAATGGACCTAACTCTCTCATACTCAAACTCACAACTGGGTCCGATGAATTTACACAATCTGTGTATAGCTCAACACCCTTCTATACAGGGCATATTCTCCTGAACGGTTCCGACTTTATCAACATACATGGTGGTGATGATCCACTTATACATCATTTTCATTCTGGACCCCAAAAAATCATAAAGGATTTGAAAATTGAATTCTTTTACATGAGTCATGGGCGTCTCATTCCATATGATTTTAGAAACCAAGATCACATCCTAAAATTTGAAATCACCTGTTCCACTGATAAGTTAGAGGGTTTACCTAAGGTTCCAATTACCACCGCGGATATTAAGAAGAGTGAGGTTGAAGTAATAAAGAAACCTGAGGCGAAGGTTCTTTATAACCAGGAAGTATACATCTACATCGGTCTTATCATTTTCTTTGGGGGTATGTTAATCCTCCTCACAAACCGTAAGCCCTTACCGCCACCACCCTCGGTTTAACGAGAGATCGCGTACACGGGCTGAGCGGGCTTAGAGACGCGGGTCGACACAGTCGAGATCGACATGTAGACCGCGATCGAGAGGAGAGTGGTGAGCACCGCGGTGAGCGCGTACTGTGCACCACCGTTCTTGGGCACCTTGATCACCTGGTTGATGATGAAGCGAACGACATCCATCCAGGACATAGCCGCCGCAAACGAGAAACCAGCGACGATCGCGTTCAACGATTGGGTTTCGAGTTCCTGGGTAACGAGAGTGACAGTCTTAATAGCATCCTTCATTGTGAGTAATATATTATACCCTACGAAAATTATTTATTCTGGTAATAGTTCCTCCTTGTCTAATTTTTTGTATTTCGTTTTGACCTTTTTTAGGAGTTGATCATCTCCTGATATTTCAGCACACGAACTACTGTTGCTATCTGAATCATCATCCTCATATACATGCAGTTTTACTCCAGAGTCTGAAAAGTTCCAACCATCAGGCTCCCATGTGAACATTACTATTAATAGTATTTTTTAACATCTCTTCTGTCGGATTTTGGGGCACCCAATCATCCCATTGATCGTACGCCTCGTTTATCGAGATAAACTTGGGGTCTTCCCCTGAATAGCGAACAAATTCGGGGCATTCCTCTTCGGATACGATATCCATATCTTCGTCTGAGTCTTCATCGTCTTCATAAATCTCCGGGAACATGGTTCCAATCGAGAGACCGACTGTGTGCATAGCGCAATATTTCATCGCATACTCTACATCCTCTGGTAGAAGAACGTCTCTCCCACAGGCTTTAGAATATTCAGCTGCGAGAATAGTCGCTCGTTCCATAACCGGTGTTAGGATGTTCGTCATCGTTTCGATGTATTGTTCCATCATTGTATCCATGGTTGATGATTTCTCCCATGAAAACGAAGACTTAGGTGAAGTATATGAGTAAAATTGTAACAAATAAAACGGAAGACTATAATAGAATGAATCTTCAGTTGAAGAAGTTCAAGCCCGAGACGATAGCGGATGATCGAGTATGTGTATTCATTGGGAAGCGTAATACTGGTAAATCAACTCTGGTGAAAGATATCATGTTCCACAAGAGACATCTCCCAGCTGGAATCGTGTTGTCTGGTACAGAAGAAGGGAATCACTTTTATTCGGATTTTATCCCGGACCTCTTCATTTACGGTGACTACGATAGAGAAGCTATAGAGAGGGTGATGTCCCGACAACGAAAATTGGTAGGTGATGGTCGGGATAACTGTGGCGCCTTTATGCTTTTAGATGATTGTATGTACGATTCAAAGTTTCTGAAGGACACATGTATTCGACAATGTTTCATGAACGGTCGACACTGGAAGATTTTCTTCATGTTGACGATGCAGTATGTGATGGACCTCCCTCCGGCACTTCGAGCGAATGTTGATTATGTGTTTATCCTCAGGGAAAATATCATTCAGAATAGAGAAAAGTTGTACAAGTCATTCTTTGGTATCTTCCCATCCTTCGATATGTTCTGTAAAGTGATGGATGCATGTACAGAAAATTACGAGTGTCTTGTGTTAGACAACACCGTGAAGTCTAACAAGATCCAGGATTGTGTCTTCTGGTACAAAGCGACTGTTCGAAAGAATTTCAGGGTCGGGAGTCCACAACTGTGGCAGATGCATAAAAAAATGTACAACCCCAAACATCTCACACAGACAGACGAAGATGCGAAGAAGGCGACAAAGAAAACCAAACTCACGATCACGAAAAAAAAGTAAACTGCGTCACTTAACACTTCAAGAAAACATACGAATATACTAAATGGCTACTGACCAAGTAAACACCATGAATTTATTTGACGACGGTGATGGAATGGTTCCTCTACAAGATAAACCATCGACAGCGTTTAAAACAAATGAAAAAAATGTGAGTAAAGATAAAGACGAGATGGATTCTACACCTATAAATGATATCATGATGGAGCAGCCCCCTATGATGGACGACCCCAGGGTACAACCCCAAATGGCTCAGCCTCAGGCTCAGCAAGGTGTGTACCCCGCTGCCGCTCCCCCCCAACAGACTGATTCCACCCCCGAAAGCAAAAACCCCCTCAACCTCACGGATGATCAGCTCACAGCGCTCATCGTAGCTGTGGGTGCCGCGGTCGCTGTTAGCAAACCTGTTCAGGATCGTCTCGCGACCTCTATCCCCAAGTTCCTTAACGAACAAGGGGGTAGAAGTGTTGTCGGTCTCGCGACCACCGGTGTGGTGGCTGCGATCATTTTCTACATCACTAAGACATATATTATCAAGGTTTAAGCGTTTGGCTGCATCATGTTGTTGTAGATGGAGTTATCTATACCAGAGGAATAAATGACTACGGCACCGAGAACGAAAGCACCGGCGAGAATAGCCGCCAACTCAAGACGCTTCTTTCGATCGCTCCTATGAAAATTCTTGACGGTATCCTTCGACCGCTTCCACCATTCGTTCACAGCGAACACGATGATGAGCGCGAGGAGGGTAGCCATAGCAAAGAAGGATCGATCAACTGCGAGCTCAGGTTGTTCACCCACGATATAACGAGCAGCGTTGGGGATAACAACGGTCAGGAATACCAGATTCACGTAATAGTTATCGACGTGAACTGGAACCTGGGTGATTCCAAAGAACACTAGCCAGTAAAAGAGCGCCAGCAACATCTGTGTAATAGGGGTTTGCATTTATAGTATCTCGAGATTATTATTTATCCTGAATATGCTGACCACAAAATTTAGTTCTCTCAGGCATCCTCTTATAAATCCCAATGGATTCACAAATACCCCTCAATTCTACGAAATTTTTCCAAAAGTTCTTAGAATGCGAAAACTCTGTGACTGTACTGTGTGCGAGTTCATGAATGAGGACGTGGAAAATCTTGTTCGAATCACCATCGAGACATATAGTTATGTCTGCACCCTTGTTGACGTTGTATCCGACAGTCCCATTCATTCGCTTCAGACCTGTTATGGGAATGGGGTGGATGAGCATTTTGAATTTTTCATTTTCTGTCGTTTTTAGGTGATCACGGAGAATCTGGTACTTCTCCTTTACATCGACGAGTTCCTGGGGTTGCCGTGTCGTGAAGAGAATAACTAAATTAATCAAAAGTAATATACTGAAAAGATTCATCTATCATATACAAAGATAAATTTGCTATACAACTCTGAGATTGGATTTCCACACAGTCCCTCCCAAAGTTGTAATCTAAATCCAAGATGTTCTAAATGCGTCACAAGCTGATCTTTATACGCCACAGGTTCGGATTTAGGTCCATCTGCGTAATAAGGGGTATCCGTCAGGTGTACAAACAACTTTTCACCAAAATCCCCATTCCCATGTTCCTTCAGTTTGAAAAAGTTTCCCATATCATCGATGAGTGGTGTTTTAAATATAATCTTTTCTGAATCCGGGATGATACCCACAAGATAACTCCCGTGTTTTACACGCTTCTTAATTTCCCTGAGAGAACTCATAAAAAAGTCCCTCGATGCGAATATATAGTGAAGTGAAAAGTTAAAACACACAACATCAAACTTCCGGTGAGGGCACTGATGGATATCACCCTCATAGAAATTGACTCGTATGCGCATATTCTTCGCACGTGAACGAGCTTCTTCGAGTGCAGATGGTTCAGGGTCGCACATATTGATGTTCACTCCACAGTTGTGCCATTTTTGGAGATCTCCACCAAAACCACACCCAACATCGAGGATGTGCTGTCCCTCTCGAGCCACCGACCGAATCAAAACCCTCTTCGCCTCGTTATGATTCTTACGAATCTCCTCCATGATGATACATGTTTACATCTTTTTAATGTGGTTACTTAGGTTAAAGTTTATCAATGTATATCTTCCAATGGAATATATCATTGGGGATTGTTTAGAAAAACTCGATCTCGTAAAGGACGGGTCAATCGCCATGATTTATCTCGACCCACCGTTCGATAGTGGTCGTGATTATACGATGTCACACGAGAACTCCACAGGGTTTTCAGATACCTGGAAGGGTGGTGATTATAAAGACTTTATAGAGCGGGTAATAGATAAATGTATCCCAAAATTGAAGAAAGATGGGTCCCTCTTTTTCCACATCTCAGCTGAAAAAATGTTTACACCTGAACAGATCCTAAGGGAAAAGTTTAAATATGTTCAACCAATTTTTTGGAAGAAATGTCGATCAAAGAATAACGTGAAACATAAACTCGGTGCGACGATCGACATCATTTTTAGATGCAGTATATCGAAGAATCCCAAATTTAATCTCGTGTATCAATCCAGGGATGAGATGTACGTGAAGAATTCATTCAATAACAAAGACGATAGAGGAAACTATTCCCTTGGGCATGTGGTCACAGAGAATACAAAAAAGGGGTACATGTATACGTTTGAATTCGGGGATCGGGTGTATAACCCATCATCCGGGTGGCGAATTAAACAGGAAGAACTCGAGCGCCTTAGAGATGATAACAGACTTCACACACCAAAGACGAAGAACTCGAAACTATACAAGAAGATATACCTTCATGAGACTGAGGGTAAACCATGTACAGATCTATGGGATGATATTCACTCTATCAGCCAAGGTTCTGAGTTACGAACGTATCCCACGGCGAAGCCTGTTAAACTCATCGAACGAATCATTTTAATATCCACGGATGAAGGGGATACCGTACTCGACCCTATGTGTGGCTCGGGGACGACTGGGAAAGCAGCAAAAAACTTAAAAAGATCTTCGATTCTCATTGATAAAAACGATAATACGGCTATAATCAGTACGCGCACACAATAGAGTTCTTGAGATGAGCCAGGAGCTTCCGGGGCTGATCCTGTTGGATTTTCACACAGATACTAGAGCCTCGACCAAGCAGGGCGCGGATGCCATTATTCAGACATACACGCATGCGAAGGTTGGGTGTTCCCTCAATCTTCCCACTTGCGCACCCGTTTCGAACCATACAACCCCCTGGGTTATTCCACAAGTCGACGAGCTCGTCGCGATGAAAAAGAACCATTTCTCTCGACTTCTTGAAATGTAACAGAATCCAGTCAGATTCATGCCCGTCGAGGACGCGCTTGAGCATCGAACTTGGGTCGAGAGACTTTGAGATGACGTTAAGCAGTCTCTTGTACATACCTCTAACGGTTTTCTCTTCCTCTGGATATCTTTTGTAGTATTGAGTGATGTCTTTGTGGAGAGCACCAAATTCTTCATCGACGAAAGACATATTCTTCCAGTCGAAGCTCCCGGATTCAGACTCCTTGTTTTTTAGTGAAACTTTCACCCCGGTTTCGAGACACTCGGCGTCAGGGTTCTGTTGGGTCCCGCCTCGGTGGACAAGGAAACCGAGCTTTTCACGGATTGGTGCAAGCTTGGGGTTGTGGTTAATCATGTAAATCGTGTAATGCTCATTGGCGATGCCGTCATAGTGGGGTGTGCCGTCATTGAGAAACATGAGAATTGTCTTAATTTTCAGTGTTTTATTTTAACACTTAGGCTTTGAAATATGGCTTAAAGTTTATAAACCTAAATAAGATATAATGTCTCTTCAAACCGACTACACCACTGTTCCTGGGCAGGTCTTTGCGTGTATCTCTATTGTTGGACCCGAGTGTCCTCAGAAGACCGATAAATTTGGTATCAAGCTTCGTGGTGCTTTTGCCACCCGTGACGAGGCTGCGAACCATGCGAAGCGCCTTCAGAAGGAGGATCCCACATTCGACATCTATGTCGTGGAGCAGTACAAGTGGCTTCTGATCCCTCCCGATCCCACCAAGATTGAGGATGTTCATTATACCAACGATAAGCTCGAGGAGATCATGACGGGTTATAAGGAGAACCAGGCTCAGGCTGCTCGTATGTTCCAGGAACGCAAGCAGGGTATGATGGATACCAAGGTTTCGTACAACCCTGGCGATGATAACTCCAAGTTTTACACCAAGCCTGACGAGGCTCCGATTTCCCACCCCTCGGAGGTTCTGGAGCGTCTTAAGAAGGAGAAGCCGGACACCCCCATGGAGGACCTGGTCAAGGAGGCTGACGCCATCGTCGCTGCCGAGGTTGAGGAGCGTCAGAAACAGCGCGAAGCTGCGGCTAAACTCGAGGAGGTCAAGGAGGAGGAAGAATAATATTCATATATAGTAATAAATGATTCCCATACTCGTCGCAGTCATATTGACGGGTATGTTCTTTGTTTTGTTTTTTGGATCGTCTTGGAATTCAAAAAACAAAAGGGAAAAGAAAAGAAAAATAATACAACTCGAACCCAGTACCACCCGTGGGTTTATCGAGGATACACGAGACGCCTTCATCATACCTATGTATCCAACTCAGCTCATGAAAAGGGATAGTAACGGAAAGACGATAACAATCGGTGGCAAGACAAGGTATTTCGCACCGTACTCAAGTATACCTGAGAATCACTGGCTGCATGGTTTTCCCCATAAAAAAACCAAGTAAAAACACGGCGAATGCTATAATCCATGTAGACTTATCGACATTCTTGAACAGATCAAACGACTCTTGTGTTTGAGGTTGTGACGGCTGATACATGGGTTGCTGTGGGTAATTAGACACTTCGGATGGATGAAAATAATACTCCTCTTCTTTATTTTCATCTTCTTTCTCTTCACTCACAGTGGGATTATATTCAATGGGGTTACCAATGTCTGTTTCCATTTTTTAATATATAACGTGTTTTTTTTAAGCGTCTTCTTCCTCACTTTCACTCTCATCTTCTACCACAAAATCCTTGAGATTCCCATTTTCATCGGCGTCTTCTTCGTCTTCTTCATCATCTGAAAAATCTTCCTCATCTTCTGTGTCGATTTCGGAATCAAAGTCTGTATCATGGTCATCATCACAGTAATCATCCTCAAGGACATCTTCAGAGGGCTTAAAAAAATCAGGTTTCTTTATATTCCTTCCTAGACGGGTACGAGTGGAAACCATTTATAATGTAGATGATATTATTGTTTAAGTAGTTTTACGAGGTCATTATCAATAAGTGTGTATGTTCTCGCCATGTTTTTCTTCCCTTTGCATTTAGGGCACGCCTGTGTAATCTTATTCCCTTTTATCTTATAGGACATCACACAGTCCTCGTGGTTACCCTTGATGGATTCACAATACGTTGATGTAGTGAGAGCTATGTAGTTCGTCTTATTTTTCGAGATTTCTACGACTGTCGTATTCTCCTGACCCACTACAAACTTCTGAATGAACGCCTGTATCTTGGGTTTAGCGTCACGTTTATTAAACTGAGGTTTAACTACACGCTTCGTTAATTCCGGACACTTTTGGATCTCCTGTTTATCTGGATACAAATCATTTAGGATAATGGGTGAAAGTTTATGTTTACGCCCACAGAAATCTTTACAAAAACCATCTCTCCTCGACCTGATCGTTTCACAGCGACAAAAACATTTTTGGGCGATGAATTGACCACTAATGATGAACCACACGTGATTTGAACCATGCTCCCTTTTCAGGTTTTCACAGTATTTTGATGTAGTTGCGGCTAAATATGTATTTTTGAATTTAAATAGCTTCGTGATATAAGACCCACCCTGACCTTCCATGTTGTTCTGAACAAAACTCTCAAGTCTAGATTTAACAATATCATTCTGAATCTCATCCTTGATCTCATCACTCGTGAACGTCCCCTCACGAACAGCAGCCACGGATGGTGGTTCAATGAATGCGTTTTGGGGGGCATCTGTGCGAATCGCAGACATTTTCAGGATTTCGACGTCCGGGGTTGAATCAATTCGAATGATCGTACTCAAAGGTTCTGTAGTGTACCTAAACACTGGGAGATACGATAACTGATCTATTTTACCACCCTCACATGCATCACATCCCCGACCATCACATAAATCATGTTTCGCCTTTTTGTATGACCACGGCATCCTGAAACCACTCCCCTTGGTTTTCCTGTGTAAGTCACCATAAACGGCTGCATCGATGATCTCATTCCAGTCAATCGAACTCTTCGCCTTTGAGAGTGCGACGAGAATATGTTCCCTGAGAGCGACCGCTGAAGCCTGGTCAACGACGTACCCATACCAGTTCAGATGTACACCAGTTTTTATCAAAGATCCACATGATTTTGGTGGTGATACGGAAATGATACACTCTTTACCACCATGTCGTTTCACCTTATCACATATGATTTTACATATTGACTTAATCTCATCTACAGAGAGTGACGTCGTATCCTTGTAGTCTATATCCACGAAGAAATTGTACACTGGTGTCTTCTGTTCCACGACGAACAATTTTTCACCAGATACGATCGCTTCTATGTACTTTTCGTAAAAGTCGTTCAATTTATCAAATGGCACGGAAAGGACGCCACCGTCCATGAGCACATGTGATAGATTGGTCGCGCCATTGATTTTTTGGGATACGCACCAATTTTTAAACATATATATTTATTGATCATTTTCTCTAAACCAGTTCATACAGGAGATGTCTTGGAAAATCTTTTTTTCAGCCAATTCCTTTTTGATCACAAGGAGTTCACAAACCGTTGTTTCCTTGTGTTCTTCCATCCACTGTTCAATCTCCTCCTCACACAACCCCCTGTTCGTATCAAGGAGTTCCTTAATCTGCATCAACACATACGCCTTGGACTTCATTATTTAATAGAGAAGGTTTTTCTATTCAAAGAAGTCATACACGAATAGAATTCTGGATTCTTAATCACATTATCCACTATCAACTTCCATCGTTTCCGTGTGTTGAACTCCTCAAGAGTATCAAAACTCATGAAATCATTCTCATCAAATGTCCTTTTGTAGGGCTGATGTAAAGCCTTCTTCACATTTGTTTTCTGCTTCTCTTCGAAAAATTTCTTGGTGAACTCATACTGCTGTGGACGTGTATAGTTGACGAAGAATATGAAGACATTATATTCCAAATCTACAGTTGGGCTCTCTTTGTGTATAAACTTAAACTCTGTATACTCACCATTCTTCAAGGATATCACACCCCTCGTCTCTTCCTCTAATTCCCGTAGAGCACAACGAATCGGGTTGAATATTTCCCTCCTTCGACACCCTCCCGTGACAAATATCCACTCCTTGAACCGATAATCCCTAACCGTGAGAAATCTCGGTTTACCATCCGCAAAACTAACTGGTATAGCAATCGCTTTGTATTTTTTCATTGCGCATTCGCAAGTTATAATAAGCGGATATGTTTATTCCTTCTCTTCGACGACGGCAGCGGTGGGTGTTTCTTCTTCTTCAAAATCCTCCTCCTGGATAGAATTCAGCTTATCCATGACATCTTCCGAAAAATCCCTAATTTCGTAGAGTTCCTCCTTGGTCTTCTTAAGCTCACGGAGTAGGAAAATAACACCGACGACACACACGATCGTCGCGATCAGCATCACATTATCACGGTTAAGTGCAATCATATACTTTTGTAGGGCTTTTTCTTTTTAAGTATTCTACATCACGGCACCCATCTTGGTTTTACCTGGTGGAGGACACTGGTAGGCAGTCTGCCCAAATTGAACGGCTTCGTAATGCGTAGGCTGACAAGACTTCTCGGTAGAGGGTGTCGGTTGCCCGATAAACTTTTCGAGTGTCCTGGATTTAGGATCGTACGTCAATACAAAAGCGATGGCGAGAAAAAAAAGGATTGTGAGATACATCTTTAGTATTTAGTTAGAATATAATAGACCACCCATACCGTTCTCAATGCGGAGGACGTTGTAGTTCACACCATAGATATCATCCGTGTTAACTAGAGTGTCGTTAACGATACGAGCCGAATCGAGGCGCGAGAAGTTGAGCGAACCGGTGGGCTGAAGCTTACCAGTCTCGAGGCAGAAAGGGTATGTGAACAACTTAGCACCTGGGGCGGAGTTGCCGTGGGAGGTGTGGTAGTAGAGGGGAACCGTGGTGTAGTTAGGGTTCGCGAACTTGAAGTCGGAAACATCAGTACCGTTGATCTGGAGCTTGATCTTGTTCGTGTCGAGGCACATGTTCACGGCGGTCACGTTGGAGGCGGCGATGTACTTGATGGGGTGGTTGAAGTTGAGCTCCTGTGTCTTGGATCCGGAGGAGATAGCCTTCTGGACCTGGGTGATGAGCATGTTTTGGGGCTTGGAAGCGAACATCTCACGCTCTTGGGTATCGAGGTACGCATAGTTCGCGTAGACCTCCCACTTGTAGGTATCCGCGGCAGCACCCCAAGTGATGCGAAGCTCAACATCGTGATACTGGAGGGAGATGAGGGGGAGGGCGGTCTGCCAGTTCTCACAGAAGGCGAAGCGGAGGGGGTAGAACCGCTCATTGGTCGAGCCACCGTAAAGGTCACCGGCGACGGACTTGGACGAAGAGGTCGCAGAGAGGGTGGGGGCGATGAGGGTGGAGTAGACCGAGTCTTGTTCGTCAATCACCTGACCACCGATGAGAAGCTCCACCTTGGAGATGGCGGTGGTCCAATCGGGGACGACGTTCGATTGGGTACCATCAGACTTGATGGGCATGAGGTAGACGTAGTTGAGCATGTCACCCTTGCGCTCGAAGCGGATGGTGGACATACCGTTGTTCGAGACGTTGCCCTGAATGACCTGACGCTCGACAGTTTGGGAGAAGTTCGTGTGACGCTTGTAAGTAGAACGGAAAAAGCTGACTTCGGGCTGACCGACGAGGTGCACATCCTGGGCACCGACAGCGACGAGTTGGGCAATACCACCAGACATTTTATATTATATGGAGAGTTTATTTTTAAGCTTAGGCGAATCTGTAAGATTCTTAGAAGGTTAGATACGAGGGAAGTCCTACGGACTTCGATCGGGATGGAGACTTACAAACTGGGACACAATTTGTAAGAAGGGTGGGGGAAGGGGGCAAGTCCGTAGGACTTGGAACGAGTGACTGCGTCACTCGGGACTTAGATCGCATCGGTACAGCTCTTCGTGGTTTTGAGTTTTTTGTAGAGTGTATCATACACATTCCCTGTGAAAGGGGTATCAGATTCGACACTGACGCGAATACCACCGATATCACCCTTATTACCATTACGCATGGCTATGTTCACCCACATGGTGAAGCGACCACGGAGGTTGTACTTGGTCGTGGTCGTCACAGTTTCCACTTTAGTTTCTGAGTCGTAGTTCCTCACCTCATCCACCCTCTTTTCTATCTCGATACTGTTAGTGGCTAGGGATGCATATGGATTCACAGCAGTGAGTCCGTTGGAAAGTGTAATCGTTTCATTGAGGGTGACCCCCATTGTTTATTATAAGGTGAGTTTTTTTAAATAAGTTTGCAAGAGACTAGGGCAGCCTTATAGGTTCCATGATCGACGAGGGTATATACGGGCTCAGTTTCACCTGTTTCTTCCCATACAATTTGACCATTTTCGTCGAGGACATCAACAAGTTCTTCGATGATGACTTGTTCATCGTGTTGAGGTATTTGTGTTTTTGATTTGGAAAATTTTATAGTTTTATATTTTTTACTTGTACCTGTGGAATATGTAGCCTTATCTTCTATGCTGAGAGCATCATAATCCTCAACACTAATTTCACTCAGGTATTTAATACTTCTAACATCCTCTGGGAGTGTATTGTATTTCATCTCACTCACTTCTGTTTCACCTTCATAGTATCTCGTTTCATTGTGAAATTCACTATTCTTTACAACCTCTTTAAAGTATATGGGTGTTTCATCGACACGCGTTGTGAATGACGACCTCCTTTCGTAGTCATAAAGTCCAATCTCGTATGATTCATCATGGACGTAATACGTTACATTCGAAAGCTCCTTTTTAGGAATTTTAATAGATATCTGTAATGGTTCTGTAAAGTCACAATCTTGGGTCACCTTGGCGACTGTGTAATTCATTAAGGCACCACCCTCCTGTTTTTGTGCATAACCTGGAGCTACATTAGATGTGGTCAAGAGATCTCCTGATTCGAGAGTACCACCCAAATCCGTGACCCAAATCCGTGTATCACCCTTGATATCCACGAGTGTATCATAATCTATAGAGTTAGTTTTCTCATTGGAAACAACACCATACCACGATTTATCCATATAGACATTACTAAGATTTACCACAGGAATTGTGTTTGTTTTATGTTTGTTGGTGTTCGCACTCACGACAAGACCAGTGATATTTTGACCCCAAGTGTCTAATACTGTAGTTTTCGAACGGGGGAGTTCGGATACAATTTCCTGAACCCCCTTGACGAGGTAAGGGACCATCTGCATATAATCAACTGTTGCAATTCCATTCCCCCACACAGAGTAATCTGGGTCTTGGGTGGGGTCATCACTAGGAGGTGGTGTATACTTTTCAATGTCACCTGCTTCGGGTGGTACTCCGACTATGTGTCTAAGTTCTGGTGCAGTATAATATACCTCTTGTGCCATGAGACCTGACTCAAGATACCAGTTTTGTCCTGGAGCGTATGGGTCTAATTTCGTCCGCTTGTAGTAGTTTTGTGGTCTCAGCTTCAACAATGTCTTGACTGCTCCTGTAATAAAGGTTTCACCATCTTTTACACGATCGTCTGATGAGGTATAGGAGACTTCACCCGTGCTAATGTTATATCTCATGTAGTAAGTTCCACCTTGGTTTCTTACGCAGCTGGTACCCAGATAGAAAGAGCCCGCAGGCTGACTGGTCTGACCCGCTCCGAGTCCGATGGCGATGGCGTTGACCCCCTGGTTCTGATACCCCGCTACGTGCCCTATGGCGACGGCGTTGACCCCCTGACTGGTCACAGCCGATGCCTGTCCTATGGCGACGGCTTGAGCTCCCTGATTGGTCTGACCCGCATTGGCCCCCACGGCGACGGAGTTGTTTCCCTGATTGTACTGAGCCGCTACGTCCCCCACGGCGACGGAGTTGACCCCCTGAGAGGTCTGACCCGCCGCATACCCCACGGCGACGGCGTCATTTCCCTGATTGATATAACCTGATATGTACCCCACGGCGACGCAGCCAGTTCCCTGACTACTCTCACCCGCACCCACACCCAAGGCAGTGGAAACGGTTCCCTGATTGAATTTACCTGAATTGTACCCAACGGTCACAGAATTAGACCCCTGATTGCAAAACCCTGCTTGGTACCCAACGGCGACGCTGAAGCATCCTTGATTCGAATAAGCAGAATCTACGCCGACGCCAACGCCGAAGGCTTTTTGATCATTACGACCCGCAGTGTTCCCAATCGCGATGGTGTAGTTTCCCTGATTGATATAACCCGACGCATTCCCTATGGCGACGGCACCTACTGACTGATTCGTCTCACCCGCGCCGGAACCCACGGCGACGGCGTTTTGTCCCTGATTGTGCCGACCCGAAGCGACCCCGAGAGCTGTTGAGTATAACCCTTGATTGCTATACCCTGCAAAGTATCCTATGGCAACACCCTCAACTTTCTGACTTCTCTCACCAGCATATGTCCCTATGGCGACGGTATTGGTCTGTTGGGAGAGACCACCCGCTTGGTACCCCACGGCGATGGCGTTGGCTGCCTGATTGAACTCACCCGCGCGCGCCCCCACGCTGATGCCGTACTGTCCCTGACGAATATTACCTGCAGCCTCCCCAACGGCGACAGCGGCACTCCCCTGGTTACTCCAAGCCGCATTGAGACCTACGGCGACGGCGGTTTGTCCCTGGCTTACTCCACCAGCAAAGCGTCCAACAGCGGTGGCATTCTCCCGCTGATCGGTCTGACCCGCATAATAACCGACGGCGGTGCAGTAGTTTCCCTGATTGTACTGACCCGCTATGTTCCCTATGGCGGTGGCTTGGGTTCCCTGAGAGGTCATGCCTGCACCGTACCCAACGGCGACGCTTTGGTCTCCCTGAAAATCTCGACCAGAATTCGGACCTATGGCGGTGGAGTTGGCTCCCTGAGACGTCTGACCCGCAGTGTACCCCACAGCGGTGGAGTAGAGTCCCTGAGAGGTCTGACCCGCTACATGCCCCACGGCGGTGGCGCTATTCCCTTGATTGGACTGACCCGCTTGAATCCCCACGGCGGTGGAGTAGAGTCCCTGAGAGGTCTGACCCGCTACATGCCCCACGGCGACGGCGTAGGTTCCCTGACTGGTCTGACCCGCCGCGCCCCCCACAGCAGTGGCGTAAAGTCCCTGACTGGTATTACCCGCTTGGTACCCCACGGCGACGGCGCGTGCACCTTGTTGTGACCGACCCGCTGATTGTCCCATGGCAACAGAGTTGTCTCCTTGACTACTCTCGCCCGCAAAGTACCCAATGGCGACGGAGTTGTCACGCTGATCTAAACTACCCGCATGGTTCCCCATGGCGACGGCGCTAGGTCCCTGACCCGTCTCACCCGCCTCGGTCCCGATGGCGAGATTGTTCGTATTACTGTTCGCCTTGATGAACGTGGTTCCGCGGATTTGAACGTCACCCGAAAAATCTTGAATGTTCGTCGACATATAGTATTATAGACTAAATTTATTACGGCTTAAGGACGAGGGGCGCTTTGTTTGGAGTATGAAGATTTTCTTTATGTCCACCCACTGTAATCAAGGGACTGGGTACGCTCGTGTCGCGAATAAACTCGTGAACCACCTGGCGTCCCTCCCGGGTGTTGAAGTTGTCTACTACGCCTTCCAGAACTATAAGGGACAAGACATTAAGGACCGTTTTATCGACCCTAGAATCAAGTTCTATGATGCGATAGAACTCGACCCCGCGGCTGTGGGTGGATTTGGAGATGCTGGTATAGTTCCAAGTATCATCAAGGAGAAGCCAGATGTTCTGTTCCACTATAACGATATGAATGTCGTTCGTGCTATCATGCGCCTCATCCCCCCTGAGCACATGCCCCCAAAGAAGTATCTCTACCTTGACATTGTCTACCCCTGGCAAAACATCGACACCTTTGAGATCCTGAAGGAGTACAACTTTGACCACATATGGACATTCCTGGATTGCTGGAGAGACCATATGGTTAATGACCTGAAGTTTGATCCGTCGAAGGTGAGTACGATGGTCCATGGTATCGATTTCGATCGTTTCGTTGATATCCCCAAGGAGGAGGCAAAAGTTTCGTGTGGTTTCAAACCAGATGACTTTTTGGTGGTGAATATGAACCGCAACTCCGGGCGTAAGATGTGGGAAACCACCATCAAAGCGTTCCTCGAACTCCTGGAGCGTGAGAATATGAATCCCCGCATCAAACTCTTCTGTGGTGGCTTATCGTTCCATAAAGATGGTGTTGATATTGGAATGACTGTGAGGTCCGAGTGTTTGCGTAGAGGTATGGATGTGGACAAGGTTTGTTTTCACCATGTCTTGCGTAATCTCAAACCCCTTCACTTGACAGACGCCGAAGTGAATGAAATATACAACGCCGGTGATGTTGGTATAAATACGACACGAGGTGAAGGTTTTGGTCTAACCCCAGTGGAGCATATGTACCTCAATCGCCCACAAGTTGTCACAGGTATCCCAGCCCTCAAAGAGACTATGGGTCCCTATGCCCATTTCGTGGAGCCAAAGATATGGGTTCGCATCGGACAAGCTGAACCCCATGATGGGGAAGTAGCTTACTGCGATTACAAAGACTTTGCAGATCGTCTCCAACACTGTTTCAAAAACCCCGATGAGCTCCCCAACGCTCGAGAGTACCTACGTGAAAAGTATTCATGGGAACATTTATATAAAGCTTTGGATAAAGAGTTTAACAAATGAACCCCTATGTCTTAGAAATTCCTGGTATCGTACCACTCGAAGTATGTGCCTCGATCATTCAAAGATTTGAAAATGACGACAGAAAGGTTGAAGGTTTTTTTACGTACCCCATGGGTGACCAGATTGTCACACGTAAAAAGAACAATTTCGAACTGTCATCTACAACCCTTCAAGATTGGGAAGATGTGAACAAACTATTCATTGACTATACATCTAAGGTATATGAAAAGTATATGAATCATTTGAAGAATTCCTTTAGTGGGTACGGTGACCCACGATACCCTGTGTATGATCGAGATCTTGTTCAAAACCGAGTTATTTGTACGGGGTTTCCGATACAAAGATTGGGAAAAGGGGATCTGTACGATTGGCATCATGATGGTGATGTCTCCAAACCATATTTCATTCAAATCATATTCTATCTAAACACACTTCAAGAAAATCAGGGAGGTTGTACTGAATTTATTGACGGTAGGAAGGTGAGACCCGAAGCTGGGAAAGTTCTTGTGTATCCATGTTCATGGACCTTTCCACACAAAGGTGGTGAAGTTTTGGATGGATACAAATATATTTGTACCACTACTATTAGTATCCAAATGTGATCACATCCGTCGACCCCTCTGTGATTTTTGTCACCGTACCAGAACTACTCTGGGAAATGTATTCGATGAACACATTATAGTGACCCGCCACAGCCATGTCCGTCGTTGGTTTGAAACTTACTTCGGTTGTGGTTGTCGTGATCGCCGAGGACCATGGGTTTGTACTCGCACTACCGAATATACTCACCGGACCTTTTGCGATGGCGAGAGGTGTCCCACCCGTCCAATGACCACCACCACACTCCATCGAGAGTGTACTGACTTCATCATCCGATTCTACGAGGTGTGCCACGATCTTCGCATAGAAGACGTGTGCGCTGAAAGTAATTTTAATTGTGGAGTCGGCGATTGTTTGGGCAGCACCCAAATCACCCGAGAAACTGTAGGTCTTCTTCGTGACCCCACCAGTATTGGTCACAAGACCCCCAGCGACATATGCACGCTCGCCGACGTACACATCCTTCGCTATACCGACACCACCAGCTGCCTTGAGAGCACCTGTAGTTGATGATGTCGACTCCGTTGCATCGGTTAGGGTCACCACACCATCAAAGGTGGCTGTAGAACCAAAGAGCGCCCCAGAAATACCCACACCACCCGTGACTACGAGGGCACCATCAGTCTTACTCGTGGCTGCAGTGGCGTTTGTTACAGAAGTTACACCATCAAAAGTGGCTGTAGAACCAAAGAGTGCCCCGGAAACCCCAACACCACCTGTGACGACTAGGGCACCATCGGTCTTACCCGTAGCCGCAGTAGCATCGGTGACTGTGACACTATCCGCCTCTACATCTTCGAGGTTTGCGTGTGTAGCGTGGATGTCCCCAGTTACACCTAGACCACCCCCTAAAATGAGGGAACCGGTTGTCTTTGAAGTGGCATTCGTCGCGTTTGTGAGGGTCGTGATACCCGCGGGAGTCATGGTAAGTCTCGCATTTGTTCCCACGTCTGATGCATGGTTCGAGATGTTGAATGTGTCGTTGACGGAGTTGTCGATACCCACCGAGAAGGACTCACCTCCATTGACAGTGAAGGACGTCACCGGGTCTGCTGTAGCTCCAGTGGCTTCGAGGGCTACCCGAGCATCGTTGCCGTCACCATTGATGTACACACCACCAGTGGAGGTCGCCATGACGTGTACAGGTCTGGTGGTCGTCACAGTACCCACACCCACATGAGAGGCTGCGTAGACATTTGTGGAGTGGATGTTTGAAGCCACCCCCAAACCACCCAAAACCACGAGGGCGCCTCCACTCGTGGAAGCTGTATCTGTGGTATCTTGTATCCTTGCGTCACCATTGACATCGAGGTTTCGTAAGGGTGTCCCCTCGTTGATACCCACCCTCGAGGTACTGACATCCACGAAGAGATTGGAGACGGCACCCACAGTGAGATCGTCCGCGAAGGTCACAGTACCAGTGACATCCAGGGTTTCTCCGATGGTCACGTTGTTTTGGATGAGAACATTTCCTCGAAGATCGATGAGCATTTGGTGCGTCTCATCCTCGTAGTGAAGGATGTGGTCATCTGTGAATGTATTTTGTGTGTAACTGATTGATAACCTATGTTCATCTGCGTGATAAATGAGGGCGACGTTGGCATACTCAAGTGGATCACCTTCTTGGTGTTCAATCATGAAACCACTATCCAATCCACTCACGGAGTTGTTCGCGGCGACACCAAAAATCCGATCCGAAATCGTCACGGATTCCGAATTGAGAATGGTCGTGTTACCACTCAATGTAAGATTACCCAAAAATTCAGCTTCGGCGGCGGATACGACGTATGTACCCCCGGGTGTGAAATAAATGGGGGACTTTTCCAAGAATCCATCTGTACCCACCATGGGTACGTGTTTATTAACGGCATCGATGAGACCAGCCACAGAAATGTTGGACCCCACCTCGACATTCGCCACAGTCACGAGACCTGTAGTGACATCAGTGAATTGAATAGTGTTTGAAGTCGTGTTCCCTGTATCTGTGACTTGTTGTAATGTTTGGAGTTGGGTCAAGAGATTGGATGGTTCAATCTTCTGAAAGTCGTTATTTTGGTCGCTCACATAAACCCAATTGATATCCCCCTCGTCAAGAACAATTTGGGCGTTGGGAACATCATTGGCACGACCGATACCCGTGACGAAGATAGTGCCATTATTTTCGCCAACTTTAACCACCACTCCCACATTTTGAATACTATCTGGAACTGAGTCGGTGTAAAAAGGTTTCACATTTGACAGCCCACCTGCGACGGTATTACTCACATACAAAGTTTCACCTTCTATGAAACCTAGTGTATTTACACTTTGTGCTCTACCATACGCCACAGCGACACCCTGACCACCTTGTGTGATAGTAGCATCATTGACTACACCAATTGCAGGCATCGTAGATGGACTATCAGCTCTCGCAAGTCCAACATTTACAACGTTTTGATTATGGGCACCCGTGACATATACCACATCTCCCCTTGAAAGGTCGGTACCAGCGTCATTACGAATACGTATATATGTATGCATGGGGTACTCATTTATCCAATCCTCCCCGCTATAGACGAGTAACTGATCAGCGACGGGTGTATTGATGCTCACGTTCGTCATTTGATTCAGCTTCACTTCGACGTTCGAAGTGAGGTCCGTGATGAGCGCCGTTGTGGGATGGTTTAGGGTGAGAGTGCCATCAGTGGTTAGATTGGAAGAGACATAAGCGTTACCAACAACGTGAAGATTTGAGGTTGGGTTCTTGGTCTCGATACCAACGGACTTGGTCGTCGCATCCACATGGAAGGTGTCTTCATCCACAGTCAAGTTCGAAGAGACATAGACATTTCCAACAACGTGAAGATTAGCTTTGGGGTTCTTGGTCTCAATACCGACGGAATTGGTCGTCGCATCCACATGGAGGGTGTATTCATCCACAGTCAAGTTCGAAGAGACATAGACATTTCCAACAACGTGAAGATTAGCTTTGGGGTTCTTGGTCTCGATACCAACGGAATTGGTCGTCGCATCCACATGGAGGGTATCATCATCCACGGTTAAGTTCGAGGACACATAGACATTACCCACAACGTGAAGATTGGCTTTGGGAAACTTAGTCTCAATACCAATGGAATTGGTTGTCGCATCCACATGGAGGGTGTCTTCGTCCACGGTTAAGTTCGAGGACACGTAGACATTTCCAACAACGTGGAGATTAGCTTGGGGGTTCTTGGTCTCAATACCGACGGAATTGGTCGTCGCGTCCACATGGAGGGTATCTTCATCCACAGTGAGGTTTGAGGACACGTAGACATTTCCAACAACGTGAAGTTCAGCATCCGGTGTTTTTGTTTTTATACCCACTCGTTCAATCGTCGCATCCACATGGAATGTATCCGTGGCGACTGTTAGATCGTCAGATATATATGTGTTACCAACGACATGAAGGTTGGCTTGGGGGTTCTTGGTCTCAATACCAACGGAATTGGTCGTCGCATCCACATGGAAGGTATCCTCATCAATGGTGAGATTCGAGGAGACATAGACATTACCCACAACGTGGAGATTGGCGGAGGGGTTCTTGGTCTCGACTCCGACACTATGTGTCGTCGTGTCCACGTGGAAAGTATCTTCATCAACGGTGAGATTTGAAGACACATACACATTACCAACAACATGGAGGTTAGCTTGAGGGTTCTTGGTCTCGACTCCGACACTATGTGTCGTCGCGTCCACATGGAGGGTGTCTTCATCCACAGTCAAGTTCGACGAGACATAGACATTTCCAACAACGTGGAGATTAGCTTGGGGGTTCTTGGTCTCAATACCAACGGAATTGGTCATCGCATCCACGTGAAGGGTATTCTCATCCACCGTTAAGTTCGAGGACACGTAGACATTTCCAATAACGTGGAGGTTAGCGTCGGGAGTCACTGTCCCAAGTCCTATGGACTTGCCTCCCACATCCACGTGGAAGGTATCCTCATCCACCGTGAGGTCACCACTAATACTCGTGTTTCCGGAGACGACTAAAACATTCGAACCATATTCATCCACGAAAAGATTGGATCCCACATCCAATGTGTGAATCGGGCTCGTGTTCATGATACCGACGTTAGACTCGGTGAGAACACGACCGTACACGTGTACATCCAGGGTCTCAGATGTCAATGGGGTGATCGTCTTACTATCCGCACTTGTTTGTGTGTACGCCAATGCGAGTTCGTCCACACCCTCTAAAAATCCAACCGTAACATTAGAATTTGGGCGGTTCATGATGATCCCAAGGTCGAGTGTCGTATCTCCAACCGTATTGTTTCTTCCCAATTCTATGATAGCATCTGTGATCGTGAGATTTTCAGTGTTAACCACAGTGAGGACACCGTCGATTTGAGCGTTTCCTTGAACGACGATATCTCCCCTAATGTTTGTATTTCCGTTCACGACGAGAACGTCCGAACCCACATCGTCCACGTAGAGATTTGAACCCACATCTAGGGTGTGTACCGGTAAAGAATTTGCGATACCGACGTTTGCGGTCGTCACGAACCCCGTTTCTGGGTTTGTAAACTCGATTGTATTCGTCGTCGTGTTTCCGAGGTTTGTCGTGGCTTGTAAATTCGGTTGTAAAACGTCTACGGCAGCCACACCCGAATCCGTGATCTCTTTTGATATTCGGTTATACGTGAGAATCTTGATTTGACGATCAGAAACATCAAGCACTTGACGTAAAGGGCTGATGTACACCGACCCCGGTTGCGTCGCGTCGATCTGGGCATTACTAGCGTTGAATACGATTGTATTTTCACCCTGGTCATCTTTTGCGTTCTTACCAAACCGAATCTTGGTTGAACGTTCCACTGTCGGCAAGTTCTTGACCATTTAATATAGAATAGCATTTTAATTCGCATAGAGGAGTCCTGCCATACCGTTCTCGATACGGAGGATATTGTAGTTGACCGCATATATGGGGTCGTTGATAGGCATTGATTCACTCATGATCTTGGCTGAAGAAAGGCGACTGAAGTTGAGTGTACCTGTAGGCTGCAACGAGCTCGTGGAGAGACAGAATGGATACATGAAGAAATCTGGAGATGTGACGAAGTTTGTATGATAGTAGTTCACGACATCGATAAAATGGGGTTTCCCCCATCTGTAATTACCCACATCGAGACCATTGATATTCAACTTGACCTTGTTCGTCGGAGATGTGAGTGCGCCATTAGTGGTCGTGTCAGAGGATGCGAGATATTTCACGGGATGGTTGAATGTGAGATCCTGCACGACCGTACCCGAGGCGATGTTTTTCTGTACCTGTGTGATCAGTAGATCGTGTTTGCGAGAGGCGATGTTTCCACGCTCTTCGTTATCGAGATAATAGTAATTCGCATAGCACTCTACGTTATAGTCCGCAGCAGCGTTAGCCCAGTGGATACGAATCTCGACATTATGGTAGTTAAGTGCCACGAGAGGGAGGGCACATTGAGGTCCTTCACAGAAGAAGAAACGGAGAGGATAGAAGTACGAACGAGCGCTTACACCTGGATGTGTTCCATTCGCACTCTTAGAAACGTTCTGGGCGAACGTATCGATAGCAATTTTCTCCGTGAAAATGGCATCTTGTGTATCTACGAGGGAACCGCCAATATAGAGTTCGACGTGGTCAATGATTGTATCCCACCTCTGAATATCTAGAGCCTGAGTGGTATCATCGAGTGTAAAATATACATAACTAAGAAGGTCTCCAGAACGTTCAAATTGAACGCTGGACATTGAATTGTTTTTCACCGCTCCATGGATTACTTGTTTTTCAATGGATTGTGAAAAATTAGCATGTCTTTTGAACGTTGAACTGAAGAACGAAATTTCGGGATTGCCCATGATATATTCATCCTGGGCTCCGATAGCGATCAATTGAACAATGCCTGCTGACATGGTATACTACTTTAACGGGAGAAAATTACAAATTGGGTTTTCTACAAACGAATCGAAGAACTAAAAAGTTTTTATCACCAGCACCGGCTCTCTCGATGGTTTCACCATCTTGGTTGCGGATGGTCACCGTGAGGCGGTCGATACGACGGATAGGGTCAATGTATTGCGTAGCGATGGTATACTCATCCTTGAAATTAATAACTGCCCCGGGTGTACCCGTGGTCACTATACTCCCGAAAGAACCCCTAATCACACTAAGCGAAGACTGACCATCGTATACATTTGAGGTCCGGTCAGAAAAGATGGAGTCTAACTCTTTTATGGACACATAGCAGTGTTCGGTGTTCGCCGTCGTGTTGATGCGCGCCGTGAGAAGGCGAGCCTGAACAATATTCTTAAGGGGCTGACTGAGAAAACAAGTAAAAGTATTGGCACTCTCTTGACCGATAGTGTCAACTGTGATGGTGTGATACTCATAATTGAGATCGGGAATAGACCCAGTGGGAGAAGTGACAAGAGCCATATATATGTAGCTTAGATTAAAGATCCACCGATTCCATCTTCGATGGCATAGCCGGCATGTTCACCGACGAGCTGCTGAGCACCGCAGATACCCCCGGGCGTGAGACCCATGGTGTAAGGGCTACCATCCTTACCCTGACCAGGTGTACATTCAACCTTATTCTCGAGATCGAAAATGGTCTTTTCATTCACAGACTTGATACGAATAGGCATGGGCTGATAGTTGCTGACGTTCTTGTTCGCACTCAGGGCAAAAATGATCACCAATAAAACGGCGATGGATATGAGAGCGTTGCGGTTCTGCTGGTTAAGCTTAAACATTTATAATAGACTAACATATTTTTTCTAAACTGCGTTAAAGGTATTTTTTTAGTTTCCATATAGAGAGTAGATGGACGAAGAAATCGTAATCGATCGTGGATCCCCAAATGTGATGAAACTAGATGCAGATGAACAGGCCCTGATGGATGAGATTGAAATATCCGCCCCTCGCCCTCAACGTGTTCCACGACCCACCAACTATATGGCCAGGCCTGCTCCCCAGGTACAACAGGAAGCTATGGATGCCTTTGCGAACCCCAGCAAACAAACTGCCCCCAGAGCTCCTGAGGAAGATGAGGAGATTGACTACGGTGAAGATGATCAGGCTTATTTTGAAGATGACATGAACATGGGTCCTGGGCAACAGGAAGAACAGCCGACAAAGGGGTACTCTTCCATCGATGAAGAGAAGGCGGATCTCATCAACAAACTCGGGCGTCTCGAGAAGAAGGGGTTTGCTGTCAATAAAAGGCTCAATGCGTATTCGAATATTGACGAACTTCGTTCTGAGGTCAAGAGGATCACGTATAGTATAGATGTTGACCAATCTGTGCGATTCTCACGGAGAATGCTCGTCGCCTGTGTAACCGGTCTCGAGTTCCTGAACAAGAGGTATAACCCCTTTGAGATTCAGTTAGAGGGTTGGTCCGAGTCTGTGATGGAGAATGTGGATGACTATGATGGCGTCTTTGAGGAACTCTACGTGAAGTACAGGACCAAGGTGAACGTCGCCCCAGAAGTCAAGCTGATCATGATGTTAGGTGGCTCGGCGATGATGTTCCACTTGACCAACAGTATGTTCAAATCGGTGATGCCAAACATGAACGATGTCATGAAACAGAATCCCGATCTCATCAAGAGTATGATGAGTGCTGTACAGAATACGACTCGTTCCCCCCAGGAACCATCTGTCGACGCACCCGTCGGTGGCACGGGTCAGTATGAGATGAAGGGCCCCGGTCTGGATATCTCAAGTCTCATGGGTGGAATTTCCATGCCACCCCCTCCTCCGATGAACACGACGATGGGAGCACGACCCATCGAACAGGAGGACGAGGATGAGGATGTTTCTGATATCATCTCCATTTCGGGAGATTCGACCGGTGGTGAGCTTCGACAGGTAAATGTCGACTCTTCTAAACCCAAAAGAACGAAACGAAAGAAGAAGACTGAAATTAATCTCTAAATATATATAAATGATAGCATATTGTCCCCTGGAGGATTTAGATCCTCCAGTCAAGCAACAAAAACCTGTCGTAGAACTCGAGGTCGAGGAAAAAAAACAGGAAATTGGTCGTGAAGAAACCGAATTGAATTATGTCGTCACAGCGTTCATCATCGGCGTGATTGCTCTAGCCGTCTCTGATTCCATCAGGGCATAATTATTACGTATACCACGGGGTCTTCCCTCGTAGTACATTTAATTACTGAATAGTATCCCACCCAAACCATCCTTTATTCGTAGTACGTTGTAATTGAGTGCGTACACGTATACGGGTGGAGTGTCAGATCTCCCAGAACCGACGGACGCACCCCTTATGATCATTTTGGCGTTATCCAAGCGACTGAAATTACACGAGCCGGATGGATTATACTCCGATGCGTTCATACAAAAATGGTATGCGAAATATCTCGTGAATATCATGGCGTTTCGACTTGAATCAAATTCAGAAACGCCGTATTGAGACTTATAATAATTTTGTGCGGTGTGGAAATAACTGGGTTTCATATTTTCGAATAAATAGGTACCGTTGACTTGTAAATCCGCACTCGTAAACGTAAAGAAATCGATTTTATAATCATTCAAAGATGTATCGAAACCGAAAAATAACGATTTCACGGGGTGGTTGAACGAACTCAAATCGAATGTGTTGTACCCATCAAATGTATTAAGCCTGTATTCCATCCGCTGGACCTGTGTGATCACGAGATCCAATTGTCGTTTAATGAGAGTCTCTCGTTCATCTTTATCGAGAAATATGTAATTGCCGTACACATCAACACTTTTCTCTTCATCCGTCAATCCAACGAGGCTCGCTGGGTTGTAATTTATTTTTAATTCAACTTGATGATTTTGAAGTGCGAGTAGGGGTAAAAATGCCTTGTGGTCACAAAAGAAAAAATGAAGTGGCAGGAAACTGGGATTTCCATTGGATGCTTTAGTATTCAATTCTCGTGATTTACTGTACGTGTCCGCAAGATAGTTTGGCCATATATCGGCGTAATAATCGAAATGATGCGAATCAATCTTCTGACCTCCGATGTACAAATCAATCGTCGATTTGTAAAACATATCCATCATTTTATCCGAACCCTGAAGCCATAAAGCGTTTATAACATCCCCGAGAACCGGGATCGTGATCGAGATATCATCCTCGTTTACCGTTTTAATTAGTTTAGGTACTTGAGAAAAGTTCGTATGCCTCATAAACTTCGTACGGAAGAATGAGTGTCCTTCATCACTCATGAGATAAACATCTTGAACACCCTTGGAAACGAGTTGTATCAATGCACCAGACATTTAATAGATGTTCAGATTATAAAAACAGACACTTTCCCTGAGGGAACTCACTCTTCTTTTCTTCTACAAACTTTCCATGAATTTTGAATCCACCCTGGCGATACACTTTCATGCGCTTGTAATACATTGCCGTGAACACGGACCACGGGTCATGAACATCGTATATATGTGGCTCGTTCTTCTTTCCTTTCGTCTCTCTCATGATTCTTCCAATACTCTGTGTGATGTCAGACTTGGGACTAGCCAGGATCACCGTATCGAGTGTGGGAATATCCAGACCTTCATGGGCCTGACTGAACGTCGCAAAGATGATCTTCTTCCTGGAGGACTCTTGGAGAGCAGCCTCCTTCATGCCACCCATGTAGAGCCCGGATGTCTTGGGAAAACATTGATGTAAAAGTTCACAGTGTCGGCGACGGTCACTGAGTACGAGGAGCTGTCTCGTGCCAGCTGAAGCTTTTTTCACCAGTTCCACCAACATCTTGTTTCGTGCCCTGTCCTCGACAAGTTCTGTGATCATGTTAGGCATGGAGATCTTACCGTTTCGCATAGATGGTGGCGGGTTTCTATAATTTGCTGAATCGAAAGTCACTGGAAATACTTCAACTTGTTCTTGATTTTTCCTCTCGACTGCGAAGAATGTGGGACCCATGAACCAATGGAGTACTTTTGTCAGACCATCTTTCCTTTCTGGTGTTGCTGAAAGTCCAAAGACGTGTCGAGGGCACACTTTGAAAAGACTTTGGCTAAATACCTTCGCGCAGATGTGATGGGCTTCATCTACGATGAGTGTACCCACCGTGTCAAAATCCGTGAATGAGTATTCTTTGAGGGACAGTGACTGGAGCATCGCGATGACAAAGTCACAGTCCACCTCCTTCTTATTCTGTTGAACAACTCCAATCGTAGCACCCGGACAAAATTGTTGAATCCTCTCTTTCCACTGGTCTGCCAGGAACTGTTTATGGACAACAATCATCGTGCGATACCCCAATTTACAGGCTATAGCTAGGGAAACCGTCGTCTTCCCGAAGCCGCATGGTAGAGAAAGGACCCCGTGACCTGCTTTAATTGCTGCTGCCATTGCTTCGTTTTGGTGTGTAGCGTCTCTGAGCTGTCCGACAAACTTGGTTTGGATTCGGGCGGGTTCTGGTCTCCTATCTTCCTTGGGTTCTCCAAGCTTATCAGTTCCATAGAATCTTGGAATGCAGACTCCATTCTTAGTTGGTCTAAAAACTTTGAAAGGTGGTGGAGGAAATCCAAAGTCGCCATTGACGACTGGCCTTACCGTAAGTTCTTTTTTAATTTCTTGAATTGGTCCCTCACTCACCAGGTATCCGGTTCTAGTGAGCATACTTATTTAAAGGGTACAAACTTTAAATAGGTACAATGCCTATCGTCGACGTTGAAGAGAATATTAAGAAGCTTCGCGAGAACATCGAGAAGATGACCCAAGAGGTTTTCCGTCTCCAGGGTATGCTCGCCACCTTCGAGGGGTTCAAGAAGGGTGGTCTTAAACACATTGAGATGCCCAATGACCCCAATCACTCAGTCGAGCCTACCGAGGAGCTTGAGAGTACCCAAGAAAAGCCTGAGTGATCTCCCACGTTCCAAATATCCTTAAAGTTTTATCACATTTAAGGAAAAAAAACGATAATAATAAATGAACGATATAACCATTATAGAAAATTTTATCAGTGATGATGAGTTGGAAGAGGTTCGAAAATTCACTGGTGATGAATCATTAAATTTAGATGGTAAATATTATGGTGAAAACCGTCTATCCATAAATCGACAGTGGTATTTCATTTCAGAAGATAACGCTTATAAAAAAATTTTAGTTGATCTTAGATCTATTCGAGACTGGGCGTTTGATATGGAAAATCTTATTCCTTCTGCAAAAAATTTCATTTTGAAAATAAAAAATAGAATAGACAAATACACGAATGTAAATTTTAAATTAGAACGAGTTTATCTGAATCGTCAAGTAATTGGTCAAGATGTGACATTACATACAGACGATAATAAACCAAATGTCTATACACTTTTAATTTATATAGGTGATATTACACCCGAAAACTATGATAAGGCTGGTGGAGACTTAGAATTGAAAACTAAAGAAATTACCAGAATTGAACCGTTCACAAAAAGAGCTGTTCTATTCAAGGGATATATACCACATCAGGCTTTTGCGCCTTTAGTACATGGCTTAACCCGTATTTCAATTGCGTTTAAATTTACAGATACTTCAAATGAACTTCCATTTCGAGTAGATTATACTTAAGTTAGTTATTTAAAAAATTAGTATCTTAAATAATTAGAATGCCTGTTGTGTACATTAATGAAAATATTAGACAACTTCATGATAAAATACTAGGAATGCGTGAGGAAGTATTACGCCTCGAAGGTGTCCTTCGAACATTTGAAGGATTCAAAAAGGCTGGTCTCACCCGTATTGACCTCCCCAATCAGCCCACCGAGGAGCTTGAGAGTATCCAAGAAAAGCCTGAGTAATTTCCTACATTCCAAACCCCCTTGAAATTGATTTCAATTTCCGCTTCATCCCCCTTTATAAGAGACTGAATGGGTCGCCCCCTGACCTCGCACATTACTCTCCTATAACGGAATGGTACTTTTACAGTGAGGACATGACCATCGAGGGGGTTGTCTATATGTTGATTGACAAGGAGGTGAGTCTTCGAGGCTTGCGTTCGTTCTATAATTTCCGAAACTCTGGCAGGAATTATAAAACGGATATACTTCTTACTATTGAAATCGTACATGGGTTCGTGAACTTTCGCTACAAACTTCATCTACGATACACTAACACTAAAACTATAAGTAGAACAGTAATGAACAAAATTACATGGGAGAGAAGTATGGGTCGAAGAGGCTCTCTCGTCCCAAAACATTCATGGCTGAGAGTTCTCGAAACTTCGATACCTGCTTCTATACTCGAGTAGGGTGTATGTCTCGGTGACATCATACCACACATAGCCACCTTAGAACACTTTCCAAAGAATGGGAGCTGTCCGTAGAGGCTGAGTACACCCGAAGACTGAGAGAATTCCCACTTTTCTCCGTTCCAGTCAGCGCCCCAACCGATACGAACCGCTTTGGGTTCGGGTACACCCAACTGTTTCACGACTTCAGTCTTCAGCGTTTCCGGGTCAGTCTCGAGAATCTCTTTGGTGAGATGACAGATGACACATGAAATTGTTTTCGTTCCATACAAGAGTTTGGGTTGAAGATTCCATGATGTAGTCGCAGCGACTTCGAGATCCGATTTAATGTCCGGAACTTCTTCGTAATCCAGAAGAACATTGATCGCCCCGTAAGTACTATCCCGTACATTCTTTACCAGATCAGATCCCCAGTTGTCTCCCATCAACTTGAACGCCGGGCTGTTATCCAGACAAAGAAATAACATACCATCATCGATGACAGTTCCATTAGAAAAACTCGCACGGAACGAGTCTTCTCCGTATTCAATTTCATTCAACTCTGTTCCGAAAACAAAGTCCACGCCAGCATTCAAGAGTGCTTCTTCCATCGCATCACACATGACTTTTCCCGAAACCCTCTGTGTATAGGGTTTCGAGAGTGCCACATGATTCAAGTTTTGTACAAATTCATAAGCCGTCATGACATCCCAAGTCACACCATCCATGATGAGTGGAAGATGTTCGATACAAGCTTGACCACTTTCCGTCAAGGTTCCAACTGCGTCTCTTAGAGAGACACCCTTGTATTTTTTTGGTTGTGTGATAACTCTCAAAAAAAGAGATATGAGTGTACCATAATCCCCTAGTTTCAGAGAACGGAGCACATAGTTTATGTGTTCACCATTATCCTTGGCTTGAAATATCTCATTCCAAGAAATACCCATCTCTCTGAAAAGTGATTGTGTATTGGTAAACGCTCGATCGAAAACGATCCGGTGTGCGTGAAGGTCACGAGTTTCTACATCAGGTTCCCACCAAGACCCCCCTGCTGAAACCTTTCGATCATATATGGTGACATCATGTTCTCCTGTTCGACAGATTTCCCATGCGAGGGACATACCCGTCGGACCAGCTCCAATGATGTGAATCTTCATTCTACTTTTAGCTCATAAATTAAATCAGACCAGTCTTCTTGCGTTCCTCGGGAGTTTTCAACGCGTACATGAAAGACAGGAATAACATAGTCGATATGAGAGCGTACTCGATATCTTGTGTCGCACTGAAGGCGATAAGCATGAGAGACCCTAATCGGAATATCTTGTTATCGAAAAGAGCCTGAAGTCTACCGGGAATCTTGATCGCATTACCAGCAAAGAGACCCTGGTACAAGATGATCAACGAAAAGACTATGGGTTGAGTCTTGACAAGTTTTTCCAGAGGACCTGTGACGGGACTAAATAAGTTACTCACTTTTGACATTTATATAACTTAAGAAAATAAAAAACTTTGTACAAAGTAGAATGTTATGTGTTGCTCAACATGTACCAGTCAAAGTTCCGAGTAGAAAGTTGAAGACATGGAAGTTTGCTGGTAAGTTTCTATGGAAAAACGCCACTGTACAAAATAAATCAGAATTGGGTCGCTGGACGAAGGAGGAACTCCTCGAACTTGGACCAACCTTTGTAAAATTAGGACAAATCGCTTCGACGAGAGCAGATCTCTACCCACCTGAATTTACAAAAGAATTGGAATCATTACAAGATGACGTCCCTCCCGTGGAATTCGATACCATTGTAAATTATGATATTTTCAAAGAATTTGACCCTGTACCATTTAAATCTGCGAGTATCGGTCAGGTGCACATGGCTGTACTTCAAAACGGTCAAAAGGTTGTTGTAAAATTAAAGCGTCCAGGAATCCTGGATATCATGAAAGAAGATACGGATACCATACGCAACATTGTACACTTTTTAGAGCGTATAGGTTTCGACACGGGAAACAGTTCGGGTTCGGTACTCGACGAGTCTATAGAGTATCTACTGGGAGAGGCTGATTATAAACAGGAAATTAACAATGCCATAAAGTTCAAGAAGAGTATGAAGGATGTGGATTGGGTGAAAGTTCCTAAAGTGTACAAGAAGTATTCGAACGATGAGATGATTGTCATGGAGTATGTCCCATCGACAAAGTTGACAGAGATTACAGATAAGAGAGTGAACAAGAAGAAGATTTGTGAAGCTTTGATTAACTCGTATGTTATTCAAACCATGGATAACGGTCTCTTCCACGCCGATCCTCACCCTGGAAATCTTGGGTTCTCGCCTAAAGGGCAACTTGTATTTTATGATTTTGGGTTACTCGTACCACTCTCGGAAGAATTGAGAGACGGATTTACAAAACTGTTTGGGTTTATCATCATGCGAGACACGGCTGGTATAGTCGACACTCTCGTCAAGTTGGGTGTGATCGTTCCAACATCTTCGGATGTTTCTGATATCGAAATCTTCTTTGAGAACATATTGGGATACTTGGAGACCTTAGATGGTTCTGGAATCGTGAATGATGATCTCGCCGCACAACTCGCAATTGAAAAACCATTTGTCGTACCAAGTAGTTTCGTGTATCTCGCCAAGGCCTTTTCGACTATCGAAGGCATCTGTCTTAAACTGGATCCAGATTTCAACTACTTCACCTACCTGGAACCCCTCATCCAACAACAGATCATAGAATCTGTAGATGTTGGAGACATATTCATGAAGACGACAGAGATACCGGGTACTATTGGTAAAATTAACACTGCTGTCACGGGTCTTCAAAAGTCAAGGGGGGCGATGAAACGTACGATGATCAAAACACAGCAGGAAATTAGGCTCGTCCAGTACAGTGTGGTATGCGCTCTACTGGCTGAGAAGTTTGGGGATAATCCGCCCCTGGCATTGTTTTTTGTTTTTTGTACCCTGTGGTTTACTTTTCGTAAAAGTCAATAGACTTTTTGCCACTTTTCTTGGGCTTGTCATCCTTTTTGATTAGCTTGTTATGCTCCTCGAAGTACCCCTTCAGACGACGCTGTTCATCACGGAAAATATCAGAGACCTTCTCCTTGATCTTTTCCACGTCAGTGTCACGTTCCTTCTGGATCTTCTTACTCAGTCTCTTAAATCCCTTGTTCCTCTTCTCGGCAGCGAATACGGTCATTGTATTTGTAATGGCAAGCATTTACTTTGTATTGACATTTATTTTTAAGCGCTTCAACTTTTCCTGAAACTCACGGCGCTCCCCCGGAGATTCAATCTCCTTCCCAGTGGCGATCGCTTCAATCTCTGGACCCGTGAGCTGCATCGCATTCACCCTAAAGTCCATGAACGCCTCCATCGTGATGGGGACAAGGGGCTTCACCAACTCGAAAATAGCCGTCGCGTAGTCCCGAATCTCCTTCTGGGCGTGGTCATCCATTCGAAGATGGAGGTAATGGAGGAGATTATGAAGGTTAATCTTCCAGTAAAACTCTGTATATGTCGACTGGGGTAGTGTACCACGGGCCTGTTCACGGCAGCACCCATTCTCTAGGAGTTCCTCATAGACATCAAAGGAATGACTCAGTTGCTGAGCCACTTTGTTGTCTAGGTCACCCTTGAGTTCCACCACACCCTCCGAACCTTGGTGATTCACCTGGGACTGACCACGATACGTATCAGGTTCGTAGTACTCCTTGGGAACCACCGAGTACCGAGCAGACAACTC
>Ga0209771_1000009_pt1 | contig 110019 bp, 94 predicted proteins | sample SaaInl59LU_5_DNA_FD_184639 | JGI IMG/M metagenome (GOLD analysis project Ga0209771, IMG submission 184639) | Marine microbial communities from expanding oxygen minimum zones in the Saanich Inlet - ESP_59LU_5_DNA (SPAdes) (version 2) | ecosystem: Environmental > Aquatic > Marine > Intertidal... | reverse complement strand
TTGGGCCGCGGACTGTTTTTGAAGGCACGCACGGATTTTTCAAAGCTTTTGCCGACCCGTCAATTGCGCAGGATATGTCATTGCTGATGACATGGGGCAATCATTGGAGCATGGATAAAATCGCTTTCAAACCATTTGCCTGCGGAACCATGACCCAGCCATTTATCGATTGTGCCATTGCCGCTCGTCAGCAAATTGCGCTCGATGATATCGTTTCAATTACCGCCCATGTTGGCGAAGGAACGGTTCACCGTCTATGGGAACCGCTTGCCGAAAAACAGACACCATCAACGCCCTATGGCGCCAAATTTTCGGTTCCTTATTGTATTTCCGTTGGCATGGTCTTTGGCGCGGCGGGTTTGGCAGAATTTACCAGCGCGGTGCTGGCTGATGCAAAAGTGCAATCGCTATCGAAAAAAATCAGTTATAAAATTAATCCAGATGACCCCTATCCGCGTGATTATATTGGTTGGCTTGACATCAAAACGCGCGATGGCGCCAATCACAAATTTACCCAAGACTGTATGCGCGGCGGTAAAAATCAGCCTATGAGTGACGGTGAAATTGCTGAAAAATTCATTGCCAATTGCCGCTATGGTGGGTTGGATGAAACAGCGGCAAAAGCGGCGCAGGACAATGTTTTGGCTTTTTTTGCCAGCCCTGACAGCCTCAGCCGTGACCTATTTGAAACATTGCCGATCTGATTGTGGAGACCATTATGACCGATTCATCAAATACCCCAATTCACGCAGGCCAGATTGGCACAAGAACCCCGCTTGCCAGCAATGCGCTGAAAGATTATCTGGTGCTTGACCTTACTCGTGTTCGTTCGGGGCCAACTTGCGTTCGCCAGCTGGCGGATTGGGGCGCCGATGTGATCAAGATTGAAACCCCGTCAGATGGCGCCCAGCTTGGTGGGCCACGTCAGGGGCCGGATTTTCAGAATCTGCATCGTAATAAGCGCAGCTTGACCTTGAATCTGAAAAGCGAAGCTGGCATGAAAATTTTTCGCCAGCTTGCCGATAAGGCCGATGTGATTGTTGAAAATTTCCGTCCTGATGTCAAAAACCGGCTTGGCATTGATTATGAAACCTTGTCGAAAACCAACCCGCGTCTTGTCTATGCGTCAATTTCCGGATTTGGTCAGGATGGCCCTTATAGTGGCCGTCCCGGATTTGACCAGATTGCTCAGGGCATGGGCGGCCTGATGTCGATCACCGGTACGCCGGGTGAAGGCCCCATGCGCGTCGGCATTCCGATTGCTGATTTATGTGCTGGTCTATTTGCGGCGCAGGGTATTTTCATTGCGCTTCTTGAACGTGCACATTCGGGTCAGGGACAGTGGGTGCAAACCTCACTTTTGCAGGCGCAGATGTTCATGCTGGATTTTCAGGCCGCACGTTATCTGATGGATGGCGATATTGCCAAACAGGCTGGCAATAACCACCCGACCTCAATTCCAACGGGCGTTTTTGAAACAAGCGATGGCTATATGAATATTGCGGTTGCTGGCGAAGTGATTTGGGAAAGATTTGCCGCCGCGCTTGGCCGTGAAGATTGGATCACTAATCCCGATTACGCGACCGGCCCTGATCGTTCTAAAAACCGCGATGCGATCAATGCCGAAATCAATGTGATCACCCGCGACAAAACAACCGCGGCATGGATTGATATTTTGAACGATGCTGGTGTACCGGCTGGTGAAATTAATAATATTGGTCAGGCTTTTGAAAATCCGCAGGTCAAGCATCTTGGCTTGGCCCAGCCGATCACAAGCCATGAGCGCGGTGACACCCATCTTGTTGGCCAGCCAATTATGATGAGCCGAACACCAAGCCATCTTGCCTCGCCGCCGCCACTTGCCGGTGGTCATGCTGATGATATTCTGTCAACACTTGGCTATAGTGCTGATGAAATTGCCGCGCTTCGCGACGCCAAGACAATCTAAAACCAAAGGTCTGAAACGCCTGCCCGATTTATAAGGCCGACCAATTAGAGGATATGCCGAACCATGACTGATAAAATCATTGTGAGCCAATCAGGCGCCATCGCCCGAATCATTTTTAACCAGCCAGAAAAGCGCAATGCGGTTTCGCTGGAAATGTGGGAAGCCGTTGAGGTTGCGCTTGATAAATTTGCTGCTGATAAAGATGTGCGCGTGCTGATCTTGTCAGGTGCTGGCGGCAAGGCCTTTGTGTCGGGCGCCGATATTTCCAAATTCGAGAGCGAGCGTGCCAGTGCTGATGGTGTGGCGCGTTACAATGCTACCACCAAACGCGTCTATGACAAGGTCGAAGCATTCCCGAAACCAACGATTGCACAAATTGATGGTTTTTGCGTTGGCGGCGGCATGGCGCTTGCCGTATGTTGCGATATCCGCATTTGCGGACAGGGATCAAATTTTGCCATTCCGGCAGCGCGGCTGGGGCTTGGTTATGGCTTCCTTGGCATTAACCGGCTTGCCAATCTTGTTGGGCCTGCCTTTACCAAGGAGATCTTTTTCACTGCGCGCCGGTTTGATGCTGAAGAAGCGCGGATCATGGGGCTGGTGAACCGGATTGTCGAAGATGGCGCGGTCGAAGCGGCAGCCGATGAGATGGCAACCACCATCACTGGCAATGCGCCTTTGACCGTCGATGCGGTAAAATTCATCGCCAATCAAACGCGAATGGATGAAAGCCAGCGTGATCTGGCGACATGCGAAGCAATGGTTCAGACCTGTTTCGATAGTGCTGATTATATCGAAGGCCGCCGTGCCTTTATGGAAAAGCGCAAGCCTGTTTGGACAGGAAGCTGACGCGAAAAACGGGTCATGACAATGCATTTTGTCTGACGCCGCCCATGAAAAAACCGTCAAGCCCGACCATGGGATTGACGGTTTTTTTGGCAAACCTAATTTTCTGGTTTCGCTTTATTTAGAATTGCATCACGACGCCGCCATTGATCTGCAGCATTTGGCCATTCACAAAACCACCATTGTCCGAACAAAGATACGCAACCATGCCGCCAATATCTTCGGCGTGACCAAGCCGGCCCGATGGGTTGGCTTTTAACAAGGCTGAAAATTTTGCATCCTTGGCAATATCGACATCATTTGCCGGAAATGTGCCCGGTGCGATGATGTTAGCGGTGATGCCGTTGGCACCAAACTCAACCGCAAAGGCCTTGGTCAATCCCCATACCGCATGTTTGGCAACCGATACGGCCGATGCCCCCGGATAACCACGTTGGGCATTCATGCCGGAAAAGCTGATGATGCGTCCCCAGCCATTGGCAACCATGCCGGGCAGGATCATGCGCGATAACCAGATCGCAGCATTCAAATCAACATCCATGACCTTTTGCCAATCATCTTCGCTGACATCAAGAAATGGCCCATGCGGACGAATGGCCGCGTTATTGACAAGAACATCAATCCGGCCGAAATGGTCAATGCCTGCCTTGGCAACCGCTTCGGCTTCGGCCTTGATGCCAACATTGCCCATTGCCACAAGCGCCTCGACACCATGATTGCGCATTTCGGCGGCAACGGCTTCGGCGGCGTCACGATTGCTGCTGCCATTCACGATGATGTTAAATCCGGCTTGCGCCAGCTGGCTGGCGATGCCGCGGCCAATATTCTGTCCTGATCCTGTGATCAGGGCGGTTTTTCTGTCACTATGCATTGTTTACCTCTGTGATAAATTCATTGAAACGATAACCGCTCGGATTTCGGGCCAGCAATCAAGATCTGTCAGAAAGGCGCGAAGATGAAAATGACGCCAGAGCTGACCGGTTTCAGATTAGGCATCTGGCCCTCGAAATGCCAGCGCAAATTGGATGAAATGAGTAGTTTTTATGATGCTGGAAATCGGCAATTGAACGGGCATGTGCCGCCTTTTAATCAGACGGTGACGGCGATATGAATTCATAGCGAAATCAGCGTTGTGATTGGGTATATTCGCTATAGACAAACCGCCATCACGGTGCAATTCTTGACGCTGATTTTGCGCCGTTTTCCGCGTTTTTTTGATATGAGATAAGTGAGTTATAGACATGAAAATTTCCCCCCTTGGCGCGGTAATCGCGGCTGATATTTTGGATGTTGATCTTGCCAAACCGCTTGATGATCAAACCATCGCTTTGATTGGTGACGCATGGAATGATCAGCTGGTTCTGCGCTTTCGCAATCAGCGCCTCAATGATGATGATTTGTTGCGGTTCAGCCGCTATTTTGGCGAGCTCGATCCGCCGGGGCCAAACCCTTACGGCGTAACATTCTTGCCTGAATATCCTGAAATTAATGTGATCTCGAATGTCAGGGATGATGCTGGCGTTCCGATTGGCAATCTTGGTGATGGCGAGGCTGTTTGGCATGCCGACATGACCTATATCGACAATCCGCCTGAGGCAGGCATTCTTTATGCGCTTGAAGTACCGGTTGGTCAGGGCGACACTTATTTTGCCAATATGGTCGCCGCCTATGATGATATGCCTGCTGATTTACGCGCCGCCATTGATGGTAAAATCTTGATCCATGATGCGGCGCATAACAGTGCTGGCATGCTTCGCAAAGGCTATGAAGAAGTGCGCGATGTGAAATTAACCCCCGGGGCGCGTCATCCTTTGGCCTATGAAGATCCAACGGGGCGCGTTGCGTTATTTCTAGGGCGCCGCCCACATGCCTATATTTTGGGAATGGAAGAGGACGATAGTGAGGCGCTTCTTGATTCGTTATGGGCGCATGCAAGCCAGCCCAAATATAGCTGGAAAAACGAATGGCAGGCAGGTGATTTGGTGATGTGGCAAAACCGTATGGTATTGCATCGCCGTGATGGGTTTGACCCAAATATGCGCCGCGTCATGCACCGGACCCAACTCAAAGGTCGTAGCCCGATTGCGGCATAGTGTCTTTCACCGTCGCCGCCATGAACTCAATTCGTCACAAGGCCGGTTCTGGCCTTGCTGATATCTAGCCTTTATCTTTTTTCATGACAAATCTTTAGGAGATTTTATTTTGTCAAATGAACGCAAGGTCGATCCGGCGCAGGTCCGCGATCACATTGAATCCATCCTCGGAAGCTATGAGCAGGTTTTTGAAAAATTCTTCCTGTCAAAATTTATGGGGCTTAATTTTGACTATCTACCGCATGAAGCCGCCGATGCCGATAAGGATCATCTTCGCGTCACGTTCGAGGTCAATGAAATGCTGATGAATCCACAAGGATCGTTGCAGGGCGGCATCATGGCTGCGGTCATGGATATCTCGATGGGGCATCTTTTGAACAAAACGGTTGGCATGGGCATCACCATCGAAATGAAAACCCAATATCTTCGTCCCGCGCCAAAGGGGCTTGCCACGGTTGAAGGGCGCTATATCAAAAAAGGCCGTACCTTATCCTTCATGGAAAGCCGTCTGTGGGGAAGTGATGGCAAGCTTGCTGCCGTTGCAACCGCCACTTGGAAAATGCCGAGCTAGTGAAAAATATGACGCGCGGCGTTATCATCGCGCGGCGTGTAATGGCCGGATTTATCTGGCGGTTGGTAAAGGCGGGATGTTCTGGTTAAACTAGTCATATCGCATCTTTGCTGGTCTGTTATTGGATGCCGATATTTTTAAAGGTTTGATCATGTCTGATTCTGCTTTGCTGCCTCATATCCTTGATCTGGCGTCACTTCCGCGCCAAAGCTTGCCGCAAGATGCCCGTAAAATGGCGCAATTATCGCTTTTTGATTGGATGGTGGTTAGCCTTGCCGGAGCTGATCAACCATTAGCGCATATTATTCGTGATTTTGTGATGGCCGAAGGCGGGGTGCCAAGCGCGACAATTACCGGTGCTGCTGTTCGTCTGCCAGCCCGCGCTGCCGCCCTTGCCAATGGCACGATTTCGCATGCGCTGGATTATGATGATACGCATTTTGCCTATATTGGCCATCCGTCGGTAGCGATTTTTCCGGCGGCTTTGGCAGCGGGTGAGGATATGGGCGCATCGGCTGATGATGTCGTTGATGCGTTTTTGATTGGTGCGGAATCGGCCTGCCGGATTGGCATGGTGCTTGGTCGTGACCATTATGATGCTGGCTTTCATCAAACGGCAACATCGGGCGCATTTGGTGCCGCCATTGCCGCATCGCGCCTATATCAGCTTGATCGCGGTGTTATCAGTGCGGCTTTGGGGCTTGCCAGCACGCGCGCCTCTGGCCTGAAATCACAATTTGGCACGATGGGAAAACCATTCAACGCTGGTGCCGCAGCGGCAAATGGGATTGAAGCGGCCAGCCTTGCAAAGCGCGGTTTTACCGCCAGCACCGATGCATTTGCTGGCCCGCAAAGCTTTCTTGTGGCGCATCATGGTGCGGCTGGGGGCAGTGCCGCGATTGATGATTGGTCTTTTGACCACTTCTTTTTTGCCGCGGTCAGTCATAAGCTTCATGCCTGTTGCCATGGAACACATGCGATGATCGAAGCGCTGCTTTTGCTATGCGCTGACGGTGCTGTTGCGGCTGATGATCTTGATGAAATCGAGGTTTATATTGCGCCCCGCTGGCAGAATGTTTGCGATATCAAGGCGCCTGAAACCGGCCTTGAAATTAAATTCAGCTATGTTTTCTTGGCGGCGATGGTGCTTCGGGGTGTTAATCTTGCCGCTTATGAAAGCTATGATGATGATTTGTGTCATGACGCCGGTCTGATAGCGCTTGCCAAGCGGGTCAAAATCATTGGCGATGATCATATTGCCGACAGCGCGGCGCGCGTTGATCTCAAGCGAAAGGATGGTCAATTGCTATCCCAATCATTCGATTTGCTGTCGCCGATTGATCCGGCGCTTCTCGGCACAAGATTGCTGGCCAAGGCACAGGCGCTCATTGGTGATGAGCGGGCCAATGATTTATGGGCGATGACAAATAATCTTGAACAGGTCTCGGCATCTGACCTTGCCACCAAATTACAAGGATAGTCTGTTGCCTGACAGAATATCCGGCATCATGGCATGACCAAGCAAAGGAGTGAATTAATGGATTTTTCCGATTGGATCGGCAATAGCGTGACAAGCGATGACGTGATTACGGCGCGCATGGTCGATCATTTTAGACATACGCTTGGCGATCATTGTTTTACTGGCAATGCGGTGCCGCCCGGGCTGCATTGGTGTTTGGCCCCCGAAGCGGTTAGCCCGGGCCTGCTTGGCCCTGACGGCCATCCAAAGCGTGGAGATTTTCTGCCTGACATCCCTTATGCACGCCGAATGTGGGCAGGGGGCTGGCTTGAATTTCATGGTGATTTCAAGATTGGCGACCATGTCAAAAAGCAAAGCCGCATTGATGATATTAATTTTAAATCGGGCAAAAGCGGCAATTTATGTTTTGTTGCGGTGACGCATGAATTTTCAGTTGGTGACCAGCTGAAATTACGCGAACGCCATGATGTTGTTTACCGTGAAGAAGTGACGGCGGCGCCGCCGCTTGATTCGATCACCGACAGCGCGGCGGCGCATCGCTGGCAGGTTGATGCCAATAGCGTGATGCTGTTTCGCTATTCGGCGCTGACATTTAATGGTCATCGAATCCATTATGATCTTCCCTATTCAACCAATGTCGAAGGGCATGGTGGCCTGTTGGTTCATGGCCCATTGCAGGCTACATTAATGCTGAATCTGGCCTGTAGCATTGGCGGAAAATTACCAAAACATATGGCCTATCGTGGCGTTCGGCCATTGGTTTGTGGTGACCCGATCATGGTTGATGCATCACCTGAAGATGCCACGCTTGCGGCCTGTGTTCGCGGTGCCGATGGCAATATAACGATGAAAGCCACTGTTACCCCGTAGCCGCTATTTTGAAAGACAGATCCATGACCGCATTTAAACCCCTATCCGTTCCGCTATTTGTGCCGGGCCACCGCCCTGAATTACTGTCAAAGGCAGGTTCCAGTGGCGCCGATGCCGTGATTCTGGATCTTGAAGATGCGGTTGCTGATGCTGATAAACCGGCAGCGCATGCCGCCCTTATGTCGCGGCCTGATTTGTCGGTACCATTGGTCGTGCGTTGCAACGGGTTTGAATCCAGCTGGTTTGTCAAAGATTTGGCAGCTTTGGCCAAGAACCCGCCGCAGATGATCATGCTGCCAAAGGCGGAATCGGTTGATCATCTTGATGTGATTGCCAAAGCGTTTGGTGCGGATATGCCAATCATCCCAATTGTCGAAAGCGCGCTTGGGCTGGCGACAATCGAGGCAATGATGATGCATCCGTCAGTGCTGCAATGCGCTTTTGGTCATTTGGATTTCGCGCTTGATATCGGGGCTGATCCACAATGGGAATCGCTTCACTATGCGCGTGGTAAGATTGTTGTTGCATCACGCCTTGGGCAAAAGGCGGCGCCGCTTGACGGAGTGGCGGTGCGGTTTGATGATGCCGAAATTGTCGCTGGTGAGGCGCGGCGTGCGCGTGACATGGGCTTTGGTGGCAAGCTGCTAATCCACCCCAAACAGATTGCGCCGGCAAAAGCCGTCTTTCGGCCAAGTGAGGCAGATTATGAATGGGCATTGCGCGTCATGGCCGCGGTTGCAAATAGCGCTTCAGCGGTGCAGCTTGACGGGGCAATGGTTGATGTGCCGGTGATCAAACGCGCCGAGGCGATTATCCGTGATTTTGAGGCGTTGGCGTAATGAATCGGTAGCCAGATAATGGCTGCAAAATGCTGAAATGGCAGGAGAGTTTAATGGGAAATAGCCCAAGTCGTGATCTTGATGGATTGCTGGTGATCAGCCTTGAACAGGCTGTTGCTGCGCCGTATGCAGCAAGCAGGCTTGCCGATGCTGGTGCGCGGGTGATCAAGGTTGAACGTCCAGAAGGTGATTTTGCCCGTGGCTATGACGCCGATGCGAATGGTCATAGTTCTTATTTTGTGTGGCTAAATCGTGGCAAGGAATCGGTCGCGCTTGATCTCAAACAACCCGATGATCTGCAAATTTTTAAACAAATGCTGTCCAAGGCTGATGTGTTTATCCAAAATCTGATGCCCGGTGCGCTTGATCGTCTTGGCGTTTCAATGGCCGATTTGCGGCAGGCCGACCCGCGGCTGATCACTTGCGATATCAGTGGCTATGGCGCATCCGGCCCTTTTGCCCAGATGAAGGCATATGATTTTCTGGTTCAAGCCGAAGTTGGGTTGGCGCAGATTACCGGTGCGCCTGAAGAGCCCGGCCGCGTTGGCGTTTCGATTTGTGATATCGCGGCGGGAATGACCGCGCATGCCGCGATTTTGCAGGCTTTGGTGGCGCGGGCAAAGACAGGTGAAGGCCGCGCTATTGAAGTGTCGCTATTTCATGCGCTTGCCGATTGGATGAATGTTCCTTATCTGCAGCATCATTATGGCGGGCGGGAAATTCGGCGGCCCGGGCTGCATCATCCGACGATTGCGCCCTATGGTGCCTATCGTTGCGGTGATGACCGGATGCTGTTGATCTCAATCCAGAATGAACGTGAATGGCTGCGGCTCTGTAGTGATGTTCTTAACCAGCCTGATTTACCGCAGAATCCGAAATTTGACAGCAATGTCCATCGGGTTGAAAATCGCGCGTCGCTTGATGCCATCATGAATGGTGTTTTCAGCCAATATTCAATCGATAAAATTGCCGATAAATTGCAGGCGGCGCAGATTGCCTTTGGCCGATTGAATGATATGGATGTTTTTACCAACCACCCGCAAAACCGGTTTGTTTCGGTTCGCACTTCGGCTGGTGATGTACAGCTATTGTCACCGGGTGCGATTGTGAATGGTGTTTTGCCAACATTGGGCGAGGTTCCTGATCTTGGCCAGCATAGCGCTGCCATTCGCGCCGAATTTTCATAAATAAGGGCGCTTGGATTTTGGCCGCGCCGGATTTGATCTTAAGCTAGATTTGTAGTTAAGCTGAAAATTCGCCAATTCTAACGGCGTCAAGAAATGCGGTTTCAGCTGCCTTGATGACGGTTAATTTGGGATTGCCGTCACGATAGGCAAGGCCAAGCTGGCGGGCGGGCGCTTTGGTGCCAAGCGCAAGGCGTTTGACCGGTAGCGGGTTCATATTCCGAACACAGCGTTTGGGCACAATAGAGACCCCAAGATTGGCCATGACCATGCTTGAAATCGCTTCTAGCCCTTCAAGCTCCATCGAATCCTTGACGGTGATTTTGCGCTTTTGAAGCCAGCTTTCGACCATCTGGCCAAAAATTGCGTTACGGTCAAACCGGATAAAGGGGCGCGTGCGAAGCAGTTCCAGCGGATCGTCACTCTCGGTTTGCGGCGGTGCCAAAAGCTGCATTGGTTCGGCGGCAATATCAAAACAAGATAACCCCTGCGGCAATAGGGTGGGGCGCGTGATGATTGCCGCATCAATCGTGCCGCGGTCAAGCTGTTGCATTAACTGATATGATAGGCCCGGAAAAATCACCACATGTAAATCGGCATGACGCTGGCGCAATAGCGACAGACCAAGTGGCACCAAGCCGGTCAAAGTGGTCGGCACCGCGCCAAGAACCAATTCACCCTGAAAACCCTGTTCACCAATAACCGATGCCAGAATACCATCATAGTCACGGATAATCGCGGCCGCTTTACTGGCCATTGCCCGTCCGGTCGGGGTCAATTCAGGGCGCCGATTTTTCCGGTCGAAAAGGGTGATTCCCCAAAATGATTCCAGCGCTTTCATCTGCTGGCTTACCGCCGCATGGGTGATGTGACAGGCGGCAGCAGCGGCGCTGAACGAGCCGTGTGTTTGAATGGCAAGCAATGTGCGAAGTTGGCGAAGGGACATAAACCTTTATCGAGCCTGTAACAATCTCTGTTTTGCAAATAGGAATGTAAAACTTTCTTACACAAAAAGTAAATATTATTTAGTTTCATTAAGAAAAAATGAAAATTATACTATGGTTAGTGGGTTGAAATGGAGTAATCAGGTGGCGAATGAAACGCAAATAATGACAGTGTCGATCTGGCGCGAAAGTGGCGATGATGGCCGCTTTGAAGAATATGAAGTGCCAGCCCGGGAAAATCAGACGGTGCTTGATGTTGTGGCCTATGTCCAGCAGCATATTGACCCCACTTTGTCTTACCGGTTTGCCTGCCGCGTTGGCATGTGCGGATCTTGTGCGATGATGGTTAATGGGTCGCCGCGCTGGACATGCCGAACACATGTCAGCAAGGTTGTTGCCGATGATCAGCTTGAGGTCGCGCCGCTTCGTAATTTGCCGGTGATCAAGGATCTGGCAACTGATATGGATCCGTTCTTCGAAAAATGGGTTGCTGCTGAAGCGGTGTTTCACCCGAGCAAGACACGTCATGATCCGATGGCGGCCATTACCCCTGATGATCCAATGCGCATTGCTGCCAGCGAGGCGATTGAATGTATCAATTGCGCGGTCTGTTATGCGGCTTGTGATGTGGTTGAATCCAATCCCGATTATTTCGGTCCGGCGGCGTTGAACCGGTCATGGTCATTATTGAATGACATTCGTGATGCTGGTCAAGATGTGCGTCTTGCCGCTGTTGGGTCAAATGGCGGTTGTCATAATTGCCATTCCCAGCAGGGCTGTGTGCAATATTGCCCGAACGAATTGAACCCGACCTTGTCAATTGCCGGATTGAAGCGGGAAACGACAAAAGCCCTTTTCCGCCGGAGCCGTTAGATGCTTGATCTTCGTTTATATATGTTACAGCGATTGACGGCGCTGATCATGGCGCCACTTGTGATTGGCCATATCGCGGTGATGATCTATGCTGTTCAAGACGGGTTAACCGTTGGCGAAATTCTGGCGCGGACACAAGGCTCGGTAGCGTGGTTTTTGTTTTATGGCAGTTTTGTTGTCGCCGTCTCGGTTCATGGTGCCATCGGATTGCGGGTCATTAGTTTTGAATGGTTTGGTCTCAAAGGGCGCGCCTTACAGCTGTTTAGCTGGGCGATTTTTGCGCTTTTATTTGGGCTAGGCGCAAAGGCTGTCTATGCCGTTACCTTTGCAGGAGGTGGGCTATGATCCGGCCGCATCGTACGCATCCATTATGGTTTGCCTTTTTGCTTCACCGTTTATCGGGTCTTGGTCTGGCGCTATTTCTGCCAATCCATTTCTACATGCTGTCATTGGCTATTTCGGCACCAGCGCGCCTTGACGGGTTTTTGCGTTTTACCGATCTGACGATTGTGAAAATGGCCGAATATGGCTTGGTATTTTTGTTGGCGGCGCATCTATTTGGCGGGCTGCGGTTGATGGCGCTGGAATTTTTGCCATGGAGCCCGCATCAGAAAACAATGGCTGCACTGGCTGTGGCGCTTGCCTTTCTGGTGTCGACGTTATTCTTTTTGAAAGCGATTTAATCCGATGAAACCAATCATTGAACGACATGATACTGATATTCTGATTTTGGGAACTGGCGGGGCTGGATTATTTGCCGCCCTTCACGCGCAAAAAGCGGCACCCGATCAAAAAGTCACCATTGCGGTAAAAGGGTTGATTGGAAAATCTGGCTGCACGCGTATGGTTCAAGGTGGCTATAATGTGGCGCTAAACCCACAAGATTCGGTTGAGCGGCATTTCATGGATACGATTATTGGCGGCAAATGGCTTCCCGATCAGGACATGGCGTGGAAGCTTGTCACCGAGGCGGTAACACGCATTCATGAGCTGGAAAATGAAATTGGCTGTTTTTTCGATCGCAATCCCGATGGCACGCTTCATCAAAAGGCCTTTGCTGGCCAGACCTTTGACCGCACCGCGCATAAAGGCGATCTGACCGGCATTGAAATCATCAGCCGCTTGATGGAACAGGTCCTGTCACGGCCAATTGAAAAATTGCAGGAACATCGGGCAATCGGCCTAATTCCATCGCGTGATGGCAGCGCGCTTGCCGGTGTTTTATTCATTGATATGCGGCGTGGCACCTTCCGGCTGGTTCGCGCCAAAACCGTATTGATGGCGACTGGCGGCGGCCCGACAATGTATAAATATCACACCCCATCTGGTGATAAGAGCATGGATGGTCTATCGATGGCTTTGCGGCGCGGGCTGGGGCTTCGTGATATGGAAATGGTGCAGTTTCACCCAACGGGCTTGATGGCTGGTGACGAAACCAAAATGACCGGCACGGTTCTTGAAGAGGGGCTTCGTGGTGCAGGCGGTTATTTGATAAATGGTAAAAATGAACGCTTCATGTTTAATTACGACGATGCTGGTGAGCGCGCGACGCGCGATATCGTAAGCCGCGCCATTTATGAAGAAATGCGCCAAGGCCGCACATCGCCCTATGGTGGGGTCTATATTTCGATGGCGCATCTTGGGCCGGAAAATGTTGCCAAGAAATTTCAGGGCATGGTGAAACGCTGCGCCGATAGTGGCTTTGATCTTGCCGCTGGTCTTGTCGAGGTTGTGCCGACTGCGCATTATCTGATGGGCGGCGTTGTGGTTGATGTTGAAACACGCACCAGCCTTGCCGGTCTTTATGTGGCCGGCGAAGATGCTGGCGGCGCGCATGGGTCAAACCGACTTGGTGGCAATGGCGTTGCGAATTCTACTGTTTATGGGGGTATCGCTGGCGATGTGATGGCAGCCGATGCCCAGAAAATGGGCGCGCTTCATGACCCGGACGAGACCGTTCTTGATGAAGAAATGGCACGCGCAATCATACCATTCTCGGCCAAGCCGGGGAATGTTCAAGAGCTGCGTGTCCGCCTGATGGATGCCATGTGGGATGATGTTGGGGTGATGCGTGATGCGGCCGGATTAAAACGTGGCATTGAAAAGATTGCGTCTTTGAAAACAGACATGGAAAATGTTGGTGTTTCGGGTGATAATTTGGCGTTTAATCTGTCATGGCATGACTGGCTAAGCCTGCAAAGCCTGATTGATACATCCGAAGTGATTGCCAAGGCTGGCCTGTCGCGCGAAAATTCACGCGGCGCACATTTCCGCGAAGATTTCCCCGATGCTGGCTCGCTTGATGACTCCTATTTCACCATTGCCACTTCGGGCGATAAAGGCATTGAAGTGAGTCGTGAGGCGGTGAAATTTACCATTGTCAAACCGGGTGAATCGCTGCTTGGGGCGGATGAGGCTGAAACGCTGGTGGAGGCTGCGCAATGATCAATATTGAAATCATTCAAAAGACTGCCGAAAGCCTGATGGCAAAAGCGGCAATTGAAATTCCGGATGACTATCTAACCGGTTTGCAAAAGGCAGCGAATGACGAAGATGGTGATTTATCCAGCTTTGTTCTTGAGGCGATGTTGGAAAATTATGTTGCCGCCAAGGAAGATCGCCGCGCCATGTGCGGTGATACCGGCTGTCCTAGATGGTATGTGAAAATGGGCAATGAGGCGCAGATTGATGGCGGGCCAATCGCGCTTGAGGCAGCCTTGCGTCGTGCAACGGCAAATGCCACCAAATCAGTGCCGCTTCGCCCGAACCGTGTTCACCCCCTATGGCGAACCGACCATGATAATAATGTTGGCATCGGCGCGCCGGAAATCGAATATGGTTTTGAACCTGATGGCAATTGGATTGATCTTGTCACGGTTCACAAAGGTGGTCTTTTCGGCACTGATTACCGGATGCTGTTCCCAAGTGACGGGATTGAGGGCATTAAACGGTTTTATCTTGATTCGCTTGTCGCTTTTGGCAAGCGTGGCCTTGCCTGCCAGCCAGCGATTATTGGCATTGGTCTCGGCGGGTCAAAGGACAGCTGTATGGTTCTTGGAAAACGCGCAGCCTGTCTTCGCATGGTTGGCGATCGCAATCCTGATCCGAAAATTGCCGCGCTTGAAGATGAATTCAAGGAATTGGGAAACAGTATCGGCATGGGTGCGATGGGGTTTGTTGGCAAATCGATGGTGATTGATTGCAATATCGAGGTTGGCTATTGCCACACTGGCGGTATGCAAATGAGCGTTCATGCTTTCTGCTTGTCATCACGCCGTGCGGTGGCGCGGATTTATGATGATGGGCGCGTTGAATTCCGGACTGATCCGGCATGGTTCACCGACTATCAGCGGCGGGAGACGGTCGAATGGTAAAAGATAATAAACCGCGCAAAATTCGCCTGAGTGCAAACCCAACTGCCGCGGCACTTGCTGATCTTCATATTGGCGATATTGTTTATCTTGATGGCACGGTCTATACGGCGCGCGAGGGTGTGTATAAACGCGTCCTTGAAGATGGCATCGCCATGCCAATGGATTTGCCTGCCGATAGTGCCGCCAATTTTCATTGTTCGCCAGCCGCCACCCAACATGATGATGGCAGTTTTGATCTTGGCGCAGTCACCGCAACGGCATCCTTTCGCTTTTCCAAATGGATTGGCCCATGGTTGGCCGCATCAGGTGCCAAATTGATCATTGGCAAAGGCGGCATGAGTGCCAAGGACTACCGTGAACATTTCGTACCGCATGGCGCTATTTATCTGACCACGGTTGGCTATGGCACGGGTGCGCTTTTGGGGCGTGGAGTCAAACAGGTTAGCAATCTTCATTGGAAAAAAGAACTTGGACTGGCGCAGGCCATGTGGGTTCTCGATGTTGAAAATTTCGGCCCGTTCATTGTCGAAAGTGACCTTGAGGGTAACAGCCTGTTTGAACGCGAAAATGCCCGCATCTCGGCCTCGCTTGACAAGGTCTATGAAGGAACACGGCCAGCGGTTCTTAAACGGTTTGGCGAAACCGATGACCGAAGCGATGAAATGATCTGATCACGCTGAAATCAGGCTGAAAGGCAATAAAGGAATTTGGCCGTGGCAGATCAAAATATTCTGATAATTGGCAGTGGCTTTGCCGCCGCAGCAAATCTGATTCATCTTGTCGAGGCGGGCATAAAGCCGTCACAAATCACAATTATTGGGCCGGGCCAGCTTGGCGCGGGCAATGCCTATGGTTGTGACGATGATGATTTCCGTTTGAATGTGCGGGCCAATCTGATGTGGATATGGCCTGACCGGCGTGATGATTTCGGCAATTGGGCAAAAATCCATATCAAAAATGACAAGGGCGCGATGCGTCACAGCGGTATATTTTACCGCCGCCGCGATTTTAGACGCTATGTGGCAAATTGTCTTGACGCCGCCTTGGCCAAAGCTGGTGGGCAAGATAATGCGATCACCCATTACCCGCAAATTGTCACAAAACTTAGCAAGGCCGATCAAGGTGGCTGGCAGGCCGAATGTGAAGATGGGCGCTTGATCAAGGCTGATTTGGTGCTATTGGCAACTGGCAATCCACCACCGCAATGGCCATGCCCGATCCACGGCGTCATGGCGCCACTGCCCGATCACGCGAACCGGCTTGTACAAAATCCGTGGAATGGTCGCTGGCTTGATCATATGCCCGCCCAATCACGCCTTGCGATTATTGGCGGCGGGTTAACCGCGCTTGATGCCATAACCGCTTTGGCGCGGCGCAATCATCAAGGGCCGATTTTCTTGCTGGCACCGCATGGCAGCTTGCCGCCCGAACAGGCCGATTGGGTGAAACATTGCCCGCCATCATGGCCGGACGCGCCGCGCCCATCCAAAATCTTGCGCCGGTTTCGAAGCTATCTTCCGGATTTGCCAACTGAAGATGCAGCTTGGCAACAGGCATTTGAGGAATTGCGCATTGATATCAATCAGCAATGGCAAGCGTTAAGCGATGGTGATCGGCGGCGGTTGATGCGGCGGCTTGGCTGGCTGTGGTCGCGCTATCGCTATCGGGCAGCGCCACAAACCATTGCCGCGGCAAACCGGTTGCAGCAGACAGGCATTCTTGAAATCTGCCATGCCAGGCTGGGCGCCATTCATCTGCAAGCGGGTGGTGATGAAACGTCTCTGCGGCTGGATCTGCATGATGCCAAAACCGGCGCACGCCATCTCACTGTCGATCATGTGATTAATTGCACCGGTGTCGGGCATGACCCGCTTCTTGCCAATCTTGTGGCAGATGGAATTGGCGTGCCGGATGCGTTTGGACATGGGCTTCGGGTGAACCATCACAATGAGGTCATAGATCCTGATGGTGACGCCATGGCAACGCTGTTACTGGTTGGCCCGGCAATGGCAAGCAGTCTTGGTGATGTTGTCGCGGCGAGTGAAATTTCACTTGCTGGCATGCGGGTGGCGGCACGGCTTGCCAATCAGATTCTTTAGCCAGCCGATTTTTGGACGCGCCAATCTAATCGGCGGCGGCAAATGTCATGATGGTTGCATCGACGCTTAGGATATCGCCTTCACCTGAAAACAGCTTCTCAATTTTGCAGCGTTTTTCGGCGATCAGTGCATTTTCCATTTTCATCGCTTCGACGATACATAGCGTTTGACCCGCCTCGACAATATCGCCTTCAGCAACAAATAATTTAATCAGGCTTCCCGGCATCGGGCAAAGCAGCATGTTGGATGTATCAGGCCGTTCAACCGGTTTCATGTGATGGGCAAGCGCGGCAATATGCGGCGCTCTGACATGCGCACAAAGGCTGATGCCTCTATAATAGAGATGCCAGCGATCCTGCTGCCGCCATAATTCACATAGATATTGGGTTGTGACGCCATCTTCGGTAAGCAATATATGCAGGCGCGGATGGCTTGGGTTGCGGTCAAAAACCAGATGAATGTCAGTCTCGGCCTCTGGCGGCGCGGTGATTCTAAAGCTGCCATCATTAGATCGGGTGATGGCAATCGAAAGATCTTCGGCCGCGTCATGCGCGCCGGTTTCGGCATTGGCAAATTGCACGATCTGGCGGTTCGAATTGTCATCATGGCGTGGATGTGTTGGGGCGGTTTCAAGACTGGCAAGCCGGTGCATTTCGTCACAGGCTGCCGCCGCCATGATCATGCCAAGATGGCGTTTGCGGGCAGGTGATGCGGTGACGCCGCGAAACCCGTCTTGATATTCTTCATCAATAAAGGCGGTGGTGATGTTGCCGCTGATAAAGCGGTCATGTTCCATCACCGCCGATAAAAACGGAATATTATGCCCAATCCCGCGCATGGTAAAAGCATCAAGCGCGGTTTGCATGCGGCCAATGGCGGCGTTGCGGTCATGCCCCCAGCTGCATAATTTGGCAATCATCGGGTCATAATAGATTGAAATAACATCGCCTTCGCCAACGCCGGTATCATTGCGGGTGATCGTGCCATCATCATGCGTTTGTTCGGCAGGGGGGCGATATAGAGATAACCGGCCAATCGCTGGCATGAAATTGCGATAGGGGTCTTCGGCGTAAAGCCGACTTTCCATGGCCCAGCCATGAATGCCGATATCGCTTTGCTTGTGGCGCAGGTTTTTGCCAGCGGCGACATTGATCATTTCTTCGACAAGATCAAGCCCCGTGATCATTTCTGTCACCGGATGCTCGACCTGAAGGCGGGTATTCATTTCCAGAAAATAGAAATTGCGATCACCATCAACGATAAATTCAACCGTGCCGGCACTGTAATAGCCAACGGCAGCGGCAAGCCGAATGGCTTCGGCGCCCATCGCCTGACGGGTGGCATCATCCAGAAAAGGCGATGGTGCTTCTTCGATGATTTTCTGGTTGCGGCGCTGGATTGAACATTCGCGTTCGTTCAAATGGATGCAATTGCCAGATTTATCTGCAAGCACCTGAATTTCGATATGGCGCGGGCTGGTGATAAATTTTTCGATAAATACGCGGTCATCACCAAAGCTGGATGCGGCTTCCCGCATGGCGGTTGCATAGCCATCGGCCACGTCGCCAGATGAATGGGCGATCCGCATGCCTTTGCCGCCGCCGCCAGCGCTTGCCTTGATCATCACGGGATAGCCGATTTCATCAGCAATTCTGACCGCTTCTTCGGCGGTTGCAATCACTCCGATATGGCCGGGAACGGTGCTAACACCAGCTGCCTTGGCCAGTTTTTTGGATTCGATCTTATCGCCCATTGCCGCAATCGCATTCGCTGGCGGCCCGATAAAGGCAATATTGGCTTTATCAAGGGCGGTCGCAAAACTGGCTTGTTCGGACAGAAAACCATAGCCAGGATGCACCGCTTGCGCGCCGGTTTCGTGGCAGGCAGCGATAATCTTATCGGCCTGAAGATAGCTGTCTTGTGCTGTCATGCCGCCAAGGGCAACGGCTTCATCGGCAAGCTGCACATGTTTTGCTGCCCGATCGGCATCCGAATAGACAGCGACAGTGGCAATGCCCATTTTGTGGGCTGTATGGATGATCCGGCAGGCAATTTCGCCACGATTGGCAATCAGGATTTTTTCAAACATGGCGAACTCTCTAAACGAATTGCGCGGCAATGAACCACAGGTTAAAGCGGAATATTGCCAAATTTCTTGGCAGGATTTTGCTGGCGTTTGCCGCGCAGTTTTTCAAAAGCCTGAATAATGCGAAACCGGCTGTTCTGCGGAATGATAACATCATCAACAAAACCGCGTTCAGCCGCGATAAAGGGGTTGGCAAACCGGGTTTCATAATCGGCGGTACGCGCCGCGATTTTTTCGGCATCGCCAAGCTCGGATCGATAGAGAATTTCCACTGCACCTTTTGCCCCCATCACCGCAATTTCGGCGGTTGGCCATGCGTAATTTGCATCGCCGCGAAGATGTTTTGAACTCATCACATCATAGGCACCGCCATAGGCTTTGCGGGTGATCAATGTCACTTTGGGAACAGTCGCTTCGGCATAGGCAAATAATAGCTTGGCACCATGTTTGATGATGCCGCCATATTCCTGCGCGGTTCCGGGCATGAATCCGGGCACATCGACAAGCGTTAGAATGGGAATATTAAAGGCATCGCAAAATCTGACAAACCGTGCCGCTTTGCGGCTGGAATCAATATCCAGACAGCCAGCAAGAACCATTGGCTGATTGGCCACAACACCAACAGGCGATCCGTTCAGCCGCACAAAACCCGTTAGAATATTCTTGGCAAAATTTTCCTGCAATTCAAAGAAATCACCATGATCGGCAAGGCTTGTTACAAGCTCGCGCATATCATAGGGCATATTTGCATTTTCGGGGATCAGGCTGTCGAGTGCCGGTGTGGTGCGGGCCGGATCATCATCGCGGGCCAATTGCGGTAATCCGGCAGTATTATGTGATGGTAAAAACCCGACAAGGCGACGAATTTGGGCAAGTGCTTCAAGATCATTATCAAACGCGCCGTCGGCAACTGACGATATGGTTGTATGGGTTTCGGCGCCGCCAAGCTGCTCGGCAGTCACCTCTTCACTGGTAACGGTTTTGACAACATCAGGGCCAGTCACAAACATATAGCTGCTGCCCCGAACCATGAAGGTGAAATCGGTCATTGCAGGCGAATAGACAGCGCCGCCAGCGCATGGCCCCATGATCACTGAAATCTGCGGCACAACGCCTGATGCAAGCGCATTTTGCAAAAATACATCAGCATAGCCACCAAGCGAATCAACCCCTTCTTGAATCCGCGCCCCACCGCTGTCATTCAACCCGATCACTGGCGCGCCATTCTGGATTGCCAATTTCAGAATCTTAACAATCTTGCTGGCATGGGCGGCCGAAAGCGAGCCGCCAAAAACAGTAAAATCTTGGGAAAACACATAGATTAAGCGGCCATTGACGCGGCCCGATCCGGTAATCACGCCATCACCGGCAATTGTATTGCCATCCATGCCGAAATCGCGGGTGCGATGCACGACAAACATATCAATTTCTTCAAACGATCCGGGGTCGAGCAGAACATCGATCCGCTCACGCGCGGTTAGTTTTCCGGCCGCGTGCTGGCGTTCAATGCGGGCGGCACCACCGCCAAGACGCGCCTGTTCGCGGCGATCCTGCAATTCCTTGATAATGTCCTGACCTGTATGTTTCATAACCTACCCTATCGTTGCGCCCTTTGGCCATCGCATCACTGATGCAATGCCGGTTATTGATCACAATGAATAATGACAATACAAAGCGCAAAGCCAAACGTCACCCGCTTATATTCTAATTTTACGCCATTCGGGCTATCAGGCACGGTAGATTGATTGATTTTCACCGGCAAAAGCTGCATTCTTCGCAGGTCTTTTGAGGAGCTGTTTATGTTGCGATTTTCTGCCAATCTCGGGTTTTTATGGACTGAACTGCCCCTGCCAGCCGCCATTATGGCCGCGGCAAAGGCTGGATTTGACGCTGTCGAATGTCATTGGCCTTTTGACGTGCCGTCATCCGAGGTTGCGGCGGCGTTGACAGCGACAAAATTGCCGATGCTGGGGCTGAATACGCGGCGCGGCAATGTCGATGCTGGCGATTTTGGCCTTGCTGCCTGCGTTGGGCGCGAAGATGAAGCGCGGCACTATATTGACGAGGCTATTGATTATGCCGCTTTGATTGGCGCCGGATCGGTTCATGTGATGGCGGGGCGAACCGATGGCAATATTGCGGCTGAAACGGCTTATTGCGCTGCGCTTGCCTATGCTGGTGCGGCTGCAGCGCGCCATGATATGACGATTTTGATCGAACCGATAAATCAGCGTGATGTTGCCAATTACCATCTTGCAACGGTCGAAGCTGGCGTTGCCACAATTAAACGGGTTGGGCTTGGCAATATCAAATTGATGTTTGATTGTTATCATATCCAGATCATGCAGGGCGATTTGATCCGCCGGATCGAAGCCAATCTTGATTTTATCGGTCATATGCAGATTGCCGCTGTGCCTGATCGCGCCGAGCCGGATCATGGTGAACTTGCCTATAAGGATATTTTGCTGGCGCTCGATGCGGCAGGATATGACGGGTTTATTGGTGCCGAATACCGTCCGGCACATTCGACCGAGGCCGGACTTGGCTGGCTGGAAACGGCAAGAGGCTGGCAGAGATGACACGGCTTATCGCCGATATTGGTGGTACATCGGTGCGCTTGGCGCATCAGCATGGTGATGATGACGCGCTTTGCGATCCGGCTGTTCTGGCCTGTGCCGATTTTGCCACAGTGGATGATGCTTTTGCCGATTATTGCGCCAAGCATAAGCTTGAAATCGACATGCTTTGTCTGGCGGTGGCCGGCCCTGTAACTGGCCCGCAGGTCGATATCACCAACAATCACTGGCAATTTGATGCCGGCAAGGTGGCGGCGGCGATGAATGTGCGCGCCTATTTGCTAATCAATGATTTTACCGCGCAGGCAATGGCGCATCGCGATCTTTTGCAACAAGATAGATCACTGCCGACAAATCACCGGCAGATTTTGCGGGGTGGCACGCCTGATCACAGCACGCCTTTGCTTGTCATTGGCCCTGGAACCGGTCTTGGGGTTGCCGCGCTGGTGCCTGCTGGTGATGCGGTTCAGGTGATCGAGGGCGAGGGCGGTCATGTCAGCTATGCCCCGCGCAACCCTGCCGAAGAAATAATTCTGGCACATCTGGCAAAAAAATTGGGACATGTATCGGCTGAACGTATTGTCAGCGGGCCAGGCCTTGAATCGATCTATCACTGCCAAACGGGTAATCACAGACCGGCGCCGGATATTGGCGCATTGGCGCTTGCTGGCGATGAGGCCGGCTTAGCGGCGGTTCGATTGATGCTGCAAAGCCTTGGCACCGTCGCTGCAAATGCGGCGCTGAGCCTTGGTGCGCGTGCCGGTGTGGTCATTGCTGGTGGTATTGCTGGCAAATTATCGGCGCTTCTTGGTGATAGCGGGCTTATCGACCGGTTTGACGATCATGGCCGTCGCGGGCCTTATCTGCACTCAATGCCGCTTTATCTGTCGGTTGATCCGCTTGCCGGATTGCGCGGCGCGGCGGCGGCGATCGATAATCGCTATCTGGCGCGACGCATCATTTTGGTTTAACGCAAATGCACCAATCAGAATGCCGCTCACATGGCGGCGCTCTTGCCATGCCCGACCGGACTCCCTAGATTAACATAAACCTTCTTGTGAAAGGAAGGTCGGGCTTGCCGTCAGAATATTATCACAATAATGGCTGTCCGATTTTGCCTACGATCTGGCTATTGCTTTGCGATGACAGGAATGGTGCGGCTTTCTGTCGATTGACGACAACAGGATTAACCAACAATAGAGGCGATCATGTTTAAAATCAGTGATGCGGCGCGGCGCGCGGCTTTGACCGTCAAAACCGTTCGCTATTATGCCGATATCGGACTTGTGAAACCGGCAGGCCGATCGGCAGCCGGATACCGGCTTTATGCCGACTCAGACATTGCCAAGCTGGGATTTATTGGGCGCGCCCGCCGCTATAGCTTTTCGATTGATCAATGCCGTGATCTTCTAAGCCTTTATGAAGATGATCAGCGGCCAAGTGCCGAAGTAAAGCGAATCACCCTTGAAAAAATTGCCGAAATCGATCGCAAGCTTGGTGAATTGCAGGAGCTGCGGGACGAATTACGGCATTTAGCCGGAAGCTGTCATGGCGATTCACGCCCTGATTGCCCGATTATTGGCAACCTTGCCAGCGGTATGGCGGTTCAATGATCCAAAAATAGAGCCAAGATGATATTTGGTCTTTGGCTTTTGTCATATTTCTATAACAATTCAGCGCCATGATATGGTTCGATATTCGCCCACCAGAAATGTAACGAGATGAACAGTAAAAAAACGGATCCGATCCTTGACGACTCACAAAAAGGCGAAAGCTTTTTTAACCGCGAGCTAAGCTGGCTTGCCTTTAACGAGCGTGTTCTGTCATTGGCCGAGGATGAGGATAAGCCACTTGGAGAACGCATTCGCTTTCTGGCCATATCGGCAGATAATCTGAATGAATTTTTCATGGTGCGTGTTGCCGGTCTTCGCCAGCTTGTCGATCGCGGTTTCAAGCGTTTGCCAAAAGACGATGTTGATATCGACCAATTGCTGATGCAGATCATGGAGCGAAGTGCCAAATTGATGGCGCGTCAAAATCAGGTTTTGCCCGAATTGATTGGCTGTCTTCACGATGAAAATATCCAAGTTTTATCGGACATTCCCGATGATGACCAAGACCGGCTTTGGCTTGAAGACTGGTTCATTGACAATGTTCTGCCATTGATCACCCCGACAACGCTTGACCCATCACACCCATTTCCGTTTTTCCATAATGACGGCAAGGGCATGATGCTGGAATTGACCAGCCCAAACAGCAAGCCGATGCAAAGCGTGATTTTGCTACCGGCAAATTTGCCACGTTTTGTCAAATTGCCGGGTGATGGGTTGCGGCTGGTTCTGGTCGAGGCGGTGATCCGCGCCAGCATTGTCAAAATCTATCCGCGTCATCAGCTGGTGTCGGCAGCGATGTTCAGCATTTTGCGTGATTCTGAAATCGAAATTGATGATGAGGCGAATGACCTGATTCATGAATTTGAAAATGCGCTTCGGGCGCGCCAACGTGGCAATGTGGTTTTATTAACCCTGTCAAAAGACGCTCCAAAGCCGATCCGGCGATTGCTGAAATCGGCAATGGGTATTGATGAAAATAATTTCTTCGATACTGATGGGCCGGTGGCGTTAAACAATTTTTCCGAATTGCTGGATTATATTCCCAAACATTTGCTGTTTCCGGCTTTTGCGCCGCGCTTTCCCCAGCGGATCAGGGATTTCAATGGCGATTGTTTTGCCGCGATCCGCAATAAGGATATTATTGTTCACCACCCTTATGAAAGTTTTGAGGTGGTGGTGCGCTATCTCCAACAGGCCGCAACTGATCCTGATGTTTTGGCAATTCGCCAGACTTTATATCGAACCACGTCAAATTCGCCGATCGTAAAGGCGCTGATCCAAGCGGCCGAAAATGGCAAGACTGTTACGGCCGTGATTGAATTAAAAGCGCGGTTTGATGAACGTAATAATATTCAGCTGGCGCGCGCGCTTGGCCGTGCTGGTGTGCAGGTTGCCTATGGCCTAACCGATCTGAAAATCCATCTCAAAATGTCGCTTGTTGTGCGGCGTGAACATGGCAAGCTGGTATCTTACACGCATGTTGGTACCGGCAATTACCACCCGATTACCGCGGGCATCTATACTGATCTGTCCTATTTTACCTGTGATAAGGATGTGGGGCGCGACGCTTATGAAATTTTCAAATATCTGACAAGCCATGTGCAGCCAGATAAATTGAAACGCAGCTTTATTTCGCCGCATCAATCATTTCCCCAGTTAAAACTCATGATTCTTGCCGAGATCGAAAATTGTAAAAATGGTCTTCCATCAGGCATCTGGCTGAAATGTAATTCGCTCGTTGATCATCGCTTGATCGAATTGCTGTATGAGGCTTCACAGGCAGGCGTGCCAATTGAAATTGTGGCGCGCGGCATCTGCTGTTTGCGGCCGGGTGTGGCCGGTCTGTCTGAAACGATTACGGTTCGGTCAATCATTGGCCGGTTTCTTGAACATGGACGGATTTATGTTTTTGCCAATGGTGGTGAATTTCTATCTGACAAGAATATCGTGATGATTTCATCGGCAGATTTGATGCCGCGTAACCTGCGCCGCCGTGTTGAATGTTTTATGCGGCTGGAAAACCCAACCATTCGCAAACAGGTGCTTCACCAAATTATGGTGGCACTTCTTCGTGATGAAAAAAATTCTTGGTACTTGCAGCCTGATGGAAGTTATGTGCATCTTCAAACCGATGAGACAAGCTTCTCATGCCATGAATATTTCATGTCAAACCCCAGCCTGTCCGGCCTTGGCAGTTTGGCAGGCGCACAGGATAATGGTTAGGGAATTGGGATCGAAGCAATGAGCTCTTCTGCAAAACAATTACCCATGACTGTGGCCGAACGCCTCTCGCATATTGCCGATCAGGATGCCGTGCCGCCAACCGCCCGCATTGCGGTGATTGATATCGGGTCTAACTCGGTTCGGCTGGTGATCTATGGCAAGAATGGCGCCTATCCTGCGCCGCTATTTGACGAGCGATCAAATTGCCGGCTTGGTGCGGGACTTGATGAAACAGGCATGCTTGCCAATGACCGTATTGCGGTTGCTCTTGAAACCTTGACGCGGTTTGCCGCCATTATTCGCGCGATGAAGGTTGATAGCTGCTATCCGGTTGCGACAGCGGCGGTTCGGCGCGCTAGCAATGGTGATGAATTTCGGTGCCCAGCCGAGGTTATCCTTGGCCAGCCTATTCAGGTTTTGTCACAACAAGAAGAAGCAACCCATGTGGCACGTGGCCTGACCTTGAATGTGCCTGAGGCCAGTGGTCTGGTCGCTGATCTTGGTGGTGGCAGTATCGAAATTGTGGCCTTGAAAAAAGGCGAGATTCGGCATTCGGTCAGTTTGAATTATGGCCATTTGTCAAATGCAGATGAGGCCGAAATCATGTCGGCATTAGCGCAGGTTGGCTGGATCAAAAGCTTTGCAGCCAAACAGCTTTTTGGCGTTGGCGGCAGTTTTAGAGCGCTTGGTTCGGCCTTTATCGAGCGCGAGGATTACCCTTTGCCGGTACTTCATGGTCTCAAGATCAGCAGCGATATGGTGATGACGCTATGCGATGATTTTATCCAGCCCGATTCGGCGCTTGAAGGCGTGCCGGTTGCGCGGCGAAACACAATGCCGATGGCGGCAAAGATCATTCGGGCGTTGGTTGATGTTGCGGCGGTGCGCCGGGTGATTGTCAGCGGCACCAGCATTCGTGATGGTGTTGTGGCCATCAATGAGTTGAACGAAACCCAAAGGGCCGATTTTCTGGTGGCGATCAGTCAGGAAATTGCAGGTTCAAGCGGCCGGTTTGTTGGTGTATCGGATGCGCTGAAAAGCTTTTTGCAGCCGCTAACCATTGGCCGGAAACCTAGTTTTGCGCGGTTGCTTGATGTGGCGTGTAATCTTGCCGATATGTGTTGGCATGAACATAGCGATATGCGTGGTGATCTTGCCGCGCGGCGGGTGCTTGGCCTGCCGGTGAATTGCATGACACATAAGGAACGTATCTGGTTGGCGATGGCGCTTTATCACCGCTATGTCGGCCTAAAGCAGAACAAGCCGCATCCCGAAGAAATGGAAAGCCTGCTTCGCCCTAAACGGCGGGCCGAGGCGGTAACGGTCGGGCTTGCCTTGCGCTTTGCGCTGATCTTTAGTGCCGGAACATGCGATTATCTGAAAAATATCCGGCTTGAATGTCTGCCAGATTTGATGAAATTACATATTGATCCATCGGCGCGAGGCCTGTTTGATGCGCATTGTCAACGCCGGTTTGTTGATTTTGCAGCAACGGCAAAATGCCGTGCCGAAGTGATTTATGACTAAGCTTTTTTGTGGCTTGATGATGGCCCGCCCAACACCAAGTGAGAAATGATCATGTCACAAGATAGCTATGCACAATCGCCTATCAGCCAGATTGGTGACATGCTTGATGATGGGCTGATCCTGACTGATCTCGGTGGGGTTATCCTGTCGGCAAATCCGGCGGCGGTGCGCTGGTTTGGTGAAAGCCTGACCGGACAGATGATCTTTGATGTGATCAATCACCCCAATATTGGCGAATTATTTGCCAAGGCGGCTGATGGTGCCAAGCGGTACGAAATGCGCTATGAGCCAACCAATATCGTTCAGCGTGAATTTCGAATGCGCTTGCAGCGCATTGGCGATCAATCGGTTGCGCTGTTGTTTTTGGATATGACTTTGCAACGTAATTTGGAAAAAGTGCGGCGCGATTTTGTGGCCAATGTCAGCCATGAATTACGCTCGCCGCTAACCAGCCTTGCCGGTTTTGTTGAAACCATGCTGTCTGATGAAGTGCCAGATCCGGCGATGCGGACCCGATTCTTGAACATCATGGATGAAGAAGCCAAACGCATGTCGCGGCTGATTGATGATCTATTGTCGCTATCGCGAGTCGAGGTGGATGAACATATCATTCCCGAAAATCGGGTGAATCTTGTTGAATTACTGCATTCGGTCGGCGATAGCTTGACTGGTCGCGCGATGAAAAAGAACATGCGCATCAAAATCACTCGGCCCGATAATGCGCAATCGTGCGATGCCCCGCCGGTGATTTTCGGCAATCATGATGAAATTACCGAAGTGTTCGTCAATCTTCTGGAAAATGCGATCAAATACGGGTTTGACGGCAGTGATATTACCCTTGCCATCACTATGGTGGCGCCGCGCCATCTGCGCATTGACGTTACCAATTTTGGTGAGGGAATCGAAGAACGCCATCTACCGCGCCTGACCGAACGTTTTTATCGTGTTGATAAAGCGCGATCACGCCAGATTGGCGGTACTGGTCTTGGACTTGCCATTGTGAAACATATCGTTAACCGGCATCGCGGTAGCCTGTCGATCACCAGCACGCTTGGCGAAACAACAAGATTTTCGGTTGATTTCCCGCTGGCACCATCCCAGTGATTTCTCCGTCTGCCGCCTCAATCATGCCCTTAACCGGTCATATATTTTCAAAAAAAGCGCCTTTGTCATAAAACTGTAACATCCCTGTCATCTAACTGTCGCAGTCGCTCGCTAAAGTCGATCGCGATCAGACGATATGGATCGTTTGACGGATTGTGAATGCAGGAGAAAGATATGCGTTTTACCCCTCTTATTGCAGGCATTATTGCCAGCCTTGCCCTGTCAACAGCGGCGCAAGCAAGAGACCAGATTTCAATTGTTGGCTCGTCGACTGTCTATCCGTTTTCAACGATCGCGGCAGAAAAATTCGGTCAAACAAGCGGTTTTAAAACGCCGGTTATCGAATCCACCGGAACCGGCGGCGGCATGAAGCTGTTTTGTAAAGGGATTGGTGTCGAATATCCCGACGTGACCAATGCATCGCGCGCGATCAAAAGCAAAGAAGCCAAGATGTGTGCTGATGCCGGTGTCGCGTTTCAGGAATTTATCGTTGGCAATGATGGCATCGCTTTTTCCAATAGCCTGAAGGGCCAGCATTTCAAGATTTCAATTGCGCATGTCGCGGCCGCATTGGCAGCTGAATTGCCATTTCAGGCCGATGGCGCATCAGATGCAGCCCCGAACCAGCTAAAAACCTGGGCCGATGTCGACGCCTATACAGCAAAACGCATTGGCGGCGCGCTTGCTGGTTTGCCAAATATTCCGGTTTCGATCATGGTGCCACCACCAACATCTGGTACGCGCGATGCGATGGGCGAATTATTCATGAAACATGGCTGGAAAAAGCTTGGCCTTGAGGGAAGCGGATATAAAAAGCTTCGCGAGGATGGCGCCGCTATCGAAGTTGGTGAAAATGACTCACTGATCATTGAAAAGCTTGTCGCTGACCAGAATATGTTTGGTATCTTTGGCTATTCATTCTTTGATCAGAATCGCGACAAGGTGCAGGCCGCCCTTCTTGATGGTGTTGAACTGAATTTTGAAAATGTCGCTTCGTATAAATATCCAGCAGCACGCCCATTATTTTTCTATGTGAAAAAGGCGCATATCGGCGTTATCCCGGGTTTGAAAGAATTCATCAATGAATTCGTCTCGGAAAAGGCAATGGGATTGGATGGTTATCTGTTTCCCGCAGGCCTAGTGCCTTTGTCTGAAGATGATTTTGCCAAACAGGTCTCGGCGCGTGACGCGCTTTAGGCAAAACCCAAAAAACAGCATGCCACAAGCGGTAATTCGGCTTGTGGCATGTCTTTCATTTCGGCCATTGACGTGCTAGGCAAAGACAGATGCGTGTCTGTCAAAAACCATAAAGAGCTGTGATTTTAAGGCGGGTACCGTGATACAAGCTAAGCACCTGAATGGCATTTTTGATTTTAGTTTATGTAGGGCAGCATGAGTGATTTCCTTTCACCTAACCTTGTGGTTTTTGTAGCGACAATTGCGGCCGTTATCGTGTCATTTTATTTGGCAACCGGACGCGTTCGCAAACAAGCCATTGCCAGCCAGATTAAATCGCATTCGCTAAATCAATATTATGGTTTCTATGTCGCTTTATGGGTTCTGGTGCCGGCGATTTTACTGGCGCTGATCTGGATGTTTGCCGCCGATCCTATGCTGGCAAGCGCGGCCAAAGCGCGGATGGTCGCTGCCTATCCGCAGCTGCCGGACTCATTCTTGAATTTGAAAATGGCGCAGCTTGTCAATATCGCGGCAGGTTATATCAAGGCGCCTGACGCAGTGATGGCCGCCCAAGCCGAATTGCTTCGCGCCGCGCAGGCCTCGGCCGACCGCGCCCGAAGCCTGACTTTGGCGGCGGTGATGTGTGTTGGCTTTTTCTATGCGTTCCGGCGGGTATCGCCTGAATTACGCGCCCGCGTGCTGTGCGAGGCTTTTTTGCGTCGCCTGTTCTTTTTATCGGCTGTTGTGGCGATCCTGACAACAATCGGCATTGTGGCGTCATTGCTGTTCGAGGCTGTTCGGTTTTTCCGCGAAATCTCACTATTTGATTTCTTCTTTGGCACGCATTGGTCGCCAATGACGGCGCTTCGCCCGGGTGACGCTGGTGCGGCGGATGAATTTGTGGCTGGATCAACCGGATCATTTGGCATGGTTCCGGTGATGGCTGGCACCTTGTTGGTGGCAGTTATTGCGATGGCGGTCGCGGTGCCGATTGGGCTGTTTTCAGCTATCTATACATCTGAATTTGCCTCGCGTCGCGTGCGCAATATTGTCAAGCCGACGCTTGAGGTTCTAGCTGGTGTGCCGACGGTCGTTTACGGGTTTTTTGCGGCGCTGACGGCGGCGCCGTTTTTCCGCGATCTTGGATTATTTGTCGGGCTTGATGTGTCATCACAAAGTGCGCTTGCCGCTGGCGGCGTGATGGGAATTATGATCATTCCGTTTATTTCCTCATTGTCGGATGATGTGATTACGGCGGTGCCACAATCATTGCGCGATGGTGCCTATGGGTTGGGAAGTACGCGGGGTGAAACCATCATAAGGGTTGTTTTGCCAGCCGCGTTTCCAGGCCTTGTTGGCGCCTTTTTATTGGCCATCAGCCGTGCCATTGGCGAAACCATGATTGTGGTAATGGCAGCCGGTGTTGCGGCGAATATGACGATAAATCCGCTTGAATCAGTGACCACTGTTACCGTGCAGATTGTCATGCTTTTGACCGGCGATAACGAATTTGACTCGGTGAAAACATTATCGGCTTTTGCGCTTGGCATGACCTTGTTTGTGATCACCTTGCTGCTGAATGTTGCCGCCCTTACCGCGTCACGCAGGTTAGGACAACGTTATGAGTAACCCGATCGAGATGATCCAGCCGGATGCCGAAACGCAAGCCCGATTTGAAAAAATTGCACAGGGTTTGAAACAACGTCATGCGGCATCACGACGGCTTAAAACCTATGGTATTATGGCCATTGTGACGGCGATCAGTTTTTTGGTGATTTTGCTAACAACGATTATCAGCAATGGCTATACCGCAATCCAGCAGACTGAATTGCAGATTTCCCTAACCATACCAGCCGAAAAATTGCAAAATGACGAAGGCGTAATTGATCCGGTAAAGGCGCGTAACTTTAACTGGAACGGCCTGATCAAAAAGGCGTTTCGTGCCGAATTTCCAGATGTGACGGCGATGCTTGACCAGCGTGCGCTTGGCGAAATTCTGTCGAAAAATGCAGGCTATGATCTTCGCCGCCAAATCGAGGCACAGGGAGCCATCCCCGCAGGCGAGACAAAGCTGTGGATCAAAACATCGGATGATGTCGATATGTTGATGAAGGGGCGGCTTGACCGCAGGCTTGACGAATCCCAGCGCCGGTTATCCGATCAGCAAATTGGCTGGATTGATAATCTTGTCGCCGATGATCGTATCCGGTTGGTGTTCAATGACACTTTTTTCACCGCGGCAGATTCGCGCGAACCTGAAAGTGCTGGCGTCCTTGGTGCTACCGTTGGTTCGGCAATGGCGTTATTCGTGACGGTTTTGCTCGCCCTGCCACTTGCGGTTATGGCGGCTGTCTATTTGGAATATTTTGCCCCGCCTGGCCGTTTGACCGATTTTATCGAAGTGAATATCAATAATCTGGCAGCGGTGCCGTCAATCGTCTTTGGTCTTTTGGGTCTTGCGGTCTTTCTTGGGTTTTTTGGCATGCCGCGATCCGCGCCGCTGGTTGGCGGAATGGTGCTGGCGCTGATGACTTTGCCAACCATCATCATTGCCACACGCGCGTCAATCCGTGCCGTGCCAACCTCGATCCGTGATGCCGCGCTTGGGCTTGGGGCGTCTCGCATGCAGGCGGCGATTGATCATATTTTGCCGCTGGCTGCACCGGGGATTTTAACCGGAACCATCATTGGCATTGCGCAGGCGCTTGGTGAAACCGCGCCGCTGATCATGATTGGCATGGTCGCCTTTATCGTTGATGTGCCAGCCAGCCTGACCGATCCGGCAACGGCATTGCCTGTGCAGATTTACATCTGGTCAGATAGTGCCGAACGCGCCTTTTACGAACGGTCATCACTGGCAATTATGGTGCTTTTGGCCTTTTTGATTACAATGAATATTTCGGCGGTTCTGTTGCGCCGGAAATTTGAGAAGAAGTGGTAACAAATTCGATGGATACAATCGTGGATATTGCAAAGGCCATCAAAATTCAGGCCAAAGATGTCAATGTGTTTTATGGCGAAAAACAAGCTTTGAACGATGTATCAATTGATATCGAAGATCGTTCGGTAACGGCTTTTATTGGTCCGTCAGGTTGCGGAAAATCAACCTTTCTGCGCTGCTTTAATCGTATGAATGATGTAATCCCCAGCTGTCGTGTTGAGGGGTCGATCATGATGGGTGATGTTGAGGTGAACAGCCCGCAAACCGATCCGGTTTTGCTTCGCGCGCGTATCGGTATGGTGTTTCAAAAACCGAATCCCTTTCCCAAAACAATCTTTGAAAATGTGGCCTATGGCCCGCGTATTCATGGGCTTGCACAAAGCAAAAGCGAACTTGATGACATGGTTGAAGACAGTCTGAAAAAGGCAGGTCTTTGGGGAGAGGTTGCCGACCGGCTTGCCGATCAGGCAACCGGCCTTTCCGGTGGCCAGCAACAACGGCTTTGCATTGCGCGGGCAATTGCGGTTGGGCCGGATGTTCTGTTGATGGATGAGCCCTGTTCGGCGCTTGATCCGATTGCCACCTCAGTGATCGAGGAATTGATCAGCGAATTACAGCAACGCTTTACCATTCTGATTGTTACCCATTCGATGCAGCAGGCCGCAAGAGTATCGCAGAAAACCGCCTATTTTCATCTTGGAACGCTGGTTGAATATGGTGATACAAAGGACGTGTTTACCTTGCCGAAAAACGAACAGACCGAAGCCTATATCTCTGGTAAAATTGGTTAGGAAAAATCATGGATACACAAAAACATATCAGCTCGGCTTTTGATCAGGATTTGACGATTCTGAATGATGCATTGCAACAGCTCGGCGATTTGGCATGCCAACAGCTTGAAGGCGCCATCGAAGGGCTGGCAATGCAAAATGAAGCCAATCTTGATAAGGTGATCAAAGGCGATGCCGCGCTTGATGCGCTTGAGGCCGAAATTAATGAAAAGGCGATTGAAGTTATTGCAATCCGTTCACCGCGTGCCAAGGATTTGCGCTATGTTTTGGTGGCGTTGAAAGTGGCAACAATTCTCGAGCGAATGGGTGATTATGCGCGCAATATCGCCAACCGAACTAAAGTGATTATGACCGCTGGCAATGAAAATATTCCGGGTGTGAATATTGGCCGTATGGGACAGGTGACACAAGAAATGGTGCGGGATGCAATGTTGTCCTATCAGAATCGCGATGCTGAAATGGCGCTTGCCGTTTGGCGGCGTGATATTGAGGTGGATCATATGCATACGGCATTTCATAAAGAGGTTTTGGCTTCAATGTCGCGCAACCCGAATATGGTTGGTACCGGTGCGCATCTTCTGTTCATTGCCAAAAATATTGAACGGATTGGTGATTATGCTACCGGCATAGCCGAACAGGTGCATTTCCTTGTCGAAGGCGCGATGCCTGACGAAGACCGGCCAAAGGCCGATAAAACAAGCAAGGTCGTTGGCACCTGATTTTGGGATAGAGAGTGATGGCGGTAAAAATCCTGATTGCCGATGATGAGCCGAACCAGCTGGAACTGTTGTCCTATAATTTGACACAGGCCGGTTTTGACGTTGCGCAGGCCCATGATGGCCAAGCCGCAATGACGATGATTGAGGATTGGCAGCCTGATCTGGCGGTTCTTGACTGGATGATGCCGCATTTGTCGGGGATCGAGCTTTGCCGGATGTTGCGGTCACGCGCCGATACCAAATTACTGCCAATCATTATTCTAAGCGCCCGCGGTGAAGAAGGTGACCGGACGCTTGGGCTGGATACTGGTGCTGATGATTACATGTCAAAACCCTTTTCACCGCGCGAACTGGTATCGCGGGTCAAGGCGCTTTTACGGCGGTCACGACCAGCCTTGATGAATGATGTTCTGGAATTTGAGGATTTGCAGCTATTCCCAAGTCGGATGGAAGTCTTTCGTGGCGGCGTTCGGGTGGCGCTTGGGCCTAAGGAATATCAGCTTTTGTCGATCTTGATTGAACGGCCCGGTCAGGTATTTAGCCGCTCCCAGCTTCTTGATCTCGTTTGGGGGCATGGTGTTTATGTTGAGGAACGCACCGTTGACGTTCATCTAAGCCGGCTTCGCAAGGCGCTTGATCAGGCAGCTGATGCACCATTGCCAAATCTGATCCGCACCGTCCGCGGCAGTGGCTATGCACTCCAATCTGGGTGATTTGAAATGCCGGGTGATCACGAAGGCCTGATCATCCAATAGGCCAGATAGGCGCCGCGACCAAAAAACACTAGCAAGATCATCAGAATATTGTAAGAGAGGTCTGACGGGCGTGATGGCAGGCCAGCCAGATCAGCGCCGGTTTGATCAGCATAATAACAAGGTTTAAAAAGATATGGCAAAGACAACAAAACGCGGCGCATCACATGCAGATGGCGACGCGCCAGCTCATTTCGTGCCTCTTGCGGTGATCATTAATGAATATGATGGCGTTCTTGGCCAATATATGAGCGCGACCGGTGCGGGTGATGTTGTGGTGACAATGCCGGTTACGGTTGATGTGGCGCGCGAAGGCAAACAGAAATTTTTTGTTGCGGTTGCGGTTACAACGGCATTTGACGACCCCGAAGCCTTGGCTGATGAAATTGGACGAACCGCTCCAAAGGGCCATCGGCCAGTGTTTGCATGGGTTCCGGCCAATCTTTACGGCCGTGATGATTTTGGAATTTTCATTGATGAAGTGCCAATTGGCGAGGTGTTGAAAAACAGCCTTGTGAATGAAGTCATTGAGCAGGCCACGATTGAGGCAACTGTTGTCGCACTGGACAGGTAACCAAAAAGCGGCTGGTGCCAGATAACAGGCTATCTTTAGACGATTATGAAGAGCGGATGATCATGCCAACCATCTATATTGACGCTGATGCTTGTCCAGTAAAGGCCGAAGCCGAAGAGATTGCCAGTCGCCACCAGCTTCGTCTTGTGATGGTTTCAAATGGTGGCATTCGGCCATCGGCCAACCCGCTTGTCGAGCTGGTGATTGTCAGTGAAGGCGCCGATATGGCTGATAAACATATTGCCGATCAAGCGCATGAAGGCGATATCGTGATCACTGGTGACATTCCGCTTGCGGCCAAGGTGCTTGGTAATGGCGCGGCGGCAATCCGGCATAATGGCGATATATTCACCAGTGATAATATTGGTGGCCAGCTGGCAACCCGCGATTTGATGGCTGATATTCGGGCGGCTGATCCATTTTTGGTGCAATCTGGCCGCAAAGGTGCCAATGCGGCTTTTTCGGCCAAAGACAGGTCTCGGTTTCGCAATGCGCTTGAGGCAGAGATCCGCAAAGCCATATCGTCAGGCCTGCGGCAATCGTGATGACGGCATAGCGCCAACGCCTTGACAGCGTTTCGAGCAATAGCGCACCTGTTCCCAGTCACGCGCCCATTTTTTGCGCCATTGAAACGGTCTGCCGCAGCTCGCACATATTTTTTCTGGCAGATTGGCTTTTCTTAACATTTTTGTCATATTCACACGCTATGCATCGTTGCTGTTCGCGGCAAGACCTATCATGCCCATAAGAGGAAACAATGTCATCCATGCCGTTACATGTTCTATTTCTATGCACGGGGAATTCGGCGCGGTCACTGATTGCCGAAGGTGTTTTACGCAAATTGGGTCAGGATCAATTTCGTGCCTATTCGGCTGGTTCACAACCGACCGGCACACCAAATCCCTATGCGCTTATTGTGCTTCAAGACCATGATATTGACGCTGATTTTGCCGCATCAAAACGATGGGATGTTTTTGCCGGTGATGATGCGCCAAAGATGGATCTGATTGTGACGGTTTGCGATAATGCGGCTGGCGAAACCTGTCCTGTCTGGCCGGGCCATCCGCAGGTGGCGCATTGGGGCGTTGCCGACCCTGCCGCCATTGACGGCAGTCATGACAGGATTATTGCGGGTTTTCAAACCACCTATGAAGAAATGAGCAGCAGAATTCGTGCTTTGATCGCTGGCCACCCCACGGCCGAAACGATTGGTGATCTGGCGCGGTCAATCGGCCAAAGCGAGGCAGGACAATCATGACCCGAGATGATCTATCAAAACGCCTATTTGCCGAATGGTTCGGAACATTGGTCTTGGTGGCGACGGTGGTTGGTTCGGGCATCATGGCCGAAACATTGGCAAATAATAATGTCGCGCTGGCATTGCTTGGCAATACCATTGCAACGGGTGCCATTCTTGTGGTGCTAATCACCATGCTTGGGCCGGTATCAGGCGCGCATTTCAATCCGGCGGTCAGCGCGGCCTTTGCCCTCAAAGGGGCATTGTCTGGTAGGCTGGCAGTCTTTTACATCATCTGTCAGATTGCGGGTGGCATTTGCGGCACTTTGCTGGCGCATTGGATGTTTGCCGCGCCATTACTGCAGGATGCAACGCATCTTCGCAGTGGGATTCATCAATATGGATCTGAATGGGTTGCCACTTTCGGCCTGTTGATGGTGATTTTTGGTGGCATCAGGCATCGGCCGGATGCCGTGGCATGGATGGTTGGACTTTACATCACCGCCGCCTATTGGTTTACCGCCTCAACAAGCTTTGCCAACCCTGCAGTGACGATTGCACGGTCATTGACCGATAGTTTTTCTGGCATCCATATGGGCGATATGCCCTTTTTTATTCTGGCGCAAATGCTGGCTGTCTGGCCTGCTTGTTTGCTGGCTGGCTGGCTATTTACACCCCTTGAGCCAAGCGATGATAAATCCGCCTCGTAAAATAATGCTTTCCATTCCGGCGCATTGGCTATAGGAATGCGGCGCGGATAGAAATCGCCAACCCAAGAGACATTATATGACCCAAGAGCTACGCAATATAGCCATCATTGCCCATGTTGATCATGGCAAAACAACGCTAATTGACTCGATCATGAAACAAAGCGGCATGTTCCGCGAAAACCAGCAGGTCGATGAACGGCTGATGGATTCAGGCGATCTTGAAAAAGAACGCGGCATCACCATTCTTGCCAAACCAACATCGGTGACGTGGAAAGATGTGCGTATCAATATCATTGATACGCCTGGTCACGCTGATTTTGGTGGCGAGGTCGAGCGCGTTCTTGGCATGGCTGACGGGGTGATTTTGCTGACCGACGCCGCCGAAGGGCCAATGCCGCAGACAAAATTTGTCCTTGGCAAAGCCCTGGCGCAAGGGCTACGGCCGATTGTCATCATCAATAAGATTGACCGCAGCGATGGCCGCCCTGAAGAGGTGGTCAATGAAGTGTTTGATCTGTTTGTTGCGCTTGACGCAACCGAAGACCAGCTTGATTTCCCGATTCTCTATGCATCGGGCCGTAGTGGTTGGTGTGTTCGTGAACTGGATGATCCGCGTGATAATTTGCATCCGCTTCTTGATGTTATTCTTGATCATGTTCAGCCGCCACAAGTCGATCACGATGCACCGTTTGCGATGCTGGCAACTTTGCTTGATTCCGACCCCTATCTTGGCCGTTGCCTTGTTGGGCGTGTCGTGCAGGGCAGTGCATCGGTTAATGACAGTGTTCGCGGCATGAATCTTGATGGGAAAATTGTCGAAACAGGCCGTTTAACCAAATTGCTCAAATTTGAAGGCACCTCGCGTATCCCTGTCGATAAAGTTCAGGCTGGCGATATTGTTTGTATCGCGGGTTTGGCCAAAACATCGGTTTCGGACACGATCTGTTCGCCTGAAGTAACTGTGCCATTGCTGTCAACACCAATTGATCCGCCAACAATGTCGGTCACGATTACAGTGAATGATTCGCCATTGGCCGGGCGTGAAGGCAAAAAAGTGACTTCAACCGTCATTCGTGAACGGCTTTTGGCCGAAGCGGAAACCAATGTGGCGATCACCTTTGCCGAAAGCGGCAGCAAGGATTCGTTTGAGATTGGCGGCCGCGGCGAATTGCAGCTGGGTGTGTTGATCGAAACCATGCGCCGCGAAGGCTTTGAATTAACCGTATCGCGCCCACGGGTTCTGTACCAGAATGATGATTCCGGCAATCGGCTAGAGCCAATGGAAGAAGTGACGATTGACGTTGATGAGGAATTTGCCAGCACCGTTGTTGACAGTTTGAACCGCCGTAAGGGCGAGATGCTTGATATGCGCTCGGCGGGTGCAGGCAAAACCCGTTTGGTGTTCCGCGCACCGTCGCGTGGTCTGATTGGTTATCAAAGCCGGTTTTTGACCCAAACACGCGGCACCGGCGTGCTGAACCGTATCTTTGATTCCTATGCACCGCATAAAGGCCCGATTGAAGGCCGCCGCAATGGTGCATTGATTTCAACCGACTCGGGTGTTGCTGTTGCCTATGCTTTGTTCAATCTGCAGGATCGCGGTCAAATGTTCGTGGCACCGCAGACACCGGTTTATCAGGGCATGATCGTTGGCGAACATAGCCGCGACAATGATCTTGAAATCAATGTGCTTAAGGGCAAGCAGCTGACCAACGTCCGGGCGTCTGGGACGGATGAGGCGGTCAAGCTTGTACCGCCGCGCCGTATGTCACTTGAACAGATGATGGCCTATATCAATGAAGATGAATTGCTTGAGGTAACACCGCTAAATCTGCGGCTTCGCAAGATGTATCTTTGCCCGCATGAGCGCAAGCGGGCCGCGCGCGCTTAAAGGCTTTGCCTAATCATAGCGGTTGACGGCGTATGGCGTATTGGTGCGCCGCGTCAACTGCCATAATGACAAGCCACAAATTAGCCGATATGATCCCTATCCAACGAACCGGCTGCATGTCTTACCCAAGATCTGCAGCTGGTTGATCTATTTTTTTGAAAGACAGACCGAGGACAAGAAGATGGCAGGTGACAGTTTCAAGCATGTTTATGATAAGGCTGCGATGGCCCGGTCGGTGGCGCGGATGCTTCTTGAAATTGACGCGGTTCTGTTTCGCGCGGATGAGCCGTTCAAACTGACCTCTGGCATGATGAGCCCGGTCTATATCGATTGCCGAAAGATCATTTCTTTTCCACGGATGCGGTCGGCCATGATGGATTATGGCGCAACGGTGATTTTAAATGATATTGGCTATGAATCACTTGATGCTTTGGCAGGTGGCGAGACAGCCGGTATTCCATTTGCGGCATGGCTTGCCGAGCGAACCCATCTTCCGATGCAATATGTCCGCAAAAAGCCAAAGGGCTTTGGCCGTGATGCGCGGATTGAAGGCGATATTTCCGAAGGCCAGCGTATCTTGCTTGTCGAAGATCTAACAACCGATGGCGGCAGCAAGCTGAATTTTGTCGAGGCTATGCGCACCGCAGGCGCCGAGGTCGCGCATACATTCGTGATTTTCTATTACGATATTTTCAAAGATACACCAGCCCGCCTTGCCGAGGATGGAATCAGCCTTCACTATCTGGCGACATGGTGGGATGTTCTTGCCGAATGCAAGGATTCAAAAAGATTTGATCCGAAAACATTGGCCGCAGTCGAAGATTTTCTCAATAATCCGCGTGAATGGTCAAAGGCACATGGCGGCGTCTAGCTGACCTGATTTGCCGTGCGCCTATTTTGCATTTCTATTTGCAACCGCTGTTGAATTAGGGTCATGCTTTGTCGATATTTTTTGCTAACGCCAAAATGTGATTACGCAGAATAATCGGGCAAAACTGGCGGGTAGTATATTTCCGCTGCAAGCATATTAGGTGCAACCAATGGCGGATTTCGATTATATCATTATTGGTGCCGGATCGGCGGGATGCGTTCTTGCCGACCGCCTGAGCGGTAGCGGCAAATTCAAGGTGTTGCTGATCGAGGCTGGGCCAACCGATAACCGCTTTTGGGTCAAAACCCCAATTGGTTATGGCATGACCTTTCATGATGAAACGATCAATTGGGCGTATCACACTATTCCTGAAACCGGCCTTGGTAATCGCCAGCTATATTGGCCGCGTGGCAAAATTCTTGGCGGGTCAAGCTCGATCAATGCGCTTGTCTATCATCATGGCCAACCAGCCGATTATGATGATTGGGCGGCGGCGGGCAATCCGGGTTGGGACTATCATGCCATCAAACCGGTTTATGATGGGTTTGAAGATATTATCCGCGCCGAAACGCAGCCATTGCGAAGGGGCAAATTGACGGTTAGTGATGTTGCTGATGAATATCACCCGTTAAAATCACATTTCTTTGCCATGGCAGATGAGATGGGACTGCATAGTGAAACTGCCTGCAAATTGGATGGTGAGGGCATCTATCCCTATTTTATCACCACCCGCAAAGGCCAGCGCTGTTCATCTTCAAAAGCCTTTTTAACATCAGCTCGCGCACGTCCGAATTTAACAATTATGACCGAGTCGATGGCAACACGCATCGAAACCGCTGAGGGGCGGGCGGTTGCCGTTCATGTGATGCAAAAGGGCAAGACCATCCGTTTGGCGGCGTCATGTGAAATCATCTTGTCGGCTGGCGCGGTTAATTCGCCGCAAATTCTGCAATTATCCGGCATTGGCCCGGGTGCGATCAGTCAACGCTGTGGCATTGATGTTGTTCTTGATCAACCAAATGTCGGGCTGCATCTGTCGGATCACCTTGGCATCAATTATTACCAAAAGGCAAATCAGCCAACCTTAAACGCCATTCTTGGCAGTTGGCCGCGGGTCGGCCTTGCTGGATTGCAGTATCTTTTGCAGAAAAAAGGCCCGCTATCGCTTGGCGTTAACCAGCTTGGTGGATTGCTTCGCGCGCGCGCCGATGCGCCAAAACCGGATATGCAGATATATATCAATCCGATTACCTACCGCCCCGCCCCGGAAGGCGGGCGTCGGCCGCTTTTGCCCGATCGTGAATCAGGCTTTATTTTCAGCTTTAACTCCTGTCGTCCCTATAGCACTGGCCGGATTGAAATTACTGCCCCTGATTGGCGCCAGCCGCCGCGCATTGATGGCAATTACCTTTCGGATCAGCGTGATCTCGATGATGCGGTGGTGATGGCGCGATTGATTGGCCAGATGCAGGATAGCGCCACAATAAAAGGGTTGTTGGCAGCGCCTTGTGAAACACCGCTATCAGCCATGTCAGACGAGGCCATCATTGATGATTTTCGGGCACGAAGCGGCACTGTTTTTCATCCCTGTGGCACTTGCCGGATGGGGCCAGATGCGGCGCATGCTGTTGTTGATCCGTCACTGCGGGTTCATGGTATCGACCGGCTGCGCATTGCTGATGCTTCGGTGTTTCCCAATATAACCTCAGCCAATTTGAACGCGCCAACGATCATGCTTGCGCATAAGGCCGCCCAGCTAATCCTAGCGGCAGAAGCAGGCTGATAAGACGAAGATTGATGGTAAAACTTGTTTAGTGCTGTTCAACAATAGCCATTGGATGATGGTTTGGTTCAGGCGGGTTGCCTTGCGATAAAGGTAAAATACGCCTATATAAATCTCATTGATTAACTTTCGCGGGCGCCGCGGAAACAGCAAGGCTTTAACAATGAAATCGAAATCTTCTTACCTGTTGGCAGGCGCGGTCGCCTTGGCGGTTGCCGGCTGGATGCTGTCGGATGATTTGTTTGGCAAGGCTGATGGTGCCGCATCGCAAGAATCAGCATCTGCCACCGCAAAATCTGAGACCACAGCATCAGCAGTAACGCCGGAAACTGGATTACTGGTGTCGGCTGTTGAGGTCAAGAATCAGCCAATCACCCGCATTATTCGGGCAAGCGGTGTCAGCAAGGCCAAATTTGAAATGACCGTCTCGGCAAAAGCTGATGGACAGATCATTTCGCTTGATGCGGTTGAGGGCAATAATGTCGCCGCTGGCGATGTTTTGGTGCGGCTTGATAAAGGCACGCTTGCCGAACAGATCAACGCTGCCAAGGCCAATCTTGAAGTTGCCAAACGCCGCCGCGAAGTGACCGAGCGTCTTGCCAAAGAAAATTTCAGTGCGCCGCTTGAACAGGCCGAGCGCGCGGCAGCCTATGCAACGGCAGAGGTTAATCTTCGTAAACTTGAAGAACAATTAAGCGATACGGTGATTGTTGCGCCGGTCTCAGGCCTTCTTGAAACATTGCATGTCGAAAAGGGCGAGCGCGTGCGCCGCGACACCGCCACCGCAACGATTCTTGGCCTTGATGTGTTGTCGGTCGTTGTTGCGGTTCCGCAAAATGAAGTAAGCCGGATCAAGCTTGCCAGCAAGGTGAAAGTGGAAATTGCCGGCAATGGATCGCGTCACGGAACCGTGTCAAAAATTGCGTCAAAATCAAATCCGGCAACGCGGACATTTGATGTTACGATTGATCTTCCAAACCAAGATCGCAAATTACGCGCTGGTATGAGCGTCGAGGCGACAATTGATGCTGGCAATTTGCAGGCTTTTGCCATGTCGCCAGCGCATTTATCGGTTGCTGAAAATGGCACCTTAACAGCCAAAATTGTCGTTGATGGCAAGACTGTAACAATAGCTGTCGAGGTGATTCGAGCAGGAGCGGAAACCGTGTTTGTATCGGGTCTGCCAGATGGCGCTATTCTGCTGACGGTTGGTCAGGGATTTGTCGAGGATGGTGCAGCGGTAAATTACAAGCTTACGAGCGCATTATGAACCAAATCATTGAGGCGGCATTTTCACGCGCAGGCGCTGTTTTGGTGGCTATGGTGATGCTGTTTGCCGTTGGTGTTTCTTCCTATCTCAATATCCCCAAAGAAGCCAAACCTGATATTGATATTCCGGTCGCTTATGTATCGGTATCTTATGATGGCATTTCGCCTGAAGATGCTGAACGGCTTTTGGTCAAGCCGCTGGAAAAACAGCTTCGTTCGGTTGAAGGTCTGGATAAAATGACCTCAGTCTCGGCTGAAGGCTATGGGTCGGTATCGCTGGAATTTGCTGCTGGTGAAGATATTGACAAAGCCATTGCCGATGTGCGCAAGGCGGTTGATGACGCCAAACCTGATTTGCCGCCGGATGCTGACGAACCAAAAGTGGTTGAAGTCAGCCTGTCGCTATTTCCGGTTTTGACCGCAGCGCTTTATGGGCCGGTTCCTGAACGCGAAATGGTGCAAGCGGCACGCCGGATCAAAGACCGGCTCGAAGCCTTACCCGGTATTTTGAAAGTCGATATTGGCGGGGACCGGAAAGAGGTTTTGGAAATTCTGGTCGATGCGGCGGCGATGGAGGCCTATGGCCTTGATCCGGCAGCGGTAACCCAGCTTGTTCGCAATAATAACCAGCTTGTGACCGCTGGTGCAATTGATGATGGCGGTGGACGGCTTGTTGTCAAAGTCCCGGGTATCCTGGAATCGGTTGATGATCTGATCAATATGCCAATCAAGGCAAAGAACGGAAACAGCATCCGGTTTGGCGATGTGGCTGTTGTGCGCCGGACATTCCAGCAAGCGCAAGGCTGGTCACGCGTCAATGGTGAAAAGGCCATTGTTCTTGATGTGCGCAAACGGGTGGGATCAAACGTCATTGAAGTGGTTGAAGCGGCACGCGCGATCATTGATGCCGCTGCCCCGCAGATCGGCCCCGACGTCAAAGTCAGCTATTTGTTTGATGATTCAAAACAGGTTCGCAATCTGCTTCGCGACCTTGGTAATAATGTTGGTGCTGCGGTCATCATCGTGATGGTTGTTGTGCTTGCCACTTTGGGGCTTCGCAATGCAACCCTTGTTGGCCTCGCCATTCCCGGCTCTTTCTTTGTTGGCATCACGGCGCTAAATGCGCTTGGCATCACGATGAATATCGTCGTTTTATTCTCGTTGATCCTTGTGGCGGGGATGCTTGTTGATGGGGTGATTGTCACCACCGAATATGCCGACCGACAAATCGCCATGGGGAAAAACCGGCGCGAGGCCTATAAGATTGGTGCCCAGCGCATGGCATGGCCGATTATTTCGTCAACGATCACCACTTTGATGGTGTTTATGCCGCTATTATTCTGGCCGGGCATTGTTGGGCAATTTATGCAATATCTGCCAATGACGGTGATTGCAGTGCTGATCGCATCATTGCTGATGGCGCTGATTTTCATTCCGGTGCTTGGTGGTTTCATTGGCAAAAAGCGCATTGACTCAACCGCGATTTCAGCAACGGCACCGCGATTTTATCGGGCGACTTTAAAATTTGCCATCCACCGGCCGGCCATAGTGATGATCAGTGTTGTTGGGTTTATGGTTGTGTCTTTTTATGGCTATGCCTCGGCTGGTCTTGGCGTGTCTTTCTTTCCTGATATCGAGCCGGATCAAGCACAGGTGCAAGTGCTGGCGCGCGGCGATCTGTCAGCCAAAGAGCGCGACAAGCTGGTCAAAACCGCCGAAGACAGCATTTTGACGCAGCCGGGAATCCGTGATTTCTATGGTAAATCTTTCCGCTCGGGTGGGGCTGGTAATCAAGCACCGCGTGATTCGGTTGGCACAATCCGAACCGTTTTCGCCGATTGGCAGGAACGCGATAAGGCCGATGTGTTGATTGACGAGATGCGAGCGCGTGTTACCGCGCTTGCTGGTGCGGATTATAATATCCAAAAACAGCAGCAAGGCCCGGGCTCATCCCAGCCAATCCGTATTGATATTGTCGGCATATCACTTGATGACATTGGCGCGGCGACAAGCGATATGATTGCCAGAATGAATGAAATTGGCGGTTTCGTTGATGTGACGGACAGTCGCCCCTTGCCCGGAACCGAATGGTCGCTTGTCACCGACCGGGACGCTGCCAGCCGTCATGGTGTTTCAATTTCCGGCCTTGGCATGATGATTAAAATGCTAACCCGGGGTATGCGCATTTCAGATTACCGGCCAGATGATTCAGAAGATGAGCTGGATGTCGTCATGCGCTTTATGGGCGATCAGCGCAATCTTGACCGGCTTAAAGAATTACGCGTGCCAACAATTGATGGGTCTTATGTGCCGCTTTCGGTTTTTGCCAGCCTTGAACCACGCGTCAAAGGCGGTGATATCGAACGCAAAGATGGCCAGCGTTACATGTATATCAAATCAAGTGTCAAAACCGGCTTGCTGCCAGCCGATATGATCGAAAAATTACGCCAGTCTTTGATCAAAGATCCGATCAAGGGTGCGGTCGATATCCAATTTGGCGGCGAGGGTGAAGATATTGCCGAAACGCAGAATTTTCTTGGCAAGGCATTTGGCATTTCACTGTTGTTAATGGTGATCGTGTTGATGGTCCAGTTTAATTCTGGCTGGCAGGCGATTGTCACAATGTCGGCAATCATCTTATCGACAGGCGGGGTATTTTTGGGGCTGTGGATTAGTGGCCGTCCCTTTGGCATTGTCATGTCGGGGCTTGGCGTGATTGCGCTTGCCGGTATTGTGGTGAATAATAATATCGTGCTGATCGACACGTTTAACGAATATCGCAAACGCGGCTATTCGCCTGCTGAATCGGCGTTCCGGTCAGGGTTGGTTCGATTTCGGCCGGTTATCTTGACCGCGATTACGACAATCCTTGGTTTGATTCCGATGGTGTTCGAAATGACCATTATTCTGATTGATCGGGAAATTCTGATTGGCGCGCCATCATCACAATGGTGGACACAGCTATCAAGCACGATTGCTGGCGGCCTGACCTTTGCCACTATGTTAACATTGTTAGCAACGCCGGCAATGCTTGTTCTTGGGGCAAAGGTACCAGTGCTGCTTGGCAGTGGCGCGCGCTTTTTCCGGCGCCAGCCTAAATCGGCATAAATCTATCCTAGATGTGATCTAGCCGCGGATGATCGCCTCGCTTGCGGCGGCAATCGCCAACAGCCTGCGATCATGCTGGCGTGATCCGATAAGCGAAACGCCAACAGGGCCAGTACCCGCCGCATGGCAGGGAATGGTAATTGTTGGCCGGTCAAGATAGTTGGAGATTGCCGTATTGCGAAGGCATTTGGCATTTTGTGTGGTTTTGGCTTGGATATCGCCAAGCGATGACAAGGCTGGTGGCAGCGCCGGTGATGTTGGCAAGATAAGCGCGTCATAGCCACGAACAGCAGTCTGCACAGCTGCCCATACTCGTTTGCGCGTTTCGATCATCTCGATATATTCGCTTGCCAGAATATCCTTGCCGCCTTGAAGACGAAAGGCAATCAGCGGGTCATATTGGTTGCCCTTGCCCGCTTCAAGATATGATTGATGAAGATGATAAGCCTCGGCAGCAACAATGCTTTTGACGTTGTTGCTTGGGCGCAAGGCCTCGATTTCGGCTAGGGTGATATCGCTAATATCAGCCCCCGCAGCAGATAACCGATCAATAGCCGCGGCAAAGCTGCTGGCGACATGCGGATCAAGATCGTCGAATAGATACCCTTTTGGGAGGGCAAGCCGCAATCCTTTTACCGCGAAGGCGGCTTCGTCTTCGCCCGATCCGCCAGCCATTAAACTATCTAAAATGGCGCAGCAAGATACCGTATTGGCCATTGGGCCCGCCGCGTCAAAAGACCGTGATAGCGGAAAAATACCATCTGATGGCATGCGTGTTGTTGTTGGTTTCAGGCCGACAATGCCGCAAAAGGCGGCTGGGGCGCGGGTTGATCCGCCAGTATCTGATCCAATCGTTGCCGGCGTCATGCCGTCGCTGATCGAAACAGCGCTTCCAGATGATGATCCGCCAGCCACACGGCCATTGGTGACGTTATTCGGATCGCGTTCAAAAGGGCAACGCGCATCACCATAATGGGCGTTGGTGCCAAGGCCGGAAAAGGCAAATTCGGTCATATTGGTGCGGCCAATCACGATGAATCCGGCGGCTTTCAATCGGGCAAGAACCGTTGCGTCGCGGCTTGCCGGTGCGGCATCTTGCAAAATCTTTGATCCGGCGCGGGTAACAATGCCAGCCTCGTCAAACAGGTCTTTGATCGACAGGGGAATGCCAGCAAAGGCCGGAAGGCTCCATCCCTGTTTGCGGGCATGATCAACGGCATCGGCCTCATTGCGGGCACGGTCGTGATAGACCTCGATAAAGCTGCGTTGGCCCTCGCCATTGGGGTCATCAATCGCGGCCAAACAATCTTCGACAAGGGCGCGGGCGCCATGTGAACCGGTTTGAAGCTGGGCGGCAAGGTCTCTTAAGGAATAGGACATGACAAATGATGGCTTTGCTGAAGGTGAAAATCACGCGGTTTCTTGCGCGGGTGGGACTTTGTGAATCGCACTTGAATTTAGCAAGTCTATTATGCCATCGTTTTGCGAGGCAAGATGTAAAATCAAACAGGCCAATTTGGCCTCTAAGGGGGATTATGATGAAAACACGCGCAGCAGTTGCGGTGGCAGCAGGTCAGCCGCTAGAAATTATGGAAGTTGATCTTGATGGGCCACGACAAGGTGAAGTGCTTGTTGAAATCATGGCAACTGGCATTTGTCATACGGATGAATTCACCCTGTCAGGGGCTGATCCTGAAGGCATGTTTCCGGCCATTCTAGGCCATGAAGGGGCAGGGATTGTTCGTGAGATTGGCGCTGGTGTTACCAGTGTTGCGGTTGGTGATCATGTGATCCCGCTTTATACGCCTGAATGCCGCGAATGTGATTACTGCCTTCATCCGAAAACCAATCTTTGTCAGGCCATCCGCAGTACACAAGGCCAAGGGGTTATGCCCGATGGCACCAGCCGCTTTTCGCTGAAGGGCAAACCGATCCTGCATTATATGGGAACATCGACCTTTTCAAATTTTACCGTTCTGCCGGAAATTGCGCTTGCCAAGGTGAACAAGGCCGCCCCGTTTGACAAGATTTGCTATATCGGCTGCGGCGTTACAACGGGTATTGGCGCGGTAATCAATACGGCCAAGGCTGAATTGGGCTGCGTTGCGGTGGTGTTTGGGCTTGGCGGCATCGGGCTGAATGTGATCCAGGGGCTTCGCATGATTGGCGCACGGATGATCGTTGGCGTTGATATGAATGACAGCAAGAAAGCCTGGGGCGAAAAATTTGGCATGACGCATTTTGTCAATCCGTCAAAGGTCAAAGGCGATCTTGTCGGCCATCTTGTCGAATTGACCGGTGGCGGTGCTGATTATTCATTTGAATGTATCGGCAATGTCGAGGTTATGCGTCAGGCGCTTGAATGCGCGCATAAAGGATGGGGCGAATCCATCATCATTGGTGTTGCTGGCGCTGGTCAGGAAATCAGCACCCGCCCGTTCCAGCTTGTGACTGGTCGAAGCTGGCGTGGCACGGCCTTTGGCGGTGCGCGTGGCCGCACTGATGTGCCGAAAATCGTTGATTGGTATATGGATGGCAAGATTGATATTGACCCGATGATCACGCACACGCTGTCGCTTGATGAAATCAATAAGGGATTTGATCTAATGCATGCTGGTGAATCAATCCGCTCGGTTGTGGTGTATTAATGAACAAAGGCGCGGCCATTTGACAGGGGCCAAAATAGCGCCCTTGTTCGGAAATTTGCTTTTTGAAAACATTTATGCCCCCTTGAGGTGGCGTGCATATCGAGACAGTGGAGGCATTATGGCACCAGCATTTTCGAAGGCCGAATATGACGACCGGTTGCGTCGTGTGCGTGATGTGATGCGTGATCGCGGTCTTGACGCGGTTATTATTGGTGACCCGTCAAATATAAATTGGCTATGTGGTTATGACGCTTGGTCTTTTTACACGCCGCAGATGATGCTTGTCGATCTTGATCACGGCCCGTTCTGGATGGGGCGCGAGATGGATGCCGGTGCCGCCCGCTTTACCAGCTATCTAACGGCTGATCAAATCATCCCCTATCCCGAAACATTGGTTCAACGCCCTGATACGCATCCGGCGGTATTTCTGGCCGACTGGATGGCAAAGGCAGGTTTTGCCAATGCAAAGATTGGCTATGAAAGCGATGTTTATTATTTATCGCCGCGTGCGCTTGCCGGTTTGCAAGACGGTATGCCAAAGGCGGTTTGGGTTGATGCTGATCTGCTGGTCAATTGGGTTCGGCTTGTCAAAAGTGATGCCGAAATTGCTGTTATGCGCGAGGCGGCGCGCATTGCCGAAATCGCGATGCAAACCGCATGGGATGGCGCGCGCCCCGGTGTGCGGCAATGCGATCTGATGGCTGATGTGATTGCGGCGCAAATTCGCGGCACTCCCGAATTTGGCGGAGACCAGACAGCAATCCACCCGCTGATATTGGCTGGTGAGGCGGCATCGACCGCGCACCCGCTTTGGAATGATCATGTTCTTGAAGATGGGCAAACAGTGGCTTTTGAACTTGGCGGTTGCCGTAAACGTTATAATGTTGGGCTGGCGCGAACCGTGCATCTTGGCACGCCATCACATCAGCTTCAAGAAACGGCAAAGGCGGTTGAAGAAGGTATGAATGCCGTGATGGCGGCTTTGCGGGCTGATGTATTTGCTGGTGATGTTCATGCGGCATGGCAAAAGGTGCTTGACCGTTATGGGCTGGAAAAGAAAAGTCGCATCGGCTATTCGATTGGCGCTGCCTATGCGCCTGATTGGGGTGAACATACGCTTAGTTTCCGGCCAAATGAAAAAGTGCCAGTTCCCGAAAATGCCGTTGTTCATATCATTCTTGGCATGTGGATGGATGGATGGGGAATGGAGCTTAGCGAGACCTTGCATGTGACGAAAACCGGCTGTGACAAGCTGGCAGATTTTCCGCAGCATGTTCATCTGGTGCAGCGATGAGTGACCGGCTTGCCGCCGCTGAGGCGCTATTGGCCGATCTTGTTGGTTTTGCCTCACTAAGCGGCCAGCCAAATGGTGATATCGTCAATTACATCAAAACCTATCTTGAATCATGCGGGGTTATCGTGCATCTCGATTCGCATGAAGATGGGCAAAGATTCAATCTATTTGCCAGTATTGGCCCGCAAATTGATGGTGGTGTTTTATTGTCGGGTCATCTTGATGTCGTGCCCGCCAATCCAGCGGGTTGGTCGCGTGATCCGTTTGTTTTGCACAAACAGGATGGGCGGCTTTACGGACGCGGCGCGGTCGATATGAAAGGATTTCTAGCGATTGTGCTGGCGATGGTGCCAGCCTTTCAACAGGCGGCAAGCCAGCTTGTCCAGCCAATGTATCTTGCCTTTACCTTTGATGAAGAGGTGGGCAGTTTCGGCGCGGCGCAAATGCCTTCGATGCTGGACAGGCTTGGCGTCAAACCGGCGATTGCCGTGATTGGCGAGCCAACCGACATGAAACCATTTATTGGCCATAAGGGCGGGTTAGAGCTGATTGCCGAAATTCGCGGAACGGCGGGTCATGCCTCTGATCCGCGTGGCACGGTAAATACGCTTTATTACGCTGCACGGCTGATTAACCATCTTGAAAATAAGGCGCGATTATTGGCAAGTCAGCCAAGGCATGACACGCCGTTTGACCCGCCCTATACCACCATTTCGGTTGGCCATATCGAAGGCGGTGAAGCGCGAAATATCATTGCTGACCATTGCCGTTTTTTGTGGGAAATACGGCCGCTTCCAGAAGATGATCCCTATGCGATTCTAGATGAAATCCAACAATTTGTTGCCAAAGAGCTATTGCCGGAAATGCAAAAAATTCATGCTGATGCTGGCATTGATCTGATTGTCGAATCATGGTGCCCGGGCATGCAGGCGCGCGCTGGTTCACCGGCGGCCAATCTGGTGGCGCGGCTTTGGACAAATGAAATGCCTGAGGTGGTGTCTTTTGGAACCGATGGTGGGCATTTTCAGGCGGCCGGGATTGAAACAATTGTGTTCGGGCCGGGCGGTATGGCGCAGATGCATCAACCTGACGAATTTATCGAAGTGACGGCGCTTGCTGACGGGCTGGGGTTTCTTGACCGGCTTTTGACGCATATGAAAGCGCCGCTTTAACAGGAATCGCCAATGCAATTTCGTCATATTCTGATCGCCCTGATTGTGCCGCTGACATGGGGCTTTGGCTTTACCTTTGCCAAGGCAGGGCTTGGGCATTTCCCGCCATTGCTGTTAATGGGAATGCGGTTTGTGTTGGCGGCAATTTTGTTGGCCTGGTTTGTGCCCCTGCCACGCGGTCATTTCTGGACCTTGTGCTGGATTTCTTTTATCGCCGCAACATTGCAATATGGGCTTACCTTTTCCGGTTTGGCGCTGATGGCGGCAACGCCAGCTGTATTGCTGGTGCAAAGCGAAGTTATTTTTGGCGTGATCATCGCCGCCCTTCTTCTTGGGGAAAGACCAAGCCTTCGGCAGATGATCGGCATTGTCATGGCCTCTTGCGGGGTTGTTGTCATTCTTGGTGCGCCCGCATTGGATGGGCAATGGCTTGGCATTGGACTAGTATTGTCAGGGGCGCTTGTTTGGGCATTTGGTCAGGTTTTGATCCGCCGCCTTGACGGGGCTTTGGGCGGGTTTCAGCTTACCGCATGGATTGGTGTTATGGCTGGCCCGCAAATGCTGCTGGCCTCATTCTTCATTGATGGCAACCCGCTACCCGCCATTCAGGCAGCGCCAATCGAGGCATGGCTTACGGTGATCTATCTTGGCGTGGTGATGACCGCTATTGGCTATTCGGCCTGGTATTTTGTGCTGGCGCGTTATCCGGTGCCAATGGTGATGCCGGTCTTGCTTTTGCTGCCGGTCGCGGCAATTTTTGGTGCTGTGACGATGCTTGGTGAGGCCCCTGATCCGATGGTTCTTGCTGGTGGTATGGTGGTGATTTCTGGTGTTGGCGTGGTGGTGGTTGAACCGGCCTATCTGATGGCATGGTGGCGCAAAAAAACCGGCTAGACCATAAATCAGGCCGAGCCGGTTTTCCATGTGCCAAGCTGCAATCGGTCGATTAGGCTTGGCGTTTATATGCTTGTGGCGTGAATGCCTTGGTTTGATCAGGCGCCAGTAAAGGCCTGCAATCCGGTTTGTGCCCGTCCCAGAATAAGCGCATGGACGTCATGCGTGCCTTCATAGGTATTGACCGTTTCCAGATTAATCATATGCCGCATGATGTGATATTCCTCGGCAATACCATTGCCGCCATGCATGTCGCGCGATGTCCGCGCAATGGTCAGCGCCTTGCCACAATTATTGCGTTTGATCAGCGAAATATTTTCCGGTGCGCAATTATTCTCGTCAAGCAAGCGGCCAACCCGAAGCGCGGCTTGCAGTCCAAGGGTGATTTCGGTTTGCATATCGGCAAGCTTTAGCTGGATAAGCTGATTGGCGGCGAGAGGCCGGTTAAACTGCTTGCGATCAAGTGTATATTGACGCGCTGCGTGCCAGCAGAATTCAGACGCCCCCATAACGCCCCAGGCAATGCCATAGCGGGCTTTATTCAAGCAGGAAAACGGCCCTTTTAATCCGCTAACATGCGGCAAAAGATTATCCTCAGACACAAAGGCATTATCCATCTGGATCGAACCGGTGACCGAGGCCCGAAGCGATAGCTTGCCCTCGATTTTCGGGGTGCTAAAGCCGCTACCAGCGGTTTCACGCTCGACAATGAAGCCGCGGATTGCGCCGTCAAGCTTGGCCCAGATGATGGCGATGTCGGCATAGGGTGCATTTGAAATCCAGGTTTTTGACCCTGACAAATGATAGCCGCCATCGGTCTTGACCGCCTTGGTTGACATGCCGCCCGGATCAGATCCGAAATCAGGCTCGGTTAGGCCAAAACAGCCGATCATCTCGCCGGTTGCCAATTTCGGCAGGAATTTATGCTTTTGCTCGTCACTCCCAAAGCTATAGATCGGATGCATGACAAGGGATGATTGAACTGACATGGCTGAACGATAGCCAGAATCGACGCGTTCGATCTCGCGTGCAGCAAGACCATAGGCAACATGGTTGACGCCAGCGCCGCCGAATTCTTCGGGGATTGTCGAGCCGAGAAGGCCAAGCGCACCCATATCTTTTAATAATGCTGGATCAAAAGCCTCATCGCGGAAATCTCCAATGACCCGTGGCATCAAAATGTCATCGGCAAATGCCTTGGCGGCATCGCGAACCATACGTTCTTCATCGTTAAGCTGCGCCTCAAGGAAAAACGGATCGTCCCACTGAAACTGTGGCTTTGAAGAGGTCATGTTACTGTCCTTAGATGTTGGGGTTAATGATTGGAAACCGGCGGTCAATCTACCTTATTTCAAACCGGTTTGTCATCGCTTTATCAGCTATATTTTGACGCAGGTGGGAAAAATATGATCGATTGGCGACGATAGGTGATGGGCGTGGGGCTGGTGAATGGCTTGTAATTTAATGTCATTGCCACTAGATAAGCCTGACAAAGCGGCTACACTACGCCGAATACCAGCATGAGTTCACCATGATTGGGATTGGATAAAATGACTGATGATCTGATAATTGCCCCGTCGATATTGGCTGCTGATTTCAGCCGGATTGGCGATGAGGTGAAGGCCGTCGATGCAGCGGGTGCCGATTGGATTCACCTTGATGTCATGGATGGCCATTTTGTACCGAACCTGACCTTTGGCCCGCCTTTGATCAAGGCTTTGCGGCCGCATAGTCAGAAATGTTTTGACACGCATCTGATGGTGTCGAACCCTGATGCGCTGTTGACCGAATATGCCGCTGCCGGATCGGATATCATTACCGTTCATGCAGAAGCCTGCCCCCATCTTGATCGCAGCCTAAGCCACATCCGCGAACTGGGTTGCAAGGCCGGTGTTTCGTTGAATCCGCATACGCCGATTGACGGGTTGCAGCATGTTCTTGACCGGCTGGATCTTATCCTTGTGATGACGGTCAATCCGGGATTTGGTGGGCAAAGCTTTATCAATGCTATGATCGACAAGATTGCCGCAACCAAGGCGATGATCGGTGATCGTCCGATCACCATCGAGGTTGATGGCGGAATCACGGCTGATAATGCTGGCAAGGTGGTTGCTGCAGGTGCGCGGGCGCTTGTTGCCGGTTCGGCCGTCTTTAAAGGCGCGTCCTATGCTGAAAATATGGCGGCGATTCGCGCTGCGGCCGCCTAATTTCGCATAGCCAATGAATATATGGCCTGATTTTGGTGCTCCGAACGGGCATGTTATCGCTTTCGACCATGGAGAATCCAAATGGGATTACTAATCGACGGAAGCTGGTCAACGGCTTGGTATGATACCGAAAAGACCGATGGCAAATTTGTTCGTGAAGATGCCGGATTTCGCCATTGGATAACCGCAGATGGTGCGGCTGGGCCAACGGGCAAAGCTGGGTTCAAAGCCGAAACTGGGCGTTATCATCTTTATGTTTCGCATGCTTGCCCCTGGGCGCATCGGACGATGATTTTTCGTCATTTAAAAGGGCTGGATGAGCATATTTCGGTTTCAGTTGTGCATCCGCTGATGTTGGAAAATGGCTGGAGCTTTGCCACTGATGAATTTGCGACTGGCGACGCGCTTTATCAAAGTGATTTTCTTTATCAGATTTACCAGAAATCGAAACCCGACGTGACTGGGCGGGTGACGGTGCCGGTTTTATGGGACAAACAAACCGAACAGATTATTTCGAATGAATCATCAGAAATTATTCGCATGTTCAATTCGGCATTTGATACGATCACTGGCAATGAACTGGATTTCTGGCCAGCGGCAAAACGCAACGCCATTGAGATCATCAATGAAGATATCTACCAACATATAAATAATGGTGTTTATCGCGCTGGATTTGCGACAAAGGCATCGGCTTATGAAGAGGCGGTTACAGGTCTGTTTGACGCGCTTGACCGTATCGAGGCGCGTTTGGGTGCGAGCCGCTATCTAATCGGGGATGATATCACCGAGGCTGATTGGCGGCTTTTCACGACATTGGTTCGGTTCGATCCGGTCTATGTTGGGCATTTCAAATGCAATTTGCGGCGTATTGCCGATTATCCGGCCTTGTCGGGCTATCTTCGTGAGCTATATCAAATGCCGGGAATCGCCGAAACGGTGGTGATGCCGCATATCAAAACACATTATTATGCAAGCCATCGCAATCTGAACCCGACGGGCATTGTGCCAAAGGGCCCGATTCTTGATTTTCTGGCGCCGCATGGACGTCAGCGCTAGCTGCTTTCTGGCCCGGATGAGGGTGTTTTCTCGCGGCGTGGGTTTATGCCAAGATGAACCTCGCCGCGATCGGCGGCAAGTCGCATTTGTTTTTGCCGTTCGGCAAAACGCGCCGCCCGTTCGGGATCAAGATCAGGTTTGCAATGTGGACAGCTAATGCCATCTTCAAAATCGGCATGCGCCAAATCATCGGCCGATAGTGGCATGCGGCAAGCATGGCACATATTATAGCTTCCGGGCTGCAAATCATGGTCAACCGCTACGCGCCCGTCAAAAACAAAACATTCGCCTTGCCATTGGCTGTTGGCAGGGGGGACATCTTCAAGATATTTCAAAATGCCGCCTTTTAGATGATAAACCTCGTCAAAGCCCATATCTTGCATCAGCGCGCTGGCTTTTTCGCAGCGAATGCCGCCAGTACAATACATTGCAATTTTCGTGGGGCGTCGGTCGGCTGGCTGATTGGCTAGTGAATGCGCCCATTCGGGAAATTCGCGAAAATTTGTTGTCATGGGATCGACCGCACCAGCAAACATGCCAATTGCGGTTTCATAGCTATTGCGCGTATCAACAAGCAAAACATCCGGATCGGCAATCAAGCCGTTCCAATCTTTCGGGTCAACATAGGTTCCGGTTCGTTTGGCCGGATTGATCTCAGGACATCCCATTGTCACGATTTCGCGTTTCGGGCGCACTTTCATCCGCAGGAAAGGCTGATCGGGGCTAAATGAAAATTTTAGCGATAATTGTTCAAACCGGCCATCAGCCTCGAGCCAATTCAGACATTGCGCCATGCCGTCCCGCGAGGCCGCGATGGTGCCATTGATGCCTTCTTCGGCCAAGAGAATCGTGCCAAGAATCTGGTTTTTATCGCAAAGCTGCTGCAAGGTCTGGCGCAGCCCGTCGATATCGTCAAGTGAGACAAATTTATATAATGCCGCAACAACAAAGCCGTCATTGGCGGCGCCAAGGCGGTCAAGCATCGCGTTCATTTCAGCGTCAAACGAGCTCATGGTCAGTCTTTAATGCAGTAATTTACCGGCTGTGATGGCGCAAATTAACACTCTGTGGCAAACAAACCAATACCATTATTTATTATTGTTTTTTGCTTTGGTAAATTTTTTTATTGAGGCAATCTTGAAACATGTTAGCGTTCATATGGTATGGAAAATGACAGGATAATCGTCATTTCTTAGCAATATCTTTGCAGGGCAGCTTATTGCCATCGTTTAGGGAGATTAATATGAAGAAAACCACAAAAAATCTTGTATCAGCCAGCGTTGCAGCAGTTATGATGGGAGGCGCCAGCCTTGCGCATGCAGCTGATAGCGTCAATGTCGCGTTTTTCCTGGAATGGGCAACACCAAACCAAATCGCCAAGGTCGACAAGACCTATGACGATGCCATGGGTGTTGACGTCAAATGGACAAATTTTTCAACAGGTGTTCAAATGACCGAAGCCATGCTTGCTGGTGATATTGATATTGCCTATTCACAGGGTCTTGCGCCGTTTGTGACGGCGATCCAGCAGGGCGCGCCAATCAAAATGGTGTCTGTTGCTGTGATTTATGAAGCAAATGATTGCTTTGTGAAAAATGGTCTTGGCATCAATTCATCAAACGCATCTGAGCTTGAAGGCAGAACCGTTGCAGTGCCGTTGAATACCATGGCCGATTTCGCGTTCCGCAAATATATGCAGGTTCTCAATGTTGACACATCGACAATGAAGATTGTTGATCAGGCACCTGCCGATGGTGCGGTATCACTGGCCGAAGGCTCGGTTGATATGGCTTGTATCTTTGGCGGTGACTCAGCGAAAAAAGCTGGCGAAGTGGGGGCACCAATCATGTCATCACAGCAAAAGCGTGATGCCGGAATTGGCTCGTTTGATGTTGTGTCTGTCACAGAAAAATTCGCAACCGAAAATCCGGGCTTGTTGCGCACTTTCCTTGAGGTTACGCATGAGGCGAATGCAAACTGGACAGCAAGCGACGCGCAGTTGAAGAAAGTTGCTGCGGATGCCGGTATGGATGTTTCAACCACGAAGAATCAGATGTCTGGCTTTATCTTCCCAACAGCTGCCGATCAAAAGGCACAGTTCTTCGGTTCTGACGGTGTTGCGGTTGCGGCTGCCGAGTCACTTGGTTTGGTCTTCAAGAAAGCTGGCGCATGGAATGTTGATAAGAAGATCAGCAAAGTCATCACCGGCGAATATCTTGACTAAACAAGTATCTTGAAAACAAGAAAAACAAGGCTTTTGCGAGCCTTGTTTTTCTAATTTGATAAAGGGGGTCACGCTTGGCTGATCTCAAATGTACAGATCTCTGCATGACTTTTGCGAACCAGCAAACCGGTGCCAAGGTCGAAGCTCTAAAAGACATTAATTTCACTTTGAAAAAGGGCGAGCTGCTGAGTGTTCTCGGCCCATCAGGCTGTGGCAAGACAACATTGCTGAATATGGTTGCAGGTTTCATCACCCCGACAAGTGGCCAGATTGCCGTTGGCGACCGCGTGATTGACGGGCCGGGTGCCGATCGCGGCATGGTGTTTCAGCAAGGCGCGCTTTTTGAATGGCTGACCGTTGCCAAAAATGTTGATTTCGGGCTTCGTATGCAAGGCGTTAGCGAAGCCGAATCGCGTGATCAGGTGGAAAAATGGCTGGCAACTGTTGGCTTGCAAGGATTTGCCGACACGCCAACATACCAGTTATCAGGTGGCATGCAGCAACGTGTGGCATTGGCACGCTGTTTGGTGAATGATCCCGATGTGATTTTGATGGATGAGCCGCTTGGCGCGCTCGATGCGCTGACACGCGAAAAGATGCAATCATTGGTGCTGGAACTATGGAAAAAAACCGGCAAGACCATCATCATTATTACGCATTCGGTTGAAGAGGCTTTATTGCTTGGCGAGCGCTTGTTTGTGATGGCGCCACGTCCGGGCCGAATTCATAAGGAATATCAGCTTCCTTTTGCGGAATGGGGGCTGAAACGTTCGTTGCGCGATATTAAATTAGAGCCTGAATTTTCCACAGTTCGTGAAGAAATTCTAACCATGATCTGGAATATGGAAGAGGAGATTATGGGCGGTGCTTGATTGGCTTTCAGATAATCGCGCCTTGGTCGCGGCAGTCATCATCCTTTGTTTGGTTGGCAGCTTTTTTGCCTCGATCTTTTATGGGCTGAAGCAAACGCGCCTTCGCGAAAAAGATCAGGTTTTTGGTGATCCTGAACGAACCGTTGGTGGCTGGTTCTGGGCGGTATGCGGTGTGTCAACATTGCTTCTTGTCTGGTTTTATTTTTCATGGGGTTCGGCGCGGGCCTTTTTCCCGCAGGCGGCCAATGAATTATGTCAGGTTGCCAAGCTGCATGAGGCCGTGTCGCCGGTTACCTCATCCTTGGCGATCGAATCACGCTATTCCAAATCGAAAACCTTGCTGGTGCGCAATTCGCGCCAGCTTGATGAATTGCAGGCGCGGCTTCCGGCAAATGTCTTTTCGCCAGCCGATGCGGCGCGTGTGACTCAGGTCATGCAAAACACCCAGCAATTGATAAGCATGATGGCGACGCCAGATTTTGTTGATCAGAAAACGATTGCCGATATCCAAGCCATCAAAGCTGGCTATGCTGCGATTACCAATGAATTGGCCAATCCGAAACCAGGCTGGACAGCATCAGCTGATGCCTTGGCACAGCCATCATGGGGCATTACCGAGCCAGAAATCCCGTTGCTTCCGATTTCGGCAAAAGGCGCCATGTATAATGCGCTTGCAAGCGATGCGGCTGCCTTATCAAAAGACTATTTGAAAATCCGTAATTTGGCGCCAGCGGCAAAAGCGCTGATTGCCGAAACCAAGACAATGATCACTGCGTTGAAAAAATCACCATCAATGGATGATGGCGATGCGCAAATTGTCAAAGAACGTGCCGATTACATGAAAGCGGTTGATCGGATTTTCAAGCGGATTGACGATGGCAAGATTTTCCCAGCTGTCGTAATGGCCGAAATGCAGGTTGCTGTTCAGACGATGCTTGATCAGGCCGAGCGGGCAAAAGGCAGCCTTGGTTTTGTCGAAATGCTGTTTTTCCCGGCGGGTGATATTGTTAAATCACGGACGCAATGTACCGAACAGGGGCCGGGGCGCTGGTTACCAAAACCTACCGATGTTGTTGCCAAGTTTTTTGCGTTGGCCAATCCTGATGTTGAAAATGGTGGCGGCTATAAAGGCACCACCTTATTATGGTGGAAATGGCTTCCGATTTCAGATGTTGTGTCTTTCTTGATTCCAGACGCGACGATTGATCTTCTTCCCGGCGACTATGGCCGGTTGAATGATGCTGGGCGGTTTGAGCCTAATTATAAAGATTGGATGTTGGCGCTGGCACAAGGCGATGTTTATCTTGGCGCGGTTCCGATGCTGGATGGCCATATCTGGGACTCGCTTTTCCGCGTTCTGGTGGCGATGTTCTTTGGTATTTTGCTTGGCGTGCCGCTTGGCATCTATATGGGGGTTTCGCGCTTTTGCAAATCCTTCTTTGACCCGATGATTGAGCTTTACCGGCCGGTACCACCATTGGCGTGGGCGCCATTGATCCTGACCATTTTCGGCATTCAGGATGATGGTAAAATCTTCCTTTTGTTCATGGTCGCTTTTGCCATTATGGTGATTTCGGCACGAACCGGCGCGTCAGGGGCGCAATTGTCAAAAATCAGAGCGTCACATTCGCTTGGTGCCAGTGACAGACAAATCCTGCGTTATGTAATCCTGCCAAATGCCTTGCCTGAGATCATGACGGGTATCCGCATTTCGATTGGCGTTTGTTGGGGCACACTTGTGGCCGCAGAAATGTTGGCTGGTACAACGGGTGTTGGCTTCATCGAAAATGTCGCGCGTACGGTATCGGACTATGAATTGATCTGGGTCACGATTTTGATCATGGGCAGTTTGGGTCTGGTTTTCGATCTGATGATGCGCTGGGTTATTGGGCGGCTTATTCCATGGCGCGGCAAAGGCTGATCGCGGCCTTCATCTTTAACGATCTGGGTAAGGGGCAAGGGCCAGCTGGTGCCGCTTAGGCGGCCGCCCAGACCTCGGCAAGCCATGCGTTTAGCATTGGCGCACCACCAAGGCTAATGATTGTGCTTCGCGCCGTTGCACCCGTGCCATCAAGCGCCATGATTTTGCTGCTTACCGCAGCTTTTTTGAAAATCATGCCAACCGCTTTGGATCGTTCACGCGCATAGCCAGACAGCGCAGAATCGAGATTTTCATGTGCCATCCAGCGCAAAAGGCTGGCCGCATCAACAAGGCTTTGCCCGGCACCTTGTGCCAGATTGGGCGGGATCGGATGGGCGGCATCGCCTGCCAGCACCGTTCGGCCGCGTCGCCAGCAATCATGATATGGATGCGCCGGAAGCGCTGTTTTGACCCATTTGATATTGGCATGGTCGCAAAGCTGGCCAAGAATATCATTGCGCCCAAGATAACGCTGCTGCCAGCCATCACCAGCCTTGGCCGCATCTAGCGTCAGCACCATATTCACATCTTTGCCGCCATGCAGCGGGTAATGCACGAAATGTGCGCCCTTCCCAAGCCATAGATTGCAAAAAGGTTGTGAAAACATACGCGGCAAATCGGCAGATTTAGCAACGGCCCGCATCGCAACGCGCCCATGATTGGGGGTGGTGGTTGTGCCGCTATCAGTGCCGTTCACATAATGGCGGCCAAAACCAGAAACGCCATCCGCCGCAATCAACGCATCGACAATATGCCTACTGCCATCATCGGTTAGCATATGCACTGCCTTGCCCTGATCAGGGCCGCGCTGAACCACATGGGTGATATTGGCGGCAATATGGGTAATGCCGTTTGATGCGCTGATTTCGGCTTGAAGAATGCTGGCAAGATCGGCCCGTGACAGGCTGGCATAAGGTGATGAGCTTAGATCAAGATTGGCAAGGGTTGCGGCTGAACGCATATCGCGAACCGTAATCGCCTGTAAATTGGTAGCGCGTGTGCGCGCCGCCTCGCCAAGCCCAAGTTGATCAAGGGCTGCCCAGCCATTAGGGGCAATTTGTACCCCGCCGTGAAGCGTTGTTGCTGGCATTGAGCCAGCAACAAACAACACTGGTTTTTGGTTGCGGAGAATGGCAAGCGCGGCCGCTAAACCGGCAATGCCACTGCCGCTTACCGCAATCATTAAACGCTGGCTTCTAGCGTCTCGTCCAAGGTTCTACGGAATTTATCGACAATCTCGTCAATATGTTTGCGCTCGGCAACAAAGGCCGGTGCAACAATCGCATTATCGCCAGTCCATTTCACATGAAGCCCGTTCCAGAACATATCCTTTTGCATCTGCCCGCCGCGTCGTCCGGGGACGCCGTCCGAATGAACCTCGACACCGGCCATCAGGCCAATGCCGCGGATATCGGCAACAAGCGGATGGTCTTGAAGTGTCCAGATGGCATCAAGGAAATAATCCTCAAGCGCAGCCGAACGTTCAAAAATGCCTTCGCTTTCATAAATTTTCTGCGTAGCAATGCCCGCAGCACAGGCTGCCGGATGCGCCGAATAGGTGTAGCCATGAAAAAATTCAATGGCGTTTTCTGGCGCAGCATTGGTGATGGTGTCATAAATTTCATCGGTCACCGCAACGCCGCCCATTGGGATCGAACCATTGGTCAAAGCCTTGGCCATTGTGATGATATCGGGGCGCACATTAAATTTCTGTGTGGCAAATGGGGTTCCCATACGGCCAAAGCCAGTGATGACCTCATCAAAAATCAGCAACAGACCATGCTTGTCACAAATCTCGCGGATTTTTTCCAGATAGCCAACTGGCGGAACCAATGTTCCCGTTGACCCGGCAACAGGCTCGATAAAGACCGCGGCCAGCGTTGAACCACCAAGATTTTCGGCAATACGCTCAAGATCCATCGCGAGTTCGGCGCCGGTTTTCGGCTGGCCTTTGGCAAAGCGCTGATCTTCTTGCCATGTGTGGCGGATAAGCGAGATGTTTGGCAGAGTCAGGCCAAAGGTTTCGCGGTTGCGAACCATACCGGCAAGCGATACGCCGCCCATATTTACGCCGTGATAGGCACGTTCGCGGCTGATCAACCGGTTCCGCTGAGCCTGACCTGCGGCACGCTGATAGGCCAGAACGATCTTGATCGCGGTCTCGATTGATTCGGATCCTGAATTGGTGAAAAACACATGGTTGAACTGATCGGGAAGAAGCCGGCAAACACGCTCGGCAAGATCAAATGAACCTGGGTGGCCAAGCTGGAAATGCGGTGTATAGTCATTGGCCAGCATTTGCTGGTAAACAGCTTCGGCAATTTCACGACGGCCATGGCCAAGCGGCGTACAGAACAGGGCGGATGATCCGTCAATGATCTCGCCGCCCTTGTAATCCCACATATACATGCCTTCAGATTTGACAACGATACGCGGGTCTTTTTTGAAGTCGCGATTTGCCGAGAATGGCATCCAATGCGCTTCGAGTGAATTGACGTCATACGACATTTATCTGCTCCTTCTAAAAGCTGCGCTTGGCGCGGCATGATCATTTATATGGCGCGATAGCAGGATTGGCGGCTATCGGCCTAAAAACCTTCTAACTCGGTGTATCACTTCCGGTGATATTTGAAAATGCTATGGTTTCGGCAATGTCCAAAGGTGTATCCATCACGAAAGACCCTACCAAACCAATGCCAGTCTGACAAAAGCCATTATTGACAGCAAGCCTTGTCTATGGAACCAGTTGCGGCATTGATTGGTACCAGTTATCATGATCTTGAGCCGAAACTGCCCCTCCATCGCCGATGAAATGGGTGGGCATCGCTGAAACTGGCAAGATAAGGGGTTTTTGTCATGAATGAAAATCTGACAATCGCGTTGGATCCATCATCAGGGATCAGCCTTCAGGCGCAGATTAGGCAATCAATTGTTGAATTGATTCTCAATCATTCGATTTTGCCGGGTGACAAATTGCCATCAAGCCGGATGTTGTCGCAGCAGCTAAAAGTATCGCGCAATACGGTGATCTTTGCCTATCAGGCGCTTGTCGATACCGGCTATTTACAGCCGCGCGAGCGATCTGGATATGTTGTGAGTGATGATGCGCCGACGACAAGGCTTGTTGATACACCGGGCGCCCAGAAGGCGAGTGATCCCCCCAATCATGACGCCGGCGATGATGCTGCCATTGGTAAAATTGATTGGGATGCCAAGCTGGTGCAATCATGCAGCTATATCCGGCCTGTGCAAAAGCCAGTGAATTGGCGTGAATATCGCTATCCCTTTGTCTATGGGCAGGTGGATGATGAATTATTTTCGCATTCTGAATGGCGTGATTGCGCGCGCCAGGCTTTGGGCATGCGCAACTTCAGCACGATGGTTGGCGATTTTGGCCAGCATGATGATCCGATGCTGGTCAATTATATCTGCTCGCGAAGCTTGCCACGGCGAGGGATTAAGGCACGGCCGGAACAGATTTTGGTAACATTGGGCGCGCAAAATGCGCTTTATCTTGTTGCCCAGCTGCTTGTCGATGCATCCAAACATGTTGTGATCGAAAGCCCGTTTTATCCTGACCTACGTGATATTTTGTTGCAGCGGACACAATCGATCACGGCCTTGCCAGTCGATTCAGGCGGGTTGATTCTTGATGAGGACGTCCTTCGTCATGCGGATTCGGTTTTTATCACGCCGTCGCACCAATGCCCGACAACGCATACCATGTCACCGTCGCGTCGGCGACAATTGCTTGATATGGCGGCGCGGCATGATTTGCTGATTATCGAAGATGATTACGAATTTGAAATGAATTTTCTGGAATCACCGACACCGGCGCTTAAGGCACAAGATACGGATGGCCGCGTCATTTATGTTGGCAGCTTGTCAAAATCGGTTTTTCCCGGATTGCGACTTGGTTATATGGTCGCGCCAGAAGGGTTGATCCAGCAAGCGCGCGCGCTTCGCCATTTGATTTTACGGCATCCGCCCGGTCATGCGCAGCGCACGCTGGCTTATTTTATGGCGCTTGGCCATTATGATGCGCAAATTCGCCGCCTTCGTCGCCATCTTGCCGAACGCCGGCGGGTGTTGCAAACGGCGATCGACGCTGAAGGGCTGTTTTCGCATAGCGCCGCGCATTTTGGCGGGACCAGCTTTTGGGTCAGCGGGCCGGATTGGCTTGATTCGCGTATTTTGGCAGAACGTGCCATGCAAGATGGTGTGTTGATCGAGGCGGGTGATGTGTTTTTCGATCGTGATACATCGCCACTTAATTATTTCCGTCTTTCCTATTCGGCGATTTCGGCAGACCGGATACCCGACGGGATTGCGCGGCTTGCGGCAAGCATGCGAAAATTGAAACCCTGATTAGCAAACGCTTGTGCCGCCGCAATATGGATAGGCGCATCTGGTACCAGAAATAGCGTGATCTGGCCCCAATCGGCACTTTAAGATCGGCGGCGAATATGGCATATAGAAATAGCTGGCAAGCTTTGAGCTGTTCGTCCAGCATCACTTATCGAATCTTGATCTTGTAAAATCCAAAAAGACGACGTCGCCGGATAAAAATTTTTGCCTGTTTTGCAGGCGGTCACAATGGGAATAGAATGTCGAACCGCGCCGAAACTTCCAGCCCAATAGCAAGCCGTTTTCTGGCCACAGGTGATATGGCCTGTCCGCCGGAACTGCTGGAACTGGCCGCGTCATCAGCGCCAAAGCCATTTGGATTTGTGCGGGCCATTGGCGAAGCAACATTGGAAACGGCACGCGCTGCCGCGGCGGCAAAATTGGCAGTGCCAATCCTCATTGGTGAAGCTGATATCATTGCAAAAGATGCGGCTGCCATTGGCTGGGATCTTGATGGCATTGAAATCATACCGGCCACAGGCGAAGACGGGGCGATTGCCGCGGCGATTGCGCTTTTTGGCGAAGGGCGGGTTGCCGGTCTTGCCAAGGGCCAGCTTCATACAGATGTGTTTATGGGCGGAATCGTGAAACGCGCTGCCGGCATCCGCACGGGCAAACGGCTGGTGCATTTATTCGCCATGCTGCCGCCAGCAGGTGGCCGCCCTTTGATGATTAGTGACGCTGCGGTCAATGTTGCCCCTGATATCGAAACACGCGTCGAAGCGGCATTACATATGGCCGAAATGAGCCGCCGTCTTGGCCAGTCGCGGCCTCGTATCGCCGTTTTATCGGCCACTGAATCGATTTTGCCAGCAATGCCATCAAGCGGCGAAGCGGCCGAAATTGCGTTGCGGGCAGGCGCCATTGATATAAAGGCTGATTTTGCTGGCCCGCTATCATTTGATTTGGCGGTATCGCCAAAAGCGGTTGCCATCAAGGGCGTTGACGGGCCAGTTGCCGGTATGGCAGATGGTCTTGTCGTGCCGGATATTGTATCTGGCAATATCCTGTTTAAATCACTTGTCTGGTTTGGTGGCGGTCTTGCCGCTGGGCTGGTTCTTGGCGGGGCAATCCCGATTATTTTGACAAGCCGGTCTGATCCGCCCGCCGCCCGGTTAGCATCTTTGGCATTGGCGGCAATTGCTGGTCGCGACGACGGCTGATTTTTTGGAGCGAAAATATGAGTGTTGAACCAAGTGTCGAGCGTTCGCCTAAAGTCGCGGATGAGGTCAAGAAAACCACATGCTATATGTGCGCATGCCGCTGCGGCATCAATGTTCACCTTCGTGATGGCAAAGTCCGTTATATTGAAGGTAACCGCGACCACCCTGTGAATAAGGGCGTTTTATGCGCCAAGGGGTCGGCTGGCATTATGCAGCATTACTCGCCAGCAAGATTGCGAAGCCCGCTCAAACGGGTTGGCCCGCGTGGCAGTGGCCAATTTGAAGAAATCAGCTGGGAAGAGGCGCTGACAACGGCGACTGGCTGGCTTGCCCCGATCCGCGAAACCGACCCGAAAAAACTGGCTTTTTTTACGGGCCGTGATCAATCGCAAGCCCTGACCGGTTGGTGGGCGCAGCAATTTGGCACGCCGAATTTTGCCGCGCATGGTGGCTTTTGTTCGGTCAATATGGCGGCTGGCGGCATTTATACAATCGGCGGCGCTTTTTGGGAATTCGGCTCGCCTGATTGGGATTTGACAGAAATGTTCGTGTTGTTCGGCGTTGCCGAGGATCATGATTCAAACCCCATTAAGATGGGTCTTGGCAAATTGAAAAACCGTGGCAAGCGGGTGGTTTCGGTTAATCCGGTGCAAACTGGCTATGCCGCTATTTCAGATGATTGGTACGGTGTTACGCCGGGAACTGACGGGTTATTGATCCTGTCATTAATTCGCGAATTGATGCTGTCGGGCAATATCGATGTTGATTATCTTCGCCGCTATACGAATGCCCCATGGCTGGTCATCCGCAATCCGGGGGCAGCGGATGATGGATTGTTCCTTCGTGATGATGATGGCAAGCCGCAGATTCTTGATCGCAACACCGGCAAGCCCGTTGCCAGCAATAGCCGCGATGCTGCCGCCCAATTGAAGGGCGAGGTCAAGCTGGATAATGGCGCGATTGCTGTGCCGTCATTCATGTTGATGGCCGAAGCCTACCTTGATGATGCGTATGATCCTGATGTGATTGCTGGCAAGGTCGGCATTCCGGCAGCGCGTATTCGCCAGCTTGCGGCCGATCTGGCCGAGGCCGCCTTTGCCAAGGAAATTGTGATTAACCAGCCTTGGACTGACTGGAAGGGCGAGCATCATGAAACGATGATTGGCCGTCCGGTTTCGATGCATGCGATGCGCGGTATCTCGGCTCATTCAAACGGGTTTCAGACTTGCCGTGCGCTTCATGTATTGCAGTTGATTCTGGGGTCGGTTGAAGTGCCTGGCGGTTTCCGCTTTAAGCCGCCTTATCCAAAACCAGCCGAAGTTCACCCAAAGCCGGCAGGCAGGCCCGATCAGGTTACACCCGGCAAACCAATGGCGGGTGCGCCGCTTGGCTATGTTTTGGGGCCGGAAGATTTGATCATTGGCAAAGATGGTGCGCCGCAGCGGATCGACAAGGCCTATAGCTGGGACGCGCCAATGTCGGCGCATGGCCTAATGCATATGGTGATTTCAAACGCCGTTGCTGGTGATCCTTATCCGGTGGATGTGTTGTTCATGTATATGGCCAATATGGCGTGGAATTCATCAATGAATACGCGCGGCGTCATGGATATGTTAACCGCAAAAGATGATGAAACCGGCGAATATAAGATTCCGAAAATTATCTATTCGGATGCTTATCAGTCGGAAATGGTTGCCTATGCTGATTTGATCCTTCCCGACACAACTTATCTTGAACGTCATGATGCGATTTCGCTTCTTGATCGGCCGATCTGCGAGGCTGATGGCGTGGCTGATGCCATTCGCTGGCCGGTATTGCCGCCTGACCGTGATGTACGCGGTTTCCAATCGGTGCTTCTTGATATTGGTGCGCGGCTTGGTTTGCCCGGTATGGTGAATGAAGATGGCAGCGCAAAATATGCCGATTATGGCGATTATATCGTCAATCACGAGCGCAAGCCCGGCATTGGCCCATTGGCCGGTTTCCGCGGTGAAAACGGCAAGGCTGAAGGGCGCGGATCACCAAATCCGGCCCAGCTTGACGCCTATATCGAGAATGGCGGCTTTTGGCATACCGAAATTCCCGATGCGGCGAAATATTACAAGATGGCAAATATGGCCTATCAGGATTTTGCCGTTGAAATGGGCTTTTTCGACAGCCCGCAGCCATATGATTTCCAGATTTATTCAGAAGTGTTGCAAAAATTCCGCCTTGCCGCCGAAGGACATGGTGACGTTCAGCCGCCCGAGCATTTGCGGGCGCGGGTCAAACAATGTTTTACCCCATTGCCAAGCTGGTACCCGCCATTTGAAGGCAGCGCTATTGATGAGAATGAATTCCCGATTCATGCGCTGACCCAACGGCCAATGGCAATGTATCATTCATGGGGATCACAAAATCCGTGGTTGCGGCAAATTCATGGTCACAATCCAATGTTTCTGTCGCAAACGCTTGCCACCAAGATTGGCGTTGGCGAAGGTGACTGGATTTGGGTGACTTCGCATCATGGAAAAATTCGTGTTCCAGTGGCCGTCATGGAAGGCGTCAATGAACATACGATCTGGACATGGAATGCGATTGGTAAACGCAAAGGCGCGTGGCAATTGGATGCTGATGCGCCCGAGGTCAAAAAGGGCTTTTTGTTGAATCATCTGATTCATGAATTGCTGCCGCCAAAGGGCGATGGCATGCGCTGGGCAAATTCTGATCCGATCACCGGACAGGCCGCATGGTTTGATTTGCGCGTCAAGATCGAGGCTGCCGCAGCCGATGAGCCTGCCGAGGTTGCCCCGCAATTTGATCAGATTGCATCACCGCCCGGTCTAACCAAGCCCGAAGCCATGCTTCGATATGGTCTTGAATGGACCAAATCAGCCACCAAAAAATCAAAGAAAGGCCAGTGATATGACAAGTTTACCTGAACCATCGGCCATTAAGCTTGGCCTTGTCATCGACCTAGATATCTGTGTTGGTTGTCAGGCTTGTGTGGTGAATTGCAAGGAATGGAATACATCGGGCTATGGCGCGCCCTTGTCTGATTCTGATGCTTATGGCGCCCAGCCAAATGGGGCGTGGCTAAACCGCGTTCATGCTTTTGAAGCTGGCACGGGTGCCGATGCCAAGGTTGTGCATTTTCCGAAATCTTGCCTTCATTGTGAAGATGCGCCCTGCGTGACTGTTTGCCCAACAGGTGCTTCGTTCAAACGCAGTGAAGACGGCATTGTTCTGGTGAATGAAGATTGGTGCATTGGTTGCGGCCTTTGCGCCTGGTCATGCCCTTATGGCGCGCGTGAAATGGATCCGGCTGAAGGGGTGATGAAAAAATGCACCCTTTGTGTTGACCGGATTTATAACGAAAATCTGCCAAGCGAGGATCAGGTGCCAGCTTGTGTTCGCACCTGTCCGACTAATGCGCGTCACTATGGTGATCTTGGCGACCCAAATTCGGAAGTCAGCCTGCTTGTCGCAGCGCGGGGCGGGGTCGATTTGATGCCCGAACAAAACACCAAGCCGGTGAATAAATATCTGCCGCCACGGCCGCGCCGTGCGGCAAATGATACCCCGATGTCACTGTTGGCGATGGCCGATGAGGCAACGCCGTCCGGTTTCTGGAAATGGGTCGATTCAACTTTGGAAAAGCTGGGGTAAGTAAGATGCGTCCTGCCTGGTCAATTATTTTCTTTACGTCGATTTCCGGTCTTGGCTTTGGCCTAGCCGCCTGGGTGGTTCTTGGGTTTATCGATCTTGTTCAACCGCAACAAATTTTTGGGGTTGGCAGTCTGGTGATGCTGTTAATCGGTGCCGGGCTGCTTAGCTCGACATTGCATCTTGGGCATCCTGAACGCGCCTGGCGCGCGCTTAGCCAATGGCGCAGCAGCTGGCTGTCTCGCGAAGGCGTGCTGGCGGTTCTGGCGATGCTGGCGCTTGCGGGTTGGGGATGGCATCTTTTTGCCATTGGTACGCCGCCATTATGGGCGAATATTGCTGCGGCTTTATTGATGGCGGTAACCGTCTATGCCACCTCGATGATCTATGCATCATTGAAAACCGTGGCGCGTTGGCATCACCCGCTGACGCCAATCTGCTATTTAATGTTTGCTGCGGCTGGTGGTCTTTTGGCGGTGTTGTGGCTTCAGGCCATTTTGGGCCAAGGCCAAAGTGATGCTTTTGAGCTGGCGGTATTGCTGGCGCTGGCCTCGGCATGGGGGGTCAAGCTTGTTTGGTGGCAGATTGCTGGTGCAAATGGATCAGGCAGCACATTGGCATCGGCGACGGGTCTTGCTGGGCTTGGCGAGGTGCGAAGCATCATGCCGCCACATACATCAGAAAATTACCTTCAGCATGAAATGGGCTTTGTCATTGCCCGTAAACATGCCAGCCGCTTGCGGCTGATCGCGCTTGGTCTTGGTGGCGGTCTGCCATGTCTTTTGGTGATCCTATATGGCGGTTCGGCCATGGGCATTGGGCTGGCTCTATTGGTTCATATGGCAGGTGTGTTTGTTGAACGCTGGCTGTTTTTTGCCGAAGCCAAACATACGGTCAGCATCTATTATGGCCATCAGCATTAAGCCTAATTTCGGCAAAGGCTAAGGCGTGCCATCGCGGCAATAACTGACATTAAAACCGGCCTTGGGCCGGTTTTTTCATGGCTGCGTGTTCGTCTGCTGGCGCGTATCCATCGGCGTATCCATTGGTACCATTGCTTTACGTTATCATGGCGTCACAGGGTTGGGCGTCACAGGGTTGGGCGTCACAGGGTTGAGAGCCCGCCACAGCAAGGTTGGGCGTCATCATGTGCCGGTGGTGCCATGGCAATGCGGCGCGGTGATGTCCGTGGCAGCTGGCCTTGGCGTGGTGTCGGCCATTCAGATGGCTTGCGGTCAATAGGCGGCTAGCAAATAGGCCGTCATCGGGCACGCTGTTTTGCCTGATCAATACCAATAAGATCAATACCAATAAGATCATTTCGTCTAGGGCGGATCAGCCACCGCAATGCGCGTCTATTGCGCCCATGAAAAAACCGGCCCTGTTGCCAGAGCCGGTTTGATATTGACTTGTCTAGCGCGATCACACCAGAAGCGGTGCAATCACAAGGCTAACAATGGCCATCACATTGATCAGGATGTTCATTGCAGGGCCTGAAGTGTCTTTAAGCGGGTCACCAACAGTATCGCCAACAACGGCCGCTTTATGGACGTCAGAACCTTTGCCGCCAAGGTTGCCCTTTTCGACATATTTCTTTGCATTGTCCCAAGCACCACCAGCATTGGCCATCATTAGCGCCATCATCACACAGCAAACCAATGCGCCAGCAAGCATGCCGCCAAGTGCCTTAGGCCCAAGACCAAAGCCGATGACAACAGGTGCCAACACGGCCATTGATCCAGGAAGGATCATCTTGCGAAGCGCAGCGCGGGTCGCAATGTCAACACAACGTGCTGTATCGGGCTTGGCTGTGCCTTCAAGAAGGCCCGGGATTTCTTTGAACTGACGGCGGACTTCGACGATCATGTCAAAAGCCGCATCACCAACCGCAGTCATTGTCATTGCACTGACAAGGAACGGGAAGATGCCGCCAATGAACATGCCACAAAGAACCATCGGGTCATTGATCGCAAGAACGAATGTTGGATCACCATTGCTGATCTTTGCAATATAGGCACTGATCAGCGCCAGCGCGGCAAGCGCCGCAGCACTAATGGCAAAGCCTTTACCAATCGCCGCAGTTGAGTTGCCAACTTCGTCAAGTGAATCGGTGATTTCACGGGTTTCCTTACCCATATTTGCCATTTCGGCGATACCACCAGCATTATCGGCAACGGGGCCATAGGCATCAATCGCCATGGTGATGCCAACAGTTGACAACATGCCAACAGCAGCAAGACCAACACCGTAAAGGCCAGCGGCCTCATTGGCGCAATAGATGATGGCTGCAATGGTCAGAACCGGAATTGCAACAGACTGCATACCTGTGGCCAAACCTGAAATCATCACAGTTGCTGGGCCGGTTTCACCATCTTTTGCAATTTTGCGAACCGGAGCGCCACCTGTGTAATATTCGGTGACAAGACCAACGACAATACCGCCAATCGCGCCAACCAGAACCGCAACCCAAATGCCATTGGCTCCGCCCATAGCCTGAACCAGGAAATAGGCACCGCCAATAAAGATGACGGCTGAACCGATTGTGCCAAAGCGCAAGGCAACATCGGCGCTTTTGTTTGAGAATAGCTTCACGGCAAAAATGCCAGCAAGCGAACAAAGCAGGCCAAGTGACGCAAGCGCCAAAGGCATGAATTGAAGAACCGCCTGATCACCACCGAGGCGGGCAATGTTTTCAAGTGACATTGACGCGGCAAGAGCGATCGACGCAATCATCGCACCACAATATGATTCAAAAATGTCTGAACCCATACCGGCGACGTCACCGACGTTGTCACCGACATTGTCGGCGATAACCGCTGGGTTACGTGGATCATCTTCAGGGATGCCGGCTTCAACTTTACCGACAAGGTCGGCGCCGACATCGGCGCTTTTGGTAAAGATACCACCACCAACACGGCTAAACAGGGCAACTGAAGAACCGCCCATTGCAAAACCCTCAATGGCTTCGATGCCATGCGCAGTGCCGCCCATGAAGAAATATAGTGTGCCAATGCCAAGAAGACCCATCGACGCGACAGTAAGGCCCATGATCGAACCGCCAAAAAAAGCCACGTTCAGGGCAGCTGCTGCACCTCTTGTATTCGCGGCGACGGCGGTTCTGACATTTGCCTTGGTTGCTGAATACATACCAATGTAACCAGCTGTGCCAGAACAAAGCGCGCCGAGCGTGAAGGAGATTGCCGTGTCAGCACCGAGGCTGGCATAAAGAGCGACGATACAAATAAGGCAAAAAATTGCCAAACGCTTGTATTCGCTGGCCATAAAGACCATTGCGCCGAGATGAATTTCATCGGCAATTTCTTTGACTCTGCCTTCGCCCGCGGGTGATTTGATAATATTGACGTAGATCAATAAGGCAGCGATCATACCGAATGCACCAAAGGTGATCGGCAGAATTGCATTTGTAAGCATGAAAGGATCCTCTTGCTTGATAAAGATGTGCGCAATGCCCGGCTAAAGCGGGGGCGGCGCGAAACCGCCGCGTTTATAACGGTAATGAAGCATAGTGTAAACCATAGAATATTCTAGGTTTGCCAAGCTTTTGGATTGCTGGCAGTTGCCCGCTTCGGATTGTGCATATTTGGCCCGCGATGACGATGCAATTTGCCTTGAATTTTGTCTTTTTACGGCGTCAAATGGCGAAAATATCGAAAAGAGATAAGATGGGCGATTTTGATACAGAAGCGTGGCTTGTGCGCAATCCAGACATTGGCAATTTGCGCGCGGCGATTTTTGATTTGAATGGCGTTTTGCGGGGCAAGCGTCTGCCGCGCAACCAGTTAAAAAAAGTGATCAATGGCGGGATTCGTATGCCGCTATCATCGGCCAATCTTGATATTTGGGGGCGTGATATTGCCAACAGCAAATGGGTTTTTGAAACCGGTGATTCAGATGGTGGCTGTTTCTGGACTGGGCGTGGCCCCTTGCCAATGCCCTGGACCGAACAAACAACCGCGCTGGTGCCATTGAGCCTGATGGATAATGACGGCAAAGCATTTGCCGGTGACGCCCGCAATGCGCTTGCCATGATCTTAGACCGGTTTGCCGCGCTTGATCTTCGTCCGGTCGTTGGTTTTGAAATGGAATTCTATCTTGCCGATCCGCAAGGTGGTGCCGATGGCCAGCCCGATGCACCAGCGTCACCATTAACGGGTGCCAAGCCAATCCGAGATGGTGCTCTGGCCATCGATGAGGTCAATGACCATGATGCTCTGATCAATGAAATCTATGCTGCCTGTCAATTACAGATGATCGAGGCTGATACAACGATAAGCGAGGCTGGTCTTGGCCAGTTTGAAATCAATCTCGTGCATTCGCATGATGCGATGAAGGCGGCTGATGATGCGGCCTTTTTCAAACAGATTGCAAAAGGGGTCGCCCGCAAATATGGGCTTGCTGCCAGCTTTATGGCCAAGCCCTATGCCGATCGCCCGGGCAATGGCATGCATTTGCATATCAGTCTATTAGACGGCAAGGGCAAGAATGTTTTTGACGATGGCAGTGATGCTGGCAGTCCGGTTCTTGGCCATGCGCTTGCCGGTGCGCTTGCTGGCCTTGCTGATTCCATGTTGGTTTTTGCGCCGCATCAAAATTCCTATCGTCGTTTTGCCATCGAATCACATGCACCAATGGCCGTTTGCTGGGGATATGAAAACCGTACGGCGGCGCTTCGTGTGCCCCTTGGCCCGCCAAGCCAGCGCCGGATCGAGCATCGCGTTTCGGGCGCTGATGCCAACCCATATCTTGTGCTGGCAGCCGTTTTAGGGGCGATTTTGACCGGTCTGGAGGATCAAAAGCCACCACCGCCACCGATCACGTCAAGTTCCTATGCGCTTGATCTGCCGAGATTGCCGTCAAGCTGGGAAGATGCGATTAACCATTTTACCAACAGCGCCGTCATTGCGCGGATGCTGCCTGAAACATTGCGCGATATGTTGATTGCTTGCAAAATACAAGAATTGCAACGATTTTCAGGTGACATTTCGCCATTTGAATATCACAGTTACCTTGATCAGGTCTGATTGATTTCACGATCATGAGGACAAATACTATACTAGTGGCAGTTATTGGATGGCCTGTTTTTTAAAGTGAACAGATAAATAATTAAATCGTGATTTGCGCTTAACCGAGCAAATAAGCCGGTATCTACCCAAATCACCAAAATGGAGGAGAAAATGAAAAATATCATATTGCTGGCAGTTGCCGGTGTTCTGTCTAGTGGTGCTGCTTATGCCGATGGAAAATTGAATATTTACAATTGGTCGGATTATATTGCCGAAGACACCATTGCCAATTTCAAAGCTGAAACCGGCATTGACGTAACTTATGATGTTTATGATTCAAACGAAATTCTTGAAGCCAAAATGTCAGCTGGATCATCTGGCTATGACCTTGTTGTGCCAACCGCTGATTTTCTGGCGCGTGGTCGCCAGGCAGGCGTCTATGCCGAAATGGATTTCAGCCGCATTCCAAATGCAAAGAACCAGAGCGCACAGGTTCAAGCCCTTGCCAATAAACAGATGCAGGATGATAAATCAGGCCTTGTCTATATGTGGGGTACAACCGGCATCGCCTATAATGAAAAGAAAATTGCCGAACGCTTAGGTGATAATGCGCCAACCGATAGCTGGTCATTGATTCTTGACCCGGCCAATGCGGCCAAGCTTGCCGATTGTGGTATTGCCATTCTTGATGCGCCAACAGATATTCTGCCAAATGTCATTTCCTATTTGGGCAAGCCGGGTAATTCTACGGATCCAGAATTATTTGAGCAGGCTGGTGAGGTGCTGAACAAGGTAAGGCCGCATTTGCGTTATATCCATTCAAGCCAGTCAATCAATGATATGGCCAATGGTGATATTTGCGCTGCGATCATGTGGTCGGGTGATGCTTTTCAGGCTGCTGCCCGTGCCGAAGAGGCCAATAATGGTCACGTCATTAATTACTATATTCCGTCTGAAGGCACGAATATGTGGTTTGATGTGATGGCCATTCCGGCCGATGCAAAAAATGTCGATAACGCCTATCGCTTTATTGATTACATGATGCGGCCTGATGTGGCGGCAAATAATGTCAATTATGTCTGGTATGCAAGTGGAAACGAAGCTGCCAAGGCAAAAATTGATCCCGAAGTCCTGTCGCATCCGGGCATTTATCCAAGCAAGGAAACCCAGAAAAACCTGTTTGTCACGCCGGTCTATGATGCGGCGCTTGACCGGTCGGTAAACCGTGTTTGGTCACGCTTTAGCAGCGGCAATTAACGCCAGCTGACCAAAATTGTGCAAATTCCCTGCCGCCCGTCAAATGGGGGGCAGGGGGTTGGCGTGATCACCGCCGACTGAACAAATGGTTGGGGTAGGAAATAAATGGCGCCTTTCATAAGATTAAAATCAATTTCCAAGCATTTTGCCGATGTTGTGGCGGTTGATAACCTGTCGTTGGATATCGAAAAAGGCGAGCTGTTTTGTTTGCTCGGCGCTTCTGGTTGCGGCAAAAGCACCTTGTTGCGGCTTTTGGCGGGGTTTGAATCGCCAACCAAAGGAACGATTGAAATTGACGGCCAAGATATGGCAGGCGTTGCCCCGGCCGACCGGCCAGTGAATTTCATGTTTCAGAATTATGCACTTTTCCCACATATGAGTGTGGCCGATAATATTGGCTATGGTCTTCGCCGTGCTGGTATGCGCGGCACCGAACTTGGCGAGCGTGTTGAATCGTTGTTGAAACTGGTAAGGCTGCAAAAGCTTGGCGGCCGAAAGCCCCATCAGCTGTCAGGTGGCCAGCGCCAGCGGGTTGCGCTGGCGCGCGCTTTGGCGCGGCGTCCAAAGCTGTTATTGCTTGATGAACCGCTTGCGGCATTGGATAAAAAGCTGCGCGAAGACACTCAGTTTGAACTGGTGGATATTCAAGAAAAGCTTGGCACCACTTTTATCGTTGTCACCCATGATCAAGAAGAAGCGATGACGCTGGCAGGCCGCATTGGCATTATGGATGCTGGCCAATTGGTTCAGGTGGATGCGCCGCGCAGCTTGTATGAACGTCCCAAAAGCAGCTTTGTGGCCGATTTTCTTGGTACGATCAGCTTTGTTGACGCGATTGTTGCCAGCTGCGACAAGACCAGCATCACCATTGGCGGTGATCTGAATATATGCGCGGCTAGTGACGATGATTTGCCGGTTGGGTCTGCGGTCAAACTGGCAATCAGGCCAGAAAAAATTTATCTAAGCCGGACAAAAAACGGCGGCGTGAACGAGATCGAAGTTGTGGTAGAAGACCTTGCCTATCTTGGCTTTGCCACAAATTATCGGGTCAAGACTGCATCGGGCCAGATGTTTAAATTGCAGCAGCAGCAACGGCGCAGCCTTGATGCGCCGCTCAGCTGGGGCGAGACAGGTTATGTGCATTTTGACCCGCAAGATGTCATTGTTCTGAAGGATTAGTGATGGTTCGCGGCATGGCAAAATATCTTGTTAATCTGCCAGCCGTAACCGGTCGACGGCTGGTGATTGCCTTGCCATTGATTTGGCTTGCCGTGTTCTTTTTTCTGCCGCTTATTGAAACCCTGCAAGTGTCCTTTACGTCGGCGCGCCGCGGAATTCCGCCTTATGAACCATTATGGGGCATTGGTGATGATGGGTTTTTCACCAATTTCACCACCGGTAATTATGCGCTTTTGCTGCAATATTGGTCCGATTATTTCGGCCCGGCCTTCAACAGTATAAAGCTGGCATTTTTTTCGACTCTCGTTTGTTTGATATTTGCCTATCCGATGTCATGGTGGATTGCGCGTAGCAACGAAAAATGGCGGACAATCTTGCTGGTGTTGGTGATGTTGCCGTTCTGGACTTCCAGCTTGCTGCGCATCTACGCCTTGATTGGATTGCTGAATCCTAATGGATTTATCAATGCTGCTGGATTATGGCTTGGGTTGATTGATGCCCCCATCCAGATGATGCAGACTGATTTTTCGATTTATATGGGAATGGTGCTGACTTATTTGCCATTGATGATTTTGCCGCTTTATGCGGTGATGGTTCGCCTTGATGCCGATTTGCTTGATGCGGCGGCCGACCTTGGCGGATCAGGCATGCAGATTTTTCGAACCATCATTCTGCCTTTAACCTTGCCTGGCATTATTGCTGGCAGCCTTCTTGTTTTCATTCCGGCGGTTGGCGAATTTGTTATTCCGGCACTTCTTGGCGGGCCGGATCAATTGATGATGGGTAAAGTGTTATGGACCGAATTTTTCCGCAATCGTGATTGGCCGGTGGCGTCGGCAATTGCGATGCTGCTTTTGGCGATTTTGACCGTTCCGATTATCTATGCCCGCTATCAAGACGGGCGTGATACGGTGGCTGAGATGCCCAATCCGAAACGGGCGGAGGCAGGCTGATGGGGCGGATGAACGGGCTGGTTCTGTCGCTTGGCGCGCTGGGTTTTGGCATTTTATATCTGCCAATCATTATCATGATTATTTTCAGTTTCAATGCTGGCAAATTGGTTTCGGTCTGGTCGGGCGCCTCGTTGAAATGGTATGCAGGCTTGCTCGAAAATGACCAGCTTTTATCGGCCTTTGGCACGTCATTGCTAATCGCGTTATGGGCCGCGACAATCGCGACGATTTTCGGCATCTGTATCGCGGTTGCCTTTGTGCGCTTTGGCAATTTCAGATCACGCCTTGCGCTTAGCGCGATTGCCAGCGCGCCTTTGGTCATGCCGGAAATTGTCACGGGCTTGTCGATGTTGTTGTTGTTTATTTCGATGGAAAGTCTGTTTGGATGGCCCTCTGGCCGCGGTGTCGATACGATTATTATTGCGCATGCCACCTTTGGGATGTGTTTTGCGGCAGTGGTGATTCAAGCGCGGCTTCGTGATTTTGATATGGCGATTGAAGAAGCGGCGGCCGATCTCGGTGCGACCCAGCCCTTTATCTTTTTGTCGATTACATTGCCAGTGATTGCACCCGCGGTTGTGGCAGCATGGTTGCTTGCCTTTACGCTTAGTTTCGATGACCTGGTGATTGCCAGCTTTGTCAGTGGCCCGGGAAGCTCTACCCTGCCGATTGTGATATTTTCCAAAGTCCGCCTTGGTGTGACACCTGAAATCAATGCGCTTGCAACGGTAATGATTGTTGTTGTTGCGGTGGCAGTGATTGGCGCAAGCTGGGCCATACGCCGCCGGTTATCGGGTCGTGACCAGAACCAGTAACGCGCAAAGATACTGGCGTGGGGTAGCTGCGGCGCCTTAAGCTGGTATGTTGTTAGATGTGACAATCAAAAGTGGCGCTTCGCCGAATATGGGATGAAACAATGACAAAAGCTGTTGGTGATGCGGCATTCCGCATGAAACAAAATGATGAAACATTGCGCGAAATGACCTATGGCGGTGCGCTAAGTTTTGCCCGGCGGCGCTATAGCCGCGATTTTGACGGCGTCGATGTTGTGGTTAGCGGCATTCCCTATGATAGTGCAGTGACCTATCGGTCGGGTTGCCGTTTGGGGCCACGCGCCATTCGCGCCGGATCGGTACAGCTTGCCGAATTATCGCATTTTCCCTTTGGCTTTAATCCGTTTGATCATTTGTCGGTCATTGATTTCGGCGATTGCTTTCTTGATCCGCATCATCCTGATACGGTGTTTGACAGCATCACTGATCATGCTGATGCAATCATCGCAACCGGCGCGAAAATGCTCAGCCTTGGTGGTGATCATGCCATTGCCTATCCATTGCTAAAGGCCCATGCCAAAGCCTATGGCCCGATTGCGCTGGTGCAGTTTGACGCGCATTGCGATACTTGGCCTGATGATGGGGTTGGGTTTGATCATGGAACAATGTTTGCCAGAGCCGTTGCCGAAGGCATTATTGATGTTGGTAAATCAACCCAAGTTGGGCTTCGCACTTATAATGACAGTGATCATGGCTTTGAAATTCTGACAAGCCCTTGGGTGCATCGCAATGGCATTGACGCAGCGGTCGAGATTGTGCGTGCGCGAGCTGGTGATGCGCCGGTATATCTGTCTTTTGATATTGATGGTCTTGATCCGGCCTTTGCACCTGGCACCGGAACGCCGGTTGCAGGCGGTCTTGCCAGCTGGCAGGGGCTCGAATTTGTGCGCGGATTAGAGCCGCTTCATTTGATCGGCATGGATATTGTTGAGGTGGCGCCAGCTTATGATCATGCTGAAATCACCGCCATTGCAGCGGCAAATATGGCTTATGATTGGCTGGCAGTTCTCGCCAAGAAAAAGGGCGCGCCAACAAAACCGGTTGGTCGTATCTAGCCGGTAATTGACCTGCCCCGCACCGGTTTGTCTATAGACGAATATAGTCGCGCATCTTGTACCAGCTCATTCCAAGAGCCAGTGCTGGGGTTCGCAAAAACCCACCGGGAAATGGCAAATGGCGAAGCTTGCTCAAGATGGTAAATAAGGGTGACCGCCCCATGATATGATTGGCAAGAATGGTACCGGCAAGACCGGTTAGCGCAACGCCATGACCGGAAAATCCTTGAACGAAATACACCCCATCACCGGCCGTTCCGAAATGCGGTATCCGGTTCACTGTGATGCCGATACGGCCTGACCAGACCGCAGCTGTGTCACTTTCGGCAAGTTCGGGAAAGACAGCGACCATACGTTGCTTCAAATCGCGTTCAACATTGCCAAGATTGACATTTGTATAGCTGGCACGTCCGCCAAATATCATCCGGCCATCGGCATCAATCCGATAGTAATTCAGCGCTGTATTACAATCGGCAACCGCGGCGCGATGCGGCAGGATATGTGAAATCAGATTATCCGATAGAGGCGTTGTTGCCAGAATTGATGATGTAACCGGCGCTAACCGGCTGGTCATTTTAGCCGTGCCGATATCTTGCAGATAAGCATTGCCGCATAACAGTACGAATTTCGTCGTTATCTTTTGGCCATTGGCAAGCGATAATGTTTTGGTGCTGGCGCCTTTATTGCTGGCGTCTTTATTGCTGGTGTTGGGCGTCGTATCAAGCGCGGTTACGCCAGCATTTTCATAGATGCGCGCACCGGCGGCGCTGGCGGCGCGGGCCAATCCATAAAGATATTTTAGTGGTTGGATATGCCCGCTATTGGCGTCATGCAAGGCGCCAACATAGGCATTTGTGCCAATATGACCGGCAAGCGAGTCGCGATTATCCAAGGCGGTTAAATGATCATAGCCTTTGGCTTGCCATTCATCGCACATGGCCAATAATTCCTGCATCTGTCGGTCATGAAGCGCGGCATGAAGATAGCCAAACCTTAAGTCACAATCGATTTTATGGCGTTGGACTCGCTGGCGAAGCAGATCAACCGCGCTGATGCCTGCATCCCATATCAGCTGTGCCTCATCAGCAGGCAATTGGCGGCTGATATGGTGAAAATCATTGGGCCAGCCTTGACAGACATGACCGCCATTGCGCCCCGATCCACCGCTGCCGATCACATCAGCCTCAACAAGAACAACATCATGCCCGTTCTCGGCAAGGGTCAAGGCGGCCGTCATGCCGGTAAAACCGCCACCAATAATCGCAATTTCGCAATCAAGATTACCGGCGGGTGCCGGAAATTTTGGCTTGTTGGCAATCTCGGTTGCATAGATGGAATTTAGTTCTGCCATGATCTCGAAATATTCGTTTATTGTCAGGCAATGCCGGACAGGTGTTTTCGTGTCAGATTGATTGCGCTTCGTTAATAACGATAGTAGTCTGTGATCGCAAATTGACGCAAGCATGGTCAATGATCTGATTATGATTTTAATGAATGCGGCTGAAATTTTTAGTCGCGTTTAATTTGCCGGTCATTGCCATTCATGTACTTAATTAAGATGACCAAAACAGTCATGAAAACCCCGATTGGTCTAATTTGGATGGACATATAATGCAGGATATGACAACCGATGATTGGCGTCAGCTTGATGCTGCGCACCATATGGCACCTTTTACCGATTATCGCGAATTGCGCGCCGCCGGATCGCGCATCATTACCCATGCTGATGGGCATTATATCTATGACAGCGATGGCAATCGTATTCTGGATGCGATGGCCGGTCTTTGGTGTGTTAATGTCGGTTATGGGCGGCAGGAATTGGTTGCGGCGGCATCATCACAGATGGCAAGGCTGCCCTATTACAATAATTTTTTCAAAACCAGCAATCAGCCGGTGATTGCCTTATCCAAACGGCTTGCCGATCTTACGCCCGATGGGTTGAATAATGTATTTTATGCCAATTCTGGATCTGAAGCCAATGACACCATCATTCGGATGGTGCGGCATTTCTGGGCGCTTGAGGGCAAGCCGCAAAAACAGACAATCATTGGCCGCACCTATGGCTATCACGGCAGCACGATCATGTCGGCCAGCATGGGCGGCATGGCGGCAATGCATGAACAGGCGGCAACGGCACCTGATTTTGTGCATATCAAGCCGCCTTATGGATTTTTATATCAGGGTAATCTCAGCACAGCAGATTTCGCCGCATTGGCGGCAAGCTGGCTTGAGGATAAAATTAACGAAATTGGCGCGGATCAAATTGCTGCCTTTATTGCCGAGCCGATCCAAGGCGCTGGCGGTGTTATCCTGCCGCCCGAAGGCTATTTAAATCATGTCGAAGCGATTTGCCGCAAATATGATATTTTGTTTATTGTCGATGAAGTGATAACCGGTTTTGGCCGAACCGGCCAATGGTTCGCCAGCCAGACCTTTGGTCTGTCGCCAGATATGATGACCCTTGCCAAGGGTTTGACCTCGGGTTATGTGCCAATGTCGGCAGTCATGATTGGTGACCGGGTGGCGACGCGTCTAATTGACGATGGCGGCGAATTTTATCACGGCTTTACCTATTCGGGTCATCCGGTTGCGGCGGCGGTTGCCTTGGCCAATCTTGATCTGATTGCGCGCGATGGCCTTGTTGAAAAGATTCGTGATGACACCGGCCCATATTTGGCCGCAGCCCTAGAACCGCTGGCAGCGCATCCGCTTGTTGGCGAGGTGCGCAGTTTTGGTCTGCTGGCGGCGATCGAGCTGGTCAAGGATAAAGCCGGCCCGGTTTTGTTTGATCCGGTTGGCGAGGTTGGGGTGATTTGCCGTGATCATGCGATCAATCAGGGATTGATGGTGCGGGCGGTTCGCGACGCGATGATCATGTCACCACCGCTTAGCTTTGAACGTGCGGATATTGATCTCATGGTTGCAACACTCGCAACCGCGCTTGATCGCACCTTAGAGGATATTACGCAACGATAGGCAAGAAGCACCCATCTGATTGCATGAAATCAAAAGACCATCGATGAAAGGACAACAGATGGGATTCGATATGAAAGAATGGCTGGTTGATCAGAACATCACCGAAGTGGAATGTTTAGTAAGCGATATTTCAGGTATTGCTCGCGGCAAAATTCTGCCGGTGACCAAATTTATTTCGGCGCAACAATCGGGTGGTTTGCGCCTGCCGGAATATGTGTTTGGCCAGTCGGTAACAGGCGAATATTATGATAGTGAGGTGCTTGATGAAATTGGCCGTGACGTTATTCTGCGGCCTGATATTTCAACATGCAGGCTAGTGCCTTGGTATGATGAGCCAACCGCGCAAATTATTCATGATGCGGTTCATCAAGATGGCGCCGATGTCACTTTTTCATCACGGGCTGTGCTGAAATCGGTTCTTGCGCTTTTTGACGCGGCTGGTCTTGAGCCGGTGATTGCGCCTGAACTTGAATTTTTTCTGGTCAAGCAAAGCAGCGATGCCAATGCGCCCTTGATCACGCCGCCAGGCCGATCAGGTCGTGCCGAAAAGGCGCGACAGGCCTATGGCATTGATGCGGTGAATGAATTTGATCCGTTGTTTGAAGACATTTATGATCATTGCGATGTGCAAGGGCTGGATATTGACACGCTAAGTCATGAAGCCGGTGCGGCGCAGATGGAAATCAATTTCAATCATGGACATGCGCTTGATCTTGCTGATCAGGCTTTTTTGTTTAAACGCACGGTGCGGCAGGCGGCGATCAATCATCACCTTCACGCCACCTTTATGGCGAAACCAATGCAGGAACAGCCGGGCAGTGCCATGCATGTTCATGTTTCGGTCAAATCAAAGGAAAGCGGTAAAAATATCTTTTCCAATGATGATGGCAGTGAAAGTGATGATTTCTATCATTCGGTTGCCGGTATGCAGCGTTATCTAAGCGGCGCAATGGCGTTGATGGCGCCTTATGTGAATTCGTACCGGCGGCGAACCGGTACCGAAGATTCACCGGCCAACCTTGCCTGGGGTATGGATAACCGGACGGTTGGTTTGCGCGTGCCGCTCGGCGATCCGAAAAACCGGCGCATTGAAAACCGTATTCCGGGTGCTGATGCCAATCCCTATCTTGCGATTGCTGCAACCTTGGCGGCGGTCTGGCTTGGTTTGCAGGAAAGGCGCCGACCAACCCGCCCTCGCAAGGTCAGCGGCGAAGATCTGGAAACATTGCCGCGTAACCTTGATGTCGCGCTTGATGCATTGGAACGTGCCAAGCCGCTTCATAAAGTGCTTGGCGAAGATTTTGTCACGCTATTTGTCGAGGTGAAACGCGCCGAAGCCGAGGCCTTTCTTGAGGTGATCAGCCCGTGGGAGCGTGAGTATCTGCTGCTGAATGTTTAATGTTTCTGGACGGTTGTTTGCGCGGTTTGGCAATCGGCACAAAGCCCGGTAATTTCGATCACCTTATGTGCCGCCTGAAAGCCGCGATCATTGCCAAGGCTTTGTAACCTGCTATCGATGCTGGTATCGGTGAATTCATTGGCGCGTTCGCATTGATTGCAAAGCATGAAGATGCTCACTTCACTGCCACCGCAATCATGCAATTGGCAGGCGACAAAACCATTCACACTTTCGATTCGGTGAACCGCACCACGTTCGACTAATTTGGCAAGCGCCCGATAGACCTGAAGCGGTGCGCGGATGCCCTTATCGCGAAGCGCGTCTAAAATATTATAGGCGCTTAGCGGCCGGTCAGCATCGCATAGCAATTGATAAACAAGGGTTTCATTTTGGGTCATGGCCTGCCTCGTCATGATGGTGATGGTGAGCGGTGCTATCATTTGCCGCAGAAAGGCGGCGCGGCACCACTGTCAGCCCAAGAAGCAAAAGCGCCCCTGCCAGAATAATTGATGGGCCAGATGGTGTATCAAATTCAGCCGATCCATAAAGGCCGGCAATCACGCCGACCACGCCCAGAATTGACGCCAACACCGCCATCATTTCAGGGCTGGTAACCAGACGGCGTGCGGCGGCGGCGGGAATGATCATCAATGCCGTGATCAGCAAAACACCAACAAGCTTGACGGCAATTGAGACCACCAGCGCAATCAGCATCATAAACAGCCATTCAGTGCGTTGCGGCGACAGGCCTTCGGCCTCGGCAATTTCCGGACTAAGCGTTGCCGCAACAAGGCGCCGCCATTGCCAGATAACAATTGCCAAAATCGCCCCACCACCAGCATAGATCACCAAAAGATCATTTGTATCAACAGCAAGGATATCACCAAATAAAAGCCCGTTCACATCAACATTGCGGCCACCCGTAACCGAAACCAGAACCAGCCCAAGCGCCAATGTCGAATGCGCTAAAATGGCAAGAATTGTATCTGATGACAGGCTTGGGGTTCGTTTGGCAATCATCATGGCAACACAGCTGGCAAGGGTAACAAACGGAACCGCAATCAATGATGACACGTCAATAAGGATTGCCAAGGCGATGCCAAGAAGCGCCGCATGTGCCAATGTATCGCCAAAAAACGCCATTTTGCGCCAGATGATCAAACAGCCAAGCGGCCCCACAACAACCGCCAGACCGATACCGGCAAAAAGCGCGCGGATAAAGAAATCGTCAAACATGATCATGCCCATCGCGATTATGCTCATGCTTGTCAGGATGGCAGGATTCGCTGATTGACCCATCGGCATGCTGGACTGTGCCATCGGGAAGATGGATGTGATCGTGATCATGCCGGTAAACCGCCAGCGCCGCCGTGTCATGCGCGCCAAACAAGCGCAAATATTCAGGATTGCTAACAACCGAATCAGGGCTGCCACTGCAACAGATATGACCGTTTAGGCAAAGCACGGTATCCGTATCGGCCATAACAATATGAAGATCATGCGAAATCATCAAAACGCCGCAACCGGTGCTATCGCGAATTTGCCGGATCAAATTGTAAAGCATCGCCTCACTGGCAAAATCAACCCCTTGAACAGGCTCGTCCAGAACCAGAAGATTGGGACGGCGAACCATAGCCCGAGCCAATAAAATGCGCTGAAATTCACCGCCAGATAAATCCTGCACAAAGGCCGTTGCCAAATGCGGCGCGCCGACTGCATCTAGGGCCTGTTTTTTTTGATCCAAAGAGACTTTGGCGGTTAAATCCAAAAGCCGGTCAACACGCATTGGCAGCGCCGGATCAATATGCAGCTTTTGCGGCACATAGCCGACACGCAAACCAGCCTGACGTTGAACGCAACCTTCATCGGCGCGAATCGTGCCAACAGCCAATTTTGCGGTGGTACTTTTGCCAGCACCATTTGGGCCGATGATGGTGACAATTTCGCCTTTGCGAATGCGCAAATCAATACCACGCACAAGCCAGCGATTGTCACGCCTGACACCGGCATTTTCGAGATTGATTAAATCTATATTGTCGCGTGCCATGACAAGCCTTGTTTGATGGTCGGGTCTGATGATCCATGTTCAGTGATGTTATAATATAACATGACTGTTGTAAAAAGGGGGAAAATGATAAGGCTGGCAAAAGCGGGTGATGATGTTTGTCGGGGCAGTGTAGATTTTGCGCAATGATGCTGGTATGAATTTGGGCATCTTGTCGTCTTTTCAGTGTCGCTGTAACGATCAAAATTTTAGGGAAATCTTTTTATGACCCAAATGACCATCCGCCGTCCTGATGATTGGCATCTGCATCTCCGTGATGGGGCCATGCTTAAAGCGGTTATTGATGATACGGCGCGCCATTTTGCCCGCGCCATCATCATGCCAAATCTGGTACCGCCAGTGGTAACAGGCGCCGAAGCTGCGGCCTATCGGGACAGGATCATGGCTTGTGTCAATCCGGATCATGGCTTTACCCCGCTTATGACTTTATATCTGACCGAAACAACCGATCCGGATGATGTGGCAGCGGCGGCCACATCGGGTTTGATCAATGCGGTCAAGCTGTATCCGGCAGGGGCAACCACCAATTCAGCGTCGGGTGTTCGCGATCTGGACAAGGTCATCGCGGTTCTGGAAAAGATGGCCGCAATAGGCCTGCCGCTTTGTGTTCATGGCGAGGTAACCGATCCGCAAGTTGATATTTTTGACCGTGAAGCGGTGTTCATCGAAACCGTTCTTGATCCGTTGCGGCGGCGGGTGCCCGATTTACGGGTCGTGCTGGAACATGTGACCACCAGTGATGGTGTTGATTATGTCCGATCTGGCGGTGTCAATATTGCCGCCACGATCACAACGCATCATCTATTCATCAATCGCAATCATATTTTGGCTGGTGGCATTCGCCCGCATTATTACTGTTTGCCCGTCGCCAAGCGCGAAAGTCACCGCCGCGCCTTGATTGCGGCGGCCATTTCCGGTGATGGCAGTTTCTTTCTTGGTACCGATAGTGCGCCGCATCTAGACGCTGCCAAGCTGATGGCTTGTGGGTGTGCCGGTATCTATACCGCGCCTAACACCATGTCGTGCCTTGCGCATATTTTTGAAGCTGAAGATGCGCTTGATCAGCTTGAGGGTTTTGCCTCATTGCATGGCCCGCGATTTTATCGCCTACCGGTTAATGAAGACCGGATCACTCTTGTCAAACAGGATGCGCCAGTCATCTATCCGGAAAGCCGTGCCACAGCTGATGGGCCATTGACGATTTTTGATTGTGGCACGCCGCTGTACTGGGCGGTTCAGGCTGCTGATTAAACCGGCCCGATGCGGGCGGCGATTGTCACGCCATCATTTCGCGTCGCTGATAGGCTATAGTTTCGTTTCGCGGGCTCCGGCATTTGGCCGAAGCGATTTTTTGGCGCGCGCCTCACGCTGGGTGATATAGACGGTCGAGGCAAAAATAACCGCCCCGCCAATCCATGTCCATAATCCGGGCCATTCGCTAAAAACCATCCATGCCAGAATAACCGCAAACGGCAATTTGATGAATTCAAGCGGTTGCAAAGCGGTAATATCAACAAGCCGATAAGCGCGGGTAAAACATAGATGCGCAATCGTTCCGGCAAGCGCCATTGCCCATAAATAGCCCCAGCTTTCAAGGCTTGGCCATTGCCAGACCCTAATCGCCGGTATCAATGCCAACGGCGCCTGCATTGCCACCATCCAGGTCACAATGGCTTCGGGTGTTTCGGTTGCGGTTAGTTTTTTTACGATCAGCGACGCCATTGCAATTGATAAGGCGCTGGCAAGCGCCATCATCGCGCCAATCGAAATGTCGGTAAAGCCCGGTTGCAAAATGATCAATGTTCCCAGAAATCCAACAGCGATAGCAGCGATCCGCCGCGCGCGAATGATTTCACCAAGAAATAAAACCGCGCCAATGGTTACAAATAAGGGGCCGGTAAAACTAAGCGCGGTCATTTGCGCCAGCGGAATTAAGGTAAGGGCGGTAAAGCCGCAAAACATACCGCCAAAATTAATCACTGCTCGCAGGAAAAATAGCTTTGGCTTTTGCATGCGGATGCTTGACCAGCCAACACGCATGATCAGTGGTAATAACAAAACCACCGCCAGCGCATTGCGGAAAAACACAACTTCGATAACGGGCAGTTCGGCCGCAGAAAGCCGAATGAAAATACCCATGCAGGTAAACATGAACAGCGCAACAATCATCAAGATTGTGGCGCGCATCTGCGGCGGCAAATTTTGAAAGGCCAAAGACAAAGGCATAGGCAGTGACGACCAATATGATTGAGGGTGGCAGCAAGCCTGTTTTATCCAAGATTGCCTGTTACCAGATTACTGCCAGCCTAGGCGCGAAAGGAAATCAGCGTCAAAGGAAATCATCATAAATCGCCGATTGTCGCTAGCCAGTTATTTTGGCGGCGGCCCATTCATTCAATGTTTTGACATAAGCGGCATATTCATCACGAACCGATGGATGGGCGCACAAAGCTGCTTCATAGGCCCTGATCGATGCGGGTAGGACAAGATCAAAGCCAAGCAAGCCCTGTAAACAATGAAGAATGGCAAAGCTTGGCGCAAAGCCGCAATCGGCAAGGCTAAGATTGGGTCCGGTCAAAAGCGGTGACGGCGTCGCAATTGCCGCAAGCTGGTCAAAGCGCCGCTGGAGAAGGGCGGCATTTTCGGCGATGAAATCGGCATTGCGGCTAGCCGGTGTGACCTGTCCAAAATAGGCGCGAAGCAGCGGCTCGATGCGGGTGTCGTGAAACCGTGACAAGGCGCGTGCCTTTGCGCGTTCTTTGATGGTTTCAGGAAGCATTGCCGGTTCAGGCGCCAGCTCGTTCAAATATTCGGCAATGGCATCCGACTCGCCAAGGGTAAAACCGTCATGCACCAACGCTGGAATCGTGCCTGATGGCACAATCTTACAATAGGCTGGACTGCCATAGCCATCTGGTGGGGCAAGGCTTGTCCAATCAAGCCCCTTATGGCGAAGCAAAATGCGGGTTTTGCAGCCATAGCTGCTTATCGGGAGGTCATAAAGCACAAGCATGAAACGGGTCCGGCAAATTTGGATATGGCGTTGGAATGGTTAAAAAAAGAGAGGCATAAACTGCCCCTCTTTTCAGATTTGATGTTTTGTTAGGCTAGTTGGCAAGCTGCCATTTGCGACCAAGATCGGCAAAAAAGCCACGCTCGGTCTTCAGCGCAATCCATGTATTCACATAATTGATCCATACCTGATCGGCTTGTGGCAACAGCATGGCAATTGGTGTTGGTGCCTTTGGCGCTGAAACGGGAACGACCATCATTTCTGGATATTTTGCGACCAGCTTATAGGCTTCGACATTTGACGTGATATGCGCGTCGGCGCGGCCGGCTAGCACTTCTTGGAAATCGCGTGCAGGGGCTTCGACAATTTTATATTTCGCATTTGGGAAGAACTGCTTGACCTGTTTTTCCTGAGTTGTGCCAAGCGTCGCGGCAACGGTAACAGATGCTTTGTCAAGATCGGCCCAATCGGTGAATTTGTCAGCATTCTTTTTCAATGTTAGCGGCACTGTTGCCAGCGAAAAATAGCTGTTTGAATAGCCAGCGGCTTTCGCGCGGCCGGGTGAAATCGAGGCAGAACCGGTCATGTGATATTTGCCTGATGTGACTCCGCTTACCAAAGTTTTCCAATCCGTTGGTACAAACTCGACCTTTACCCCCAGATCCTTTGCAAGCTCGGTCATGACATCAATATCATAGCCGGTATAGCTGTTTGTCGCTGTGTCTTTCATGGTCATTGGGTTCCAATCGCCGGTGGTGCCAACCTTAAGCACCCCGTCGGACAGAATTTCATTCAAAACGCTTGCCGCATGAACTGGCGCAGTCATCGTGCCAAACGCAAAAAGAGCGGCTATTATCTTTAGAAGTCGCATTTACAAAGTCTCCTTGGACTCAAATTGGGGTAATTTTTCGATTAGAATTTCTAGATGTAGAGATAGGGTATTGTTTGGACAATGCAAGCTTTGACTATGATTTCTTGTGCCAAAAACGATTGGGGGCTAGCCGGTGACCGCGGAATCGGATAAACAGAGATCAAGCTTTGAGTGGCCATGATGGCCGGCTCTTCCTTGTGGCGCATTTATGATCTGCCCTTATGTAATGATAGAAATTTAGGTGACAGTCACGATGAGCCAGCCCGTAACACAGCCCTTTATTCAGGTAAGGGATGTTTCAAAATATTTTGGCCAGTTCCGCGCGCTTGATGCTGTATCACTTGATATCAAGCTTGGTCAAAAGCTGGTGATTTGCGGGCCATCGGGTTCGGGTAAATCAACTTTAATCCGCTGTATTAACCGGCTTGAGCGCCATGAGGCAGGTGAAATTCGGATTGACGGCATTGTCGTTGATGACAGCCCCACCGGCCGCGCCGTCTTGCGCAATAATGTCGGGATGGTGTTTCAGCAATTTAATCTGTTTCCGCATTTGACCATTCTGGAAAATCTGATGCTGGGGCCGGTTCGCGCCCGCAAGATGGCCGAAGCTGATGCTCACGATCTGGCGATGCATTATCTTGAGCGTGTGCGGATTCCCGAACAATTCAGTAAATATCCAGCGCAATTATCGGGCGGCCAGCAGCAACGTGTGGCGATTGCGCGGGCGCTTTGCATGGCCCCAAAGATTATGCTTTTTGACGAGCCAACATCGGCACTTGATCCGGAAATGATTGCCGAGGTGCTGGATGTGATCGAAGAGCTTGCCGATAGTGGCATGACAATGATTTGCGTCACCCATGAAATGGGCTTTGCGCGGCAGGTTGCTGATATGATGCTATTCATGGATCATGGAAAGATTGTTGAAATGGGTTCGCCAAAAACATTTTTCACCGCGCCGGAAAGTGATCGTTGCAAATTGTTCCTTAGCCAGATTTTGCGGCATTAGGAGCAATCAGATCATGCGATTTATAATGTCTAAATTCTGGGCCTTGATGCCATCATCGTTGATTCGTCTTTTCGGGCTTGCTGGCCTTGTCAGCCTTGGCGGCTGTTCGGGCAATTGGGGATGGTATGTTGTTAATCCGGCAACTGAAACCGGCCGCCAGAATCTGGCGTTCCTGATCGATGGTCTGTATTACACGATCGGCCTGTCAGTCACGGCAATCTGTATTTCAATTTGTCTTGGGCTTTTGGTGGCCTTGCCAGCCTTGTCAAACCGCCGCGCGCCAAAAGCGATTAACCGCATTTATGTCGAACTGGTACGCGCCATTCCCATTTTGGTGCTGATCTTGTGGGTTTATTATGGCCTGCCGCAAGTGGCCAGTCTGTCAATTTCGGTTTTCTGGGCAGGGGTTCTGGCATTGGCCATTTCCGATAGCGCTTTTCAGGCAGAAATTTTTCGCGCGGGAATCCAGTCGATTGACCGTGGCCAATATGAGGCGTCACATTCGATTTCGTTGAATTACCGCGACACAATGCGCTATGTGATCTTGCCGCAGGCAATCAAACGCATTTTGCCAGCCCTTGGGAACCAGCTTGTCTATATGTTGAAAATGTCATCGCTGGTATCGGTGATCGGCATGCAGGAACTTACGCGCCGCGCGAATGAACTAGTCGTTACCGAATATCGGCCATTGGAAATCTACACGGTTCTGGTGCTTGAATATCTGGTGGTTATCCTCATTGTTTCGGCGGGTGTGCGCTGGCTTGAACGCCGCCTTGAGACAAGCTGAATATGGGCATTTTCTGCGGCTTTACTTCTCGGTTGTTTTTGCTGCGATTTTTGAGTTGAATAAGTGACGAGGTGGTAAAGCGATGGATTTATCGAAAAAACATGATGCAGCTGGGCTGTTGCAGATAGACAAAGATGCCGACGGTATCTTGCGCGTGACGCTAAATGATCCGGCGCGGCGCAATGCCCTGTCTGAGGCAATGCTTGACCGGCTTGGCACAATATTGGCTGACGCGGCAATCGATGCCAGCGTTCGGGTGATTATTTTGGCGGCCAATGGCCCTGCTTTTTGCGCCGGCCATGACCTTAAAGAAATGAGCGCAGGCCGAGCCAATGCTGATCAGGGTGAGGCCTATTTTACTGATGTTTTGAAGCGCTGTTCGTCGGTCATGCAGGCAATCTTGCAAAATCCCAAACCGGTGATTGCCGAAGTGGCGGCAACGGCAACGGCGGCGGGTTGCCAGCTTGTGGCAAGCTGTGATCTTGCCTATGCCGCACAATCAGCGCGGTTTAGCACACCTGGTGTTCATATCGGTCTTTTCTGTTCAACACCGATGGTGGCGCTTTCGCGCAATGTCGGGGCGAAACATGCCATGGAAATGCTGCTTACCGGTGAGATGGTGCCAGCGGCGCGCGCTGCGGAAATCGGGCTTGTCAATGCGGTGGTTGATGATGCTGATCTGACCGATCATGTCACCGCTGTGGCGCATAAGATTGCCAGCAAATCACCGGTGACATTGGCCATTGGCAAAAGCGCTTTTTACACGCAACGTGAATTGTCAATCGCTGATGCTTATGAATATGCGTCGCGGGTGATGGTCGAAAATATGCTTCATCGTGATGCTGTCGAAGGCATTGATGCCTTTATCGAAAAGCGCGCGCCGAAATGGTAAATGACAAGGCTGTTTGACGGCAAGGGGACGGCAAATTGACAAATCCATATGATATCGGGCTTGACCAGAATCCAGCAAATTACCAACCTTTGACACCGCTGACATTCCTCGAGCGTGCCGCGATGGTCTTTCCCAATCAAACCGCCATCATTCATGGGCCTTTGCGACGCAATTATGCGGCGCTTTATGCGCGATGCCGACAATTGGCAAGCGTGCTTGCCGGTGCAGGCCTTGGGCGCGGCGATACAGTCTCGGTCATGCTGTTAAACACACCAGCAATGATCGAAGCCCATTACGGCGTGCCGATGTCGGGCGCGGTTCTGCATTCACTGAATACGCGGCTGGATGCGGCGACGATCGCCTTTCAACTTGATCATGCCGAAGCCAAAATTCTGATTGTTGATATCGCGCTTTTGCCGCGTGTCCGTGACGCATTGGCGCTGGCCAAGGGCAACCCGCAATTGATCATTTATGATGATGCCGAATTTGACGGGCAAAGATCGGGCTATGACGAGACCGAATATGAAACATTCATCGCGTCGGGTGATGCCGATTTTGCGTGGAAAATGCCGAATGATGAATGGGATGCAATTTCGATCAATTACACATCAGGCACAACGGGCGATCCAAAAGGCGTGGTTTATCATCACCGCGGCGCCTATTTGCTGGCACAAGGAAATGCGCTAACCGCATCAATGAAAAAACAGGCAGTCTATCTTTGGACTTTGCCGATGTTTCATTGCAATGGCTGGTGTTTCCCTTGGACGATCTCGGCGATTTCGGGAACGCATGTCTGTCTTCGCGATGTTCGCGCCGAAGATATCTGGAATGCAATCCTGGAACATCGGGTCAGCCATATGTGCGGCGCGCCAATTGTCATGTCGCTTGTGGTGGCTGGCAAACCGGCAAGCGCCAAACTGGATTATGATGTCGAATTCTTTACCGCTGCCGCGCCGCCACCCGAAGCCGTGCTTGCCGCCATGAAAGATGCCGGTTTTAACGTCACGCATCTCTATGGCCTGACCGAAACCTATGGGCCATCAGTGGTCAATGATTGGGATCCGGAATGGGATCTTTTGGATAATGTCAAACAGGCCGCATTGAAGGCGCGTCAGGGAGTTCGTTATCTGGCGCTTGAAGGGCTTGATGTTGTTGATCCTGACAGCATGGTGCCGGTGCCGCGTGATGGCGCAACGATTGGCGAGGTTGTGATGCGCGGCAATGTTGTCATGAAAGGCTATTTCAAAAATGCGCCATCGACCGAACGCGCCTTTGCTGGCGGCTGGTTCCATTCGGGTGATTTGGGGGTTGTTCACCCCGATGGCTATGTTCAGTTAAAAGACAGGTCAAAAGATATTATCATATCTGGCGGCGAGAATATCTCGTCAATCGAAGTTGAGGATGTTCTATATAAACATCCCGCAGTGGCCAATGTTGCCGTCGTTGCGATGCCGCATGAAAAATGGGGCGAGACCCCTTGCGCCTTTATCGAAATCATTGATGGCAAAGGCGCCAGCAGTGATGAGCTGCGCGATTGGTGCCGTCAAAATCTTGCTGGTTTTAAAGTGCCAAGTGAATTTCGTTTTGAATCAATTCCCAAAACATCGACCGGAAAGATTCAAAAATATGCGCTTCGTCAACGCATTGCCACCGGTGGCGACCCTGACTAAAGCATTGTAACAATTGCGATTGTGTAAAAGCCCGGTCAATCAATCACCCATATTATCATGGAGACGTAAAGATGCGCCTTGTTCGTTATGGCAATAGTGGTCAGGAAAAACCCGGTCTTATTGATGCGGATGGCAGATTGCGTGATTTATCAGATTATATTGCCGATATTGACGCCAATTCGATTGATGATGCCAGCCTTGATCGGTTGCGGGCGCTTAATCCGGCAAGCCTTGACAGAGTGGCTGGATCGCCGCGCATTGGCCCTTGCATTGCTAATGTTGGCAAATTCATTTGTATTGGTCTGAATTTCCATGATCATGCGCGTGAAACCGGTTTACCCATCCCAGCGCATCCGATTGTGTTTATGAAGGCGACATCGTCAATCAATGGCCCAGATGACGATATCATCATGCCACGCGGTTCAACACAAAGTGATTGGGAAATTGAACTGGCGGTTGTGATTGGCACGCGCGCCAAATATGTAGCCGTCGAATCCGCGCTTGATCATGTTGCTGGCTATTGCATCGTGAATGACGTGTCTGAACGCCATATGCAGATGAACCTGACCGGCCAATGGACCAAAGGCAAATCATGTGATCATTTTGGGCCTGTTGGGCCGTGGCTGGTGACGCGTGATGCGGTTCCCGATCCGCAGAAATTGGCCATGCGATTGGCGGTGAATGGCAAGTTGATGCAGGATGGTAGCTCGGCCGATATGATTTTTTCGATTGCCGAAATCATCGCGCATTTATCCGAATTGATGACATTGCATCCGGGCGATATCATTGCCACCGGCACGCCAGCTGGGGTTGGGATGGGGCAAAAGCCTGATCCGGTCTATCTGCAAGATGGCGATGTGATGACGCTGGAAATTGATGGGCTTGGCCGCCAAAAGCAAACCATTCTCGCCGATCATGGCTAGCTGATCCCATAATGGCCTGATGGTATGCGCCTTGTTTTTCCGCTTTGTGACGCCTATATCGCCTAGAGTGATTTCAGATATGTTAAATTGTAAGGTTTCAAGGTGGCGATGTCAGATTCGGTTCATATTCATTGGTTTCGTCAGGATCTAAGACTTTCCGACAATCCAGCATTATCTGCGGCCGCGGCCAATGGCGCGGTTCTTCCGGTTTATATTCTTGATGATGCCAATGCTGGTGATCACCGTATGGGCGGCGCCAGCCGCTGGTGGCTTCATCATTCCTTGACGGCGCTTAATCAGGCGCTTGGTGGTAAATTAATTGTGCTATCAGGCAATCCAGCCGAAATTCTGGCCAAGCTGGCCGATGCTGTTGCGGCGGCAGGGCTTTATTGGAATCGCGCTTACGAGCCATGGCGAATTACCCGCGACGCCGCCATTAAGGCGCAATGCGCCGCGCGCGGCCTTGCAGTTGAAAGCCGTAATGGTTCCCTTCTTTGGGAACCTTGGGATGTGCTGAAAAATGATGGTACCCCCTATAAGGTCTTTACGCCCTATTACCGGCGCGGCTGTCTTGCCGCCGCGGCACCCCGCCGTCCCTTGCCAGTGCCACCAAATTTAGCAATTGCTGATGGCGACGGATTTGCCACTGGTCAAAGCGCAATCGATGCGCTTGGTCTTTTGCCGGAACGCGATTGGAAAGACGGGCTGGCGGCGATTTGGGATATTGGCGAGGCGGCAGCGCATGACCGGCTTTATGCCTTTCTTGACGATGGTCTTGACGGTTATAAGGACGGCCGTAATTTCCCCGCAAAGCGCAATGTATCGCGGCTATCAGCCTATCTGCATTGGGGCGAGATTTCGCCAAATGCCGTGTGGTACGCCGCCAAAGACAGAATGGATGCAGGCATTGGGCAGGATCGTGATTGCGACCACTTCTTGTCCGAACTTGGCTGGCGTGAATTTTCCCATTCGCTGCTCTATCATTTCCCCGAATTGCCGCGTAAAAATCTACAGCCGCGCTTTGATGGCTTTAACTGGCGTGATGATCCGGCCATGCTGAAAAGTTGGCAAAAAGGATTGACCGGCTATCCTGTTGTTGATGCTGGCATGCGCGAATTATGGCAAACTGGCTATATGCATAATCGGGTGCGGATGATTGTCGGGTCATTTCTGGTGAAAAATCTGCGGCTCCATTGGCACCATGGCGAGGCGTGGTTTTGGGATTGTCTGGTTGATGCTGATCTTGCCAATAACAGCGCCGGATGGCAGTGGATTGCCGGTTGTGGCGCTGATGCAGCGCCTTATTTCCGCATTTTCAATCCAATCACCCAAGGGGTGAAATTCGATTCTGATGGTGATTATATCCGGCGTTATCTCCCCGAACTTGCCAATCTTCCCGATGCGTATCTTTGCAACCCATGGGAAGCACCTGCCGAAGTTCTTGCTGGTGCTGGTGTCCGGCTTGGCGAAACCTATCCAAAGCCGATCGTTGATGTCAAAGCATCACGCGAGGCAGCCTTGGCGGCCTTTTCGGCACTGCGCGAAACAACATGAAAACGCTTCGGCTTGTTCTTGGTGATCAGCTAAGCCGCGCTTTGCCAAGCCTGACAGATCTGGATTTGGACAAAGATTTGGTGTTGATGGCCGAAGTGATGGCCGAGGTCACCTATGTCAAACATCATAAGCGGAAAATAGCCTACCTGTTTTCAGCGATGCGCCATTTCGCCAAATCTCTTGGCGATGACGGCATTGCGGTTCGCTATCGCCGCCTTGATGATCCTGACAATACGGGCTCACTTGCTGGCGAAGTTGCCAATGCGATTGCCGTCTTTGGCCCTGATCGGATTGTCATCACCGCACCAGGGGAATATCGACTTGCCGATGAAATGGCAGGTTGGCAGGCGCATTTTGGCCTTCCTGTCGAGATTCGTGACGATACAAGATTTCTATGCAGTCTTGATGATTTTGCCGAATGGGCTGAAGGACGAAAATCACTTCGCATGGAATTTTTCTATCGCGATTTGCGACGGCGTTATCAGGTGCTGATGGAAGGCGATGAGCCAATTGGCGGCAAATGGAATTATGATGCCGATAATCGCCAGCCGCCAAAAGCCGGATTGGCTGTTCCACCGCCAAGCAGCTTTGCACCAGATGCGATCACAGCCGAAGTTCTGGCTCTTGTCGAGATGCGTTGCGCCGATCATTTTGGTCAATTGGCCGGATTTGATTTTGCCGTTACCCGCGATCAGGCCTTGGATGTTCTTGATCAATTTATCGCTGAGCGTCTACCCCTTTTTGGCACTTATCAAGATGCGATGATTGAGGGCGAGCCATGGATGTATCACAGCCATATCGGTCTTTATCTGAATGCCGGATTATTATCGCCGATCGAAGTCATCAGGGCAGCCGAGGCAGCCTATCATAGAGGCGATGCGCCGCTAAATGCGGTTGAGGGCTTTAACCGCCAGATTCTGGGCTGGCGCGAATTTGTGCGCGGGCTTTACTGGCTGAAAATGCCAGCCTATGCCGCGGCGAATTTTCTGCAAGCAACGCGCCCGCTTCCCGATTTTTTCTGGACTGGCAATACCGACATGAATTGCCTTGCCCAGTCAATTCAGCAAACCGATGCCCTGTCTTATGCGCATCATATCCAGCGTTTGATGGTTCTTGGTAATTTTGCGCTTCTTGCCGGTTTATCGCCGCAGGCGGTGAATGAATGGTTTCTGATTGTCTATGTTGACGCCTATGAATGGGTGGTGATGCCGAATGTATCGGGAATGGCGCTTTTTGCCGATGGTGGCTATCTTGCCAGCAAACCCTATGCGGCTGGTGGTGCCTATATCAACCGAATGTCAAATTACTGCAAAAACTGCCGTTATAAGGTGACGGAAAAATCAGGCGAAGATGCATGCCCATTTAATTATCTCTATTGGGATTTTCTGGATCGGCATCGTGAAAAGCTTGGCAATAATCCGCGGCTTGGCATGATCTATCGCACATTTGACAAAATGGCGCCGGAAAAACAGGCTGGCGTCACTGCTGATGCTAGCCGGTTTTTGGCTGGTCTTGATAAGGCCGGATAGGGGTGGTGGCGTTCATTGTTGGCGTGCCAAACCGAATTTATCAGCAAGATTTGCATTAGTTTGCTAGGCTGGCATTGAAATCTAATGAAGCGCAATGGGGAGGGTGATATGGCACGACAAAAACGAAGCATGGCTAGGTTGATATTTGGCGGATTAGTGCGCCTGTTTCTGACAGCCGGGTTATTGGTTGGTGCCTTTGCGGCTTTATCGGCCTGTGCGCGAAAAGATGTAACGCATCTATCGGAACGCCGCCCCTCGCTCGTGCTTGAAGAGTTTTTTGCCGGTGACACAATCGCTTTGGGTATTTTTGAAGACCGGTTTGGCAATTTGCGGCGTCAATTTCGGGTAAATCTGCAAGGGACAATCACTGGCAATCAGTTGGTGCTTGATGAAACCTTCTTATATGAAGATGGCGAAAAAGCCTCGCGCATCTGGACTATTGATAACCTTGGCCGAGCCGAAGATGGCAGTTTCCGCTATCAGGGGCGGGCGGATGATGTCGAAGGTCAGGCCGAAGGCCGTATTTCCGGCAATGGCCTGAATTGGCAATATGATGTGACCCTTGATATGGCTGGCAGCAAAATGGATGTGCATTTTGATGACTGGATTTACCGGCAAAGCGAAGATATTGCGATAAACCGCGCCTATGTCAGCAAATTCGGGATTGAAATCGGATCAGTTACGATTGTGTTTTTGCGCGGCAAAGCGGCGGCGGCGGTTGGCCCGCTTGACGTCGAAAAATGGATTGCGCGTTAGGCGGGTTGAGGGGCTGATGGCATCCTATCCGCCAATGAAGCTGGTGTCGTTCTTTCTGGAAATTTTGCCGCTTGCCGGATTTTTTCTTGGCTATGAATTTCTTGGGCTTTTTGCTGCCGCGGTTATTTCGGTTGGGCTTGGGGCGCTGGTCATGGCCGCAAATTGGTTGCAGACCAGACGCCTTGCAAGATTTGCGCTATTTTCACTATTGATGTCAGGCGGAATGACGCTTGCTGCGCTCTATTTTAACGCCGCCATTTTTATCAAAATCCAGCCGACCATTTTCAATGGCCTTTTTGCAATTGTCCTTCTTGGCGGGCTTTTTTTCAGGCGGGCGATGATGCGTGAATTTTTCGGCACACAATTTCACCTGACGACACCAACATGGTTTTTGCTTAGCCGCAGATGGGGGCTTTTCTTTTTATGTTTTGCCATTGCCAATGAATTGGTCTGGCGCAATGCCAGTGATGCCGATTGGGTGGCTTTTAAAACCTTTATTGCCGCGCCTGCCAGCCTTTTATTCATGATGGCGCAATTGCCGCTGACGCTTCGCGGGCGGATTGCCGATGGCGCGCCGGAGCGTGATCAATAGGGAATTGATTTGCCATCATAGGCAAAGAACCCGCCGCTATCTTCTGGCGATAGATGATCGAGGACCGCCCACAGATTTGCCGCGCTTTGCGCCGGCGTTTGCAATTGACCCTTGGCAAGATGTCCGCGAAAGGGCTGGGATAGATTTGTATCAACAGTGCCCGGATGAAGCGTTGCGATTGTGGCATCGGGGTTATAGCGGGCAAGCTCGATTGCAAGGGTACGCATATATTGATTTAACGCGGCCTTGCTGGCCCGATAGCTGTACCAGCCGCCAAGCCGGTTATCTGAAATTGAGCCGACACGCGCCGATATGCTGGCGGCGACAAGCGGATGAGCCCGGCGCAATTCAGGCCATAGTGATTTGAAAAATAGGATCGGCCCCATTGCATTGATCTGGTATAGCTGCAGCATCGCATCAGGCGTCAATGCACCAAGCCGCTTTTCGGGTTGCAAATCACCATCATGAAGCAAGCCAGCGGTGGTAATGATCCGGTCAAGATGTGGTGCCGTGGCAAGGATTGCCTCGCCTGTATTGGCAATGCTGTCAGGATCCAGAAAATCCATCGCAAACCAGTGAATTTTGGATGATGGTGGCAGTTGCGCATAGCCCGCGCTTTGTTCGGGATTGCGGGTGGTGAGATAAAGATCGGTTGCGCCAGCGGCGAGGGCATGATGGGCAAGGGCAAGCCCAATGCCGCGGCCAGCGCCTTGAATCGTAATATGCATTCGCTTTTACCTCTGTTCCTGACCATGGATATTTGCTTCGCCATGCCGCATTTGCAATATTAGAGATAAGTTGTCATCCTGACTTAAGCAACCATTCGCGATGAGATTGGATAAAAGATGTGTTTTCGCCGTTATTATTTGGCAGGGGTGTCCAGCCTGATGGCCGGTCTGTTTTCCGTTGTCGCCTTTGCTGATAATTTGGTGCGGCCAGACCCGTCAATTGCGCCTGCCGAGGTGGTGGCGATCCAGCTTATGAGCCTCAAGAATAATGATCTTGTCGAAGCCGATTTTGGCATCCGCCAGACATGGAGCTTTGCGCATCCGCAAAACCGCAAGATTACCGGCCCGTTTCCGCGCTTTGCCATGATGCTGAAAGGGCCCGGCTATGACGTTTTGTTGAACCATAAATCCCATAGCATAAAAACCGGATCAAACACGGCGTCAGGCCAAACCAATGATGGCGAGATGTGGCAGCAATTTGACGTCCTGATGGAAACGCGCCGCGGTGAAATTCTGTATTTTTCATGGGTTGTGCAAAAAGTCACCTCAGGCCAGTTCAAGGATTGCTGGATGACGGTTGCGGTTTCGTCGCCGCGTCCGGCAGGCCATTCAGGCTAGTGGCTTTTGACCTTGCGTTCGCGCTGCAGGGCAAACAGGCCTGAACTAACAATGATGCTGCTGCCAACAATCAACATGGGATCAAGTGAGTCGGCAAAAACCAGAATGCCAATGCTTGAGGCAAAGACCAGTTGCAAATAGGCAAAGGGCTGAATCGTTGATGCCTTGGTTGCATCAAACGCTTTGATCAGCAGGTAATGCCCGCCGGTTCCGGTTAGGCATAATAATCCCATCCATCCCCAATCACTACCAACCGGTGGTAACCAGAAAAACGGGCCAACACAAAGCATGGCAATGCCGCCAGCCATTGCGGTCCAGAAAAAGCTGGTCTCGGCCGCATCGCGCCGTGCGGCATAGCGGGTTAAAATGCCATAGACCGCCATCATGAAGGCGGCCAAAACCGGCAGGATACTGGCGCTGCTAAACATCGCTGTCCCCGGCCTTAGAATTAACAACACGCCGCAAAAGCCGACACAAACAGCCAGCCAGCGTCGCCAACCAACTGTTTCGCCAAGAATAGGCACTGAAAGTGCCATGACCATCAGCGGGTAACTTGCAAAAACGGCATGAAAATTAACCAGCCCAACGGTGCTAAAGCTCAAGATCGCAATGCATATCTGCGCCACAAGGAGCAAGCCCCGCCCAATCTGTAATGGCAATTGGCCACTGCTGGCCACATGCCGAATACCGCCTTTTTGGCGGCTGCTATAGACCAGTACAAAACACATGAAAAACAAATAGCGGATCGTCACAACGGTGATGACGTTATAATTTTCGGCAAGATATCGCGAAATACCATCTTGAACCGCAAAGACAACCGTTGTGGCAATCATCAGCGCAATGCCTAGGCGCGGGTTATCTTGCATCGGATCGGCTGGCCCCATCATCAAATATAGGTCATCAAATATCGATCACCAATATTTGTCATTACATATTCTTTTGGTTTTGTGCGGAAATAGTTATTTTAAAAAGCAGTCGATAATCGGCAAAACCGGTAAAGCGGCTATGTTGGTTTTAGTTTATAGATAATTGTCATGTTTGACTTGAAAAAAACAACCAGCACCAGCGCTGTTATCTGGGCAATCTATAGCCGCCAGTCAATTGGCGTGATTGAGTGGCTGGCAAGATAATCATTGGTTTTTGAAAATGGTTTGCTGTCCCAAAACCCATTATGTGCTGACAAAGGTGATGGATGTGCTGATTCAATGACCAAATGGCGTTGCCGGTCAATCTGTTTGCCTTTCTGCTGGGCCTTGCGCCCCCAAAGCACAAAAACCAGATGATCGCGATCGGCGTTCAAGGCGGCGATGGCAGCATCGGTAAATATCTCCCACCCTTTACCGGCATGCGCTGCGGCCTTGCCATCTTCAACCGTCAAACAGCTATTAAGCAAAAGCACGCCTTGGTTTGCCCAAGAGTCAAGATTGCCATGACCCGGATGGGGCAGGCCAAGATCATTTGCCAATTCTTTATAGATATTCTGCAAAGATGGAGGCGGGGCGATACCGTGGCGTACGGAAAAGCTAAGGCCATGTGCCTGACCTGCCCCATGATAGGGGTCTTGACCAAGGATCACGACTTTCACCTTATCAAATGGGGTCATGTCAAAGGCCGCAAAAATTTCGCTTCCAGCCGGATATATATGTTTCCCAGCGGCTTTTTCGGCGCGAAGAAACTGGCTTAACGCACCCATATAATCGGCGGCAAATTCGCTCGCCAACCGATTTTTCCAACTTGCTTCGATGTTAACCTCGCGCATGATCTGCCCCTGATTTACAGGCGACGCGCCACGAAAAGCGGCGGCATGGGCTTAGCATATCTGGCTAGCGACAGCGCCGCAAGGTACCTATTCGGCAGCGGCGGACAGGTTGCGCCGTGCCACGGTTTGACAGATCGCATCAATCCGGTCATTGGCGGTGCGAAGGATATTTTGCTTGTTATTGGCAAGACCAGTTGCATCGACCATATCAATATCGGTGCAGCCGATAAATTTTAGGATAAACTGCATGAATCCTGTTGCAAATTCGTCATCAGCACCGGCAAGCGTATGGTTTGATGTTAGAACCACGATGGCGTGTTTGTAATGCTTGGGGTCGGTTTTGCCGATTGCGGTGGCACCATCAACATTGTCACGGCACACCATATCGACCCAAGCCTTGAGCGCGGCAGGAATACTGAAATTATAAATGGGAACAGCAAGCACCATGATGTCAGCGCGCTCGACTTCGGCTTTCAGTGCGTCTGACTGTGCCAGAAGGGCGCGTTCCTCGGCTGATCGCGCGGCGGCGGTGCCAAGGCTGGCGTCACGCCATGCGCTATTCACATGGCCTACCCCTGATTTTAGATCACGCCACACAATTTCAGAATCAGCGAGTTCAGCGCGTAATTTGGCGACGGTCACTTCAGCCAGGTCGCGGCTGACCGATCCATGCTGTCGCATGCTCGAATCAATGCGTAGGATAGAAACGGTTTCGGCGGCCATGGCTTTACTTCCATTGTTTGACGCTCGGGCATTAGGCCAAGCCCCAGAGAGGAGAAAGCCATGAGAGGGGGGAGGTCTCCCATGGCTGAATAACTTATAATTCTTTCCCGCCTGACAAATAAAGGGGGCAAAACGAAAAATATATTTCTAATAAACAGAAAAATAAATTATATTATCGATATGAGCCAAATTGAAGAACTTCGTGCCTTTGTCCTGATTGTGGAAACAGGCAGCTTAACGCAAGCCGCAGACCGGATGGGGATTGCCGTCTCGGCCGTTAGCCGCAGGCTTCGTGATCTTGAGCTTCGACTTGGTACAGCCTTGATCCAGCGCTCAACAAGGCGATTATTTCTGAATGAAACCGGACAGCTGTTTTATCAGCGGGCGAAAACGGTTTTATCGACTCTCGAAGATGCTGAACAGGAAGTGCAAAATGCCGGAGGTGCGTTGAGCGGCGTTTTGCGGATCAGTGTTCCGTTGTCATTTGGGATTGCGCATATGTCGACAGCAATTGCGCAATTCATGCATGCGCATCCTGAGATTCATATTGAAATGGATTTAAGTGATAAGCGGGTGGATATGATTGCCGAGGGATTCGATGCGGCGATCCGCATTGGCAATCTTACCGATTCCAGCCTGATTGCCAAAAAGATTTCATCGGTCAGTGTTTTGCCAGTTGCCGCGCCAAGCCTGATCTCACAATGGCCCCAGCTAACCCATCCAAACGATTTGGCGAAAATGCCAGCACTTGCCTATGCCAATGATCGAAGCCCGCATGATTGGCATTATGTTGGGCCGGATGGTAAGGCTGGCAGCCTGAATATCACGCCGCGCATGTCGGCCAATAATGGTGATGTGCTTCGCGATCTTGCCATTGCGGGTCTTGGCATGGTGTCATTGCCAACCTTTTTGCATTATGAGGCGATCAACAAAGGCCTTTTGCAGCCGCTATTCCCAGATTATGACTGGAGCGGTTTTGATATTTTCGTGGTCTATCCGAAAACAACGATCTTGCCAAAACGCACGCGTGTTTTTGTTGATTTCATATCGGGCCTATATGGAAGGTCGCCTTATTGGGAAGTGATTGACCGGACGGCACTCGCCGGTTGATCTTTTTTTGCGATATGACGCTGCATGTCATTGACAAATGACCGGCAGCAAGGCACCAGTCTGACCCATGCTAAAAATTCAAAATCTATCTTTTTCCATTGAGGGAAAACCGCTGTTTGAAAATGCGTCCGCGGTGATTCCGACCGGCCATAAGGTGGGCATCGTCGGACGCAACGGTACGGGCAAAACATCGCTTTTCCGGTTGATCCGCGGCGAATGGGCCCTTGATTCAGGCCAGATCGAATATCCCCAGCAATTTCGCATTGGCGGTGTCGATCAAGAAGCCCCTGCAAGTGATATCAGCCTTCTTGATACGGTTTTGGCAGCAGATGGCGAACGCGCCCAGCTTTTTGCCGAAGCTGAAACGGCAACCGATCCGAACCGTATTGCCGATATCTACACACGCCTTTCCGATATTGACGCCTATTCTGCCGAAGCGCGCGCAGCCTCAATTCTATCAGGACTTGGCTTTGATACTGAAGCGCAGGCGCGTCCATGCCATGAATTTTCGGGTGGTTGGCGAATGCGGGTGGCGCTGGCGGCGGTGCTGTTTTCGCAGCCTGATTTGCTGCTTCTTGACGAGCCAACGAACTATCTTGATCTCGAAGGCGCGGTCTGGCTTGAGGCGTTTTTGGCGAAATACCGGCATACGGTTTTGGTGATTTCGCATGACCGGCAATTGCTAAACCGGTCGGTTACCGGCATTTTGCATCTGACCGACCGCAAGCTTGGCTATTATACTGGCAGTTATGACCAGTTTGATACCGAACGCCGAATGAAGCTTGAACAGCAGCAATCGATGGCGCGCAAACAGGACGCTCAGCGACAGCATATCCAATCATTTGTCGACCGGTTTCGCTATAAGGCGTCAAAGGCACGTCAGGCGCAATCACGCCTCAAACAGCTTGAAAAAATGCAGCCAATCATGGCGTTGTCTGAACAGGCGGTATCGCCATTCCGCTTTCCAACGCCCGAAGAATTGCCGCCGCCTTTGCTGGTGCTTGAAGATGTGGCAGTTGGCTATGATCAAAAGCCGGTTTTGCGCAAGCTAGATCTGCGCCTTGATGCCGATGACCGCATTGCACTTCTTGGGGCAAATGGTGAGGGTAAATCAACCTTGTCAAAGCTGTTTGCCGGACGATTGCAGCCATTATCAGGATCGGTCAAGAAATCAGGGAAATTAAGAATCGGATTTTTTGCCCAGCATCAGCTTGACGAGCTTGTCGCGGGGGAAAGCCCCTATCAGCATATGCAACGATTGCGACCAAAAGAACTGCCAACCAAATTACGCGCACGGCTTGGCGGTGCTGGCTTTAACGCTGATATCGTCGATAATCCGGTTGAACGTTTATCAGGTGGGCAAAAGGCACGTTTGCTGATGGCGATGGCGGCGATTGACGCGCCGCATATTCTGATTCTTGATGAGCCAACAAATCATCTGGATATTGAAAGCCGCGAAGCGCTTGTCCATGCGTTAAATGCCTATGAAGGAACGGTGATTCTGGTAAGCCATGATTCGCATCTTGTCGAGATGATTGCTGATCAATTATGGATTGTTCAAGATGGCAAAGTCGCATCATTTGATGGCGATATGGCCGATTACCAGCGTCAATTGCTGGCGCGTCGCGGTGCGGGCGGCGCCCGCGCCCAGCGTGATGGTGATGATCAAACAGCCGCATCAAATGATCAGGTACAGCCGCGATCAGGTGACAAATCAGGCGGCAAATCGCAATCACCCGGCCGCGCTCGCCGCCAGAATACCAGCCAGCTTCGCGCCAATGTCAAACAATGCGAAAAACTGATGATGACGCTTGCCGCCGAAAAAGAAGGCATTGCGGTAGAAATGGCAAAGCCCGGTTTCTATGACAGTGACAATGCTGATGCGATTGCCCGCTTATCCAGCCAGCTTGCCAAAATTGATAAATCATTGGCTGAAGCTGAACAGGCTTGGCTTGCGGCCGAGGAGTCGCTTGCAGCAGCCGAGACCAATGGCTAGCTATCGGGTGCTGCGGCCATACCGCCGATGATATTATTGATGGCGTTTAATATTTGGAATTTTGCCCGAATTCGTGTTTGATCATGGGGGTAACATTACCTTTTGCGTAAACTCACCAAACGCATCATTCCAGATGGGGCCTGCAGCGACAATTTTGCTAATGCCATGATGATCAAGGCCAAAATCGGGAATGAAAGGCGTGTCGAATAGGGCATTGATTCTGATATGCGGGAAACACGAATGCCGATGATCGGCCATATTCGGCTTGGGCTGTTATGTGTGGCATGGATGGCGGCGCTGATACAGGTGACAACTGGCACCGATTTGATTGAATTGGTCAATCTAGGTGTTATCGCCTTCATTGCCTTTGTGATTTTGACATTATCGCGCCTTCGGCATGATTCGGTTCTGATCTTGCTATTGCTTGTTGTTGTTGGGTGGGCGCTTCTTGATCATTTCCCCGATGGCGACGAGTGGGCCACCGGCGGCCGATATGTTTTGATATTTACGGCGCTTTTGCCAACGATGGCATTGGTGCGTGCGACCGCTTCAATGATGCCATCGGTTCACCGGACGCAGGACGCGCTGGCGCAATTACCAGCCTCGGCCTCGTCGGGTGGGTTGCATCTAGCGGCCAATATTTTTGGCGGCATCATCAATACCGGCGCGTTGGCGATTCTGTCGGCAGCCATTCCCAAAGATGCTGACGATCAGCGTCGCCAGCTTGCTGCTGAGGCGGCGCTTCGCGGAATGGTGACAGCGGCGGCTTGGTCGCCCTTTTTCGTGGCTTTTGCGATTGGGCAGGGCTTTGTTGGCAAGGCCAATTCTTGGATCGCAATTGGCATCGGTGGGGTGACCGCCATTTTATTTGCGGCGATTTCATTGCCGCTATTGAACCGGTCATTTTCAGGCGGGCAATTACGGCTTGCGCTGATCTGTCTCAAACCTGTTTTGATGCGGCTTTTGCTGGTGCTTGGGGCGGTTCTTGGGTCGGCGTTGCTATTTGATTTCACCGCTTTATCGGCGGTGGTTGTGGTGATGCCGGTGCTGGTATTGGTGCAATTCATCCGTTATCCGGCGCAGATCAAACCCATCATCGAAGATACATCAGGCAGCATGCGAAATATCGCTGACGATATTTTGATTATCAGTATGGCCATGTTAATCGGCTATTTTGCAACACGAACCGGCGCGTTTACCGCTCTTGTTACCAGCCTTTATGATGGCGTTATTCCGGGCTGGTTTGCGCTGATCATGACGCCGCTTGGTATGATGCTGGCCTCGGTTGTCGGGGTCCATCCGGTGATCAGCAGCACGGCATTTCTGGCGGTGTTTAGCGGTGGTCATGCCGATGTGCATCCGGCATTATTGATGCAGGCGCATCTAATCGGATGGGGCGCGGGAACGATGAGTTCGGTTGCGTCACTTTCGGTGATTACCGGTGCCAATCTGTTTCGAGTGCGATCGCGTGATTTGGTTCTTGGGCCGAATTTATGGACAGCTTTGGCCTATGCGGTCGTTGGCGGGGTGGCATTATGTTTGGTAAATATGGTGATCTAGCCAATCATAAAGTGATGATTGTAAAACAGCACGAAACGGATTTTGCGGAGCGTCGGGGATGAAGAAATCAATAATTGTGATTGGCGGCGGCATTGTTGGCGTTGCGGCGGCTTTACAGCTTCAGCTTGATGGGCATCAGGTACGCTTGATCGACCGGCGACAGCCGGGCCGCGAAACCTCATATGGCAATGCTGGCGTATTGTCGGATTCGTCGGTTGTCGTGCTGAACAATCCGGGGCTTATCAAGGCATTGCCAAAATTGCTTTTGAACCGGTCGAATGGTCTTTGGTACAATCCTTTTTTCGTGTTGCGGCGGCTTGGCTGGTTCGTCCGGTTTCTGGCGCATTGCCGTCCGTCGCATGTCAAACATGCCGCCCATGCCTTGCGGGCGTTGCTGCAATTATCGTTAGGCCAGCATAAAAAATGGATCAAGGCCGCTGGCGTTGAGCATCTGCTTCGTCATGGCGGTGGCTGGTTTAAACTGTTCCGAACCGAAAAAGGCTTTGCCAATTATGCGGCTGAAATCGAAATCATGCGCGAGGTCGGGGTTTCATTTTCGGTCTTTGATCGCGAGCAAATCCGGCAAATCGAACCCGGGCTTGCGCCAATCTACCACAAGGGCGTGCTGATGGATGAGACCTGTGCCGTGTCCAGCCCCGCTGATCTGACCGATGCTTATCTTGCGTTATTCAAAGCGGCCGGCGGTGTTGTTGATTGCGTGACCATAACCGGTCTGGCGCGCGGTGATGATGGTTGGCAGGTGCGAGGTGACAATGATACATCATTTCACAGTGATGATGTTGTGCTGGCCGCAGGGGCATGGTCGGCCGAAATTGCTGGCTGGCTTGGCTATGATATTCCGATGGCTTGGGAACGGGGCTATCACCTGCATTTCGAAGCTGGCGATCAGCCAATGGTCACAAGGCCCGTTCTTGATGTTGAAGGTGGCTTTGTTGTCGCGCCAATGCGGCAGGGTTTGCGGGTGACATCAGGCGTTGAATTGACCGATCGTGACGCCCCACCCAATTTTGGGCAAATCACCCGATCAGCTGCCTTGGCGGGCGAGGCGGTCAAGCTCGGCAAGCAGATCGAAGACACGCCATGGATGGGGCGGCGACCAACGCTTGTTGATTCGCTGCCAATGATTGGTGCCGCACCGCGCCATGATGGGCTGTGGTTCAATTTCGGGCATCATCATATTGGTCTGTCGATGGCACCCGGATCGGCATTGCTATTGGCAGCCTTGATAAAAGAGACGCCGCCGCCGATTGACCCGGCACCTTTTCGGGCGGATCGATTTTCGATTTGAACAGGTGATTGGTCGCCAGCGGCGCGTGTTTTTCAGCGTTTTGGCAGCAGCTTGATCATTTTGGCTGGGTGATTCTGGTCGTTTTCAGATTCAGTAGGTTTGTGACTGCGATTAAGCCCCGACAACTGCATGGTTTGCCTTTTCGTTTATCAACCGGCAAACAAACACGAAATCGCAGGAAGCTATTCAAAAGTAGAATTATTTTTTCCAATACATCTTTTTTTGGCCTTGCAACATTGGGTTGGATAAACGACAATTTCCTTGGCAAACCTAATTTATTGATTGATAAAATACTGGTTCACGC
>Ga0209771_1000006_pt1 | contig 134193 bp, 137 predicted proteins | sample SaaInl59LU_5_DNA_FD_184639 | JGI IMG/M metagenome (GOLD analysis project Ga0209771, IMG submission 184639) | Marine microbial communities from expanding oxygen minimum zones in the Saanich Inlet - ESP_59LU_5_DNA (SPAdes) (version 2) | ecosystem: Environmental > Aquatic > Marine > Intertidal... | reverse complement strand
AAGCAAAATGCGGATACACACCAAAAACCGCCCAAGCTTCACTTTGGTCTTTGCTTAAATTCTCATAAATTGGGTACTCTTTTCCTGTTTCTAATTCATGAATGTATAATACTGACTTTGTTCTCACTCTTTTTACAAAAGCTAATAATTTACCATCTTTAGAAACTACAGGTCTTGCAGCACCTCCAGGCCCACCTGTAATTTGATCTATTTCACCAGTTTCAAAATTATATCTTTTAATTACATAAATCTGTTTATTTGGATCTTTATTGTATTGAAAATAACCTCCTGGATACATGTCTTCTGCATAATATAAATACGTTCCATCAGGTGAAATAGATGGGTCATTTACATCTTGCTGATCGTTTTTTCTTTTTGTTAAACGTAAACCAGCTGTTCCAGAAAGTGGGTATTGCCACATTTCTCCTGCACCAACAGAACGAGTTGAAGTGTAATGTTTTCTAGCGACTACACTTTTTCCATCTGGTGTCCAAACAGCATTATTTAAGAGTCTATATTTTTCTTTGGTAATCGATTTTGCATCTTTACCATCTGCAGTCATCACCCATATATTATTACCACCTTCAGCATCACTGGTAAACGAAATGTATTTTCCATTAGGGCTAAATCTTGGCTGTACTTCATAGGCTAATCCTGAACGTAAAACAGTAGTTGATCCACCAGAAATAGGCATTTTATAAATATTACCTAATAAGTCAAAAACAATCGTTTTTCCATCAGGAGAAACATCTAGATTCATCCAAGTACCTTCATCAGTATTTAGCTGAAAAGTATTATATAACCAGTTTTCATGAGGGTTATTTACATCCCAATTTTTTGGTTTATCTTCTTTTTGTTGCGCAAAAGCTTGACAAGCTATGAATAGCGTAGCTAATAATATTTTCTTGTACATAAGTGATGTTTATTAATAAGTTCTATAAATGTAGTATTTATATTTTAGATAGAGAATCTAGTTTAAACAGCAAATTTGGGTTAGGGCAAATCATTTTCCAAAATTCAAGTTCACTTTCTAACGCAACTCCAGGAAAATCATTTTGATAATCTAATACATCTAACATTACTTGAAAATGTAAGTGAGGTACCCATTCACCATTTTCTTGATAATCTCCTAAAACCCCTATTTGTTCGTTTTGTTTGATGATTTCACCAAGCGAAAAATTCGAAATACTTTCTTTAGAGAGATGCCCATATAAAGTGTAAAATTCAACTTCTTTACCTATATGTTTTAAGATAACAAAACCTCCATAACCTTTATACGAAGTTTGATGAACTGCACAAATTACCTCTCCATCTAAAAGAGCATGAATAGGCGTGTTTTCTGGTAACCAAAAATCTACTCCTAAATGGATATTTCTTTTTTGGTTTGAGTTCTCTGAATTATAAATATCTGATGTATATAAAGCACGTTTTTCTAAATAACCTCCAGCAATAATTTTATCTGAATTTTGCTCTTGAATTTCTGCTAATTTCTCGCCAAAATATTTTGGGTTGTTAAATTCTTCTTCCGTTTTTACAGTGTTGTTTTGTATACTTAAATCTATATGAATAGCTTTATTTTTATGAACTGTTGGAAACAAATTTTCTATTGAAAAAGTGTTTTTTTTGGCCCAGCTTATAAATTTTTCAAAATGTAGTTTTTCATCCATAATCAAAAATAAATATTCTATTTCTAATTTTAGATATACACTTTTTATTATTTGTAGATTTGTGTAAAAGCACCAAAAAATGATTGTACAAGGAAACATTGTTAATATACAAAACAAGCGAATTTTTAAAGGAGAAATAGAGATCGAAAATGATAGAATTAAAGAGATTCGTGAAGTAAATCATACCACAGATAATTATATTATACCTGGTTTTGTAGATGCTCATATTCATATTGAAAGTTCAATGTTGGTACCCAGTGAGTTTGCAAAAATAGCTGTAACCCATGGAACAGTAGCCACAGTTTCTGATCCTCATGAAATTGCTAATGTTTTAGGTGTTAAAGGAGTTGAGTTTATGATTGAAAACGGAAAAAAAGTTCCTTTAAAGTTCAATTTTGGAGCTCCAAGTTGTGTGCCAGCAACTTCTTTTGAAAGTGCAGGAGCCATCATTGATGCTGATGATATAAAAATAATGATGGAAAATCCTGACATTAAATATTTGGCAGAAATGATGAATTATCCAGGAGTATTATTTGATGATGCTGAGGTTTTAGCAAAAATTCAGCATGCTAAAAATGCCAATAAACCCATTGATGGTCATGCACCAGGTTTAAGAGGTAATGATGTTTCTAAATATATTGCTGCAGGTATTTCTACAGATCATGAATGTTTTTCTTATGATGAAGCCTTAGAAAAGTTACAAAAGGGAATGAAAATTATCATAAGAGAAGGTTCAGCTGCAAAAAACTTCGAAGCTTTAATAGATTTATTACCAACACATTTTGAAAATATGATGTTTTGTTCAGATGATAAACATCCAGATGATTTATTATTAGGTCATATTAATCAATTATGTGCAAGAGCTATTGCTAAAGGAATAGATGTTTTTAAAGTATTACAAGTTGCTTGTGTAAATCCTGTTCAACATTATAATTTAGATGTAGGTTTATTACAAAAAGGAGATTTTGCTGATTTTGTTATAGTCGATAATTTAAAAGATTTTAATGTTTTAGAAACTTATATTAATGCAGAATTGGTGGCTAAAAATGGAGAAAGTTTTGTGAAACATGTTGATTTTGAAATTTTGAATAATTTTAATACCGATTTCAAAAAGATTACTGATTTTGAATACCATTCAGCATCAGATAAAATAAATGTAATTGAGGCTTTAGATGGAGAACTCATAACCAATAAAATAGAAGCAGACTCTTTACTAATTGATGGTAACTTAGTATCAAATATTAAAACTGATATTTTAAAAATGACAGTTGTAAATCGCTATCAAAATACAGAACCAGCAATTGCATTTATTAAAAATTTTGGATTAAAAGAAGGTGCTATAGCAAGTTCTGTTGGGCATGATTCTCATAATATAATAGCTGTTGGTGTTTCTGATGAACAAATTTGTAAAGCTGTAAATCTTATCATTAAAAATAGAGGTGGAGTTTGTGCTGTAACATCAACTACAGAAAAAATTGTGCCTTTACCAGTTGCAGGTATCATGTCAGATAAAACAGCAAAAGAAATAGGTAAAGCTTATGCTGAATTAGATAAAATGGCTAAAAAAATGGGAAGTACACTTAGAGCTCCATACATGAGTTTGTCTTTTATGGCTTTATTGGTAATACCATCATTAAAATTATCTGACAAGGGTTTATTTGATGGGCATAAATTTGAATTTACTTCATTAGAGGTAAAGTAGAAGTAGTACTTTTGCTAGCATCAATCAAAAAACAAAATGAGTTTATTACAAGATTTAGAAAATAGAAGTGGCAATGCTTGTGAATTATGTGCATCAAAAAATAATTTAACGATTTATGAAGTAAAACCAGTATCAACAGCTGGTTTTGATGGTAGTATTTTAGCTTGTGAAACATGTGTAAATCAAATAGAAAATACTGAAGAAATAGATGCAAATCATTGGAGATGTTTAAATGATAGTATGTGGAGCCAATTTAAACCTGTAAAAGTTTTAGCTTGGAGAATGTTACATCGTCTAAAAAAGGAAGGTTGGCCACAAGATTTATTGGATATGATGTATTTAGAAGATGATGAATTGGCCTTTGCTAAAGAAACAGGAGATCATTTAGAAGAAAGTGAAAAGATAATTCACAGAGATTGTAATGGAGCTATTTTACAGTCTGGAGATTCAGTAGTGTTGATTAAAGATTTAAAAGTAAAAGGTTCTAGTATGGTTGCAAAACAAGGTACAGCAGTTCGTAAAATTTCTTTAGATCATGAAAATGCAAAATATATAGAGGGTAAAGTTGGAGCAACACAAATTGTAATCATTACAGATTATGTTAAGAAAATGTCTGAAAAAGAGTAGTTTAAAAGAACTCAGATCTATACTCCCAAAACTTCATAATAAATAAAACAACATAGACTGTTGCTATAGAAAATTTAATAGTAGTTGATGCTAAGAAGCCAATAAAAGCACCAAATGCGGCTTTAGTTGCTCTATTTGTGTCTTTACTATCATAGATCAATTCACCTAGTAATGCTCCAAAAAAAGCGCCAATTAAAATTCCAAATGGGATAGGAGATAATAAACCTATAATTAAACCAATTGTAGTACCATACATTCCGTATTTACTGCCTCCAAAACGTTTAGTACCCAAAGCTGGAATGATATAATCTAAAAACCAAATGAAAATTGCAATTGCTAATGTGATGCCTAAAAATGAATAATTCATTGGTATAATTTTAGTGATATGCAATAACAATAAACCAAACCAACCTATAATTGGTCCTGGTAAAATGGGTAAAAAAGAACCTATAATTCCAACTAGTGTAAGTAAGAATCCTAGAATTAATAAAAAAATATCCATGTTTATATTTAATTATGTGACGATAGTCTCCATAATTTGTTACATTTTTCTAAATTGTAACAAATAATATAAATGAAAAAGATTACCCTATTATTACTACTTTTTTTAGCATTTAATAGTATAGCACAAACTTCAAACTTTTCTTTATCTGATAGTTTATTTTCAAAAGGAAGGTACAAATTGGCTTTAAAAGTATTAGATGAACAACCAAAAAGTTTTGTGAGTCATTTAAAAAAAGCTACCATTTACGAAAGTATAGATGCTTATAAAAAGGCAATACTCAATTATGAAAAAGCACTAACTATCAAAAATGATTATACAACCAAACTAAAGTTAGCTAAGAATTATAGAGCTGTAAAACAGTATAAAAAAGCAATCAAAATATATGAAGATATTATATTCAAAGACTCTTTAAACTTGGTCTTAAAATACCAATTGGGTAAGTTGTACATAATTACTAAAAATCCTAAAAAAGCTGAAAGAACTTTTAAAAGTCTTGAAAAAGAAGATAAAACTAATGCTAATTATTCTTATCATTTAGGCTTGTCTTATGCATTGCAAGGTAAAAGAGATCCAATGATAAATAGTTTTATAGATACTTTTGAGAAAGACACACTTCATGTAAAAGCCATAACTAGATTAGCTAATAGCTTTCAAAAGTTAAGAGATAAAGATTCTACTCAGCTTTTTGTAGAAAAAGGATTGGCGATTTCGCCTAATGATTATGATTTAAATACGCTTAAAATTAATCAACTTTATAAAGATGAAGAATATGAAAAAGCGATTCCGTATTTATTAAATTTAGATACACTTTACAAAAAGGAAACCTACCCAATGTATTTATTAGGGAGAGCTTATTATCATTTAGATAGTTTAGAGAAAGCAAAAAAGTATTTAACGAAACTATCATTTATAGATAAAGAAGATTTTAAAACAAATACTTATTTAGGTCATATTGCCTTAAAAGAGAAAGATTATAATGTGGCTAGAATGAATTATATTATGGCAACTCTAAAAGGTAAAAAAATTAGAGATGAAGAATATTATGGCTTAGCAACTGTTTTTTATGAATTAAAAAAGCCCAAACAAGCTATAAAAATGTTTGAAAAAGCCCATTTTGAAAACCCAAGAAATTATAGAGCTTTATATCAATATGCGAAACTATCTGATGACTATTATAAAGATAAAAAGATAGCTTATAAACTTTACATAAGATATGTAGAAAGTCTGTATGATAAAGATGAATACATTACCAACTATGTTAAAAAAAGAATTGCTGAAATAAAAAAAGAGTATTTTATGAAGGGTGAAAGTTTAAAGTAAAATTCTTTTATTTTTAGTAAATTCACGCAATATTTATATTCTATTTTATGCGTAATTTTTTTGTAATCTTTTTGATTGTTTTTTGCAGTGCTTGCAATAAATTTTCATTTACAAAAAAAGAGAACCTTAAACAATTAGATACTATTGTCGATTTTACTTCTGTAGATACTTTTCCTTCTTTTACTGTCTGTGATTCTTTAATAGATAAAAACAAAAAATATAATTGCTTTAGAAATACCATTCATCAAAAAATAGGAGAGGAGTTATTAACCTATTCTTTATCTACAAAAGATACAATTAACGAAACTATATTTGTTGATTTAATAATAGATACTAAAGGAAAAGTACATTTAGAGCAATTAAATTCTTCTGAAAAAATTATAACAGAATTTCCAGAATTAGATAGTTTATTAAAATTATCTGTAGCTAAACTACCTAAAATATATCCTGCAATAAAAAGAGGAATACCTGTTACCTCAAAATATCAATTGCCAATAAAGATTAAATTGGAGAATTAATTTAGCATCTGCCAAAGTTTGTCTTTTAACTCTTGTAAACCTATTTGAGCCACAGAAGAAATAAATAAGGTTTCAATACCTTTTGGTAAATCCTCTTTAATTTCTGCTTTTAACTCATCATCTAACATATCTGTTTTAGAAATAGCTAACAATCTGTCTTTATCTAATAACTCAGGATTGTGTTTTTTGAGTTCGTTTAGAAGGATTTCGTATTCTTTTTTTATGTCATCAGAATCTGCAGGAATTAAAAATAGTAGGGCAGAGTTACGTTCTATATGTCTTAAAAATCGATGACCTAATCCTTTGCCTTCAGCAGCACCTTCTATTATACCAGGAATATCTGCCATTACAAAAGTGGTGTGATTTCTATTTTCTACAATACCTAAATTTGGTTTTAAAGTGGTAAATGCATAATCTGCAATTTTTGGTTTAGCAGCTGTTAAAACAGATAATAAAGTCGATTTTCCAGCATTTGGGAAACCTACTAGACCAACATCAGCTAATATTTTAAGTTCTATTCTAAACCATCCTTCTTTACCTTCTATACCTGGTTGTGCATACCTTGGTGTTTGATTGGTAGAAGATTTAAAATGCCAGTTACCTAAACCACCTTTACCTCCTTCTAAAAGAATTACTTCTTTATCATGTTCAGTAATTTCACAGATTATTTCATCAGTATCTGCATCTCTAATAATTGTACCTAAAGGTACAGGTATGTAGATATCTTCTCCATCTGCACCAGTACTTCTACTTTTACTTCCAGCTCCACCACCTTCAGCTCTAAAATGACGTTTAAATTTTAGATGAAATAATGTCCACATATTTTTATCACCCTTTAAGATGATATGTCCTCCACGTCCTCCATCACCACCATCAGGTCCTCCTTTGGTAATGTATTTTTCTCTGTGTAGATGAGCAGATCCCTGACCACCTTTTCCAGAGGAAGCGTATATTTTTATGTAATCGACAAAATTTCCTTCAGTCATTTTAATGTTTTTAAATATCATTGAGCAAAGTCGAAAGATCTTAGTTTAAAAGATTTTTCGACAATATTCTAGATGATATTATTTTTTATAGCTGATCAAATACTTTTGATATTCTTTTTGTAATGTCTTCTATAGAACCCACTCCATCTATACCAAAATATTTATTTTGTGCATCAAAATAATCTTTTAAAATAGCTGTTTTAGTGTTGTATTCGTTAAAACGATTTCTAATTTTTACTTCATCTGTATCATCAGTTCTACCACTAGTTTTTCCTCTCTCTAATAAACGAGTTACTAAAATATCTTCTGGTACTTCTAAAGCAATCATAGCATTTATTTGTTCTCCTTTATCGCTTAAAAAAGCATCTAAAGCTTCTGCTTGTGATTGAGTTCTTGGAAAACCATCAAAAATAAAGCCTTGTGCATCAGCATTTTTTTCTACTTCTGCTTTAAGCATATTTATAGTTACTTCATCTGGTACTAAATCGCCTTCATCCATATATTTTTTAGCTAAAAGACCAAGTTCGGTTTGATTTTTAATATTAAATCGAAACACATCTCCTGTAGATATGTGTACCAAATTGTACATATCTTTTAAAAATGCTGCTTGAGTTCCTTTTCCTGCACCTGGAGGGCCAAATAATACAATGTTTTTCATTTTTGGTGTTTTTGTTAATTGGTATATTTCTGGATAATTTCTGCCTAAACCATTATAGTCTAAACCATATCCTACAATAAATTTATCGTCAATACTTTTACCTATATAATCTATTGGTAATTCTTTTCTAAATACATCAGGCTTAAAAAATAAAGTGGCTACTTTAAGTTGTTTTACATTCTGATGCCTAAATATATTATAAATTTCTTGTAGTGTTGTACCTGTATCTATGATATCTTCTAAAATGATTACAGTTCTACCTGTTAAATCTTCATTTATACCTACAAGTTGTTTTACATTTTCTGAAGTTTTAGTTCCCTGATAAGAAGCTAATTTAACAAATGAAACTTCACAATCTCCATTATATTCTCTAATAAAATCTGCTGCAAATAAGAAACAACCATTTAAAATACCAACAAATATTGGCACTTCTCCTTTTGGTAAATCTGCTTTAACTTGCTCTGCTAAATGTTTTACAATTGCTTTAATTTCAACCTTATTAATGTAAGGTTTAAAATATAAATCTTGAAGTCTTATGATGCTCATTTGTTACAAATATAAAAGCTATTAGAGTAATGAAAAAACCGTTTTGAAACTCATTCAAAACGGTTTTTTATTATTTATAAAAAGAATTATTTATTCTTTTCTTCTTTTTTAGAAGTGTCATACATAATTGGTGTTGCTACAAATAAAGAAGAATATGTACCAACTGCTACACCTACAATTAATGCAAACATAAATCCTCTAATTGAGTCTCCACCAAAAGAAAATATTGCTAACATAACTAGTAAAGTTGTAAGAGAAGTATTTATAGTTCTTCCTAATGTAGAACTTAATGCTTTATCTACTACCTCACTATACTGCCATTTTGTATGTATACCAGCAAATTCTCTAATTCTATCGAATATAACCACAGTATCGTTTAATGAGTAACCTACTACTGTAAGAATTGCTGCTATAAACGATTGACCAATCTCCATATCAAAAGGCATTACCTTATAGAAGATAGAGAAAACACCTAATACAATTAATACATCATGGAATACAGCTACTACTGCACCAATAGAGAATGATACTTTTCTAAAACGTAATAAGATGTATAAAAAAACTACTAATAGAGATCCAAATACTGCATATAATGCTGATGTTTTTATATCATCTGCAATTGTTGGTTCTACTTTTACGTAACTCATTACTCCTGCACCTTCTTTTTCAAATCCTGGCTTAAAGTTTTCGTAAGACAAATCACCTAAATAAGATTTTAAACCTGTATATAAAGTGTTTTGTACTTCTTCATCAACTTCTACACCTTCTTCATCAATTCTAAATACAGTTGTTATTTTTAATTGATTATCTGTACCATACGTTTTTACTTCTGGAGCTGTACCAAATGCATCTTTTAAAGTACCAGCAACTTCTGTTGCACTCATATCTTGATCAAAACGAACTACATAAGAACGACCACCTTTAAAGTCTACACCTTGTTTTAATCCTATAGTAAAAATAGACACTAATCCACCAATAATAATAGCACCAGAGATAAAGTATGCAATTTTACGTTTCTTTAAGAATTCTACATTTATATTTTGGAACCATCCTTTAGAAAAAGAGGTGTTAAATGTTAAGTTAGTTCCTTTATTAACTGCACCATCAATTAAAATACGAGTAATAAAAACTGCTGTAAATAATGAAGTTGCAATACCAATCATTAATGTTAATGCAAAACCTTTAATTGGCCCTGTACCAAAAACATAAAGTATAATACCTGTTAATAAAGTAGTAATATTGGCATCAATAATTGCAGATAAAGCTCCTTTTACAGAGAACCCTTCTTCTACAGATTGCTTTAATCCTTTTTTCTTAAATAATCCTTCTTTAATTCTTTCGAAAATAATAACGTTGGCATCCACAGACATACCAATAGTTAAAATAATACCAGCAATACCAGGTAAAGTTAATACAGCATTAAATGATGCTAAAATTCCGAAAATGAATAAGATGTTTACAACTAAGGCAACATCTGCATATAAACCTGCTTTACCATAGTATAAAATCATCCAAAGTAAAACTAAAATAATAGCTAAACCAAATGATAAGAAACTTGCGTTAATTGCTTCTTGACCTAAAGATGGACCTACAACTTCTGCTTGAATAATTCTTGCAGCTGCAGGTAATTTACCTGCTTTTAAAACAGTTGCAATATCTTCTGCTTCTGCTACAGTCATGCTTCCACCAGAAATAGATGTTCTACCTCCAGTAATTGCTTGATTTACAGAAGGAGCAGTGTATACATAATCATCTAAAACAACAGCAACAAATTTACCTACATTATCTGCAGTCATTTTTGCCCACTGTTTCGTGCCAGAACTATTCATAGTCATAGAAACTTCTGGCTTGTTTAATTGATCAAATACTTGAGCAGCATCTAAAATTACATCACCTTCAATAGTTGGTTTCCCTTTTCTATTCGATTTTATAGCATATAAACCAATAAATTGCTCTGTATTTTCATCAACATTTTTGTTGTCAAAAGGTTTATAATCCCATAAAAACTTAGCATATCTAACTTCTGATGGTAATAAAGCTCTTACTTCTTTTTTAGCTAATAAATCATTAACAGTTGCAGTATCTAATACTCTTGCTTGAGCAACTAAAGAGCTAACTTGTTGTTGTGATTGAGCAACATTTGGTAATAAATAAGTAAATAAATTTTTCTGAACTTTAGTAGAATCTATTGTTTCTCCTAATAAATCATCAATATCATCTTTTTTAACTGAGTCTTTTTCTTTTTCAATTTCAGAATCATCTTTTAATAATTCTGCAACTTTAGCATTTGCAGCAAAGAAAAAGTTTTGCATTTCTGCATTACTATATACTTCCCAAAACTGTAATTCAGCTTTACTTGTAATTAATTTTGTAACACGATCTATATCTTTTGCTCCTGGTAATTCAATCTGAATTCTACCTGAATTTCCAATTCTCTGGATGTTTGGTTGTGTTACACCAAACTTATCAATTCTACTTCTTAATACTTCAAAAGCAGTACCTATAGAACTATTAATTTCTTCTTGTAAAGTTTCTTTTACTGTTGCGTTTTCTTCGTTAAAAGCAATTTTTTCACTTAAAGCTTTTGTTCCAAAAATAGAAGGATCACTTAATTTAGTGTCTCCAGCAATTTTTTCAAATTCTTCAAAAAACAGATTTAAATAAGTATCATTACTGTTTTTTAATCTTTCGTCTGCAGCAGTTAAAGCATTATTAAAAACTTCGTTTTTAGACTCATTAGATAAACTTTTTAAAACCTCTTTTACAGAAACTTGTAAAATAGCATTAATTCCTCCTTTTAAATCAAGACCAAGGTTCATTTCTTTGTCTTTAACATCATTATAAGAATATTGAGCTATTCCTAGGTTTATAATGTCTTTATTTGCTACACTATCAAGATATTTTCTCTCTAGGTTTGCTTTTTTTCTAGCATCGTTATCAGAAACTTTAGATTCTGCATAAACGTTAGCTTCGTCTTCTACTTTATTGGCTAAAAAAGTGAAGGATAATTGATATAAACTTACCAATCCAAAAAGGATTGCAAATACTTTTATAAGTCCTTTATTTTGCATTTTTAAATGATTTGTTTGTCTGTAATTTTTAAAACAAGCAAATATATAGCTTCTTTAAAAACTTGACAATTGTTTTTTATGTTTGTTTTATTTGATGATGAGATGAGTCTCAGTAATTTATAGTGCTTATATGCACCTTTTTTAGTTTTAAGAAAATAAATAAAAAGGCCCAGCTCTTACTTCTGGTTTTGTGCAAGAAGATATTTCTTTAACTAAGAAAATATTTTTATTTACTCGATATTTTGTTTTTACTTGTTGATGAGTTAGATGATCATCAAAAGATTTAAGAAGTACTTGATAGTCTGAAGTTATGAATCTATCAGAAATAAATTGATGTTCTAAAACATAACTGTCATTTAAATTAGAACTGTTAATCTCTTTATTTAATTCGTAAACGTCTAGGCTATAATCAAAAACAAATTTTTCTTTTTGATTGTTTTTTGAGTCTTGATGAACAATTAAAATATTTTCTTGAAGTACTTTTTTTATAGTAATAACATCAACATTACTAAAATAAGAAATCTTTAAACTACCGTTTTTAGCTTTATTAATATTTATATTGCTAACGCCAGCATTTAAAAGCTTTTCTTTAATGTCAGCAATAGTTATATCTATTGCATTTTTATTAGATTCTACATCAACAAATTCTAAAATAATTTCTTGGTTAGGTGTAGAAACTTCTTCATGAAAAGCTCCAAAAAGTGTAAATAGAAAAAAAAGTGTACTAATGTACCATTTTGCGTTCATGGCCCAAATATATTAAAAAAAGATTGCTTTTACTTTAGAAGTTACATTCTTATTTAACTATGAAAATTAAAATAAGAAACTTAAAAAATGACTATATTTATTTATTCAAATTAATAGTATGAAATATCAATCAGACATAGAAATAGCACAGTCAAAAGAACTGAAACACATTAAAGAAATTGCTCAGAAAATAAATGTAAAAGAAGATGATTTAGAAATGTATGGTAAATACAAAGCTAAGTTACCTTTATCATTAATTGACGATGAAAAAATAGCACAAAACAATTTAGTTTTAGTAACTGCTTTAACTCCAACTCCTGCAGGAGAAGGAAAAACAACTACATCAATAGGTTTAACTGAAGGCTTAAATAAAATAGGGAAACAAGCTACTGTTGTTTTAAGAGAACCTTCTTTAGGGCCTGTTTTCGGAATTAAAGGTGGTGCAGCTGGTGGTGGTTTTTCTCAAGTGGTACCAATGGAAGATATCAACTTACATTTTACAGGTGATTTTAATGCAGTTGAAAAAGCTAATAATTTACTCTCAGCATTAATAGATAATAATATTCAAAGTAAAAGCAATAACCTAAATATAGACCCTAGAACAATTCTTTGGAAAAGAGTTATAGATATGAATGATCGTTCTTTACGAGACATCACTATTGGTTTAGGAGGTACAACTAATGGAGTTCCAAGACAAGATGGTTTTAATATAACACCTGCATCTGAGGTTATGGCAATTTTATGTATGGCATCAGATTTAGAAAATTTAAAAGAAAGATTAGGGAATATATTTATAGGATTTACTTACGACAACAAACCCATTTTTGCTAAAGATTTAAAGGCAGAAAATGCTATGGCTATTTTATTAAAAGATGCTATAAAGCCAAACCTAGTGCAAACTTTAGAAGAAAATCCTGCAATTATTCATGGAGGTCCTTTTGCTAATATTGCTCAAGGTACAAATACAATTATAGCTACAAAAATGGGATTATCATTATCTAATTATGTAGTAACTGAAGCTGGTTTTGGTGCAGATTTGGGTGCAGAAAAGTTTTTAAACATTAAATCCCAATTTGCAAAACTAAACCCAAAATGTGTGGTTTTAGTGGCAACAATTAGAGCTTTACGTCATCATGGAGGAGCAAAATCAGAAGATTACAATACACCAAGTTTAGAAAAGGTTAAAGACGGATTTAAAAATCTTGAAAAACATATAGAAAATATTAGAAAGTTTAATATTGAACCAGTAGTAGCAGTAAATGCTTTTACATCTGATTCTGAGGAAGAAATAGATTTTGTCGTAAAAAAATGTGCTAGTATGGGTGTAACTGCAGTTTTATCTAAAGGTTGGGAAAAAGGTGGAGAAGGTACTACTGAATTAGCAAAAGCTGTTGTAGAAGTTGTTGAACATAAGGCTTCTAATTATAAACCTTTATATGATTGGAAATCTCCAATAAAAGATAAAATAGAGGTAATTGCTAAAGAAATTTATGGAGCCATTAATGTAGAGTATAGTAAACAAGCCCAATTAAATTTAAGAAGAATAGATAGGTTAGGATTTAATGATTTTGCTGTTTGTATGGCAAAAACTCAAAAGTCTTTTTCAGATAATGATGCACTAATTGGAAGACCAGAAAATTTTACAGTTACAGTTCGTGAAATAGAAATTGCATCTGGTGCTCAATTTGTCATTCCTATTTTAGGTAAGATGATGCGTATGCCTGGACTACCAGCAAAACCTGCATCAGAAAATATGAGTATTGATAAAAATGGAGTTATCTCTGGATTAAGCTAAAAAAGTTGAAATAAAAAAACCAGCAAATTTGCTGGTTTTTTTATTTATAAATAGAACAATTTTATAATTCTAATAATCCGTTAGTTTTTGAAACTCCTTCAGCAGATTCTTCTAAATGCGCTTTTTCAGCATCAGATAAATTAATTTCTACAATACTTTCAATACCATCTTTCCCTAAAACAACAGGAACTCCAATACATAAGTCATTTAAACCATATTCACCTTCTAATAAAGTTGAACAAGGGTAAATTTTCTTTTGGTCACAAGCAATGGCTTGCACTAATCCACTTACAGCTGCTCCAGGAGCATACCAAGCAGAAGTACCTAATAATTTAGTTAATGTAGCTCCACCAACTTTAGTATCCTCTTTTACTTGATTTAATCTTTCTTCAGAAATAAATTCAGAAACTGGTACAGAGTTACGAGTAGCTAATCTTGTTAAAGGAACCATGCCTTTATCTGAATGACCACCTATAACCATTCCATCTACATCAGAGATAGGAGCACCTAATGCTTCTGCTAATCTATATTTAAAACGAGCTGAGTCTAAAGCACCACCCATTCCAATAATTCTATTTTTTGGTAATCCTGTTGTTTTATGAACTAAATAAGTCATAGTATCCATAGGATTTGAAACTACAATAATGATAGTGTTTGGAGAATGCTCAATTAAGCTAGAAGAAACTGTTTTTACAATACCTGCATTAATGCCAATTAATTCTTCACGAGTCATTCCTGGTTTTCTTGGAATACCAGAAGTAATTACACAAATATCTGAGTTTGCAGTTTTGCTATAATCACCTGTGCTACCTGTAATTTTTGTGTCAAAACCATTTAAAGAAGCAGTTTGCATTAAATCCATAGCTTTACCTTCTGCATAGCCTTCTTTAATGTCTAATAAAACCACTTCTGAAGCAAAATCTTTAATTGCAATATATTCTGCACAACTTGCACCTACTGCTCCAGCACCAACAACTGTAATTTTCATCTTATTATATTTTTTTGTTATAAAATTTATTTATTGCAAAAATACGATTTAAAAAATATTTTTTTGTGATATATATCATAAAAAAAGACATCATTATTAGATGTCTTTTTAGTTTGTATAATATTGTAAATTATCTGATACTAAAAGCAATACCTGCACTATAAGTATTAAATTCTTGTAAAGTGTAACTACCAAATATTTTAAAGAACCCAAGACTTAATCTTGCACCTACAGTTGTAGTAAATCCACTAACATCATAATCTAAGTTTAATGGATCGTTTAATATTCTTGTATAATTTACAAGACCATCTTGATATTGTAGTTCATATCTACCACTTAAACTTAAAGATGATGAGCCTCCTATATAGCCAAAACCTCCATAAATATTTATTATTGGAAAGTTTAAAGAAGCAATAGCCTGAATTGTATGAGATTTTAAATCTAATTCACCTAAACCATTTGTAATATTTACATCATTTCCTGATGGGTCATCAATTACGCTTGAAACAGTCATATTAGTAAAGGCTGCCATAATTGAAATATGTAAAGGTGTTTTATCTAAAGGTCCAAACCAACTAGTAATTTCTTTTTTAACACCTAAACCAAATAATTTTCCTTTTACATCATCACCAATTTCAGGAGCATAACGTAAACTAGCTTCTAATTTCCAAGGTAAACCAACGTTTACTTGTACTGCAGGTGTTGGTACACCACTCATTGGTAAATCATCTCCAAAACCATCTGGCATTGTAAAGTTTCTTCTTAATTCTGGATGTACTCCTCCATTAATATTTGGATCTGAGTTTGCAGGGATAGTTACTTCAAAAGCATTAGTAACTGCAACTCCACTACCTAAAACAGTTGGTGAAGTAGATGGATTTTGAGTTATTTTACTAGATAGGTTTAAACTATTTACATTAAATGTTTCCATTGAAGATGGTGCTGTAGAGAAATTAGCTCCGATTGTAATATCAAATCCTAGTATTTTATGAACTTTGGCAGTATGATACCACCCATTGCTCATACCATAAATAAAACCTTCTGATGCTGGTCTTAAATATTCTAATGTTAATTTATTCGCGTCTGATATATCAGCAAAAAGAATATTTTCTATTCCATCTTGTGCTTTTGTATTGATGCTGAAAGCAAATACAGTTGCAATAATTAAAAGATACTTTTTCATTTTTCTTTAGTTTGATTAATATTATAGTAAAGATAAAAAAAAATACACACTATTTTAAAGTGTGTATTTTTTGTAAGATTTATCAGTTTATGCTTAATATTATGCGTCTATATTTGCATATTTAGCATTACGTTCTATAAAGTCTCTTCTTGGAGGAACTTCATCTCCCATAAGCATAGAAAATACTCTATCTGCTTCTGTTAAACTATCAATAGTTACTTGACGTAAAGTTCTAAACTCTGGGTTCATAGTAGTATCCCAAAGTTGTTCTGCATTCATCTCTCCTAAACCTTTATATCTTTGAATGTTTACTCCACCACCCATTTTTTGAGCTATTAAATCACGTTGGTTATCATCCCAAGCATATTCTCTTTTTTGTCCTTTTTTAACTAAATATAAAGGAGGAGTAGCAATGTAGATATAACCTTGTTCAATCATTTCTCGCATATACCTAAAGAAGAAAGTTAAGATTAAAGTAGCAATGTGAGAACCATCAACATCGGCATCACACATAATTACTACTTTATGATAACGTACTTTAGATAGATTTAATGCTCTTGGGTCTTCTTCAGTACCTATAGAAACGCCTAAAGCTGTAAACATGTTTTTGATTTCTTCGTTTTCAAAAACTTTATGTTGCATTGCTTTTTCAACATTTAAGATTTTACCTCTTAAAGGAAGAATTGCTTGAAAGTTTCTATCACGTCCTTGTTTTGCGGTACCCCCTGCAGAATCTCCCTCAACTAAGAAAATTTCACATTGAGCAGGATCTGTTTCTGAACAATCTGATAATTTACCAGGTAAACCACCAATACTCATTACAGTTTTACGTTGCACCATTTCTCTGGCTTTACGTGCTGCATGACGTGCTTGAGCTGCTAAAATTACCTTTTGTACAATTGTTTTAGCATCATTTGGGTTTTCTTCCAAATAATTGGTCAACATTTCAGAAACTGCTTGTGAAACAGCAGAACTTACTTCTCTGTTTCCTAATTTCGTTTTTGTTTGACCTTCAAATTGTGGTTCTTGAACTTTTACAGATATAATTGCAGTTAATCCTTCCCTAAAATCATCTCCAGCAATTTCGAATTTTACATTTTTTAATAATCCAGATTCATCTGCATACTTCTTTAAAGTACTTGTTAGTCCACGTCTAAAACCAGATAAATGTGTACCTCCTTCATGTGTGTTAATGTTGTTTACATAAGAATGTAAGTTCTCTGAATAAGAAGTGTTGTATACCATTGCAACTTCTACAGGAATGTCATTTTTTTCACCTTCCATAGAAATTACTCCAGCTGTGAGTTGCTCACGAGTAGAATCTAAATATTTTACAAACTCAGATAAACCTTCTGTTGAATGGAAAGTTTCAGAAATGAAGTTGCCTTCATCATCTGTTCTTCTTTTATCAGTTAAAGTAATTGTAATACCCTTATTTAAGTATGATAACTCACGCATTCTTGTTGCAAGTGTATCATAATTGTATTCTGTAGTTTGTTGAAAGATAGATTTGTCTGGTAAAAAAGTAACAATTGTTCCTGTAAAATCTGTTTCACCAACTGTTTTAACAGGGTATAAAGTTTTACCACGTTTGTATTCTTGTTGCCAAATTTTACCTTCTTTATGAACAGTAGCTGTAAGATGATCTGATAATGCATTAACACAAGAAACACCAACACCATGTAAACCACCAGAAACTTTATAAGAATCTTTATCGAATTTACCACCAGCACCAATTTTAGTCATTACAACTTGTAATGCAGAAACTCCTTCTTTTTTGTGTATACCAACAGGAATTCCACGCCCATTATCTTTTGTTGTAATTGAATTGTCTTCGTTAATGGTAACATCAATTCTATCACAATGTCCAGCAAGAGCCTCATCTATAGAGTTATCTACAACTTCATAAACTAAATGGTGTAAACCTCTAATACCAACATCTCCAATATACATTGATGGACGCATTCTTACATGCTCCATTCCTTCTAATGCCTGAATACTGGAAGCATCATATTCTTTTTTTATTTCTTCGCTCATTTTAAAAGTGAATTATTAAGTTTTTGGTTCATAAAAAAAACGTCTTTAAATGACGAATTCTATTATCTCAAATTTACAATTTTATAAGATGATTTCAAGAGTTTTTAGCGATTTTGTTTTAAAATTATCAACATTTGTTAAAAACGAAAAAGTGTCTTAAACCGTCTAAAAATAGTTTTATTTTAGATGTTTGTTATTTTTAATAAGTCGGTTATTTTAGAAAATTAAAAAATCTCGCAAAAGCGAGATTTTTTAATTGTTAAATATGAAATTGAATCAAAAATAAAACTTATCTCATAATTTTTACATTCATTTCTTCTACTTTTTTATCAGATAGAGGAGAAGGAGCATTAAATAATAAATCTTCTGATGTTCCAGTTTTTGGAAAAGCCATAACTTCTCTAATAGAAGCTTTTTTCTCCAAAATCATCATAAGTCTGTCAACACCCCAAGCAATTCCACCATGAGGAGGTGCTCCATATTGAAAAGCTTTATACATCGTTCCTACACTTTTTATCATTTCTTCTTTATTGTAGCCCATATTTCTATACGTTGCTTCTAAAATTTCTGATTTGTGTGCTCTAACAGAACCACCTCCAATTTCGTAACCATTTAATATTAAATCATATTGTTGGGCAATAATGCTACCAATTTCATCATCATTTCCATTCATGTGTTTTTCCAAATCGTAAACTGCTGGCATAGAAAAAGGATTGTGTGTAAACGTCCATCTTCCTTCATCCGTTTTTTCAAACATTGGGAAATCAACAACCCAAGCAGGTCTTAATTCCTTAGGATTAATCAATTTTAAAATGCGTCCCATTTCTTGACGAACAGCATCTAGAGCTTTGTTTGCAGTTGCATAATCAGCAGCAGAAAAGAATACAATATCTCCAACTTTTGCACTGGTTGCTTTAATAATATTAGCTGCAATATCTTCACCTAAAAACTTAATAATTGGTGATTGTAAATCATTTTCATTAACAATAATATACGCTAAACCTCCTAAACCATGTTGTTGTGCAATTGCTGTTAAGTTTTCAATTTGACCTTTAGACATACGTTTTTTGCCTTGCTCTGCAGCAGAAACTTTAATACATTTTACAATTCCACCTTCATCAATAGGTTTGCTAAAAACCTGAAAAGAAGTTTCTTTAACAATTTCTGTAATGTCTTGCATTTCTAAACCAAAACGTAAATCTGGTCTATCACAACCATATTTATCCATAGCTTCTTTGTAAGTAAGTGTTACAAATGGACGTAAAATCCATTTTTTGTCATAGATTTTTGTAACCACTTCATTAAACATTTTGGTGTTTAATTCAATGATATCTTGCATGCTTGCATAGGCTAACTCTATATCTAACTGGGTAAATTCTGGTTGACGATCACCTCTGGAATCTTCATCTCTAAAACAACGCGCAATTTGAAAATACTTTTCAAAACCACCTACCATTAACATTTGCTTAAATTGTTGAGGTGCTTGTGGTAAGGTGTAGAAAGAACCAGCTTGTTTTCTTGTTGGAACAATAAATTCTCTTGCACCTTCATCTGTTCCTGCTGTTAAAATAGGTGTTTCAATTTCTAAGAATTCTTCTTCATCTAAAATATCACGTAATAATTTTATGACTTTATGACGATTAATAATTGCGCTACGAACATTATCATTTCTATGATCTAAAAACTTGTATTGAAAACGAGTGGTTTCATTAGTTTTAGTAGCTCTTTTAATTTCGAAAGGTAACGTTTTAGAAAGGTTTAAGATTTCTAATTCTGAGGTTTCTAATTCAATTTTACCAGTTCTTAAACTTGAGTTATAATCATCTTCTTTTCTTTGAACAATGATGCCTTTAACTGTAATTACAGTTTCGGGTTTTAGCTTTACTAATTCATCTAAATTCGGAAAAGTTTCTCTACTCAATCTAACTTGAAAAACCTCGTTATTAGAACCTCTTAAATCGATAAACATCAATTCTCCATGATCACGAACGCTGGCTACCCAACCAGCCAAAGTCACTTCTTCATTAATATTCGATTCTGAAAGTTGAACAATTTCATGACTTCTGTATTGTTCTTTAATTACAATCGGAATTTTAGGTAATTCCTCTTGGTTGATGTTTGTTGGTTGATGTTTGTTTGTTGATGATTTGTTACTTCCAACTTCATTCTTCACACTTCCGTCTTTATCCACAGTAATTTGTGACAAAATCTCTTCACGAATCACTTTCCCAGAAGCACCTTTGCCAATAATTTTTATGACTTTACCAACTAGGATTCCTGCTTTTCCTTGGTTACCCTTTTTAATATCATTTGCAATAGCTTCATTTTCAGAAACTACTTTAGCTACAGCATCTTTAATTTGGCTTTCTGAAATAGTGTTTTCATCAAAATACTTCTTATAGTCAAAAGTTCTGTCTTTTAAATAGCTCGTAATTCCGTTTTGAACTAAAACAGATGTAATTTTTTCTTCCTTAAATAATTGAAAAATCTCAATTAAATGGGTAATACTATGAATATTTGCATACTCATCTGCAGCAATATTATTTACTAAGGTTTTTGCCACAAAAGAAGGATTTTTAATGACATTATTTATAGCAATAAAAATTTCTGAACGCACAGCATCTGATGTAAAAAACTTTGCATCTTGAGGTAAAACACCTCCTTTAATTAAGATAGATTCTACAGCAAAAGGTAAGGAGCTTACATCAACATCTATACTTTCAACTACACTTTTAATATTCACAAAAGGTAAATCTGGTTCAGATATAAATCGATAATCTGCTTCAAACTCCTTTTTACGCATTGTTTTGGTTTGCTTTAAATCAGCGTCAAATAATACTGTAGTTTGATCTGGCCTAAACTCTTTGTGTTCTAAATAATAGTTCAGTTGTTTTTCAACTTCTTCTTTTAAAGCTTCAATCATAAACTTAAATGAGTTCAAGTTTTTGATTTCAGTTCTAGGATTTAATTGATATGAATGTTTTTTTCTAAGTGATACAGAAACATCACTTTTAAATTCTCCTTTTTCTAAATTGGCTTCAGAAATTTTTAAGTTTTGTACAATTCTCTGAATGTATTGAGCGTAAATAGATGCATCTTCTATATGACGAATACAAGGTTCTGTAACAATTTCAATTAAAGGAACACCTGCTTTGTTAAAATCGACTAAAGACACCTTCTTTTCGTGCATCAATTTTGCTGCATCTTCTTCTATGTGAACTTGAGTTAAATTTACAGTGAACTGACTTCCATCGTTTCTAAAACAAGAAACTTGACCATCAGGAATTATAGGATTATGAAACTGAGTAATTTGAATATTTTTTGGGTTGTCTGGATATTCATAATGTTTTCTATCCCAAGAAATCACTTCATTTTCAAAAGTCGATTTTACTGCTTTACCAAAATAAATTGCTTTTTTTATTGCAGCTGAATTTACAGCAGGTAAAACACCCATTTGCCCAGTGCAAATAGAACATATATTTGTATTGGGTTGTTCAGATTCTTGATTTGCACATGAACAAAATAGTTTTGATTTTGTGTTTAAGCGAACGTGGGTTTCTAAACCAATCACTAACTCTAACTCATGCTTCTTTAAAAGCTCATTTAATTTTTCTAACTCCATTATAAAATATCATTTAAAAAGTTAGCGAATTGTAATACTTTTTCATCATTATCTTTAGCTGCTGTAATTTGAATTCCTGTTGATGTGCCTTGTGGTGCTGTTAACGTAGGTAACTGTCCTAAACTAAAACCAACTGTATAAGCATCAGATAAATACATAGCTAATGGATCTTTTAAACTATCGCCAATTTTAGGTGGCGTGTTTGGTGTAACAGGTGATAAAATGATATCAACCTCTTTAAAATCGTTTTCAAAATTGGCAGCAATTTGATCTCTTAAATTCAGTCCTTTTAAATAAATTTCATCAGAGAAACCTTGAGATAATACCTGATTTCCACCAACGATTCTTCTTTTTGTTTCTTCAGAAAAATTTTCTGAACGTGTTATGGAATAGGTATCTTTTAAATTTTTACCTTCAATTCGATTTCCATAATTTGTGCCATCTAATCTAGAAAGGTTAGAAGCTGTTTCTGCCATGGCTAAAGTGTAATAGGTAGAAACTAAAGTATCAGCTTCAAAGAAGTCTAGTTCTTTTACTTGAATTCCTTTTTCTTTTATTGTTTCTAAAGCGTTTAAAAAATCTTCTTTAATTTCTGGATTTATTGCATCACTTTCTATGAAGTTTTTAAAATAACCAACAGATTTAACTTGATTTTTTGCAATACTACCTTCAGTAATTATTTTAGATTCATAAGTAGTTTGATCTTTTATATCTCTTCCACTCATTACATTTACAACAATTCTAATGTCTTCTATTGATTTTGCAATTGGACCTACACAATCTGTTGAAGAGGCATAAGCCATTAATCCAAATCTTGAAATTCTACCATAAGTAGGCTTTAATCCATAGACGTTATTATATCCTGCTGGTTGTCTGATTGAACCACCAGTATCACCTCCAATAGAAAAAACTGTGTGTTCTTTGGCAACATTTACTGCTGAGCCACCACTAGAACCACCCCCAACTAATTCAGGATTTGTAGCATTTTTAACGGCTCCAAAAATGGTGTTTTCTGATGATGAACCATGGCCAAAACTATCGCAATTTTCTTTTACTAAAGGAATTGCACCTGCATCTAATAATTTTTGAATTGCAGTTGCTGTATATGCAGATTTATAATTCTTTAAAAGTTGAGAACTAGCTGTAGTATACGTTCCTTGAACCATATATACATCTTTAATTCCAAAAGGGATACCTTCTAATAAACCAATTGCTGCCCCAGATTCAATTTTTACATCTACTCTTTCTGCTAATTCTAAAGCCATTTTATCTAACAAAGAATTTACAGTATTGTGTGTGTTTTCTTTTAAGGCATTTAATTTTTCTTGAATTAAAGACGTACATGTAATTTCTTTACTCACCAATTGTTGATGAATTTTGTGTATTTGTGATTCCATATTTATTCCTCTATCACTCTATTTACAACTAAGTATCCTTTTTTTTCTTTTGGAAAGTTCTCTTTGATAATGCTTTTTTCTAATGCTGAGCTGTTTATAACAACATCATCCCTCAAATCTTCTAAAGACACAGCACTTTTATTTAAATTGTTGAAGCTATATTTACTTGTGTTTGCATTCTTTATAGCTTCAAATAATTTACTTACAGCTTTAGATTCTTTAGCTCCTTTTATGCTAGACAAAATGTCTACAGTCATTATTTTACTCATGTTGGACTTTTTTTAAAATGAAAAAACCTTCCAATATTTTGGAAGGTTTTTAATATATTTTAAACAATACAATTCCTTCCCTAAAAATCAGGATTATTGAAATTATTATTGTTATTGTTACGAATCATATATAATATTAATTACTGACAAATATAGATAGATTTGAGTCGTTTGCAAGTTTTTTACACTTTTTATTCGATTATTTTAAATGAAAACACCAATAATTTAAAAAATAAATTATTGGCGCTGAAATTAATTCAATAAATTCAAATTCAAACACTCATTCTGAATGTAAAATAACAAGTTTTTATACAAATATTTTACATAATGATTAATATTTGTAATAATTTGTAATAAATAAGAAAGAATATTTATAAAAATGAAAGTTCGAAAACGTTTTCTTAAACTTATAATTTTTCATTTTTAATCTTAACAAAAAACATGAAAGAATTCTTGTACAAATAAAAAAGCCTTTCTAAATTTGCTACTCAATGCAAAAACAACAAAATATATGGTGGTGGAACTCTCTTATTTAAATAAGTGAGAAAAAAACCTATATATATAAATATAATAAAAGGCTTATCTCACGATAAGCCTTTTTCAATTATAAAAAATGAAAAAAATTAATTTTAAAACATTTTCGAAAACTAAGATTGCTGATACAATAACTCCTGTAGGATTGTATTTGAGATTTAGAGATAAATATGCAAATACATTGTTGTTAGAAAGTTCAGATTATCATAGTAAAGAAGAAAGTTTTTCTTTTATTGCCATAGAACCTGTAATTACAATTAAATCAGAAAATCATCATTTAAGTTTTTCGCATAAAGGAATTGAGTTAGAAAATAAAGAAATAGGAAGAAATTTTAATTCAATTTTTGAAACCTATACAAATCAAATTGAATTAGATTGCCCTACTGAATTAAAATCATTTAATGGTTTGTATGGCTACACAACTTATGATTCTGTTCAGTATTTTGAAAATATTACGCTAAATGTTGAAGAAGCTCCGTCTGCAATTCCGTTAATGCAATACAGTTTTTACAGATTTATAATTGCTATCAACCATTTTAATGATGAAATGACTTTGATAGAGAATGTTGAAGAAGGTACAGAGTCTCGAATTAAAGAAATTCAAACTATTATTGATGCACAGGCCTTTAATACTCAAAAATTCGAAATTGTTGGAGATGAAACTTCAAATGTAAAAGGAGAAGAGTTTATTGAATATGTAAAAAAAGCAAAATCACATTGCAAACGTGGAGATGTTTTTCAATTGGTCTTATCACGTCAATTTCAACAAAAATTTAAAGGAGATGAATTTAATGTTTACAGAGCATTACGTTCAATAAATCCATCACCTTATTTGTTCTTTTTTGATTATGGTTCTTTTAAATTAATGGGCTCATCACCAGAAGCGCAGATAAAAATTCAAAAAGGTAAAGCAACTATAAATCCAATTGCAGGAACCTTCAGAAGAACTGGAGATATGGCTAAAGACATTCAGTTAGGTAAAAAATTATCAGCTGATAAAAAAGAAACTGCAGAACATGTAATGTTAGTGGATTTAGCTAGAAATGATCTAAGCAAACATGCAGATGAAGTAACTGTTGAGGTTTTTAAAGAAGTGCAATATTTTAGTCATGTCATTCATTTGGTTTCAACTGTTTCTGGTCAGTTAAAGGGTAATCCAATAGAGATTGTAGGTGATACTTTTCCTGCAGGAACTTTAAGTGGAGCTCCAAAATACAAAGCAATGCAATTAATAGATACATACGAAAACCAATCAAGAGGATTTTATGGAGGTGCTGTTGGTATTATTGGTTTAGATGGTTCTGTTAATTTGGCAATAGCTATTAGAAGTTTTGTGAGTAAAAATAAGACTTTGTATTACCAAGCAGGAGCAGGAATCGTAATACATTCAGACGAAGAAAAAGAATTACAAGAAGTTAATAATAAACTAGCAGCGTTAAAAAAAGCGTTGATTTTAGCGGAAAATATATAATTGGCTGTTTGCTTTTTGCCTTTAGCATTTTGCTAAAAGCCAAGAACCAACAGCTAAAAGAATAACTTATGAAAATATTAATTTTAGACAATTACGACTCGTTTACCTACAATTTGGTTCATATGGTAGAGAAAATTACAGGAAAATTTCCTGCAGTTTTTAGAAATGATGAAATCAGTATTCAAGATGTTGGAAATTTCGACATCATTATGTTGTCTCCAGGACCTGGTATTCCAAATGAAGCAGGAATTTTAAAAGAGGTAATAAAAACCTATGCAGGTAAAAAACCAATTTTTGGAGTGTGTTTAGGTTTACAAGCAATTACAGAAGTTTTTGGAGGAACAATCATCAATTTAGACGATGTTTTTCATGGAGTAGCTACAGAGATGAAAGTTACAGATTCATCAGCAGTTATCTTTAAAAATATTCCAGAAACTTTTATGGCTGCACGTTATCATTCTTGGTCTGCAACTGATGAAGAATTTCCAAAAGAACTAAAAGTTACAGCTAGAGATGAAGATGGTGGAATACAAGCAATAGAACATAAAATATACCCAATTTCTGCTGTTCAGTTTCATCCAGAATCTATATTAACAGACGTTGGAGAACAATTGGTTACTAATTTTATAGACGCTTGTAAAGTGTCTAATGCTGAACTTGATTCAGCATCATAACAAAAGATACTGAAATAAATTCAGCATAAATGAAAGCAATTTTAAACAAATTATTTAATCATGAAAGATTGTCAAAATCAGAGGCAAAACAAGTCTTAATTGAAATAGCTTCTGAGCAATACAATGATGCTCATTTAGCTTCATTTATGACGGTTTTTATGATGAGACCAATTACTGTAGATGAACTTTCTGGTTTTAGAAATGCATTAAAAGAATTGGCTATTAAAGTTGATTTTTCTGATTACAATACTATTGATATTGTTGGTACAGGAGGTGATGGAAAAAATACATTTAACATATCTACATTAACATCTTTTATAGTTGCAGGAACAGGTCAAAAAGTAGCAAAACATGGTAATTATTCTGTGTCTTCTCAGTCTGGTTCTTCAGATATGTTAGAGAGTTTTGGTTATAATTTTACAAATGATGAAAGCACTCTAAAAAAGCATTTAGATAAAGCGAATATTTGTTTTTTACACGCACCAAAATTTCATCCTGCCATGAAAGCAGTTGGACCAACAAGAAAAGCTTTAAAATTAAAAACGTTTTTTAATATGTTGGGGCCTTTAGTAAATCCGAGCTCTCCTAAAAATCATATGTTAGGCACTTTTAATTTAGAAGTGGCACGTTTGTATAATTATATTTTGCAAGAGGAAAATATTAATTATGGAATCATACACGCTTTAGATGGATATGATGAGATTTCCTTAACAAGTGGTTTTAAAATATTCACAAAACAAAGAGAACAATTAATTAATCCTGAAGATTTAGGACAAAAAAGAATTCAGCAATCAGAAATTTTTGGAGGTAATAATGTAGCAGAGGCAGCAAAAATTTTTAAAACAATTTTAGATGGTGAAGGAACTGATGCTCAAAATAATGTAGTACTAACTAATGCTGCATTTGCACTTAAAATAGTGGATGAAAACAAAAGTTTTGAATTGGCATTTGAAGAGGCAAAAGATTCTCTTTTTGGTTTAAAAGCTAAAGAAACTTTACAGAAATTAATAAGTATATAAATGGCAAAAAAAAAGAACAATTTAATTTTAATTATACCAGCATTTCTATTGATGGGTGCAGCAATTGGTATTCAAACTAAAACATTTATTAAACAAACAATTGTGGGTTTAATAGTTGGAATTATTGTTTTCTTTTTTTTGATTTACAGAAATAAAAAATTTAATAATTAACAATTACGAATTAGAAATTACAAAAATGAAAAAGGATAATGTAATTCAGATTAAGAGCTATGATTTCGCTGTTCGAATTGTGAAATTATACAAACATTTATCCCAAGAAAAAAAAGAGTTTGTATTAAGTAAACAATTGTTACGTTCAGGAACTTCAATAGGAGCAAATATAGAAGAGGCAATTGGAGGGCAAAGTAGAAAAGATTTTTTTGCTAAATTAACAATAGCATATAAAGAAGCTAGAGAATCTCATTATTGGATTCGTTTATTAAAAGACACTGATTTTTTATCTGATAAAGAATCAAAATCTTTAATCACTGATATTGAAGAAATTTTAAAAATTATCGGAAGTATTCAAAAGACAATTCGTAATTCATAATTTAAAATTCATAATTAATTAAATGACAATTTTAGATAAAATAATCGCATTTAAAAAGAAGGAAGTTGCAAAAATAAAAGCAGATGTACCTTTAAAAAAATTAGTAGAAAGCCCAAAATTTAAAAGAACACCAATTTCATTAAAAAAGTCTTTATTAGAAGTGGGTTCAACAGGAATTATAGCTGAATTTAAAAGACAGTCTCCTTCTAAAGGTATTATTAATGACAAAGCAACTGTTACTGATGTAACCAATGGTTATTTAGATGCAAATGTAGCAGCGCAATCTATTTTAACAGATACTTCTTTTTTTGGAGGTACTATAGCAGATTTAATGGAAGCAAGAATTGCGAATCAAATTAAACCTATTTTAAGAAAAGATTTTGTTGTTGATGGATTTCAAATTGTTGAAGCAAAAGCTATTGGCGCAGATGTAATTTTATTAATTGCTTCTTGTTTAACTTCAACTGAGTTAAAAAACTATGGAAACTTAGCTAAAGATTTAGGTTTAGAAGTATTATATGAAGTTCATACTCAAGAAGATTTAGATAAGATTAATGATTTAGATAATAAAATTATAGGCATTAATAATCGAAACTTAAAAACATTTGAGGTCGATTTAGAACATTCTATAAAACTGGCAAATCAAATACCTGATACTTGTGTTAAAGTATCAGAAAGTGGAATTTCTGATCCAAAAATCATTACAGGTTTAAAAGAGTTTGGTTTTCAAGGATTTTTAATTGGTGAAAGCTTTATGAAAGAAGAAAACCCAGGTGAAGCATGTCAAGACTTTATCAATCAAATAAAATAATATGAAACTAAAAGTTTGTGGAATGAAATTCGTAGAAAATATTCAGCAAGTTGCTGAATTAAACCCTGATTATTTAGGATTTATTTTCTATGATTCATCTAAAAGAAATTTTGAGGGTATTATTCCAGAACTATCAACTAATATTAAGAAAACAGGAGTTTTTGTAAATGAACTACCAGAAATTTTAGTGTCTATTGTAGAAGAATATCAATTAGATGCTATTCAATTACATGGTGATGAGTCTGAAGACTATATAAAGACTGTAAGAGAACATTTGGCATTTAGCAGAACTTCTAGAATAGAAGAAAATAAAGGTAGAAAAAAAGTTAAAAAACCTAAATCTTATGATAATTTAGAGATTATAAAAGTCTTCGGAATTAAAGATGAATTTAATTTTGAGGTTTTACAAACTTATTTAGACGTCGTAGACTATTTTTTATTTGATACTAAAGGCGAGCAGAGAGGAGGAAATGGAATTCATTTTAATTGGTCTGTTTTAAAAAAATATCCATATGATAAACCATTCTTTTTAAGTGGAGGAATTGGACCAAATGATGAAAATAAAATAAAAGAAATACTAAATTTAGATTTACCTATTTATGCACTTGATGTAAATAGTAAGTTTGAAATAGAACCAGGATTAAAAAATACACAAAAGCTACAAAGCTTCAAGAAAAATATAGAGATATGAAATCAAAATTTCATCCAGATAAAAACGGATATTTTGGACAATTTGGAGGAGCATTTATACCAGAATTGTTATATCCAAATGTAAAAGAATTAGAAGATAATTATATTCAAATTATCGAATCAGAGGAATTCCAAAAAGAGTATAAATCTTTATTAAAAGATTATGTTGGACGACCAAGTCCCCTATATTTTGCTAAGAGATTATCAGAAAAATATGGAGCTCATATATATTTAAAAAGAGAAGATTTAAATCATACAGGAGCACATAAAGTAAACAATACAATTGGTCAAATTTTAATTGCTCAAAAACTTGGTAAAACAAATATTATTGCAGAAACTGGTGCAGGGCAACATGGAGTTGCAACAGCTACTGTTTGCGCCTTAATGGGTTTAGATTGTACTGTTTTTATGGGTGAAAAAGATATAGAACGTCAAGCACCTAATGTAGCAAGAATGAAAATGTTAGGAGCAAAAGTTGTTGCAGCGACTTCTGGTTCTAAAACTTTAAAAGACGCAACAAACGAGGCTATAAGATATTGGATTCAAAATCCTGAAACATTTTATTTAATTGGTTCTGTGGTGGGTCCACATCCACATCCAGATATGGTTGCTCGTTTACAAGCGGTTATTTCAGAAGAAATGAAATGGCAATTGAAAGAAAAAACAGGTAAAGAAAACCCTGATACTATTATTGCTTGTGTTGGAGGAGGTAGTAATGCTGCTGGTGCATTCTATCATTATTTTGATGATGAAGAAGTAGAACTAATTGCTGTTGAAGCTGCAGGTTTAGGTGTCAATTCTGGTGAAAGTGCTGCAACTTCTCAGTTAGGAGAAGTGGGTATTATTCATGGTTCTAAAACCATTTTAATGCAAGATGATTATGGTCAAATTGTAGAGCCTTATTCTATTTCTGCAGGATTAGATTATCCTGGAGTTGGTCCTTTACATGCGTATTTGTATGAAAGTGGAAGAGCGAAGTTTATGAATGCTACAGACAAAGAAGCATTAACTGCAGCCTATGAATTAACAAAAATAGAAGGTATTATTCCAGCTTTAGAAACAGCCCATGCATTAGCGGTTTTACCTAAAATGAAATTAAATAAAGATCAAGTTGTGGTCATTAATTTATCTGGTAGAGGAGATAAAGATTTAGAAACTTATATTAAACATTTAGAAGAGTAAGTTATGAATTCAGTTCAAAAATTATTTCAACAAAAAGATAAAAATCTTCTTTCAATTTATTTTACTTGTGGTTATCCAGAGCTTACTGATACTACAAAAGTAATAACTGAATTAGAGAAGAGTGGAGTAGATTTTATAGAAGTGGGTTTGCCTTATTCAGACCCTTTAGCAGATGGACCAACTATACAAGATAGTAGTCAAGTTGCTCTGAAAAACGGTGTGAATTTAGATATTGTTTTCGAGCAATTAATGACTATTAAAGAGACCAATGAAACACCTTTAGTGTTAATGGGGTATCTAAATCAAATGCTAAAATATGGAGAAGATAAATTTTGCCAAAAAGTTGCTGATTGTGGTATAGATACAGTCATAATTCCTGATTTACCAATGGTTGAATTTGAAAATCATTATCAACGATTATTTGACAAATACGGAATTACAAATGTGTTTTTAATAACACCTCATACATCCCAAGAAAGAATTAAAAAGATTGATAATTACACTAAGGCTTTTATATATGTAGTTGCTTCTGCATCTATCACAGGTGCAAAAGGTGAAATTTCAAATCAGCAAATTGCATATTTTGAAAGAATAAAAGCTATGAATTTAAAAAGCAAATTAATTGTAGGTTTTGGTATCTCTGATAAACAAACCTTCAATACTGCTTGTGCTTATGCTAATGGAGCAATTATTGGTTCTGCTTTTATAAAGTTCTTAGGTAGTTCAAATGTAAAATCTATCAATTCATTTATTTCAAAAATAAAGAACTGATAGATTTTATATCTATTTTAAAAAGAGTAAAAATATTATTCAATAGATGTTTTAACTTCTATAACTCCTGCAGCACCTCTCATTCCATATACAGCTGTTTCAGGGCCTTTAAGTACTTTAACAGAAATGATAGTTGTAGGTACTATATTAGCAAAAGTTTCTTCGCCTACTTGTACCCCATTTAAAATGTATAATGGTGTATTATTACCATTAATAGAATTATTACCTCTAATCGTTATAATATTACCTACACTAACATTTACACCAGCTACTTTACCTCTTAAATAATCGTAAATATCTCTAAACTGTATAGCACCACCAACTTTAGTGTTTGTAGTACTTGAGACGAAATCTTTATTACCATTAACAAGATTTATAATGATATTATTTTTACCAGTATAAGCTACTTTTTTTACTCCAAAAAGAGGAGAGTATGCAGTAATTTCTTTTGGTGTTTTATCTAGTTTTACTTTAAAATATCCTGCTGAATTTGCAACTCTTTTTTGTTTTACATTGTCAATTAAAATTACAGCTCCAGGTACAGGATTATTATTTACATCTTTTACAACTATTGTAAGTTTAATGTTTTCTTTTTCTTGAGCAGAAAACGATACTGTAAAAAATAATATTAAGATGGTTAAAAATGTATTTATTTTTTTCATAAATTTTTGATTTTGTTATAGTTATTCTTCATCAAGAATAATGCCAATTGTTTTAAATAAACACATTAAAATTAAACAATTTGTAATGTTTTTTGAATAATATTTTGTTAAAATTAAAATACTTTTTCTCCATTTAAATAGGTAGCAACTGCTTTGGTTTTAGGTATTTTATCACCTTTAACTTCCATAATATTTTGATTTAAAATCACAAAATCGGCAAATTTACCAACTTCAATACTTCCTTTTTCGTTTTCTTCGAAGTTAGAATAAGCAGCCCAAATAGTCATTCCTTTTAAAGTTTCTTCTCTTGATAATGCATTTTCCATTTGAAAACCATCTTTAGGAAAATTATCTAAATCTTTACGAATAGCTGAAGCATAAAAAGTTAAGAACGGATTTACTTGCTCTACAGGAAAATCTGTTCCTAAGGCTACTTTGCCATATTCTTTTAATAAATCTTTAAATGCATATGCGCCTTTCATTCTTTCTGCTCCAATTCTATCTTCTGCCCAATACATATCAGATGTTGCATGAGTAGGTTGTATAGAAGGTAAAATGTTGTCAAAGTTTTTAAAATCTTCTGGAGATATTATTTGAGCATGCTCAATTCTCCATCTTCTATTTTTAGCATCTTTTAAAACTTCTTTATAGGTTTTAGTTAACCAAGTATTTGCAGAATCTCCAATAGCATGTGTATTCATCTGAAATTCTGAGGCAGCTATTTGTCTAGCAATTTCTTGATATCTTTCTGGGCTATAAATTAAAGCTCCAAAATGATTATCTCTATCTGAATAAGATTCACGCATTGCAGCTCCTCTAGAGCCTAAAGCTCCATCTCCATAAACTTTAAATGAGCGTACATTTAAGTAATCTGTTTTGTAAATTCCTTTGTTAATGTAATAGTCTATTTGTTTTTGTTTATCTCCAGAAACCATTGCATACACTCTCATTTTAAGCTGATTAGCTTTTTGCAGGCTATCTATTAACTCTATATGTTTTTGATCTAAACCAGCATCATCTACAGTGGTTAAGCCATAAGAAAAACAAATGTCTTGTGCATCTAGTAAACCTTGAATCGTTTCTTGTTTTGTAGTTTCTGGAAATTTGATGAAGTCCATAGCAGCATCAATTAAAACACCAGTCATTTCTCCATTTTTTGTAATTATTTCTCCTCCAGAAACTTTGGTGTCTTTAGTAATGCCTGCTAAATCAATTGCAGCTTGATTTACTAATAAAGCATGACCATCAACTCTAGTTAATGCAACAGGAGTATTTGGAAATAATTTATCTAATTTTTCTTTGGTAGGGAATTCTTTTATTTCCCAATCATTTTGATCCCAACCTCTCCCTTTTATAAATGGAGCATTTTTTTCTTTTTGAAAAGCAACTAGTCTCTCCAAAATTTCATCATAACTTTTAGTTCCATTTAAATCAGCAGTTTGTAAACCCGTTCCAAAACGTAAAAAATGACAATGAGCATCTATTAAACCAGGAACAATAGTTTGGTTTTTAGCATCAATAATATTGTCTGAATCATATTTGTCTTGTATTTCTTTTGTTGAACCAACAGCTACGAATTTGCCTTCTTTTATAGCAAAAGCTTCAGCTTTGTCAAAAGTATTATTTACAGTATATGCATTAGCATTGATTACAATGCTATCTACTTTTTCTTTTTGACAAGAAATTAGAATTAGTAATAAAATTAAAATTGAAAATATTTTTTTCATGTTTAAGAGTTTAAATAAATTAAATACGCTCCATACATCAATACAAATTGAAATGGAATTCGAATAAATGCTAATTTTTTTGAACCAATAGCTGGTTTTGGTTTTGTGTAATCCCAAATGTGAATGAACAATAAACCAAATAGTAATATGATGATGCCTATTGCTCCTAATTTGCAATAATTATCTAAAAAAAGCGAAAAACCTAGACCAAATTCTAAGATGCCAACAATATAATTAACCGTTAATTTAGGAAATCCTTTAGGTATAAAACCGTTAAAAAATCTAGGTTTTATACAATGCATAATGCCTGCAAAACAGAAAAAAGCACCATAAATTATTTTTAAAATGAAAACAGTGGTTTCCATAACTTAAGGTTTTACAGGAGTATTATTATACAAATACTTATCCATTAAATAAATAATACTAGCCATAGAAGCAGAACCTAATTCTAACTCACGTTTATTTACTTTATCAAATGTATCTCTACTTGTATGATGATAATCGAAATAACGTTGAGAATCTGGTCTATAACCTACTAAAGTTACATTTTCAGCCCTTAAAGGGCTTATATCTGCACCTGAACCTCCTTTTTCTATATCATGCAATCCATAAGGAGATAGTAGTTTTTTCCAGCTTTGTAAGAGAGCAGTATTTGCAGTATTTGCATCAATAGAAAAACCTCTAGGTGTATGACCACCAGCATCAGATTCTAAACCTCCAATATGGTTTTCTTTATTCAGTTTTGCCAATTCTGCATATTTTTTTGCACCTCTAGTTCCATTTTCTTCATTCATAAAAAACACTACTCTAATTGTGTTCTTTGGCTTGATATTATTTTGTTTAAATAAATAAGCAACTTCTAAAGATTGTACAACACCTGTTCCATCATCATGAGCTCCTTCACCTAAATCCCAAGAATCTAAATGACCACCAACAACAAAAATATTTTCTGGATTTTCAGTTCCTTTAATTTCACCAACCACATTAAAAGATGGTGCATCTGGTAAAGTTTCACAACTTTGTTTAAAATAGAATTTTAAATTAGGGTTTACTTTTAAATCTTTACTTAAATTCTCTGCAGCTAAGCTACTAATTGCAGCTGCAGGAATGTGTTTTTCCTTTGGTAAATCTCCATAACTCATGGTTCCTGTATGAGGAAAATCATCAATAGAGTTCGTCATAGAACGAACAATAACGCCTTTAGCACCAAACTCACCACAAACAGCAGCTCCTCTTACTCTTTGGTCTACACAACCTCCATAAGCTTTAAAAGTATGAATTAAAGTATTATCAAAAGGACGATTAAAAAATACAATTTTACCTTTCATTTTGGTACCTAAAGCTTTGGCTTCTTCTAAGCTTTTTACTTCAATAACTTCTGCTAAGACACCTTCTTTTGGTGTAGCTACAGAAAAGCCTAAAGCACAGATAGCAACATTTTTTTGTTGTCCATTTGTAGTATAAGTTGCTACTTCTTTTTCTCCTCTAACCCAATGAGGAACCATAACAGGTTGAAGCCAAACTGAATCTAAACCAACTTCTTTCATTACTTTTTCTCCCCATTCAACAGCTTTTTGTGCTTCTGGAGAACCAGATAATCTACCTCCAACATTTTGAGTTAAATCTCTTAACCATTCATATGATTTACCTTCTGTTAAGGCAGAATTGAATATTGTTTTAATTTGAGAAGAATCTATTTTTTCTTCTGTTGATAATTTATTAAATACAATTTGTTTTTCTGCAATTTGCTGACAAGAGAAAAGTAAAAAAGTAAAGCTAAAAAGAGTTAAAATTTTTTTCATTGAGTAGTTCGTTTTTTAAAAAACATAAAACTACAAAAATGAAACGAGATTCAGATTGGAATTAAAATCAAAAATCAAACTTGTAAGTTAATCCTCCTAGAATTTGAAATCCTTGAACATTAAAGTTTGCAAAGCGATCATAACTATTATTTAAAATATTATTTACTCGTAGAAATGCTGAGAATTTATCGTTAAAATGATATCCTCCATGTATATTGATATCTACAAAAGCGTCTAGAGTTTGTGTACCATTACTTATGGTTGGGTAAATACTTGTATAAACTACATCTTTTCTTTCGCCAACATAAAATATATTGGTTGATGCAAACCATTTTGTATTTTTATATTCAGCAGTAATAGATCCTTGTGTGTTAGGTAAATTCCAAGCCTCTAATTGATTTGTAGTTGAATAATTTAGGTATTCAAAATCAGCTTTAATAGAGATTCTTTTTGTAAACTCATATTCTAATTCTGCTAAAATTGAAGTTGTTTTAACATCATCATAAACTACATCAAAAGAGTTACCATATTCGTACCCTAATAATGCATTTCCATTTAAAGAAGTGTTTATACCATCAGATTTTGAGTTATTTTTAATAAAAAGAGGCTTGTCTTCTTCATCTTTAATACTTGCTGAAATATTAAAAGTTAAATTGTTATTTATAATTCCATTAAATCCTAAAAAAGCATTATATTTTTCTGAAGTTTGTGTGATTAAAAGTGTTGGGGAAACAAAAGGATTATCTTCTGTAAAGCTTCTAAATGTATTAGTTTGTAGGCCTCCTTTAGCACCTGTGTAAATATTAAATTTACCTTTTGCTAACTCTTTTTGAAGAAATACATCTGGATAAATTAAAAAATTGTTGATTTTATTTTCAGTATCAAAAGAAGCAAAAAACTTAGTGCCTAATTTTAAAGAAAAACCACTAAATGTTGTTTTGTATTCTGGGTTTACACTTGCTGTAAATAGACTGTAATTTACTCTGTTTTGGTTTGCGTAATCTCTTTCAAAACTTCCACTTAAATATTCTAAATTAGTGTTTAGGGTTAGATTTTTTAAACTTCTACTTATAAAATCAATAGGTAAATCAAATATGGTGTTTAAATTAAAATAGAATTCTCTACTTTTAAAATTATCTGAAAAATGAGAAGCATTTAATGTGCTTTTATCTATATACGAATCTAAAAAATCTATTTCTCCAGAGGCTTTTAAATATGTGTAATTCTGTTTTTCTTCTATACTGTTTAGCGTTGAAGTAATAAAGTTAGTATTAGATAAACCATACCAATTATAAGAGTCTAAAGCAGTTTCTACATTTATCTTCCAATCAAAATAACGTTCTTCTTTTTTGTAAAATGCATTCGCAAAAAAGTTAGAAAAATTACTATCTAATAAGGTGTTTTCAATATTGTCTAAAGAAGAATTGTATTTTGCATGAAGTCCAAATTGATCTTCAAAACGTGTGTTGCTATGTAAGTAAAGTTCAGCATATGGTGAATTGTAATTACCATAACCTAAAGCAAGATAATTATTATAAATACGTTCTCTTACACCTACATCTATACCTTTTACTACTCCACTTTTAGGTACAAATGTAGATGCAACTGGTGCAGAAAATATAGTGTATTTTAAAGGTTTCTTTTTATTTTTTTCAGATAATTGAATAACAGGATTTTTCTTAATTTTATTAGCGTCTGCAATTTTAGGGTTGTACTTGCTAACAACCTCTACAACTTCAGTTTTAACAGTATCTACTTTTTTTGTAGGTACATTTTGTGAAAATTGTTTACAAACAAAAAATAACATAAATAATACAACTAAGCCTTTTTTCATAATTGTTTAGTTTTTTGGTGTTACAGAATTATTAGTTTTGGCTTCGTTGGTTTTTATTAAATCTAGTTCAGCTTGAGCTTCTTTTACAATATCTTCAAACTGAGGAAAGTTTTTAATTATATTTTCTAAAATAAAGGTAGCTTGATATGCATCTTTTAAATTGTAATAGTTTTTACCCATTATTACGTAACTTTTTACTCCCCAGTATTTGTAATTAGAGTAATCTGCAATTAATTTTTGAATTACTTTATTAGAGTCTTCATAATCTTTTTCTATACTTTTAAAATAAGCATTATAGAATAATGTTTCTGCTTTTAATTCTCCAGTAGCAATAGATTCTAAATTTTCGTAATACTCTTTTGAAGTAGAAAAATCTTCTGTAATAAAACTTATTCTAGCAATTATTTTTTTGGCATCAAACTCTAAATCTTCACTTAATTTTTTAGTAGATAAAACTTTTTTTGCATAATCTAAGGCTAATGTATTTTCTTCTGTTTTAGCATAAGATTTCATTAAATTACTTTTTGCAAAAAGTAGATTTTCTGTAGCATAAGCTTCCTTTTCTAATTCTATTAAAACAGGAATTGCACTATTATAATCTTCTTTTTCTAAGTAAATCTGAGAAGTTTTTGCAAGAGCATCTTCTCTAAATTCACTTATTCCAGCCTCTAAAACTTCATTATATTTTTTTAGAGCATCATCATATAGTTTTTCTTTAAAAAGAACATCAGCTAAATAATAAGTAGCTTTTAAACTGTTTTTGCCTTTAGGAAAACTTCGTAAATATTTTTTTAAGCTTAAGATTGTTGCATTTGTTTTTCCTTCAAAATATCTTTTTTCTGCAATAGAGAAAGAAGTATTTTCTAACTCATTATTAGATACTTCAACAAAACTTAAAGTTTTAGTCCAAGCTACATAATCGTCTAAACGATCTTCATCAACATATATATTTTTTGCGTTTCTAACTGCTTGAAGTGCATCTGAAGAATTAGGGAATTTTGTTGCTGCTAATTTAAAATTATTTAAAGCTTGTTTGTTTTGGTTATCATTGTAATACAACAGTCCTTGACGAACTAAAGCTTTTGATAAAAAATTACTATTTGGGTATTTATTAAACAATCTATCATAAGCTTGATGAGCTTTTGTATTATATTTTATTTTTGTGTAAGTGCTTGCTAATTGATAAAGAGCATCATCTTTTAATGAGGAAATTTGATAGTTATTAATCACTTTTTTTAATGCTTCAATTTTTGCATTATCATCATTCATAAAACCATAACTCATCCCAATTTGATATTGTGCATAATCTGCTTGAGAAGCTTCGTTACTAATTACATTTTGATAAGCGTTTATAGCACTTTTATACTCTCTGTTGGCATAATAGCTATCACCTAACCTTACAAAAGAATCATATTTAATTTCTTCTTGTATACCTGTATTTTTAGTTGCTTTATTAAATGATGCAGAAGCTTTATCATATTCTTCTAACTTAAAATAAGCATAGCCAACATTATAATCAATTAAAGGAAATGAATTATCTTTTATTAACCTCTTTAATTGGTTAAATTTAAATAAAGCATCTTGATAGTTTTCTAATCTATACAAAGTCTCAGCTTCCCAATATTTTGCTTTGTCACTTATATTTTTAATGCCAGATGCAGTACTTTTATTGAAGTAAGGTAATGCTTCTGCTATTTTTTTTTCATTAAATAATTGAATTGCTCTATATAAAGAAACTTCTAAAGAAAGTGTATAGTTATCTTTTGTATTCTTCTTTTTTAAATAATTTAAAGCTCCTTCATAATTTTTATCATGAATATAAGATGAAACTACTAATTCATTAATCTCTTTGTAAGCTTTAGAGTTTGGGTAGTTCTTTAAGTAATCTTGTAAAACATCTGCAACATCTTTGTAAGGGTTACCAGATTCATAACTTAATTTAGCATAATTTAAAGCTGCATCTTCTTTAATTTGAAGATTAAAATTCATTTCGCTTGCTGCTTTAAATGCATTTAAAGCTTCATTTTTTTTATCTGTATTTAGATAACATTCTGCTAAATGATAGTAGGCGTTTTGTGAAACTGCATTTTTTTTATCGATAATTCTGTTAAAAAATCTAATGGCATTTTCAAAATCATTTTGTTTGTAATAGGCATAACCAACTTGATAATAATCTGTGTTATTCCATTTGCCCATTTTACCTTTATATTCAAGTAAATAAGGTATAGCTTCATCATATTTTTTTAAATTAAAATAGCTTTCACCTATAATTTTAGAAATTTCTGAAGCTTCTTTTCTTTTAGCATCTTTTAGTAATTCTTTACCAACTTCTATACATCTGTCAAACTTACCAGCTTTAAAACTGATATCTAATAAGTAGTAAGAGATTTCAGCTTTATAAGATTCGTTATCAGCAATTTCTTTTAATGTAGACTCTGCAATGCCATAATCTTCTAATTTATAAGCAATAAAACCATAATAATAACGAGAATCATTACCATATTTAGCATCATTAATTAAAGGTAAAAATTTATCTTTTGCTAATGCTAATTTATTGGCAACTAATAAACCATAACCCATCTTAAAATTAAGTTCTTTTTGATTTTCTTTAGATATCAAATCCATATTTACTTTTTGATACCACTTTAAAGCATGTGCAGCTTTTTTATTTGAAAAATAATAGTTGCCTACATTAAAATAAGCTTTATTTTTTTTACTACTAGCTGGATTTTCTTCAACAAAACGTAATACTTTTTTATCAGCATCAGTTTGATTTAGTTTTATAGCACACATAGCATCAAAATAAGATGCATCTGAATGTAATGATGTGTTTTTATCAGCATCCTGAAGCACTTTTTCGAAGGTTTTTTGTGCAGCAGCATATGATTTATTATTGTATAATTTTAAAGCACTATTAAATTCAGAATTAGTATTTACATTAACACTAGATTGTTGAGCTTTTACATAAAAAGCTGACATAAAAATGATTAAAACTAAAAACTTTCTTTTTATAGAAATGGGTTTCATACAATTGATTTTGTGCTCATAGCTAGTAACGAATTTTTTTTGCGATTGTTGGATGTAAATCAAAAAAAACTAAAAATTAGTATATCAAAATTAATAATAATCTCGTTTTATTGTTGAAAAATGAAACGAAAATTTTAAGTTTGTGAAAACTACTTTTTTTATGGAAAATTCAGTTTTACATCTAGAGAATGCAGATATTTATCAAAGAGATAATTTAGTTTTATCTAAAGTAAATTTAAAGATAGATACTGGAGATTTTTACTACTTGATTGGAAAAACAGGGAGTGGAAAAAGTAGTCTTATGAAAACACTTTATGGTGATTTACGTTTGCAAAGGGGTACAGGAACTATTGTTGGTTTTGATTTAAAAAAATTAAAAGAAAAAGACATCCCTTTTTTAAGAAGAAAAATCGGGATTGTATTTCAAGATTTTAAATTGTTAAATGATAGAAACGTTTTTGATAACTTAGAATTTGTTTTAAAAGCTACAGGTTGGAAAAACAAAGAAGAACGTAAAGCAAAAATTAACGAAGTTTTAGAAAAAGTAGGTATGCAAAAGCAGTACTACAAAAAAACTTTTGAACTTTCTGGAGGTGAGCAACAAAGAGTAGCAATTGCCAGGGCTTTGTTAAACGATCCTGAGTTAATTTTAGCTGATGAGCCTACAGGAAATTTAGATCCGAAAACTTCTTTAGAAGTTATGCATTTACTGAATGAAATTCATAAAAGTGGGAAAACTATTTTAATGGCAACTCATGATTATCAACTTATAGTAAAATTTAAGCACAAAACAATTAAAGTTGAAGCTGGTGAGTTGTTTGAAGTTGCACAACAAGCAAAGGTATAATGCTTTCTGTACTTATTCCTATCTACAACTATAATGCTCTACCATTAGTAGAGTTACTTCAAAAACAACTTATAAAAGAACAATTTGCTTTTGAAATAATTTGTCTAGACGATGCTTCAAATTCTAGTCTTAATCCAATTAATGATAAAATAAATCTTCTTGAAAATTGTAGTTTCTCAGTTTTAAATGATAATTTAGGAAGAAGTGCTATTCGAAATTTACTTGCAAAAAAAGCAAAATATAGTTGGTTACTCTTTTTAGACGGAGATGTATTACCTGTAAATACAAACTTTATAAAAACCTATATAGACGAAACTAAAAAAAGTAGGTTTACAGTTTTTTGTGGTGGAATTAAATATGAAAGAAACCAAAAAACTAAAAGATTGTTACATGTAAAACATGGCTTAAAAAATGAAGAAATATCAGCAAGGTTAAGAAATAAAAGACCTTATAAATACTTTTTTACTTCTAATTTTTTGATTGATAAAGGTATTTTTAAAACCATTAAATTTGAAGAAAAATTGACTAAATATGGTAGAGAAGATTTTTTGTTTGCACTTGCATTAAAAAATGAAAACTTTAAAATTCATCATATTTCTAATGAAATTTATCATCTTGGTTTAGAAAGTGATGAAAGCTTTGTTGCCAAAACAAAACAAGCTATGAAAAACTTATATTTTCTAAATCAAGAAAACTTAATTTCATCTAATGAAACCATTTTATTAAAAATTTTAAAGCTTTTACAAACTGTAAGAATTTCAAACTTTATTGGAAAATTGAATCCTTATTTTGAAGATAAAGCAATTAGAAGAAAATCTTTATTTTATCTTAACTGCTTAAAAGTCTCATATTTGTGCCACTTAAAAGCGAATAGTGAAATCTAGAAAAGACATAGCAAATTTAATTTTTGATAAAATTAATATCAATAAAGAGGATTTAAAAAATCAATTTAAATCCTCAAAAAAAGAGATCGGATTTTTCTTTTTAGATGATTTATTACCTAAAGAATTTGCACTTGAGATTTATAAAAAATTCCCAAGAATAGAAGAGACTGTAAAGAGAAAAAGTTTTAGAGAGTTAAAGCATACAGCTTATCAAATGGATAAATATGATGCTTTATTAGAAGAAGTTATTTATGCTTTTCAAGACATTAGAATTGTAAAATTAGTAGGAGAGATATGTGAAATCGAAGAAATTTCTGCTGATGAAAAATTATATGCAGGAGGTTTGTCTTTAATGGGTAAAGAAAATTTTTTAAATCCTCATTTAGATAATTCTCATGATAAAGACAGAAATAGATGGCGAGTTTTAAATTTGTTGTATTATGTTACTCCAAATTGGGAGTTAGAAAATGGTGGAAATCTAGAGATTTGGCCAAAAGGTATAAAAGATAAACAGACAACAATTGAAAGTAAATTTAATAGATTAGTGGTAATGGCTACACATCAAAAATCTTGGCATTCAGTTAGTAAAGTAGAAGTTGATGCTATAAGATGTTGTGTATCTAATTATTATTTTTCTTCAAAACCATTATTAAATTCAGATACTTTTCATGTAACTACTTTTAGAGGAAGACCTACTGAAAAAATTAAAGATTTTGTACTACAAATTGATAACAGCATCAGACAATCTTTAAGAGTTTTATTTAAAAAAGGTGTTAGAGAAAACCCACATCAATACAAAAAATAGTTAAGAAAGATTATTGAATATTGATAATAAATTTTGTTCTTGATTTTCCCAAATTAATTCTTTTCTTGCTTTTTCTAAAGCTATACTATAATCCTTTTCTGACATAGATTCAATTTGCTTAGCAATACTTTTAGGATTTCTATCCATTAAAATCTCACCAACTTTAAAATCTTTTACAATTTGTTTCATTTCTGGTAAATTAGAAACTAAAATGGGTACTTCTGCTTGTATATAATCAAATATTTTATTGGGTAGTGCATATCTGTAATTTAATCCTAAGTCTTCTTCAAAGCTAATACCTAAACTTGCAAGTGGAGTTAATTTGTGAAGTTCTCTAGGTTCAATTCTTCCTAAAAATTTCACTTTTGCTTGTAAACTTTTCAATTCAACTAAATTTTGTAATTCTTTAGTTATATCTCCAGAACCAATAATTACTAATAAGTGGTTATTAAGAAACTTCATAGATTCTATCATTAATTCTAATCCTCTCCCTAGATTTATAGCTCCTTGATAAATAATAATTTTTTTGCCTTGAGTTTCAAAAGGAAATTTACCTAAATCAATAGTTTTTAAATTTGGTAAATTTTTAATCGTATTAAAATTCGTGTTGTACTTTTCTTTATAATATTTAGCTATACTATCGCAAACTGTATAGTTGTTTTTTAATATTGGTAAGATATTACTTTCTAAAAATGTCCAAACTTTCTTTACTAAAGGTCTTTTTACTAACTCAGGAACTTCAGGAAACAACTCATGACTATCGTAAACTAATTTTTTGTTTTGAAGCTTACTTACTAAATAATTTGGTAGTAAAGTGTCTAAGTCATTAGATAGTAATATATCTTTTTTAGAAAAAAGCAGTAAACAAAAAAGACGAATGTTATATTCAGCATAAAATAAAAACCCATTATTAAAAAATAGTTTAAAGCGTTTGGTTTTATAAGCTCTATTTAAAGGCTTACTATTTTTTAAAAGTCTACCAACAAGTAAAATGTCGAATCCATTTTTAACGAAGGTGCTACATACCTTTTCGACTCTTTGGTCTGTTGATAAATCATTAGTTACAGAAACTATAATTCTTTGCAATTTCAATCTTCTTTAAATGCAATATAAAAATAAAAAACCCACTCCTTAGTAAGAAGTGGGAAAATTGCTATGAAAAAGAAAGATAAGAATATTCTTATCTATATATTTAGAACGTATTTTATATCGAAAACTTACATGCATGATTTTATTTAACATATATTTTTGAAATTTTTAGAATAGTAGATAAGTGGTTTAATAGGTTAATAATTAAATAATTGTTAAAATTTATAATACACATCTAAAAATGTTTAATAAAAACATATATTTGTTAGACAAAATTTAACCAAATGAAATCACTTATCAAAAAAACGCTACTTTCTATTTTTATAATATTTATATCAATAAATTTTTACGGTCAGAGTTTCCAAGGAAAAGCTGTGTATAAGTCTAAAACTAAAATGGAGCTTGGAAATTGGGGAGCAAGAATGAGCGAAGGTCAAAAAAAACAAATAGCTGCTAGATTAAAAAATAGATTAGAAAAAACTTACATTTTAACTTTTAACATGCAAGAAGCAATGTTTTTAGAAGATCAAAAAATCGATGCTATTTCTGGTGCAACAGATTCTTGGGGTAGTTATTTTTCTAGAGGAGATCAATATAAAAATGTAAAAGAAAATAAATTAATTCAAGCTCAAGAATTTTATGGTAAACGTTTTATAGTAAAAGACGATTTATATAAAATAAATTGGGAAATGGGCACAGAAACCAAAAAGATTGGTCAATATACTTGTTACAAAGCAAAGGCTTTTGTTCCAAAAAATGAATTAGAGTGGTATAATTTCTCTTGGAGTGATTTAAGAAATTCAGACAAAAAGCCAGAAGAAAATTTAGAAATTGTTGAAGCTTGGTATACACCACAAATTCCAGTTTCTCAAGGGCCAGCAGAATTCTGGGGTTTACCAGGTTTAATCTTAGAAGTAAGTTCTGGTGGAACCACATTATTATGTACTGAAATTGAAATTAATAACAAGCAACAAGTTGCTATAGAAGCACCAACTAAAGGAACAGAAATTACTAAAAATGATTATGCATCAACTGTAAAGAAAAAGATGATGGAGATGAGAACAAACAGAATGGGTAGATCTAGAAGAAGTAGATAATTCAGTTTTAACATATTTTAAAAAAAATCCGTAACTAAATAGTTACGGATTTTTTTTTGTGGAGTCAACAGGACAAAAGTCGAACTTTTTTGATGATGATTTGCATAGTATTTATAGACTTGAATAATAAACTTTATCAAGATCAAACTTTTATTTAGTTTCTTGTAGATAGTAATATTTCCGTGCGAAAATAATTTATTCCCTTTAAATGATATATATCATGTTGAGCTTCGATTACGTTGACTAAGTTTAGATTGACAAATTTGATCTCATGAAAAACATACTCTTGTTAACGGACTTCTCTGAAAATGCTTTAAACGCAATTGAATATTCAATGAATTTATTCGAAGGCGATAGATGTCATTTTTTTATACTTCACGTTAAAAGTCCTGCTACATACACAACTGATGATATTATGGTATCAGGAAACGAAAGTATCTATAATATCATTGTTAAAAATCCAAAGGAAGAATTAGAAAGTATGGTATTAGATTTGAAAGCAAAGTTTAAAACTGAAACTTTTGAGTTTGAAACTATCGTAGACTATGATAATTTAACTGCTGCTATAAATCAAGCTGTAAACGTCAAATCAATAGATTTGATTGTTATGGGCACAAACGGTGTTACTGGTGCAAAAGAAGTCATTTTTGGCAGTAATACTGTTAATGTCATTAGAAATATCAATTGCCCAACTCTCGTAATTCCTGAAGATTTTGTTTTTAGGAATACAAATGAAATTCTATTGCCATTAGATGTTCAAGATGCTTTAAGTAGCAAAGCATTTAGTAATACTTCAAAATTTGCTGAAAGGTTTAGTGAAAAAATACATCTGCTAAGGATTAAACCTAATAGTGAAAATTCACCAGAAGAGAAAAAGGATATAAAACATTTGAGCTTTTTTCTTAAAAAAATAAATTCTGAATACCATATAGTTAGAGATATACCTATGAACTATGTCGTGGATTGTTATATACAGACACACAAGATTGATCTCATAGTTTTGTTGGTGCAAAAAGAAACGCTTTTAGAACGCTTTTTTATAGGCTCACCAACAACTAAAATCAGTAATTCGATTAGGGTTCCGCTTTTAGTATTCCATGCCAAATTTTACTAAGACTAATCAAGCTGAAATTGCTCTCTAGGTTTCTTTGAAATAAACCCTTCTTTTTCCAGAGATTTTATAACCACTTTTACATAATTATTAATAAATTTATTGATGTCTTTTGGATCTACTAAGTCATAAGTCACATACCATATTCTAGGCATGTCTGAGTCATTTTTAAGACTGTATAGTGAGGTTTCTATGGTATATACGTTGTATCTGTCATAGAAATTTTGCTTAAAATAAGCATCTTGGTACGCCAGGTAATAACCAATAAATTTCCGTAAACGGTAGTCTAGCTTAGAAGACTTTCCGCTATAAGATATATTGTTCTCTATACCTTTTACTACGGAAATAAGAATGGCATCGTACCCAACATCTATTGATTTATCGATTTTTTTTGAATCTTGAAACGATTTTTCAAAAACAACATGACTTTGCAGTGCGTTAACACTTCTTGCATTCAGTTCTTTAATAGTTCTAAATTAAAAAGCTTTACGAGCTTCTGTGTCTGGTGTAACACTAATTACTAGTATGTTTTTAGGAACAAAAGTGGGATATTCTGGGTTTATCCAACGTTTGGTGAGTGAAGTTGAAGCACAGTTAAAAAGTAATGGGATTAATAATATGGGAATAAAGACTCTCATGCTTATTCCTTTCTGTCTAACAAGTGCCTGTTTTTGTCTTCTTTTTTAATTTTTTTTATAATGTCAAAAAGTTGTGTTTTTAAAGATCTATAGTCTTTCATGAATTCAGTTGTAGCAACAATTAAATCACCATGTTCTTTAGTATATGCTTTCTCTTCCTCTAATTGGTCAATACCATCAACCATTATTTGAAGCTCATTCTCATGAATTTTAACAGCTTCAATAAGCGTGTTGTTTTGTTTTTGGGATCTATTAAGGGCGTCAATAATTTCTTTGTTGTAAGAGAATTTTTCTGGCTCTAACATTTGCATAGTGTAGGACGTAATAAGATCTTGAAAAAATTGATGTTCGTCTTTGATAAAATTTAATTCTGAGAGCCAGTTTTTAGAATCCTCGTGCATTTCATCAGCGTCCAACCATTCTACGTATTTTAATTGAGATGTTTTCATGATAATTTTATTTAATAAAAAAGCAGAATATAATCCCTCATAATTATATTCTGCCTTTTTTGTAATTACAAGACTTCGATAACTTTTTTAGGTTTTGCCTTGGCTTCTTCTTTTTTCTGAAGATTTAGCTTTAGGATACCGTTTTTGTAAGTTGCTTTAACATCTTGTTCGGTTTGGACAGTTTTAGGCAACTGTAAAGATCTCTTAAAAGAGTTGTAACTAAACTCTTTGCGTGTATAGTCTTCCTGCTTTTCTTCGTTTTCGTTCTTTTTTTCACCGCAAACGTTAAGAATATTATCGTTTATGGTGACTTCAAAATCCTTTTTTGAAAATCCAGGTGCTGCAAATTCAATTTCAAAGTCTTTTTCATGTTCTTTTACGTTCATTGCCGGCATTAAACTATCTTCTTCAAAAAAGTCATTGCTAAAAAAATCATCATTCCCAAAAAAACCTTTTAGGCTATCATTATTCCATGATGGGAATAGTCTGTTTCTGTTGTTAAATTTAATAAGTGACATAATTCTATAAATTTGGATTAAACATTATTACTGTCACTAAATTAGTTACTTAGACGCTTTATTAAAATGATAATTATCAGTTTAATAATTTAATGGAAAACGATATCTAACTCATTAGGTACGTTTAATTGTAATCTGTAAATACTCAAATAACTTTGATTTAAAATCGTTTACTTCTACTAAAAAATCAAAAGCACGTTTTTCTAACTTGTCTTGTTTCTTTATAAAAAATGCATCGCAATCTAGATCATCACATTCTATTTTATTTGAAATATTGTTGGTATGATTGATTAAATCGGCTAATAAGTGTTCTAATGTGTTGATATACAAATCAATTTTTTCCCTATAAATTGCTAACGTTTCAAATAGGTTCATAGCTCTTGGATTAAAAATATTAGTTTCTATTAAGAACTTACAGAACGTCAATTCGCTACGTAATTCTTTGAGCCTGAAATTGTACAGGTCAATATTGTAAAGCAGCTCATCAATATTTTTATCATTGTTAAAGCTGATGTATTCTATATGTGCTTCCATAATTATATGTATTAAATAAGTTCTTTAATTACGTCTGTTAGTTTAGGAATTTTAGCATTCCAATTGTAGGTATCCTTTAGTTTTACCCTAAACGCGTCAAGTGCTGTTGGTTCGCCGTGAATTAGGTAAACATTTTCTGGTACGTTTTTAATATGGCTAACCCAATTCAATAAATCCTGTTGGTCTGCATGAGCCGACAGACTTTCAATATGTTTAATAGTGGCTCTTACAGGATAATACTTACCGAAAAAACGAATTTCGTGCGCACCTTCTTGAAGTTGCCTGCCACGAGTGCCTTCTGCTTGATAGCCAACTAATAAAACTGTGGTCGATGGCTCATCAATAAGTTGCTGTAAATAGGTTAAAACTCTTCCGCCTGTAACCATGCCACTTCCGGCAATTACAATTTTAGACCGCTTGTCGTCAATGGTTTCCCAAGTTTCTTTGTAAGATTGAATGATATTAACATGGTTACACATGGCATTATAGTCTTGAGCTGATAATTTATGCCATTTCGGAAAACGCTTAAAGACATCCAAAACATTATTGCCCATTGGACTATCTACAAATATTGGTATGTTTGGAATTCTGTTTTTTTGATACAATTTCCATAAAATAAACATTAGTGTTTGTAATCGCTCAACAGCAAAGCTCGGAATGATAAGGTTGCCCTTTTTATGTATAGTATCTAAAATAATTTTCGTTAGTACATCTTCAATATTTTCTACTGGATGTAATTTATTACCATAAGTACTCTCAATAAATAAAAAATCTGCCCATTCAGGTCTTTTAGGGTCATTTAATAAATAATCGTTAGTTCTACCTATATCACCAGAAAAGACAAACCGCTTTCCGTTAATGTCTAATTCTATATAGGTTGCACCTATTATATGACCATTGTATTGAAAACGGAAAGCAATATGTTCTGATAGCTTAATCCATTTATCTTCTAGCTCAACTTCAAATCGCCTTATGGCATTTTCGGCATCTGTAATGGTGTAAAAAGGTAAAGCAGGATAATGTTTGGTGTATTTTTCCTTGTTTGCCTTTTTAGCTTCTTCCTCATGTATTTTAGCACTGTCCTTTAATATAATTTCTGCTATGGCCAAGGTTGGTGCTGTACCAATAATCTTTCCCTTAAAACCTTGTTTTATTAGTTTTGGTAGGTAGCCAACATGGTCTAAGTGGCCATGAGTCAATAAAACTAAATCAATAGATGAAACATCAACGGGAAGATCTTCCCAATTGAGTTCTCTCAGTTCCTTCAAACCTTGAAACATCCCGCAATCTATGAGGATGTTTTTTTCTGAGGTTTCAATTAAAAATTTTGAACCTGTTACAACACCTGCTGCACCTAAAAAATTGACTTTTACAAATTTTTCCATAGTACTATTTTATGAACTGCATAATTGAGATATCTCATCGAGAATTTTCTTTTTTCTAGTTTCTGAAACGCCTAGATGATCTAAATAAAATTTATCATTGATTAATTCTCTACATAGCACAACAGATCTACTTAAGAGAAATTGTTTTTCACGTTGAGTCAATAATGTAGATACGGTTATGGGATATAATCCCAAGCGGTCAATCCTATCTTTGAGACCGTTGTTTTTTGGGTAATCCCAACTCAATAAGTACAGGCCACAGCAGTTGCCGTATTCTAAAGCGTCTTGGGTAAATCTTGTATTGGTAACAACCCAGCCTTCAGTGAGCGATGCTTTGTCCTTGGATGTCTTGGTCCAATTAGCCTTAACATCAAGATATCTTGAGTTGATATATAAAGGGATTTTAACATTACAATTAAGGCCTTGATCGCTATGAAATTTACATTCTATAAGCGTTGCTTCAGAATTTTTATGTGCTATAACGTCTATTTCGTGCGATACACATTTTCCTTGTAAAATTGTACCAACTTCGGTTTTGTAGCCGGAATAATCTAAAATTGCACTTACAAAACGCTCAAAAGGGAAACCTGTAGGTCCTAACTCGTAGATTGCTTTTTTGAGTTTATATTTTGAAGCAAAATGGCTTTTGTTTTTTTTAAGTAAAGCAAAGGCTCTATTGTATATTTCTTTGGTAGATATGCCTTGGTAAAGCTCATCACGGACTTTGTCTAAAATTTGATTGACAACGTGCTCATCTGCACCAGATCTTTTTAGTGAAGCACGTAATTTTTCTAATGAAAACTTTACTTTTTCACCAGAGGATTTGATAATGTCTAAGTTTGAAATATTCATATCTATATTTTAAAAACTGCCAAAACCAAAAGTTGATTTTGACAGGTTAACTTCACTAACTAATAAAATTGTCAAGCCAATACTAGCTTGACGCAAAGAAGTCTCTTACCCAAGCCTTAATTTGGTTGTCTGTCATACTATCAGCTTTTTTTACGGCTTTAATTTTCATAGCCAAAGCATCATTGTTTTCCTGTAATGTTTTAGCAAATCGCTCATTGGTTTTCGCGGGACCAAAAAGGACTATTTCACTAGAATCATTTACCTTGTCAGTAATGGCTTTAAAGTAGGCTTTAAACTGATGCTTTTCACGCTCTAAATATTTGCTGTCTTGAACCACATCTTGGGGACCACCTTTAAATCGTGTTCCAGAACCACCATGGATTTTATAATGTTCTATATTAGATTGAACGGTTTCAAATTTCTCAGTTTTACCATCAATCGTCACAATATGTGCTTTGTCCTTATCTAGCCAAATGCCTGTTTTTTTCATAATTTCTAATTTCTTAAATCGTGCATAACCAAAATCGGGACTTTAGCATGAAACGATATGCTTTTTACTAATGGATCAGTTAAGATACTTCCAAAAAAAGCGTGTTTTTTATTAATAAAAGCAACCATATCACTATCTCTGCTTTCAATAAAAATGTTTATAGCTGTTTCAACCGAGTTGTGCGATAAGAAATGTGGTTTGTGGTTTGTACCCTCTAATATTTCTTCTAGTAACTGCTTATTTTCTTTCTGGTCTTTGCTTAACTCGCTTTCTTCAGAAATATGAAGCACTATTATGGTTGCGTCGGATTTTTTAGCAATATCTGTGAGATAATTTAATTCTCTTTTTTTGTAATGTGTTTTATAACTGGTTGGAAATACAATTTCCTTAGGCATATCCGATTTTGCATTTAGTGGTACAACAATAACAGGGCAATTACGAACTTTTTCCATTACGTATATTGCTGTGCTTCCAAAAGCGGTTGCCCTAGAATATGTTTCACCTTTGGTGCCCATGACAATCATTTCAATATCTTTTTTTTCTACAACACTTTTTATAGCTTCTATTGGGTTGTTAAAAACAGAGATGGTTTTAAAGTGGTGTTTAGGGTTGTCATATTCGGTCATGGCAATCATATCGTACATTTTTGCAAGACCGGTTTCAGAATCTGATTTTCTTCTTTCATACAATTCGGTTCCAGGTTCCATATTCATTAAGTCTTCCATTATGTTACCATCTGCCGTGAACACGTTTAACAAATAAAAGTCACATGTGTCATTTTTATAAAGTTCTATGGCATAGCGCATAGCTTTTACAGCATTTTTGGAAAAGTCTGTTGGGATTAAAATTTTTCGTCTCATTGCTAAAATGTTTTTATTGTTATGATAAAATTAGTCTATCAGACCTTGGATTTAAATGATATATATCAGATTGAACAAGGAATAACCAATACAGGAACAATAGGCTTGAAACCTATTTTTTTAATGATAGGCTCTTTTACTATTGATTCTATGAGGCTGTGCTTATAGTTAATCATCGCAAGTATATTGATATCTAGTTCTTCAATAAAATCATTTATTTCCTGAGTTTTTTTGGCATAATCTGGCATCCAATGAAAACTACATTCATAATTTTTAAGATAGCTTTTTAACATCTCAAGATTATATTCTTGTATTTGGGTTAGCTTATCTTCTTCGCTTATATGAAGAACTCTTATTTTAGAGTTGTAGAGTTCTGCCAAATGTTTTATAGGTAATAGTTCTTCACCATAAAACCGATTAAAATCTGTTGGAAATGCAATCTGCGTTGGCTCAACAAAGTCAAATTCGTCAGGTACAATAAGTATAGGACAGTTTTTTATTTTTTTAATAATCCGAACTGTATTGCTTCCTAATAAAAAACCTTTTGCGCCAGTAGTACCTTTAGTTCCCATGACGATGATGTCTATATTGTATTTCTTCATAGCGGTATCGATAGCGCCTTGCAAATCTTCCGTACTTAAAATGATCTCAAATTCATGATTGGCATTAGCGTTAGAATTTTCTGCCATAGACTTTAAATCACTTAATTCTTTTAGCGCATTATCAGACATGACTTTTAATAGCTTGTTTGAAAAGTTGGACATCGTCGAGACGGTCATCTTGGTAGAATGAAGAAAAAAGAATTTACACTTTTTTTCTTTATAAAGGTGAAGCACATAAACTGCCGCAGACCATGCATTGTCTGAAAAATCTGTTGGTAATAGTATGTTTGTTTTCATGGTTAAATCAAATAATTATAATAGTTATATTTTATCAAATTTTGAGGGAATGATGTAAATCTTATGATTTATGTTTCTGTAGGAATAACTAAAAAAGGCACATTTAAATGAAACCCAATTTGGTTAATGGTATTCTTGAAAAATATATTCTCAAAAAATGAATGTTTGTTGTTTATCATAGCCAAGAGGTTGATTTTATGCTTAATTTGAAACTCATTGATGGCATGGGTAATTTCCATCGTATGAATATCATGAAATAAATAAGCTGAGCCTTTAAACATGGATTCCAATTTGTCTTTATTCCGCTGTTGTTTTTCGTTAAGTTCATAGCCAGACGATACGTGCATGGTATTAAGCCTAGCATTATTTAATTTGACTATTTCCTTTAAGATTTTTAAAGAAGAGTGTTTATACAAAGCTTCTAAATCAGTTGGGAATAATATTTCATGAGGTGCTTCATAAGTAAAGTCAGATGGTATAGCTAAAACAGGGCATTTAACATCATTAAATATATGTACCGTATTTGAACCAAACAGGACTTCTTTTGCACCAGTTGCACCTTTGCTTCCCATAACTATTATATCAATATCGAGTTGTTTAATAGACTCTTTAACACAAGAGAGTAAAGTGTCAAATATCGCGTGGGTTTGGAAATGGTGCTTTTTGTTTTTTGTAAGCTCAGAATTAATTCTAGAAGTTACTTTGAATAGGTTTCTACGCGATGTGTTTCTTACAGCATCTACCAAACCAAATTGCTCAGGATATCTGATTACGTAATCTAAACGATATATAGCAGGTGTATATGCATTTAATAAATGAAAAGTGCATTCTTCATCTTTAAATAATTCAAGCGCATAAGTAATAGCATTCCATGAGTTTTCTGAAAAATCTGTGGGTAAAAGTATCTGTTTCATGATGATTGATTTTTAAGCATTAATAGCGTGCCATATTTTGCATTGCTAGTAATGGTATTTTTAAGTCCATACTTACCTTATCAATATTTGATGGGAAAAGCATATCTTCTAAAAAAGAATGTTGGGTATTGACCATTGTAATCATATCAATACTTTTTTCTTTAATATAGGTTTTGATGGTATCTGCTATCTTTTTGCTATCCTCATGACAAAAGTTCACTTCATTATCACCTAGCACATTAGCTATAAAGTCCTTATTGTCTTCTTGTCTGATAGATAGTTTTCTACTGGTCGATACATGTAAAATATCTATACAGCTTCGATAAGATTTTGCCAAAATAGATAGTAGTTTGAGCTCACGACGCTTGTAGGGCATCATATAATCCGTTGGAAACAAAATTCGTTTAGGTTGCGTATTGTTATAACCGGAAGGAATTGCCAAGACAGGGCATTTTACATATTTTAAAACCTGAAATGTTTGACTGCCAAAGACAATATGACGTTCATCTGATTTGCCTTTAATCCCCATGACAATTAAATCTAAATTTTTGCCATCGGCAATAAGATTTGCTTCTTCTACAAGTGTATTGTATGCTGAAATGGTATGATATATAAATCTAGGATTTGGTGCTATTTTTTTTACTTCTCTTATCAGATTTTCTAAATTGGCATTCGATTCATTTCTAATACCCTCTAAGACATCATTAAATACTTCGCGAGAGGTCAACTCTTCATGGTCATAAAACTCATTTTGATAGGCATGCATAAAGTAAAACGTGGTTCTTTGATATTTAAAAAATTCTAGCGCATATGTGATGGCGTTCATAGAATTTTCTGAAAAATCTGTTGGAAGCAGAATGGATAGCATAATAATTGTTTTTAGATGTCATTGATAAAATTAAAGTGTAAAAAGCCTAAAAACTATGATATATATCAGATGGTCATTTTAACAATCTTTGCTGTTATTTAGGCTACATTTTTGAAGTATTTGATGGTCCTTACTACCATATCTATATATGGTGATGCCTTTTAATTTTAAATTCCAAGCACTCATATAAATATCTGAAATCTCTTCAATTGTTGCTGTCTCTGGAAGATTTATGGTTTTTGAAACTGCATTGTCGGTATGGTTTTGGAAAGCTTTTTGATGTTTTAAATGGTATTCCCAGGGTATATCCAAGCTGGTTTGAAAAATTGCTTTTATGGATTTTGGTATTGATGTTAAGTGTTGAATGCTTCCAGTGTTTATGACTTCACGTTCTATGACATCAGACCATAGATTTAAAGCTTTCATTTTCTGAAGAAAAAGCGCATTGACTTCGGTTTGTGTTTTTCCACCCAATATGCCCACTCTGTTGTAAGCCAAAGCAAATAAAGGTTCAATTGAGTAGGATGTATTCGCTATTACTGAGATAGTACCCGTAGGTGCAATGCTATTGCAGGTTGCATTGCGTAGTTTTTGACGTGGATAATGTAAACTGTCTTTCCAATTAGTAAAAATATCACGCTCTATTGAAAGCTGTTCTGAAGCTTTATAGCTTTCTTTTTTAATAAACGACATGAGTTTTTTAGCTAATTGAATGGCTTCTTCAGATGCATAAGGTGTTTCTAATAAGATTAGTAATTCTGCCCAACCCATAACACCTAATCCAATTTTTCGGTTTGCCATTGTTATGGACTTTATCTGTGGTATTAAATAATGGTTTACCGTAATAATATTATCTAAAAATCTAACAGATAAATGGATGGTTTCAGCAAGCGTTTCCCAATCTACTTTATAAACACCATCATGAGATTTTAACATTTTAGATAAGTTGATTGAGCCTAAATTGCAACTTTCATAATCAAGAAGTGGTACTTCGCCACATGGATTAGTGCAGGATATTGTTCCCGCTTTTGGTGTTGGATTGCTGCTATTTATGGTGTCCAAAAAAATAAGCCCTGGATCGCCAGATGACCACGCCTCTTTTATAATCAGTTCCCAAATGGCTTTAGCACTAACGATTTTTTTCACTTTTTTGGTCCTAGGATTTACGAGTTGCCAATTGAGATTATTGGAAACTGCATTCATGAAAGCATCAGTAATACCAACCGAAATATTAAAATTCTCAATGGCTTTTTTGCTTGATTTAGACTGTATAAAATCTATAATGTCAGGATGATCAATATTGAGTATTCCCATATTCGCACCACGACGTTTGCCGCCTTGCTTAACTTGTTCCGTGGCTGTATCATAAATTGTCATAAAAGCTACAGGACCAGAAGACGTCCCGCTGGTAGAGGTTGCCAAATCGTCTTTTGGTCTTAATTTTGAAAAATTGAAACCTGTGCCACCACCACTTTGGTGTATCAATGCTGCGTTTTTAAGGGTGGTGAAAATGCTATCTAAACTGTCTTCTATAGGCAATACAAAACAAGCGCTTAATTGACCATTTTTGCAACCTGCATTCATGAGTGTTGGTGAGTTGGGTAAGAACTTTAAGCTGCTTAAAAGCTCATAAAATTGTGCTTCGTAGAATGATTTTTTTTCTTCATTACTCGATACAAATTTTGCAACGCGCCTTAACAAGGCTTGAGGTGTTTCTATTAATCTACCTTTTTTATCTTTTAAAAGGTAACGTTCTTCTAAAATCTGAATGGCATTTTTGGAAAAAACACTCATGATATTTTTGGCGTTATAGATAGGGTTTTAAAATCCCTTTTCTTTTTTTGAGCTGTTTTTCTAAATCACTAATGGTGTTTTTAACAGCCATTTCATAATTTTTTTCGTTAGAAGATGCATATAGTCTTGGACCAAAAAGACTCAATTCAATTTCACAAATTCTGCCGTTTCCTTTGGGATCATTTTCTTTCTTAAAAAATACTTCTGCGTTAATAAGCATGTCGTATTTCTTATTCAATTTTTTTAATTTTTTAGTCGTATAGGTTTCAAGACTTTCGCTTGTTTGCATATTCACAAATTAGATATTTATTTTCATGTCTAGATTCTTAAAAGGTTCTGGTATAAAGCTATGGCATGAGCTCATATAATGAAATGATAAATATCATTTCGAAAAATGATGACTTGATTATTACACTATCGATGCGTTTCGTAATCTTGAATTTTGATTTGTATAAAACAAAAAACGGGAAGCGTGAACTTCCTGTTGCAGAAGCGATTAAATTGCTATAAAACCCATTTCGATTAGATAACACTTAAAACGCTTCATGACCTCTTAATCATCTCTAATTGATAATTAAGCTGTTTACTTTAAAAGAAACAGGAAGCCTAAGCTTCCCGTTTCAACTGAAACATTCAATTTTATTAGTTAACCTTTTCTAATCGCTTGTTGTTAATCCTGATGGATTTCAATAAGCTTTTCAGTTAAAAAATAGCTTCAAACATTTCATAACGTTAATTTTCATTTTGCAACGAAAATAACGTGTGCTTTATAAAAGCAGGAAACCGAAGCTTCCTGCTTTCTCGAAAAGTTTAATTTTATTGATCCTCTCACAGCACTTCCGATAGAATTTTTATTTCTAAAAAAGACCGGAACCATAAGCCGAACTATAGCTTCAAACTTCTCTTAACAGGCACATTCATTTTTCAATGAAAGCAACCTGTGTGCTTTGAAGCAACAGGAAGTTCCGAATTCCTGTTTCCTTTAAGAGCTTAAATTCATTATTGCTGTATGCCTTTATTAAAACAACTTTATTCCTAAAGCTATTCCTAAAAAGTCAATAACATCAAATAACAGTTTTAAACTCTATTTATGGTCTATAAAGTCTTGCGATTTATAAACTTATGTTTTAAAGTTTTTCAGTAATTCAAAGAGCGGTTATTAATTATAGTACTAAGATACACTAGCTTTAAAGTTTAAAATATGATATATATCAGTTTTGGAAATTTTTTTTAAAAAATATCCAGCTAATAGTAGCTGGATATCTCTTTGATTAATAGCAAAAGGATTTTTATTTTGTGATTGTTAAGTAGGTACGACTTTATAAGCTTCATTCAATAAAAAAATGCCTATTAAAAAAAGTAATGTATAAATCACTTGCACCATTTTAATGTTTATAATTTCTAACCATTTAACGGTTTGTTTGGGAAACATAAATAAGGCCAATCCCAGAAATAATGATGCCCAACCGATAAGCGTGATAATGATTTTATAGTTAGGTTCCCAAATGTTATGGAATAGTGTATTCAGCAATCCAACGATAATTGACATAAAGGAAAAAATAATCAGAAATTTTTCATCTTTAAGATCATTAAAAATTTGTTTGATTCGTTTTGGATTGAGACTTAAAATCAAAAAGAAAATAATAAGATACCATCCCCAAAACTTAGCTAATAATATTGAACTGTCCATAATATAAGTGATTTATTCATGCAACACCAAAAATGGTATATCTGTATGGTATGTTATTTTTTCAACTTTCGTGTGAAATAATATATTTTGAAAATAATTGAGGTTTTTAGCGACCATAACAATCATATCAATATCTCTACTTTCCACAAAGCATTGTATGGCATCCTCGACTTTTTTATTGGTAAGAAAATGGAAACTTGGATTAAACTCTTCAAAATAGTCATTGAGTAATTCCTTGTTGTTTTGTTGTTCAGGATTTAATGATGCGTCTTTGTTTTGAACATGTATAATTCTCAAATTACTCTTTACATCCTTTAAAATATCGGTTAAAGGTTGCAGTACCTTTATATCGTAAGAGAGATTAAAGTCTGATGGAAATGCAATTTCATTTACCTCGTTATACCTTGCACATTCTGGCACAACCAAGGTGGTACATTTTACTTTGGTAATAACATCACCAGTATTACTGCCAACTATATATTCTCTTAATCCAGAAGCACCTTTTGTGCCCATAACAATCATATCTATTTTCTTTTCTTCAACATGGTTTCTTATGGATTCTAAAAATAAATAATTATCTGTAAGCGTGTAAAATCGGTGTTTTTTATTAGGTCTATGATTGTCACTTATTTCCTTAAGTAATTGTCTCAATTTTAGTCGGGATGGTTTTGTATAAACCTCTTCAATAACTTCTGCTGTTGGCATATAACTTTCTACACCAGCAACCATGCCTTCAATTCTATTAACATGAAGCAGATAAAAATTACATTCATTAGAATCAAAAAAATCGATAGCGTAAGAAATGGCATTCCATGCGTTTTTTGAGAAGTCCGTTGGTAATAAAATATTCATCGTTTAAACTTATTAATACAACAAATCTAAAGCGATACAGAATCTTAAAATATGATATTGGTCATATTAGATGAATATGCGGAATACTAATGGATGTCTTGCAGTTTTTGAAGATCTAACACTTTTATATTTCTACCTTCCATTTCTATGAGTCCCTTTTTTTTAAAATCGGACATGGTTCTGATCAAGGTTTCTGTGGCTATACCAGCAACACTTGCCAAATCATTACGCGAAATTTTGATAGGATCTTCTGGTTTAGAATTAATTTTTTCTGCAAACCTCAATATAGTCGAGGCTGTTTTTCTTTGCACGGAACTGTAAGCCATTTGCAGCAATTGATCTTTAACACCAGTAATGTCGTCGGTTAATAATTGGATGACCTCTAAGGTGACTTTGTGATTTTTATCCAATACGTCTTTTAATTCGGTTTTAGAAACACCAACCATCTCAACATCTTTCATAGCAGTTGCGGTTTCCCTGTAAGGAATGTTTTGGGTAAAGGACGTATAGCCAAAGAGGTCATCTTCTTTATGCAATGCAGTAGTGAGCTCTTTTCCGTTTTCGTCAAATTTGTAACATTTTACAACACCCTTTAAAACCAAATAGATACAGTTAGAATTTTGTCCTTCCTTATAAATAACATCGTTTTTACTATAGCTCAATAATGTTCCGTTATCATCAAAGAAGTTTTTTAAATCATTTAAGGTTCTTAATTCGTCTTCTGTATTAGCAGAATTGTTTTGAGAAGATTCTCTTTCATCTTTTAAGATTGCTGCTTTTGCAATCCTACTTTCAATTGCACTTATTATTTCATCTTCACTAAAAGGTTTTGTGATATAATCGTCAGCACCCAAATCCATACCTTTTCTAACATCTTGTCGCTCTGTTTTTGCAGATAAAAATATAAAAGGTATAAACTTGGTGTCATGATGCTTTGATAATCCCTCAAGAACACCATAACCATCAAGAACAGGCATCATAATGTCGCATATAATAATGTCTGGTTTAGTCTCTTTTGCAAGGTCTAGACCTATTTTTCCGTTGGCTGCCGTTAGTACTTCATAGTCTGAAAGTTCTAAGAGTTCTGCGGTATTTTCTCTTAATACGGTATCGTCTTCTATAAGTAATACTTTTTTCATGATGTTGCGGTATTTGGAAGTTCAATAACAAATGTTGACCCTTTGTTCTCAATACTTTCAAAAGATATGGTTCCGTTCAGGTTTTCTAGATGGTCTTTTACCATGTTAAGTCCAATCCCTGTGCCTTGCATCAGCAATGCATTTTCTGCTCTAAAATACCTATTGAAAATATTCTTTTGATCGTTTTCAGGTATGCCTATACCATTATCCTTAATTTTTAAAATCGTAGTAGTTTCATTTTGATGAATATCGATATCTATAACTGCATGTTCTGGCGAATACTTAATGGCATTATATATTAGATTGGACAGGGTTAGTTCCAATATTTTTTCATCTTGATGTAATGAAATATCATCTATGTTTTCAGGGTAATTGATCTGTTGCCCATTTTTTAATAACATATTAGCGTTATAAATAACTTCATTTAAAACCTTACTTAATTTAAATGTGGTAAATTTATAATTCACTTTTCCTTTTTCTAATTTTTCTACTGAAAGAAAATCATTGAGAATATTGTTGAGATAATGTACTTTTTCTGAAATTGTATTGATATGCTTTTCACGTTTGTCTTGCTGCTCTGTTGACTTATATTTGGTGAGTAGCATGGTTGAAGTTAAAATGCCGCTCAAAGGCGTTTTAAACTCGTGTGAAACCATAGATAAAAACTTTGTCTTAAGTTCGTTGAGTTCCTTTTCTGCTGCTAGAGCCGTTTGTAACTCTTCCGTCCGAATCTGAACGGTTTTTTCTAATTTTTCTGTATAGTTTTTTTGTTCTGTTATATCTATTATTATGGCAACGTATACATCTTTGTCGCCTAATTTAGATTGTTGTAAATGTACATTTACAGGATAGGTACTGCCTGATTTACGTTGGTGTACGGTCTCAAATTCAATTTTCTCAACGTTTCCTTTTGATAAAGGTTCTATTTGTTCTCTAAATTGTTCTTCATTATAATTTGATTTTATATCTAAAGGTGTCATAAATTTCATTTCCTCTAAAGTGTATTCTATGTTTTTTTGAGCACCACGATTGACGTTGATAAATTTTAGGCATTCAGCATCAAACACATAGATTTCATTGAGTGATTCTTCTAGAATCTTTGCCAAATGTGTCTTTTCCTGCTCTAGTTTTTTTCGTTCTGTAATGTCAATGACCAATGCCATGATATAATTTTTGCCATAAATCCTAAACGGATTTAAACTGGCTTCAATTGGAAAAACACTTCCATCCTTTTTTGCGCCTAAAATATCACGACCATGGCCCATTTGGCGGTGTTTATAATCTTCTATAAATCCTTTAAAATGTTTATCGTGTGCTGCGTGATAATTTTTTGGAATTAAAATGTCTAGATGTTGTTTTAATAGTTCTTTACTGTTATACCCAAACATTTGTTCGGCAGCTTTATTGACTTCAACAATATTTTGATGTTCGTCAACAATAACAACACCTTCAGATACAGAGTCTAAAAGAATATTAAATATCCCTTGATCTTGTTGAAACATGGTTTTTGATATAGTATATAAAGATACTCAATCCATTTCATTTTAAGCTATTAGCTCAACTAAGTTTAAATACTATTGATTTAAAATGATTTATATCATTTCTTGGATTTGATCTGATGCCTAATTTTATCTTCGATTTTAAATCGATAAAATGATGACTAAAACAAAAATGACGATACAATTCTATCGAAATCTTGGTAAACTCTTTTATGCTATTGCTGCTATAGATGGCAACGTAAGACTCGTAGAGATTGAAAAATTAAAAGAATTTGTTAAAGAGCATTGGTTGGATATAGATGATATTGAAGACGTTTTTGGGACAGATGCTGCTTACCAAATTGAAGTTGTTTTTGACTGGCTTAATTACGACGAAGAAATTGATATTAATGCTTGCTACAACGATTTTGTGGTGTATAAAAACAAACAAAGCCATCTATTTACCGATGAAGTAAAAAAACTGATTTTAAAAACAGGTTCAGGTATTGCGCACGCCTTTTCGGGCATTAATAAGTCTGAATTGATGCTTATGGCAAGATTGGATATGGAATTAAAAAAAACTTAGGATGAATTACTACTTCAGCAAAACCGTAAACGGTAAATTTGAAACTATCGAAAGTAAGGTAAAAGCTTTATTGAAGCATCAAGGTTTTGGTGTGCTCACAGAGATTGACATGAAAACTACTCTAAAGGAGAAACTCAACGAAGATTTTAGAAAGTATAAGATTTTAGGAGCTTGTAATCCGCCTTTTGCTTTTAAAGCGTTACAAGCAGAGGATAAAATTGGAACTATGTTGCCATGCAATGTCATTTTACAAGAGCATTCCCATAATAAAATAGAAGTATCTGTCATAAACCCTATGGTATCTATGACAGCTGTGGAAAATTCTGCACTAAAAGCTGTTGCACAAGAGGTAAGTTCTAAACTTGAAAATGTGATAAATACACTAGAAAATGAAAAGTAGCTTTAATAACATTATTAACTCTAAGACACCTGTTTTAGTAGTTTTTTTTGCCGATTGGTGTGGACCTTGCAAATCATTAGCGCCAATATTAAAAGAGGTAAAAGAAGAGCTAGGAAATAATATAAAGATTGTAAAAATTGATGTTGATAAAAACCAACCCTTAGCATCGAAATATCAGGTAAGAGGTGTACCAACCATGATTTTGTTTAAAGACGGAAAACAAGTTTGGAGACAATCTGGAGTGCTACAAAAAAGTGAAATTATAAATATTATCAATTCAAATTAATATAAAATTATGAGTACGCATATAGAAGCAAAAAAAGGAGAGATTGCCAAAACAGTTTTACTGCCAGGAGACCCAATGCGTGCTAAATGGATAGCCGAAACATTTTTAGATAACCCAAAATGCTATAATGACGTACGTGGTATGCTTGGTTTTACAGGTACGTATAAGGGTAAACGAGTTTCTGTACAAGGTACAGGGATGGGTATTCCATCTGCACTCATTTATTGTCACGAACTCATAAACGATTATGGCGTTAAGAATTTAATTAGAGTTGGTTCAACTGGGTCGAATCAGAAAGATGTAAAGATTAGGGATATCGTTATTGCTATGGCAGCATCTTCAACTTCAGGCATCAATAATTCCCGTTTTATAAATGCCGATTATTCGCCAACCGCAAATTTTGAATTGTTTATGAAAGCAGCACTTTATGCTAGAGAACATAACATTCCTGTTAAAGCTGGTAATGTCCTATCTGCTGACGAGTTTTACGAGGACGACTATGACAGTTACAAGATTTGGGCAGATTTTGGTGTACTGTCTGTAGAAATGGAAACCGCAGGATTATATACCATTGGAGCAAAGTTTAATGTAAAGGCACTTTCCATCTTAACCGTATCGGATTCTCTGGTAACTAAGGAACGTACTTCAGCTGACGATAGAGAAAGTACTTTCGGTACGATGGTAGAAATTGCTTTAAATACCTTTTGATTGTCATAATCCCTTAACCTACAGACCTAGTTTTTTGTATGATGAATATCATTTTATGAGTGCAAGTTTACCACTAATTTTAAGGTATAATTCTTAAAATTTTGAACTCATGAAAAAAATAAAATTCATCTTAATAATTATACTTACGATTCCAATTTTTGGACTCTCACAATCTCTTGAAAACCTTGATTATGTTTCACCATTCCATAATGGATATGCAGCAATCAAAAAAGATAATCAATGGGCTTTTATTAATACCAAAGGTGCTATTGTTGTAGATTTCAGGGATGATTTAGTGGCTACATCAATTGACAATGCGTACTATCCAATTTTTAGTGAAGATCGCTGTTTGGTTATTGAAGTAAAAAATGGCATATCCTATTTTGGCTATATAGATACTTCTGGAAAAACTGTCATTGAACCTCAATTTTTGAACGCCACCAATTTTAGTAAGGGAGAAGCTATTGCTTTGAAATTAATTAAAGAAACTGTGGCAAGAAATAAGGCTTTAGGCAAGGACGTAGTTTACTATAAATATTTTGAGGTTACCATTGATACTATAGGTACTGTAGGTAACTATTTGACTCAAAAAGGTGTTAATGTGGTTCTGGATAAATCATACTTAAAAAAGCCACCTCAAATAACTTCAAAACATATTTCAGAAAATTTATATGCTATTAAGCATAAAGACAAGACTTGGACAATCATCAATTACAACAACTAACGTTTTAATCTGTGTTATAAATGAAAGCTAATTTAAACTTAGGCAGCATTTCTGGAATTAAACTGAAAATCCATTGGACATTTTTTCTGTTATTTGCTTGGATTATTTTTGATGAACTTAAACGTGGTGGTAATACAGACAGTATATTGTTTCATATAGCTTTTGTGTTGGCAGTTTTTTTATGTGTTGTACTGCATGAATTTGGGCATGCGCTAACTGCAAAACGTTTTGGCGTTAAAACGGAAAAAATAACCCTACTTCCCATTGGCGGTATGGCGAGTTTCGATAAAATCCCTGAATCACCAAAACAAGAACTGCTCATTGTTATTGCAGGACCTTTAGTTAATGTGGTTATAGCAATTTTGCTGTATTTTATTGTTCCAGTGGAAGCACTTTTTAACCAAAGTTTTACAGATGCCTATGACATTTTTGCAAGTTTTTCATTTCAGAATTTCTTGTTCTTTTTATTTATCGTCAACGTTGCTTTGGCGGTATTTAATATGATACCTGCGTTTCCAATGGATGGCGGAAGATTATTAAGAGCACTACTAGCGCTTAAAATGAATCGAGCAAAAGCCACCCAAATCGCAGCAAGTCTTGGCCAGTTTATAGCTGTTGTATTTTTATTGGTTGGCTTGCTGTACAATCCATTTCTTGTTTTTATAGCCTTATTTATCTTTTTAGGTGCGTATGGAGAAAACCAAATGGTTCAGCAAATGGAATTACTTAAAGATCATACGGTTGAGGAGGCGATGTTACTCAATATCACAACCTTTAAGCCCAATGACTCTATAGATTTAGTGGTTAACAAAATTATTTCAGGTACCGAAACCAACTTTGCTGTAGTTAAAGATGGCATCATTAAGGGTATTTTACACCACAGAAAAATAATAGAAAATTCCAATAAGAATGTATTGGTTGAGGCGGTTATGGACACCTCTTTTAAAACGGTTAAACATACAGATAACCTCAAGCGTATATACCAGCTTATTTATAGTGGCAAACAGAAATATATTCCAGTAGTCAATGAGGGAAAACTTATGGGAGCAATTGATGCCACTAACTTAAATGAATATATAGCATTACAATCTAAACTAGCGTATTAAACATGAAGGCATTGTTTTTTATTAGTATTCTATTGTTAGCTTCATCTTGCACAGATAAGCAAGATAAAATTTTGCCTACAGAACAAGCATTGACGGAATCTGTGTATGCTTCAGCAACTGTTCAGCCAGATAGTCTATATCAAGTTTACGCAGTTGTTTCAGGGATTTTAGATGAAGTTTTAGTAGAAGAAGGTGATATCGTTTATAAAGATATGCCTTTGTTTCAAATCATTAATAATGCACCAAAATTTAACAGTCAAAATGCCAAATTTGCATTAGACCTCGCTAAAGAAAACTATAATGGCAGTGCTGCAATTTTGAGCAGTATAAAAGACGAGATTGATGCTGCCAGACTTAAGTTTAAAAATGATTCCGTTAATTATTACAGACAAAAAAATCTTTGGGGTCAACACATAGGTTCAAAAATGCAATATGATACTAAAAAGCTTAATTATGAATTGGCTTCAAATCAATTAAAGCTTCTCGAAAATAAGTATAACAGAACTAAAAATGAGTTAAAAACCGCAGTGAAACTGGCACAAAACAATTATAACACTGCATCCATAGCGAGTAATGATTTTACCGTTACCAGTAAAATGGATGGAAAAATATATGCAATTTTTAAAGAGCCAGGTGAGATAATAACAAGTATGGAAGCCATAGCAGCAATAGGAAGCGCCAGTCGTTTTGTAATAAAACTGTTGGTGGATGAAGTGGACATTGTTAGGATCAATACTGCTCAACACATTTTAATCAATTTGGAAGCTTATGCAGATACTGTTTTTAAAGCCCAAGTATCTAAAATTTATCCAAAAAAAGATGAACGCAATCAAACGTTTACAGTTGAAGCTATTTTTATAAAACCACCTGAAATATTATATCCAGGACTTTCTGGTGAAGCTAATATCATCATAACCCAAAAAGAAAAGGTACTAACTATTCCAAAATCCTACTTAATGGACGACAATAAAGTAAAAACTGACCAAGGCATCGTAGAGATTAAAATAGGTCTGAAAAATATGGATGCTGTCGAAATCCTTTCAGGAATCAATAAAGACACATATATTTATAAACCAGATAAATGACTAATTGGAGCATCATATTAGGTATTGCAAAAACGCATTTACTCACTAAAATAAAGCAAACATCCATTGCAGCATTGGGTGTTACTTTTGGTATTGGTTCTTATATAACGTTAGTCTGTTTTATGACAGGTTTAAATACTATGCTTGACGATCTAATATTAAACCAAACACCACATGTTCATATTTATAATGAGATTGAACCTGCAAAACAACAACCTGTTTCGCTATACGATGATCTTAATAATAGTTTCAATGTCATTCACTCAATCAAACCAAAATTAAGTCAGAAAAAAATCCATAATGCCATACCTATTATCCATTATTTAGAAAACAACGATAATGTGCGTGGTGCACTTCCGCAGGTAAAAACCCAAATTTTCTATATCGCTGGTTCGATAGAAATTGGTGGTAATCTCACAGGTATCAACGCAATTGACGAAGCAAAATATTTCAATATGGGAGATTATATTATAGAGGGTTCTGCAGAAGCATTACAAAATACAGATAATGGTATTTTATTAGGTATTGGTATTGCAAAAAAGATGGCTTTGAAAATTGGAGACCGCGTTCAAGTAAGCCCTATAAATGGTGGCATTTTTCCTTTGAAGATTGTAGGTTTTTATCAAAGCGGTATTGCAGATTTAGATGCCATTCAAAGTTTTACAAACATTAAAACGGTACAGCGTATTTTAGGAGAAGCCAATAATTACATCACAGATATTAATGTGAAGTTGTTCGATATAGAGAAGGCTGTACCATTGGCTAGAACAATAGAGCAACAATTTAATCTTAAGGCTATAGACATCAAAACGGCTAATGCACAATTTGAGACCGGAACAACTATTAGAAACCTCATTACTTACGCTGTATCTATTACACTTCTTATTGTTGCTGGCTTTGGTATTTATAACATACTAAATATGCTCATCTATGAAAAAATGAATGACATTGCTATTTTAAAAGCTACAGGGTTTTCTGGTAATGATGTGCAACTTATTTTTATGAGTCAGGCTATGATTATAGGTTTTGTTGGTGGTGTTTTAGGATTACTCATAGGTTTTGGATTAGCAAGTTTAATAGAAACCATTCCATTTCAGACCGAAGCCTTACCAACGGTTGAAACGTATCCTATTAATATGAATCCGTTATATTTTGTAATCGGATTTTCATTTACGATGCTCTCAACATTTTTTGCTGGTTATTTACCCTCAAAAAAAGCAAAAAAAATAGATCCTGTAAAAATCATTAGAGGCCAATAGTATGAATATTGTTTTAGAAGCTAAACATATCAATAAATACTTTAAGAAACCTGTAAAGTTTCATGTGTTGAAGGATATCAGTTTTCAAATTAAAAAAGGAGAGTTTGCGTCCATTATGGGAAAATCAGGTTGCGGAAAATCGACCTTACTTTATATTTTATCTACAATGGATACAGATTATGACGGTGAGCTATATCTCAATAATGAACTTATTACTGGGCAAGATAGAACACATTTATCTTATTTGCGGAATAAGCACATAGGTTTTGTATTTCAGTTTCATTATTTACTTTCTGAATTTTCAGTTTTGGAAAATGTGATGCTTCCTGCAAAGAAACTAGCAGAAAAAACAAATCAAGAGATTGAGAATGATGCCATGCAAAAATTGAAAATTCTAAACATTGAGCATTTAGCAAAAAAAAGAGCGTCGCAAGTCTCTGGTGGAGAAAAACAACGTGTCGCCATTGCTCGAGCTTTAATCAATAATCCATCAATTATTATGGGAGATGAACCAACTGGAAACCTTGACAGCTATAATGCCGAAAATGTCTTTAACATTTTTAAACAGTTAAGTGATGAGCAAGGCTTGTCACTTTTGGTAGTGACTCACGACAAGGATTTCGCCAATAAAACGGATAGGATTATTCAAATGGGAGATGGTCGTATTATAGGTTGAAAAACTATTTTCTGAAGAGTGATATTTATCATATTTATTCAACTATTTGCATGCTATTTTTAATCAAATATTTTAATTATGAAAAAAAATATGGGAAAGGCAGATAAGACTATTCAATTTTTAGTCGCTGCAGTAATCGTTATCTTATTCGCAACGAAAGTCATTTCTGGAACTTTAGGTGTCGTCCTGTTAATTCTTGCAGGTGTATTTCTACTCACAAGTTTTATTAGTTTTTGTCCTTTATATGCGCCATTTGGTATAAGCACATGTTCTTTAAAAGATAAGCATTAGGGTCTGAGAGCAATTGACTATTTTTTTACTTGTAAGAGTAATTGTTTATGGAGGAAAGTGAACAATTAGGTTAAAAAATCATAAGAATTCTGTTTTTGTAAACTTTGGTAGAAATTTTAATAACATCTAAATGGCATATATCGATTATTATAAAGTACTCGGCATTTCAAAGACTGCCACTGAAAGCGATATCAAAAAAGCCTATCGGAAACTGGCACGTAAATACCATCCGGATCTAAATCCAAATGATAAAGATGCTGAACTAAAATTCAAGCAGATTAATGAAGCCAACGAAGTATTAAGCAATGCTGAGAATCGTAAAAAATACGATGAATATGGAGAGCATTGGCAAAATACTGAAGCTTATGAACAGGCAAAACAAAAACAGGCTTATCAACAAAGAGCACACAGAACATCTAGTAGTTATTCTGAACAGGATTTCTCTGATATTTTTGGGAGTATGTTTGGTGAGGGCGCATCCCATCATAGAAATGTAAAGTATAGAGGCCACGATTTTAATGCCGAAATGCATTTGGATTTAAGGGAGGTTTACACCACGCAAAAGCGCACATTAACCGTTAATAATAAAAATATACGAATTACTATACCTGCAGGTTTAGAAAACGGTCAGATTATAAAGATAAAAGGTCATGGTGGTAAAGGGTTTAATGGAGGGCCAAATGGCGATTTGTATATTCAGTTTTCAATAAGTAATTCAACTCAATTTAAAAGAGATGGAGACAACTTATACCTTTCTGTAGATTTAGATTTGTACAAAGCACTATTGGGTGGCGATATTATGGTCAATACATTTGACGGTAAGGCGAGATTGACCGTAAAACCAGAAACACAAAACGGCACAAAAGTAAAGTTAAAGGGTAAAGGTTTTCCGAAGTATAAAAAGGAGGGACAATTTGGAGACCTATTCGTCACTTATACTCTAAAGGTACCAACAAAGCTTACAGCAAAGGAAAAGGAACTTTTCACTAAACTCTCAAAATTACGATAATATGGACACAGCGCAACTCATATCAATACAACAATTTTGCCTGCATTACAATGTGCCAATCCATTTTGTGAAAGCACTCAAAGATTACGAGCTAATAGAGTTTACTATTACCGAAGATGAGACTTATCTGCAAATCCATCAACTGAATGAGGTAGAAAAAATGATACGAATGCATTATGATCTTAAGATAAATTTTGAAGGGATTGATGTTATTTATAATCTCTTGAAGCAAGTAGAACAGCTTCAGGATGAAGTACGCATTTTAAAAAACAAATTAAATGCTTACGAGGATTTTTAATTATCAACTATGGAATCAATAAAACATATAAAAGACTGGTTAAACACCAATCCATTTGTTTGGGATGTCATTAGATTTCTCGCCATCTTAATATTTATTTTGTTGGTAATTCAACTAATAAGACGTTATCTGAAAAAGCGTATTTTAAATACTGTAATACGTTACAAAGCTCAGAAAGGCATCGAAGTTTTAGGCTACATTTTATTGGTCTTTCTGGCCATCACTTATTTTTCTGGAGCGATTAAGGATTTCACAATTATCATTGGTTTGTTTACTGCAGGTTTAGCGTTTACACTACAAGAACTAATTTTAAGTATCGCTGGTTCCATGTACATATTTTTGGTTAAAGTTTATAAACCTGGAGATAGAATTGAAATTAATGGAATTAAAGGCGATGTAATTGATGTAGATAGTATTTACACGACCATGATGGAAATTGGTCAATGGGTAGAAAGTGATAATTATAGTGGACGTATTGTTAAATTGAGCAATGCTTTTGTGTTTAAAGGACCAATCTATAACTATTCACAAGATTTTCCGTTTATATGGGATCAATTCAATCTGCCAATTCGCTATGGCTCTGATATGGACCTTGCAAAATCCATTGTTATAACCATTGCTTCAGAAACACTTTCGGATTATACTAGGGCATCCAAGGCCGAATGGGAGGCAGTCGTGAAGAAATATTATATTGAAGATGCTGAAGTTGAGCCTACACTTGCCATTAGGCTTACCGATAATTGGGTTGAGTACAATTTACGATATATTGTAGATTACAAAAAAAGACGAATGACGAGACATATTCTTCACGATAAAATTTGTAAAGCTTTTGAACAAACCAACGGAAAAGTAGTATTGGCATCTACAACTCTGGAACTCATTAAAATCCCTGAGTTAAAGGTAACTTCAGAAGAGGCCAAAAAATAATAATCATTAGAAATTTAGTCACCATCAATAAGTTGATGTTCTTCCAAAGATTTGATAATAGCTTTCACATAATTGGTTACTGTAGTGTTGACTTCTCTTGGATCAACAATATCATAAGAAGCAACCCAAACTAAAGATTTATCATTATTTTCTTTGAGGTTGAACATGGATGCTTCAATATGATAAACCTTATACTTAGAATAGTAACCCTCAAGGTGGTAAATATTTTGATACCTGTAGTAATAAGGCCCAAATCGTCGCCAGTTATAATAAACTCTAAAGTTGTCGCCACTATAATTTACTTTCTCAACAATACCTTTTACAGCAGAGATTAATACGGTATCAAAACCCTCATTGGAAAGTCTTTTTATTTCGTTTTCAATCTCTTCTTCAGTTTGTTTAGAATTTGTAAATGTTGGTTTAAATACAGCGTAGCTTTCAACAGCTTCAACGCCTCTATTGATAAACTCTTTTTTTAGTTGCTCTTCAAATAGTCGTCTTCCGGTAATGTTATCGGTAAGACCAATTAGTAATACTTTTTTTGGATTATATTCTTTATGAGCTTCACTAACCCAACTGTCAGTAACTCTAGCAGAAGAACAACTTCCTAATAATAGTACAGCGAAAATGTAAATAGATACTTTCATGATTTTTAATGTTTTATCGCATAAAATTATTTGATTAGCAATTCTATTACAATGATAATTATCAGTTCAATTCTTTTTAGTATTGTTAATTTTGAAAGAAGAACGCACGACTGTAAATGGTAAAAAAGGAACAAGCAACACACGTACATCAAATTTTAGGTAAACGAACAGAACTTTATTTTTCCATTTTATGTGGAGTGCTTTTGCTCATAGGGTTTTTATCAGCAAAACTGTTTGATACAGCAGGTTGGATTCCTCTAGCGAGTTACATCATGTCCTATTGTTTTGGAGGCTTTTTTATCACCATAGAAGCATCTAAAAAAATCCCAAAAGGAGAATTTGATATCGACTTTTTAATGATTGCAGCAGCAGCTGGTGCAGCCTATATTGGTAGTTGGGCAGAAGGTGCGTTACTATTGTTTCTGTTTAGTCTTGGGCATGCTTTAGAGCATTATGCCATGAATAAAGCCAAAAAATCAATTAAAGCATTGGGCAATCTTTCACCAAAAATGGCTCTTGTCAAGAGAAACGGAAATTTGGAAGCCATACCAATTGAAGATCTAAAAATAAACGACATTATCGTTGTAAAAACAAATACAAAAATAGCAGCAGATGGTGTTATTGTTAGTGGTAGCAGTAGCGTCAATCAGGCGCCAATTACAGGTGAAAGTATTCCAATAGATAAAACCTATATTCAAAGTACAGACAATTTACCAGACATTGAACACATCGATAAAATCCATGTTGTGTTTGCAGGTACTATTAATGGAGATAACAGTCTAGAAGTGCAAGTACTTAAGCTAAGCGAAGATTCTACGGTTTCGCGTTTAATTAAAATGGTAAGCGAAGTGGAAGCTCAAAAATCACCAAATCAACGTCTTACCAAAAAGTTTGAAAAATGGTACGTACCCATAGTTATCATTGTTGTCTTTTTATTGTGTTTTTCATTTCTGTTAATAGATGAAAGTTTTGATACCAGTATATACAGAGCCATAACTGTATTGGTGGCAGCCAGTCCTTGTGCATTGGCAATATCAACACCAAGTGCTGTTTTAAGTGGGATTGCAAGAGCTGCTCAAAAAGGAGTTCTTATTAAAGGAGGGAAAGCCTTAGAGGATTTGGGTGAAATCACAATCATAGCATTTGATAAAACAGGTACGTTGACTGAAGGGAAACCAAAACTTACAAACCTCATTCCGTTACGAGATTTCGATGAGGAAGCGTTGGCTAAGTTGGTTTTGGAAGTTGAAAGTTTAAGTAATCACCCACTAGCCAAAGCGATAGCCAACGATTTAAAGATAAAGTACAGTATTAAATTTCAGAATATAGCTTCAAACATTAGTGCTTTACAAGGGAAAGGTATTCAAGCAGATTATGATGGTGGTAAAGTATGTATTGGCAATGTAAAATTGATGGAAGATTCTGGTATCGAAGTAGATGAAATCATTCATTCTAAAATGGATCGACTTCTGCAAGATGGACATACGGTAATGTTGGCAGCTTTTAAAAATGAAATCATTGGATTGATTAGCGTTATGGATGTTCCTCGAAAAACTGCTGCTTCGACACTAGAGCGATTAAAACAAATTGGTATTAAGCACATGATTATGCTAACAGGTGACCATCAAAACGTAGGAAATGCCATTGCAAAGCAAATAGGATTGACAGAGGCCAAGGGGAACTTACTGCCTGAGGATAAAGTTACTGCAATAAAAGAACTCATTAAGCGTGATAAGAAAATTGCTATGGTTGGTGATGGTGTTAACGATGCACCTGCTATGGCCTTAAGTACTGTGAGTGTGGCCATGGGAGCTGCAGGTAGCGATGTCGCTTTAGAAACAGCCGATGTCGCTTTAATGTCTGATAAAATAGAAAATCTACCATTTGTTATCGGTTTAAGTAGAAACTCTAAACGCATTATTAAACAGAATATTTTTATCAGTCTTGGTGTCGTGGTGCTATTGATTCCTGTGACTATTTTAGGGTATACAAATATTGGAATGGCAGTAGCATTTCACGAAGGTTCAACCATTGTTGTAGTTCTAAATGCTCTTCGGTTGCTTCGATTTAAGATGAATTGATTTCAGTTTTTTAAATAACAGAAGTGTAGATATTTAGCTGATATTCCTCATTTTACACACAATAGCATTGTAATAGTTTTACTGAAATCTAAATAGCAATGCTCACTTTTAAAAACTTCAATGTAGCAGATTGGTTTTCATTCTACCGTATTTTAGCAGCACCATTTTTATTAGCACTCATTTGGTTGGATCAGCGTTTTATTTTTACATGGTTGCTTTTAGTCAGTTATTCTACAGATGCTATTGATGGCTATTTAGCACGAAAACTAAAGATTACCAGTCCAAGAGGTTCTCAATTAGACTCTTTTGGCGACCAAATAACCTTAATTGTTGGCTTGATAGGATTATTTTATTTTGAAACCGATTTTATTAAAACCAACCTCATATTAATCCTTATTGCCTTTGTTCCTTATATTTTGCAAATGATTATTGCCTACTTTAAATATGGAAAAGCAACAGCATTCCACACCTATTTGGCAAAGCTATCTGCTATAATGCAGAGCATTTTTATATTATGGTCTTTATTTTTCTCACCTAATTATACATTATTCTATATTATGATTGGCATCGGGTTATTAGAAACCTTTGAGGAAATCACACTCATTTTCATGTACGATAATTGGGCTTCTGATGTCAAAGGAATTTTCTGGGCCTATAGAGATAAAAGACGACTAAAAAAAGCCGACCAAATTTCAAATGATAGGAACTGACCGATATCATAGTCTAAAGAAAACATTCTGAATAATTTAGCTGAAACACTAAAAATCAAGCACCATGATTAGAAATCTAAACCATGATGAAAGCAGAAAAATTCTGGCATCAAATTACATAGGGAATTTATCCTATATCTACAGAGCCCGACCATATGTTGTGCCAATAACTTATTTTTTTGATGCTGACCACAATGTTATAATTGGCTATTCAGCAGAGGGACATAAGGTTAGAGCCATGAGGAAAAATGGCAGTGTTTCACTTGGTGTTTCAGAAGTCGATTCTGTTAATTCATGGAATTCAGTGCTCGCTCAAGGCACTTTTATAGAACTTTCTGGTAGTGATGCCAAAGCACAACTACATATCTTTTCATTAGGTGTCAAAGATTTAATCATTAATAAAGAACATAGAAAGTTGGATTTTATAAGCGAATTTTCAAGTAAAATCTATAAAGACGATTTGCCAATTGTTTTTCAGATTAAGGTCGATGAAATAACTGGTAAAATGCGTCGCAACTAATTTAAAAAATATAGACTATGAGATACTTGTATATAATTATCCTGTTTATGGTTTTTTCAGCTTGCAAAGATGATAAGCGTGAAGAAAACAATATTGATATTGAGGTTGTTGATGATGGTAGTCAAGTCTCAGAAGATTCAATACATAAAAAGGATTTAGATATCGAATCAATAGATAAATCTATTACCATCGAATTAAAACAAAAACAACTCATTGAAAAGAAAGATGAAAGCCAAGAGCTAGAAGAGTTGATTATAGATAAAAAATATCTCGTCGAAAAAGAAGACTATACCATCAATTTTAAATAACCTTTACTTAATGAAACTTATAAACCAAGCAATAGAAACTTCAACGAGTTTATCAACGATTATTACGTCAATATAACCAAAACTGAAGCTGATATTTTAGAAAGCAAGTTGCTGTGTGACAGTATAGAAGCCAAAACATTTAGGGAAGAGCGGTTTATAGATTATAAAATCTACAATGTGAATAATCAGCTCGTAAGTGTGTTGTTTTATAAAGAGAATTTTTATAGTGGAGCGATGCATCCTAGCTATTCTTTTGACTGTTTTAATTTCGATTTAAACAGAGGTGTTTTTATGACTTATGAAGACTTCTTTAATCAAGGGTCAGAAGAAGAATTTGTAAGCATTATAAACGAAAGCATAAACACTAAAATTGGCAAAGGCGATATGTATTATGAGTGTTGGGAAATATCTTCAGACGATTTTTTTACCAGTAAAAACAACTTTGTGCTCAATGACACCTATGTCGAATTCTATTTTGATGATTGTGTAATATGTCCATCTTATACGGGAACCTATTCAATTGAACTTCCTTTAACGGATTTGTTATCCGTTTTAAAAAAATACGATTTAAATCCGTTAGTTTTTTGATAACACTTAAAACGTATTAAGAGGACAAAACTGAAACCATATTTAAAAATAATTCAAAAAGACCAATATCATAGATTGTAATATAACTATCCAACAAATAAGTTTCTAAATTAAAACCCAATAATTATGACTACTAAACGTAAATTTATCATATTCTTTATAGCGCTTGGAGCTATAATTCTAATCTTCGCTATTTGGTACAAATATGAGTTTACTATGGAAGTTGCTCAAGAGTTTGAAGTGAATTCATCAGACTTAAAACATAAACTGGTTATTGCTACTCAAGGAAGCACATTTAAGAATGAAATTACTAAAGGCATTATAAACTATTATGAAAAAGATTCTGTTTTTGTAAAAGTTATAGATATAACATCTTTGGCTGATATTGATCCAGCAGAGTCTTCTGCAATTGTACTTATACACACCTGGGAACATTTTCAGCCACCTAAAGATGCAGAAACATTTATAAATAGAACAAAAGATATAAATGGTAAAATCATAGTTTTAACAACATCTGAAAATGGTAATTTTAAGATGAGAGGTGTCGATGCCATTACTGGGGAATCTATACTAGAAAATACAAACGCTTATGTCAATCAAATTACAAAACGTGTAGATTCCATATTATACACAAAATAACTAGCTTTTCAAATGAAAACCAAAACCGAACTATTATTAGAACTCTGGAAAGAAGCTAGAACACGATTTTCAAATCAGTTACATCTTATTCTTGAAGGCGATTTAAAAAAGAAACTATTGCCATCGCCAAACAGTATCGGATTTTTAATTCGGCATATTGGAGATGTTGAATTACTCTTTACTAAAAATGTATTTGGTGCAAGGGATACTAAAGTGATAGCCAAAACCGTAATTGCTCAAAAAGATACTGGAGAGTGGACTGATTTAGAGGAATTGATAGCATATGTTAGACATTCTTTTGAAGAATTAAAATCCATTGTTGAAAAACAAACGGATTCCGATTGGGAAACCCTAATTGAAACCAAGGAATTTGGCACTAAAACCAAAGCCGAAGCCTTCGGCAGAATCATTTCGCATACGACCTATCATGCAGGTCAGTTGGCCATTATTAAAAAATATGGAAGTTGATATATATCATTGATTACGAGTTTTGTGTGGGCTAATTTTATAGTATAATCTAAAAATTAATTCATCATGAAACAGATAAAATTTATCACGTCATTGACACTATTTCTGTTAATAAGTAATACCCTAGAAGCACAGAACAAATGGTCTGCAGAATTTAGACCAGGAATGAGTTTTCCAACAGAAGATTTGGGAGATTCGAAAATAGAAACCGGCTTCGGATTTGAACTTACAATTGGTTATCGCTTTATGGAACATCTTCATACCTATGCAGGTTGGGGCTACAATACGTTTTCGATTGAAGATTCCAATGCTGACCTTGACGAAACTGGTTGCACCTTTGGATTGCAATTTATTCATCCTTTAGGCACTTCAGAAGATTTGTCTTATGTACTGCGAGCAGGTGCTATTTACAATCATTTAGAGTTTGAGGATGGCGATGGAGACCTCATTGACGATTCTGGTCATGGTTTGGGATGGCAAATTGAAGCTGGCATAGATTATGTGCTTGGAGACAACTGGAGTTTGCGTCCAAGTATAAGATATCGTTCACTTTCAAGAGATTTAGAAGTGGTTCAAAATCAAAACATGAACGTGGATTTAAATTATTTATCCTTTGGACTTGGTGTATCTAAATCCTTCTAACTTCGAATAATGAGATATGTATTTGGCATACTATTAGGTCTTCACGGACTAATACACTTAATGGGTTTTGTAAGTGCCTTTTTTTCAACAACAATTGAGAAACAAGTATTAGGCATTTCAAAACCCATTGGTGCGTTATGGTTGGTTACATTCATCTTATTTATTATTTCAGTAGCGCAATTTCTGGATGGTAAAAAGTGGTTTTATGTTGCTTTTATAGCTGTATTACTATCGCAAATTTTAATCATTCTAGCATGGAAGGATGCCAAATTAGGAACCATAGCCAATATCATTATTGTATTGGTTAGTATATCTGCTTACGGAATGCATCGTTTTCATAAAATGGTTAAAAATGAATCTGCTGAATTATTTCAAAATATTGAAAGTAAAAATCCATCGGTTATTGTTAAAGATGATATTAAGCATTTACCTGAAATTGTTCAGAGGTGGTTGATACAATCTGGTGTCGTTGATCATCAAAATATAGTTTCCGTAAGGTTAAAGCAGAAAGGTAAAATGCGTACAAAACCCAACAGTAAGTGGATGCCATTTACAGCCGACCAATATTTTAATGTAACTAATGCGTCTTTTGTCTGGACAACAGATGTTGAAGCTATGCTCATAGTACCTATGGTTGGTCGTGACAAATTGGTTAACGGCAAAGGTGCAATGCTTATAAAGTTGGCAGGATTATTTCCTGTTGTTAACGAATCTGATAACGAAAATATAAACCAAGGTGCAATGCTTCGGTATTTAGCAGAAGTTTGTTGGTTTCCATCAGCCGCAATAAGTGGCAATATTACTTGGGAAACTATTGATGAAACTTCAGCAAAAGCGATATTAACAATAAATGAGAAAAGTGTTTCAGGGCGATTTAATTTCAACAAAAATGGAACTATAGCATCATTTGAAGCTAATCGTTATCATGGTGGCAATGACGATGCACAACTTGAAAAATGGGTTATTGTAAACTCAGAATATAGACCGTTTAATGGTGTTATAATTCCAAATAAAAGTAAAGTTATTTGGAAACTAAAAGAAGGGGAGTTTCATTGGTTAACACTAGAGATTATAGATATTGAGTATAACATATCAACGATTTATTAATATCCCAATTTCTCTTTAGTAGAAGGCACTTCCCATTTAATCATTTCCTTTAAAAATTCATCAACTTTTTCAATAATCAATTTTTCGGTAATCTCATCTGGCGTGTGTATTTCTAATTCCACACTGCTATTATCTATTGGGATTTGTTCTACATAAGGGAATAATATAAATGTATGTACATCGCCACTATACGATTGAGAGAATATCAAAGCACCACCTTGTATAAATTGATAAGCTGGAATTTGATTGGTGCAATCCATAAGTTCCTTTGGAAAAGAATCAAACGTAATATTAACAGCTTCGTTAGTTCCAATCCAATTAAGTTCTTGTACTTTCCAACCAATGTCATATCGTTTACAAACCGAGTTAAGGGTTGTTATAATTAATGACTTTGTCTTGGTTTGCCAAAGCGTTTTTTTATCGACTACAGTTTTTATGGATATCTTATAATCCTCAATGTGTTCTTCTAAATGTTCAATTTTCATTTTAAAAAGGTTTAAACTTTAATCATTCTTGTTTTTAGTTTCTTTTTTCTCTTGTCGTTCTAATTTTCTAAAATAACCTCTTGTCAAAAAATTATGCTTCAAGGCTTCCATATTCTGATTGAATTTATCTGTACCCTCATTAATGTTTTTGAGGGTAGATTTTAAGTTGTTTACCAAGGATGTATCCCTCACCAAATAATTATAAGCACCATCATTAGAGTTAAAATCGGTTACAACAGCATTTACATTATTTAATAGTATCTCAATTTCTTCACTTGATCTTTCAAGATTAGAGACAACGGTTTTTAATTTTCCTGCCGAAATAGAATCATTTAATAGCATGCCTAAAACAGTATTCTCATCTGTTTTTATTGAAGACACAATACTGTTTAATTCAGTAATAGTATGAGAAGCGCCTCGACTAGCCGATTTTAGATTGTTGATGGATTGCTTTAAATCCTGCGCCATAATGGTGTCATTGAGTAGTACGCCAATGGTGCCTTTACCTTGTGTAATACTGTTGGTGATTTTAAGTAAATCTGAGGTCAGTATCGCAGCATTTTCGGTGCTTGTATTTAGGGTGTTCAAGATATTGTCAGTCCCAATTTTACTGTAAGATGCTATAATGTCTTTATTCTCAATAGATTCAGTAACACCTTTTCCTGGAACAATGTTTACAATCATGTTGCCAACCAATCCATCAGATCCAATTGTGGCTATCGCATTTTTTTTAATATTTGAAATAATCTTTTCTTCGATAACCATGTCTACTTTTATTGTAGAATCGTTTATCATTTCAATGTTTTTAACCGTACCAATGTCAATACCAGAATATCGTACATTATTACCTTTCTGTAATCCATTGACATTTTGAAAATAGGAACTTATAGTGAAAGTTTTTTTGAACATGTCTTCACGCTGTCCAATAAGGTAAACAGCTGCTATAAAGAAGATTGTACCTATAAGGACAAAAATGCCTAATCGTAGTTTTTGAGAGTTGGTGTTTTTCATTTTTATTAGTTTTTAAAAAAGGCTCTAATCTTTGGGTCTTTAGAAGCTGATAATGTTGCAAATGAACCAACAGCATAATCGATACCATCAATGAGCAATAACATTCTATCTGAAATGACACGCGCACAATCCACATCATGTGTAATAATGAGGGATGATGTGTTATATTTTTTCTGAATGTCTTGCATAAGTATGATGATTTCCTTTGCTGTAATTGGATCTAATCCACTTGTAGGTTCATCATAGAGGATAATCTTTGGTTGTAGAATGAGCGTTCTAGCCAAAGCCACACGACGTTTCATTCCACCAGATAATTCTGAAGGCATTAAATCTATAGCGTGAGCCAAACCAACGTTGGTTAAAGCTTCCAATACAAGTGCTTCCGTATCAGCGTTTTTAGCAAATTTTTTAGAGTGGTGCCTTAGAGGGAATTCTAAATTTTCGCGAACAGTCATAGAATCGTACAAGGCGCTACCCTGAAACAGGAATCCGATATCTGCTCTCAAAATATCCAAAGCTTCTTGTGTTAATTTGGTAATGTCATTTTTCATAACGGTAATCGAACCACTATCGGCTTCCATTAAGCCTACCAAACATTTTATCATTACAGATTTTCCTGAACCGGATTTCCCCATAATAACTAAATTTTCACCTTGATATAATGACATGTTAAATCCTTTGAGCACATGGTTATCACCAAAGCTTTTGTGCAAATCCTTAATTTGAAGCACTATTTCTGAATGCGATATGTTTTGGTTGTCAATCATAAATCATAAAAAATATCCGTTACAAAAACAGCAATAAAGTCGATGATAAATAACAATAATGAACTTACCACTACAGCAGAATTGGCAGCTTTACCAACACCCTCAGTACCTTTAGCACAATAATAGCCCTTATAACAGCCTACTATGCCGATGGCCAATCCAAAAAAGAAAGATTTGATGGTGGCTGGAATGATGTCACCAAATTCAATGGAATCAAAAACCTGATTAAAATAAAGTGTAAATGACACGTTCCCTTTTAGATTTTCAACTAAAAAAGAACCAAAGAGTGCAATGGCATCACCAATAATTACCAATAGTGGTAACATTAATGTTACTGCTAATACACGAGTAACTACAAGGTATTTAAAAGGATTTGTGCCAGAAACTTCCATGGCATCAATTTGTTCGGTTACACGCATCGAACCCAATTCGGCACCAATGCCAGAGCCAATCCTACCAGCACAGACCAAAGCAGTAATAATTGGTCCAATTTCTCTGACTATAGAAATACTAACCATGGATGGCATCCAAGATACCGCGCCAAATTCCATCAATGTGGGACGTGTCTGCAAATCCAATACCAAACCTATAATAAAACAAGTAATGCCAACAAGCAAAAAGGAGCGATTGCCCATATTATAACATTGACGTAATAATTCCTTTATTTCAAAGGGACGTTTGAATGCTTCCTTAAAAAATCGACCTGTAAAATATGATAAGTCGCCTAGTTCAATTAAGAAAGTATTAAAATGAGATGAAATTTTGGAAATGCTCGCCATAAATAATTTAATAGTCTATTTCAAAAGTATTCTAAATTCAAAACTTATAAAATGATATAAATCATAACATTAGATTGATAAATGTCATTTTAATTCGTCTTTATAGAGTCTAAATTTGTTTTATTAATTACATATGAAATGAATATTGGTTTAGTATTATCTGGTGGCGGAATGAGAGGTGTAGCTCATATTGGTGCAATTAAAGCTCTAGAGGAATTTGGCATTTTCGTAACGCATATTTCTGGGTCTAGTGCAGGAGCGATTGTTGGTGCACTTTATGCCTATGGTTACAGTCCTAAAGAGATTTTAGATTTTTTTAAATCTATTCAGTTATTCGACTTAAAAAAATATGCTTTAGGAAAACCTGGCTTTATAGATGCCGAGAAATTTTATACTGAGCTTAATGGCATGATTAAGGAAGATGATTTTAATGCACTTCAAATACATCTTTACGTTACAGCAACAGATATCTTAAAAGGAAATCTAGCGATGTTCAATTCTGGTGAACTTATAAAACCAGTTTTGGCATCAGCAGCCTTTCCTGGGGTGTTTGCACCTGTTAAAATTGGCAATTCCTACCATGTAGATGGGGGTGCACTCAATAATTTTCCTGTGGAAGCTTTAGTTCCCATATGCGATACCATTATCGGTATCTATGCCAATGGTTATCATCAAATTTCCATCAAGGACTTAAAACATTCTTATAATGTAGTGGAGCGTGCATTCAAATTAAAAACAGTACAAGAAGATTATGCGAAATTTAAGGATTGCAATCTTGTAATTGCACCCACCGAATTAGATAACTACGGAACTTTTGAAAAGAAAAACCTAAATACCATCTTTAAAATAGGGTATGAAGCTACTTTGGAAGCCCTTGAGAATAATCTTAAGCTTCGACAAAAAATCGCCTCTCAGGCTGTTGAAAACTGACAAATATCATTTTAGGAATCGTCTATTGAAACTACTTTTAAGTATCTAATAAATAGAAAAATGCGGACAACAGTACATATACAAAACTTAAAATGTAGTGGTTGTGAAAACACCATCATCAACAGACTTTCTGAAGTGAAAAATATCAGCGAAGTAGAAGTTAATCAAGATGATGAAACTGTATCATTTGATTACCATACCAATCACGATTTTGTAAGAGCAAAGCATGTGCTTTCTGCTATTGGCTACCCGATTGTTGGAGCAGATAATAAATTAAAAACAAAAGCGCAATCATATATAAGTTGTGCAATAGGAAGAATAAAGAAATAAAAAATTATGGAAACACTACAAGAACAAGAGCAAATAATAGCAATGCCTAGAATTGGCGATAAAGCACCAGAATTTAAGGCAGTAACTACGCAGGGCAATATTAATTTCCCTGCAGATTATAAAGGTGAATGGGTTATCTTATTTAGCCATCCAGCAGATTTTACACCTGTGTGCACAAGTGAATTTATAACGTTTGCTCATTTAGAGAATAAATTTGACAAAGCCAATTGCAAATTGGTTGGACTTTCAATAGACGGTTTATACAGCCATATTGCATGGTTGCGAACAATTAAGGAAAAAATTGAATTTAATGGAATGAAAAATATTGAAGTCAAGTTTCCATTAATTGAAGACATTACCATGGAAGTCGCCAAAAAATATGGTATGATACAGCCTGGTGAAAGTAAAACACAAGCAGTAAGAGCTGTGTTTTTTATTGACCCTAAAGGCATGATTAGAGCGATTATTTATTATCCTTTAAGCCTTGGTAGAAACTTCGATGAAATCTATCGAGCTTTAATCGCAATGCAAACATCGGATAAATTTGAAGTGGCTACACCTGCCGATTGGAATCCTGGTGATGATGTAATTATTTCGCCAGCAGGTTCTTGTGGTGTTGCAGAAGAACGGATGACATCTACAGATGAATTAAACTGTAAAGATTGGTTCTTTTGTACCAAACCATTAGACAAGAAAGACGTATTAGATAAGCTTCTTAAGAAACCTAAACTTCTTACAAAGTGAAAAAACTTATAACGTTTTTCATTATAGGCATGGCTATCATTTTATCGTTTACCCTTAAACTTTGCTGTCCAAAAGATGAAGCTCTAAATCTGTCTTCAAAACTGGTAAATACTGAAGTATTTTCAAAATCTAATTCTGTAAAAAAAGTAATTGTAAAGAAAAAGGTTTTAATAGAGAATTACTTCAACTATTTAGATTCTATCGTTGAAAAATATCAGCCTTTAACACCTTATGATTTGAACGAACATGTATTGGTAAGAGCCAATCCTTGGATTATAGATACGCTTCAAAATACCGATTATTACAGGATGATGGCAAAAGATTCTTTTGTGTACAATCAAAAAAAGATGATAGCGTTGCCTATGGGAAATACAATTGTTATTCCAGACTCTATTCAAGCAAAAAAAATATCAGATAGGTTTCAAAACACATTGATAGATATCAATATTCCAGAGTTTAAACTTCGTATTTATGAGGACTCTATCAAACTTTTTGAATTTCCTATACGCGTCGGAACAAATGAAAAGAAATATTTAGAAATGTCTGGAAGAATTCAGGATTTAAAAACAAAAACTGGAAAGGGTTGTATTATTAGCCATGTACGTAACCCAAGATATGTGAATCCGGTCAATAACCACGAATACTTTGTAACCAAAAGAGATGATGGGAAAGTGACCAAATTGCCTCAAATCCCTTTTATAGAAACAGAATTGAACGGACTACGCCACGGACAGCTCATTCATCCAACTACAAACCCAATAACTTTAGGTAAGGCCTATTCCAATGGTTGTATTGGAACTAAAGAAGCCGATGCTTGGGTTATTTATTATTATGCGCCGATTAACATCGAGATACAGATTCGGTACAATTTAAGTGTAGTTAATGGCCGAGGTGATACGATTAGATTAAAAGATATTTATGAATTCACTAAAAAGAACTAATCGTTAATTAGTCAATTTCAGTTAGCTCATTTTCTGTTGCTTTTCCAGCTTCGTAACAATCTAAATTATAAATAGTAGTTTCTGCAATATTAGTCAATGCTTCGTCTGTAAGGAATGCATGATGACCTGTAATAAGTACATTAGGCATGCTGTTCAGTAACATTAAATTATCGTCGTTTGGAACTTCTTGAGAATGGTCTTTAAAGAATATTCCTTTTTCATTTTCATACACATCAATACCTAAAGCACCTATTTTTTTACTTTTAAGACCAGCGATAACAGCTTCAGTATTAATCACAGCACCTCTTGCAGTATTAATGATGATAACACCATCTTTCATTTCATCAATTAAATCTTCATTTATCATCTCGTGTGTAACTGTATTTAAAGGCACATGTAACGATATAATATCTGATTGATTGCACAAGTCCTTTAATGACTTGTATTCCATATCGTATTGTGTTTTTAAGGCATCATTTTCTTCAATATCATAGCCCAAAAGCCTACAGCCAAATCCATGCATAATTTTACACATCACTTCGCCAATTTTCCCCGTACCTATTATACCTACTGTTTTTCTGTTGAGGTCAACACCAACTAGATTATTAAGGTCAAAATTGTAATGGCTTACTCGCAGGTTAGATTCTATTAATTTCCTATTGAGTGCCAATAATAATGCTACTGCATGTTCAGCAATAGCATAAGGCGAATATGCTGGTACATTGGCAACTCTAATCTGTAATCGTGAAGCAGTTCTAAGATTCACATTGTCGTAACCTGCAGAACGTAGCGTTATGTATTTAACACCAAAATCTTTGAGTTTTTCAACAGTAGTTACACAAGCCTCATCTGCTGAAAATATGGATATCGCATCATAACCAACAGCTTTCATGGCTGTTTGAGACGATAACGCTTCTTTCGTAAATGTAAGTTTGTGCTTTCTTTTATTGGCTTCTTCTAGATATGGAATTTCAAAATCTTTGGCACTATACACTAGTACTTTCATAATGAATTACGGATTGCGATTAAACTTTGGTAAATCTATTGAGAAGTAATTGGTAAGTAAATGATATTGGTCATTGTAATGTTAATTTATAAAGTACAATTTTTTTGTTTTTCATTTGAGTGGAGCAGAGGGGAGTAAAATCGAACTATTTTGGGGAGGATTTAGTTGTTTTTAGAAAAAATTATTCCCAAGGATAAAAAATTATTCTTGGGAATAAAAAGTGGAGACGCCGAGAATCGAACTCGGGTCCAAACAAGCAGCCAATAAGCTTTCTACATATTTAGTTCTTACTTAGTTTTCGTTGTAAAGCTGATTAAGAACAACCTACTTTACACTTAACTTCTTAAATTTCAAAAACCTAACGAAGTAATAGGTTTTCTATGTTTACTTTTACGATGTCCAAAAATGAAACGCCGTAAACCAAGGCTTTTCGTGGACATAAAGCTTGCTCACCTAGTGAGCCGAGGCTTAATCTTACTATAATTCAGATTAGGCAGCTAAAGCGTAGTTATCTTCGCCGTTTATAATTTTGAAATAAGTTTTACAAGTATCATTTCACTCCTTGATATGCTTACCAATTCACTGACCTTGCTGTCAAAACCAGTCGTCCCCAAATTGTCAAAGAACATTTTTACTATAAAAATGTGGATTGCAAAAGTATAAAAAATACTGTTGTCTATCCTTAGAAAATCTAATATCTTAGACCAAAATTTATACCAAATGGTATAAGTTGGTATTCAGAATTTTATAAAAAACATCAAATGAAGTTTGGCATCATCAAAGAACGTAAAAATCCACCTGATAGAAGAGTTGTTTTCTCTCCTAAAAAACTTAGAGAATTACAAGAAAAATTTCCAACTGCTAAAATTGAAGTAGAAAGTTCAGATATTCGAGTTTTTACAGATGAAGAATATACAAAAGAGAATATTCAAGTTTCTAAAGATATGATTGTTTGTGATGTTCTTTTAGGTGTAAAGGAAGTACCTGTAGATGCTTTAATACCAAATAAAAAATACTTTTTTTTTAGCCACACAATTAAAAAGCAACCTTATAATAGAAATTTACTAAAAGCAATTTTAGACAAAAACATAGAGTTGTACGATCATGAAACCATTACCAAAGAAAACGGAATGCGTTTAATTGGTTTTGGAAGATATGCAGGTATTGTTGGTGCATATAATGGCTTTAGAGCTATTGGGTTAACAACTAAATCTTTTCAATTACCTAAAGCAGAAACTTTAGATAGTAAAAAAGAATTAATTAAGGAGTTACAAAAAATTAAACTAAGTAATGAGTTTAAAATATTACTTACAGGAAATGGTAAAGTAGCTTATGGAGCAAAAGAAATGTTAGATGCAATGAACATAAAACAAGTTTCTGTAGAAGAGTATCTATCTAAAACTTTTAACGAAGTTGTGTATTGCATGATAGATGTTTTAGATTATAACAAACGAAAAGATGGACAAATAATAGACAATTTAGATTTTTATAATCATCCAGAAGCTTATGAATCTAATTTTATGCGTTTTGCAGAAGTTACAGACTTTTTTATTGCTGGGCACTTTTTTGGAGATGGTTCTCCTTATTTATTTACTAGAGAAGATGCTAAAAAACAAAATTTTAAAATAAAATATGTTGCAGATATTTCTTGTGATATAGATGGCCCAGTTGCTTCTACAATAAGACCATCAACTATAGCAGAACCTATTTATGGGTATCATCCTAAAAAAGAGAATGAAGTAAATTACACAGATAAAGACGCAATTGTTGTAATGGCTGTAGATAATTTACCATGTGAATTACCAAAAGATGCTAGTGAAGGATTTGGAGAAATGTTTTTAGAAAATGTTATTCCTGCTTTTTTTAATAATGATAAAGATGGTGTTTTAGCTCGTGCAAAAATGACAGAGAATGGTAAGCTTACAGAACGTTTTTCGTATCTTCAAGACTATATAGATGGTAAAGAATAGATTTCTATATAATTCTTAAAAATTTGAAATTTGAACGTTCAAAATCATCAATTTCTTCTTGACTTAGTAAAAGCAAAAATGCCATTTGGTAAGTATAAAAATGTCTTTTTAGTAGATATACCAGAAGCCTATTTTGTTTGGTTTAAAAATAAGGGTTTTCCTCCTGGAAAATTAGGTCAACAAATGGCATCTATGTATGAGATTAAATTAAATGGATTAGAAGAAATAATTAGAAATATTAAGTAATATTTAAGTCACTTTTTACAAAACCAATAAAAATCTTTTACATTTACTTAATTTTAAATTAGTGAATTAATGGTTTTAAGGTATGTCTATTTTGGAATTTCTATTGTAGGAATATTTATATTCTTTTTTCTTTTAAAAAGATTTTTTAGATGGTTGCAATCTAAAGCAGATAAAATAGATAGAAACGTATTATTTAAAAAGAAAGAAGTAGTTAAGCTTTTTAAATTTATTACACCAAGAAGAGAAAAGCATATCATAAAGTTTGCAATTCGTATTTTAAGGATATCAATCAGTCTTTTTTTCTTAATTATTTATTTGCCTTTTGTTTTTAAATTTTTACCTGAAACAAAAGAATACGCAGATAAAGTTTTAGAGTATGTTATGAAACCTGTTTATTTTTTAATTGATGGGTTCTTAGAATTTTTACCAGGATTTTTCTTTATAATCGTTATTGTTTTTATAACTAAATATCTACTAAAATTTTTAAAATATTTAACTGGTGAGTTAGAGAGAGAAGCAGTTAGATTAGATGGATTTCATGCAGATTGGGCAAAACCAACTTTTAATTTAGTAAGAATTGTAGTTATTGCATTTGCAGCAATTATATGTTTTCCATACATACCTGGTTCTGGATCAGATGCTTTTAAAGGGGTTTCAATATTTTTTGGAGTATTATTTTCTTTAGGTTCTACATCAGCAATTTCTAATATTGTTGCAGGTATTGTAATTACGTATATGAGACCTTTTAAACTTGGTGATAGAGTAGAAATAGGAGATACAGTTGGTGATGTAACAGAAAGAAGCTTATTAGTAACAAGGGTAAGAACTATTAAAAATTTAGATGTAACAGTGCCAAATTCTACAATATTGGGTAATCATATTATAAATTTTAGTAAAAATGCAGCAGAAGAGGTAGGTATAATTTTACATACATCTGTTACTATAGGGTATGATGTGCCAAGTGGAGATGTTATAAAAGCACTAATTAAAGGAGCAAAAAGTACAGATATGATTTTGCAAAAGCCAGAGCCATTTGTATTAGTAAAAAGTTTAGATGATTTCTATATTAATTACGAAATAAATTGTCATACAAAGACTCCAGAAAAATCAGCTATAATCTATTCATTATTACATGAAAATATAAAAAATGAGATGCATAATGCTGGTATAGAAATTCTATCTCCTCATTATAATGCAGTTAGAGATGGAAATTCATTAACAGTTCCACCAGAAAATATACCAAAAGACTATAAAAAAACGGGTTTTAAAATTGGAGATTAATGTTTTACAACAACTCCATAAGTAATATGCGCAATTCCTAAAATAAATAATGAAGAATACCAATAGCTAGGGATAACAATACACAAGGCTGCCAACAAAACACTTACTAAAGAAATAATTAAAATATTTTTTCTTGATTTATGCTTCATAAAAAACAAGAATATTCCATATAATATTAAAAAAGAAGGTGTTATAAAATCTACATAGCCTAAATTTTTTAAACTAATAAGAATAGTAAAAGTTGATATTAAAAAAATCACATAAACTAATAAAGCCTTTTTAGTTTTACTATTAAATATTTTATGTTGAAATCGTCTAGAAGCTCTTATAGCTTTAAAATATAAAGCCATTGAAGAAAATAAGAAAGTTAAAATTAGTATTGAAATTACAGCAATTTCTATTATTTCTACAGATAACATTCCAGCTGGATTATCATCTATTAAAAAACCAGTTAAGATATTTTTAATCAAATAAGCAGCAATTAAAATATAGATGCCTATTTGAATACTGGCAAATCCTTTTAAAGAAAAATTGACTTCGAAATTATCGTGTTTATTCATAATTTTTTTAACTTTCGTAAATATACAAAAAATGAAACCTGCTGAAGAATACATTTTAAGTCAACCAGAACCTTTTAGATCTATATTACTTCATTTACAAATTTTAATTGAAACTTCTTTTCCTCAGGTAGAGCTTCAATTTAAATAGAAAATTCCTTTTTATTACTTAGATAACAAGCCTTTTTGTTATTTAAATCCTTCTAAAAAGAAAGGTTTTGTAGATGTTGCTTTTTGGGTTTCTGCACATCTAACAAAATATAATGAATACTTAGTTTCAGAAAATAGAAAAGTTGTAAAATCGTTAAGATACTTTAAGTTAGAAGATATTAATGAAGATGTTTTACTTTCAGTTTTAGATGAAGCTCATCAATTAAAAGAAAAAGGTTTTTACAAAAGAGATTAGCTTTAATAAGCAAGATTAAATTGAACTGCATTTCTGTTTTTAATAAAAAATATTAAAGTTGTTTTTCTTTTTGGATTTGCAATACTAACTATTGATTTTTCACCTTTCTTTATGATTACAGCTTTATTTAAGTACTTCTCTCCAGAAAGTAAATAATACAAAGATTCGTTTAAGCCTATAAATTCAAACTCTAAATTCGCTTTATTTCTAATGTTGATAATACCATTGGTTGGATTTTTCAATTCAATACCAGAGCTTAAAAACGTATTATTATATATAGGTTGATTGTAGAATTCTTCTTTAGTCATTCTACCAAAACGTAAAACCCAAATAGTCTCTTCTGGAAAGTGTGTTTTAAAAATTTTCTCTTTAGGTATATTATAATAATAATTATCAAACTCTTTAACCCATTTTCTATTTAGCTCATAACCAGCAGCCCAAGTTGCATCTAAAATAATCCATTCATTATTTAGTTTTACAGCATTCCAAGCATGGTTAGTATTATGTCTAATTTCACCAATTTCATTGGCATTATTTCTTACATAACCCTTAATTACAGTGCTTTCTATCTGTAATAAATCGTATATTTTTTTTAGAGATTGTGCATACTCTTCACAAACCCCTTTTTTAGAGATAAAAGTTTTAATAACTAAATTATCTATAAGGGTCTGTAATTTTTGTTTTTTATCTTCTTCAGAAGAATAATAAAAACTGTATCGTCTTTGAGTTGGCTTATAATACTCTTTTAAATTATACCTAATATTAGTAGCAATCCAATAAAATGAAGCTCTAATTTTATCAGAGTCAGAAGTAAAATCAGCACTAATTTTATTTGCTAAATCTTCTACTTTAGAAAATTTTGGGTATGATTTTACAATGCTATCAACTTTACTAAAGTCTTGAGAGTAAGAGTTTAAAGTTATAGTAAGTAATAAAAATAAAAGTTGTTTCATAATATGTAAATAAACAACTTTTATGCCTAAAAATTGTGGTTATAAATTATTTACAGTTTTTCTTATAGCTACTAAGTTGGTAAGTAACTTTTCTAAATTATCTAAATGTAACATATTAGCACCATCACTTTTTGCATTAGCAGGGTCAAAGTGAGTTTCTATAAATAAACCATCTACATTATTTACAACACCTGCTCTAGCAATAGTTTCTATCATTTCTGGTCTACCTCCTGTAACACCAACTGTTTGGTTTGGTTGTTGTAAAGAGTGAGTAACATCTAAAATTGTAGGAGCAAATTCACGCATTTCTGGTATTCCTCTAAAATCTACAATCATATCTTGATAACCAAACATGGTTCCTCTATCTGTAATCCAAGCTTTATTAGAACCAGTATCTTTAACTTTTTGTACAGCATGTTTCATGGCACCTGGACTCATAAATTGTCCTTTTTTTAAGTTAACAACTTTACCAGTTTTTGCAGCAGCTACTACCAAGTCTGTTTGTCTTACTAAAAAAGCTGGTATTTGTAAAACATCTACATAGGCTGCAGCTTTAGCAGCATCAGAAACTTCATGAATATCAGTTACTGTAGGTACATTAAAAGTTTCAGAAACTTTACGCAATATTTTTAATGCTTTTTCATCACCAATTCCTGTAAAACTATCAATTCTACTTCTGTTTGCTTTTTTAAAACTTCCTTTAAAAATATAAGGAATCTCTAATTTATCAGTAATAGAAATCACTTTTTCTGCTATTCTTAAAGCCATTTCTTCACCTTCTATAGCACAGGGTCCAGCCAATAAGAAAAAATTATTTGAGTTTACGTGTTTAATATTTGGAATTTCAGATAAAATCATTGGTAAAATTTTAGGCAAAAATAAGGAATTAAATTAGTTATATTTATAGCATAAATAGTTTTAAAAATGATAAGAACAATTAAAATACTTTTAGTAAGTATACTTTTTATAGCTAGTAGTTGTAAAATTACTCAAACAGGAAAATCTGGCAATGATGGTAAAAATGGAGTAAAAAAAGAGGATATATCTACTTCTGCTTTTTTTATTGATTCTACTTTGGTAAAAAAGCATCTATATACATTGGCTTCTGATGATATGGAAGGTAGAAGATCTGGAACCAATGGTATTGAAAAAGCAGCTCAGTATATAGAAAATGAGTTTAAAAGAATTGGCTTAACCAATTTTGAAGGACTAGACAGTTATAGACAAACATTCACTTTTACAAACAGAAGGTCTAAAAAAGAAATTGAAAGCGCAAATATTATTGGTGTTTTAGAAGGTAAAAGTAAAAAAGATGAATATGTTATTATTTCTGCACATTATGATCATTTAGGAATAGGTAAACCTATAGAAGGAGATTCAATTTATAATGGAGCAAATGATGATGCATCTGGAGTAACTGGTGTTTTAGCATTAGCAGATTATTTTAAAAAAGTAGGTAATGAAAGAACCATTGTTTTTGCTGCTTTTACAGCAGAAGAAATGGGTTTAATTGGTTCTACTCATTTTGGTAAAGGTATAGATGCAAATAAGTTTGTAGCAGGCATAAATTTAGAAATGATAGGAAAAACACCAAGTTTTGGTCCAAATACTGCTTGGTTAACTGGTTTTGAACGTTCAGATTTTGGTAAAATAGTACAAAAAAACTTAGAAGGTTCAGGCTATCAACTGTTTCCAGATCCGTATAAAAATTTCAATTTATTTTTTAGATCAGATAATGCTTCTTTAGCAAGATTAGGCGTTCCTTCTCACACATTTTCTACAACAGCTATAGACGTTGATAAAGACTATCATAAAGTTACAGATGAAGCAGAGACTTTAAATATGACTGTGATAACACAAACTATTCAAGCTGTAGCAAAAGGCACTAAAAGTATTATTGATGGAAAAGATACACCAACAAGAGTTGTAATTGTAGAAAGAAAAAAATAAGAAAAATGAAATTTTTAAAATTTTTAATAGTAGTTTTTTTATTTGGCTGTTCTTCTTCTAAAGTGATGACAGATTATGATAAAACTATAGATTTATCAAAATTCAAATCTTATAACTTTTATGAAGATATAGGAAAAGGATTAAATGAATTAGATGTAAAACGTGTTACTTCTGCTTTAGATTCTGTGCTTATTTTATCAGGATTTAAAAAACAAGATACTTCAGATTTTTTAATAAATGTAATTGTAAATTATTCTCAATTACAAACTACAAATACCATTAATATTGGATTTGGAAATGGGGGAATAGGTGTTGGTGGAGGAATACCAATAGGAGGTAAAAAAATTAATGAAGAGTTAATTGTTGAATTTGTAAATGCAAAAACAAATACACTTTTTTGGGAAGGGGTATTAAACTCTAAAGTACCAGAAAAAAGAAAACCAGATGCAAAAACAAATCATTACAAAAAGGTTATTCAACAAATTTTAAATGAATATCCTGTAATAAAAAAAACCTCTAAATAAAATTTAGAGGTTTTTTTATGATTAAATCTTTATTTAGAATTGATATCTAACAGATAAAGCTACATCAGAATTTAATCCATCTAATCCACCAGCAATTCCTATTTCTGGTCTATAATCAATAGATAATAAAATTGGTGCACTAAAATTGTACTCTATACCAATAACTCCAGCACCATAAATACCAGTTCCGTCATTAGAAACAATACCACCACCAAAACCTGCATACCAGTTAAATTGGTTTTCTAAATTCCAAACCCATTGATATAAAGCAGTGGCTTTAAAATCATTAAAATCATTGGCTAATCCTAAATCAATTTCTAGTCTATTATTGCTACCTAAAGCTTTTTGATATGAAATTTCACCTCCAATTTTATTTCCTCCTCCAAAACGTATACCTATTGCATTGTCAGAAACATCTTGTGCATTAGAAGATAAAACAGCTGCAAATACTAAACTAAAAACTAAAATTACTTTTTTCATGATAATTGATTTTTATTATTTTAAGTAAAAATAGGGTTTTTTTCATTTATTTTAAATGAAATCATCTACTAAAGTTTTAAAATCAATAAAAATTGATAGTTATTAATTCATGCTTTTAGGGGTTAAATTTATGTTAGCTTTTGTATTTTTACTGCTCAAATTTATATATGAAAATTCATTTTATAGCTATAGGAGGAAGTGCAATGCATAATCTTGCCATTGCTTTACATCAAAAAGGATATGAGGTTTCTGGAAGTGATGATACGATTCATGATCCATCAAAATCAAGACTAGAAAAGTATGGGTTATTACCTAAAACATTTGGTTGGTTTCCAGAAAAAATTTCTAATAATTTAGATGTAATTATTTTAGGAATGCATGCAAAAATTGATAATCCAGAATTATTAAAAGCGCAAGAATTAGGACTTAAAATTTATTCTTATCCAGAGTTTTTATTTGAACAATCTAAAGATAAAACTAGAGTTGTTATTGGAGGTTCACATGGAAAAACAACCATAACTTCTATGATCTTGCATGTATTAAATTATCATGAAAGAGAAGTAGATTACATGGTTGGTGCACAATTAGATGGTTTTGAAACTATGGTGCATCTTACCACTGATAACGAATTTATCGTTTTAGAAGGCGATGAATATTTAAGTTCACCTATAGATATGCGTCCTAAATTTCACTTATACAAACCAAACATAGCATTGTTAAGTGGTATAGCTTGGGATCATATTAATGTTTTTCCAACTTTTGAAAATTATAAAGAGCAATTTTCAATTTTTACAGACTCTTTAACAAATGGAGGAAGTATGGTGTATAATGAAGAAGATGAGAATGTAGTAGCTGTTGTCGAAAATTCAACTAATCACATTAAAAAATATCCATATAGAACTCCAGATCATTTTATTGATAATGGTATCACTTATTTAGAAACAACATCAGGTGACTTGCCATTAGAAATTTTTGGAAAACATAATTTACAAAATTTAGCTGGTGCTAAATGGATATGTCAGCATATGGGTATTGATGAAGATGACTTTTATGAGGCAATAGCAAGTTTTAAAGGAGCCAGTAAACGATTAGAAAAAATTGCTGAAAATAATAGCACAGTTATCTTTAAAGATTTTGCACATTCACCTTCTAAAGTTTCAGCAACTACAAAGGCTGTAAAAGAGCAATACTCAGATAGAACTGTTTTTGCTTGTTTAGAGCTGCATACCTATTCAAGTTTAAATACAGAATTTTTAGAGCAGTATAAAGGCGCATTAGATTATGCAGATAAAGCTGTTGTTTTCTTTTCACCTCATGCAGTAAAAATTAAAAAATTAGATGAGGTTTCAGAAGCTCAAATTGCAAATGCTTTTCAAAGAGATGATTTAATTATTTATACAAATCCACAAGAATTTAAAGATTTTCTATTCTCTCAAAATTTAGATAAAACAGCTTTGGTTTTAATGAGTTCTGGTAATTATGGAGGTTTAGATTTTGACGATGTTAAACGTTTGGTTTAGGCTTTTCTGAAGATTTTCTTTTAGAGTGTAATTCTAAAGTTTCACTTTTTATACCTTGTTAAATGTTTATATTCTTTATTGAGTAAATTCTTTGTTCTCAGAGTAATTTTATTACTTATTTACATATTTTAAATTAATTTTATGTAGATTTATACTATACAAAAGTATATTTACTCGTAACTTAAAGAAAATTTTCACTATATATTTTATAGATTTATTCTAGAATATTTTTTAAAATATTGTATAACTTTTTTGTAATTATTGTACAATAAAATAATAAAATATACTTAACAACCTTTTAAAAGTTAAGTATTTTTTTATAAAATCTTACTTTTATTTTTTAAAAGAGTAAAGTAAGCTTACTATGGAAACTAATTTAATTTTAAATTTTATTATAATAGATTGGTGAAGTTAATTCTTTCTCCAGAAGAAAGGTGTAAATAAAATAAGCACAGTAAAGAGTTCTAAACGCCCAATTAACATTAAAAAAGAACAAAACCATTTTGCAGATGTAGACAAATGTGCAAAATTATCTACTGGGCTTACAGAACCAATGGCTGGTCCAATATTACCTAATGATGAAGCTGCTGCACCTAGTGCTGAAACAAAATCTAACCCTAATAAATTTAAGGTTACAGAAGCCATAATAAAGATAAACATATAGATAATAAAGAAAGACAATATGTTAAATACAATAGTTTGGCTTACAGATTTTCCATCATATCTTACAGGTATTATCGCATTTGGGTGTAACGCTTTTTTAAATTCTAAAAAGCTGTTTTTAAGCATAACAATATGTCTTACAACTTTAACTCCACCACTTGTAGAACCTGCAGAGCCACCAGTAAAAAACAACGCAAAGAAAATTCCAGTTGCAAAGAAATTCCACATGGTAAAATCTGCTGAAACAAAACCTGTTGTGGTAACCACAGAAGTAACCATAAATAATGAGTGTCTTATAGCGTATTCTAAATCACCAAAAACTTTTGGATGATTGATAGAGGTTTCTAAACTTGGGTCTTGAAAATGATATATTAAAATAATGATTAATGAAGAGACTCCAATAATTCCAAATAAATAATACCTAAACTCTTCACTTTGAAAAACTTTTTGAATTTTACCTTTTAATGCAAAGTAGGTAAGTACAAAATTTGTACCTGCTACCAACATAAAAAAAGTAATGATATACTGTACAAAAGGTAAGTGGTTATAGTGAGCTATACTTGCATTTTTAGTAGAAAAACCTCCAGTACTTACTGTAGCCATAGCATGATTTAAAGCATCAAACCACGTCATACCAGCAACTTTTAATAAAAAGAATTCAGCAAAAGTTAATACTACATAAATTAAATACAAACGTTTAGCTGTATCAGTAATTCTAGGGTGTAATTTATCTGCAGATGGGCCAGGAGCTTCTGCCATAAATAATTGCATTCCTCCAATACCTAATAATGGTAAAATAGCTATGGTTAAAACAATAATACCCATACCACCAATCCAATGTGTAGCAGATCTCCAAAAGAGTATACCTTTTGGCATTATTTCGATATCTTTTAAAATAGATGAACCTGTTGTTGAATATCCAGAAATGGTTTCAAAAAAAGCATCAGGTATACTTGGTATTGCATCAGATAATAAATAAGGCAACATACCTGTAATAGAGAGTGTTAACCATCCTAAAGTTACAATTAAATAACCTTCTTTCTTTTGGATATTCGTGTTTTTAGGTTTATTAAATAAATATAGTAATAGACCAATAAAAATGGTAATTATACCTGCATTTAAAATTCCCCATGCTTCATTTTCTTCATTAAAAAAGCTAAAGGGAAAAGCGATAAACATAAATAAACCGTTTAAAATTGCAGTGATGCCTAAAAAACGATATATTATTTTAATGTTTAATGAGTTCATTAATTAAAGAATTTCTCTACTGTAGATATGGCTTCTGGTAAACAGAATACGATTACTTTATCTCCATCTTTTATTTGCATATCACCAAAAGACATTAAAGCTTTTCCATCTCTAATAACTCCACCAAAAACAGCTTCTCTAGGAAAACGCAAATCTCTAATAGGTTTTTCTGTAACCTTAGCTTTGGCTTTTACTTCAAATTCAAAAACTTCTGCATCTATATTATGAAGATTGGCTAATTCTAATATTTTTCCTTTTCTAATGTGTTTAAAAATATTACTTGCAGCAATTAACTTCTTGTTGATAAGAGATTGTATACCAATGGTTTGAGAAATATCGATATAATCCATATTTTCTACTAAAGCAATGGTTTTTTTAACCCCTTTAGATTTTGCTACTAAGCAAGACATAATATTAGTTTCAGAGTTACCAGTAACTGCAATAAAAGCATCTGTTTCTCTTATATTTTCTTCTTCTAATAATTCTAAATCTCTTCCATCACCATTAATAACTAAGGTATTATTTAGAGTTTCAGCTAAAGTTTCAGCTTTCTCTCTATCTTTTTCAATTAGTTTAACTTTAAAGTTATCTTGACATAAATTTCTGGCAGTTTTTTCTCCAATACTACTACCACCAAGTATCATTACGTTTTTGATATTAAATTGCTTTCTACCAATAATAGGGTAGAGGTCTTTCATACTATAATTTGGCACAGAAAAATAAACCTGATCATCTAATTCATAAACAGTATCTCCTCTGGGAATTATAGTTTGACTAACATTTTCTCTCTTAATAGCAATGGTAATAAAATCTACTTTAGAAAACTTTTGCTTAGCTTCTTTTACTGTTAAATCTACCAAAGGAGATTTGTAATTTAAAGTAGTACCCATTACATTAAACAATCCGCTTTCGAACTCAACAGTATCATTAAAAGAAGATTGATTTAAAAGCATCTTTATTTCATTTGCAGCTAATTCTTGAGGAGAAATCATAAAATCGAGCCCAAATTTTGAAAAATCTACTTCACATTCGTTTAAGAATTCAGGATTGTCAATTCTTGCAATTGTCTTTTTTGCTCCTAAAGATTTACCAATAACAGAAATTGTAAAATTAGTGTTTTGGCTATCTGTAACTGCTATAAGTAAATCTGCAGAAGAAATACCAATTTCTTTTAATAACTGTATAGAAGTGGCATCACCTTTTTTGGTAATCACATCTAAATGATTGTTGATGTAGTTTAATTTATCACCATCAAAATCTATGATGTATGTATCTTGTGATTCGTAAGAAAGTAGCTTAGCCAAGTGAAAACCAACATCTCCAGCACCTGCTATTATAATTTTCATATATAAGATATAGAAATAGATTACAAAGATATAAAGTCTTAAGCAGCTTTAATAAAAAAAAGTAGAAATTAACGCACTTTTCTCTTTTTTTGTACTTTTATAAAAATTGCATTTATGAAAAAATTAACCATAAAATCTTGGGCTTTAGATGATAGACCTCGTGAAAAATTAGTTGCTAAAGGTAAAAGTGTTTTGTCTGATGCTGAGCTAATTGCCATATTAATTGGATCAGGTAATAAAGAAGAAAGTGCAGTAGATTTAAGTAAGCGTATTTTAAATTCTGTTAATGGTAATATTAATAAACTAGCTAAATTATCTATAGACGGTTTAACTTGTTTTAAAGGAATTGGTGAAGCTAAAGCAATTTCAATAATTACTGCTTTAGAATTAGGTAAACGAAGACAATTTGAAGCCTCTACACAAAAGCCAAAAATAACAAGTAGTAAAGATGCCTTTGATATAATGCAACCAATAATTGGCGATTTACAACACGAAGAATTTTGGGTGGTTTTTTTAAATAATTCTAATAAAGTTTTAGCTAAAGAACAAATTAGCAAAGGAGGTTTAACAGCTACTATTGTAGATGTTAGGTTGTTGTTTAAAAAAGCTTTAGAATTAGTGGCTGTGGGTATAATAGTTTGTCATAATCATCCTTCAGAAAAACTAACACCAAGCAATGCAGATAAACAAATTACTCAAAAAATTAAAGAAGCTGGCCATACTTTAGATATAAAACTATTAGACCATTTAATTATAACTGAAAAAGCGTATTTTAGCTTTGCAGACGAAGGTATTTTATAAATTAAATCTATTTTAAAAACTGCAAAATAGAAACTGAATACAAAAATGTTATTAGTTTATTCACACAGAATTACACCAAGAATTCGTTATATTTTTAAACATATATTAACAAGAACATTGTTAATTCCTGTTTCGTTTACTTCTAAAGTAGAAGATTTTGTGGCTCACAATGGGTTAAAGTTATCTTATACAAAAACAGCTTTAGGAAGTGAATTTTTTATAAAATCTAATGACTTGTTATTTGAGCAAGGTGTAAATGATTTAGAAATAAATGTTCAAAAGTGGGATGATGTACCCTGTTTCTTTGCAACCAATATAAACTCGAGCTTACCATTTGATATATTTGCAGCGAGTTTTTATTTAATAACTAGATATGAAGAATATTTGCCTCATGTTAAAGACACTCATGGACGTTTTACAGCAGAACAAAGTTTAGCATTTAAATACAAATTTTTAGAGAAACCAGTTATAGATATTTGGAGCTATAAATTTCTATCACTTTTAAAAGAGAGGTTTCCAGATTATACCTATAAAACTAGAAAGTATAATTATATTTCTACAATAGATATAGATAATGCTTATGCATATAAACATAAGAGTTTTATCAGAGGATTTGGAGGTTTTTTTATGGATATCTTTCGTTTTAAATTAAGAGATGTTTGGAATAGAACAGCTGTTAATTTAAATCTTAAAAAAGACCCTTTTAATACATTTAATGAGTTATTAAGTTTTAAGAAAGAGTTTAATATTAAAACTATTTTCTTTTTTTCTATTGGAGATTATACAACGTTTGATACAAATGTTTCAGCATCAAAAAACAAATACAAATTACTTATTAAGAATGTTCAAGATTATGCATTAGTTGGTTTACATCCATCCTATTTTACAATGAATAATGCAAGTATGCTAAAAAAGGAAAAAGGACGGTTAGAAAACATTACTAATACAACTATAAAAAAATCTAGACAGCATTATTTAAGATTTAATCTACCAGAAACCTATCAACAATTAATAGATTTAGAAATTGATGAAGAGTATTCTATGGGTTATGCAAGTAATGTAGGTTTTAGAGCAAGTACATGCACTCCTTTTTATTTTTATGATTTAGATTTTGAAATACAAACTCCTTTAAAAGTTTTTCCTTTTGCTTTAATGGACACTACATTAAACGATTATTTAAAACTTACACCTAAACAATCTTTAGGAAAAATAAGAGACTTAAGAAACGAAATAAAAGCTGTAAACGGAACTTTTATAACATTATTCCATAACGAAAGTTTAAGTGACTATTTGCGTTGGAAAGGTTGGAAACGTTTGTATGAATCTATGTTAAAAATAGCTACAGCTTAATACATGATTAGATTAATCAAAAGACATCAGTTAGAAGAAATTAAATACAATAATTGTATTGAAAAATCTTTACAATCTAGAGTGTATGCTTTTTCTTGGTATTTAGATATAGCTTGTAAAAATTGGGACATTATAATCTTAAATGATTACGAGGCTGTTATGCCAATTCCTTGGCGAAAAAAATTAGGAATTAAATATGTGTATCCTCCTTTTTGGATTTTAGAATTAGGTATCTTTTCTATACATACCAATGTAAAAGTTGATGAATTTTTAAAAGAAGCAAAGTTGTATTTTAAATATATAGAGAGTTATTTAAATACAGACAGTGTTGTTGAAAATCCGTTAAATTTAAAAAAGAGAACTGTACAAAAGCTTCAACTTCAAGAAAACTACGAAGCTATAGTAGATAACTACAGAAAAGATAGAAAAAAAGATTTAAGAAGAGCCAAAGAATATTTATTAAAAGAAAAATGGCATGATCGTCCTGAAAATTTGATTGAACTTTTTAAAGAAAATGTGGGTTTACGTACACCAAAAATTGGTAAAAAGGATTATGATATTTTATTAAGAATTATACAAGAGTGTATTAAAAATGGAGTAGGAGAGATACTTTCAATTTATAATCCATATGAAACTTTAGTAGCCTCAGCTTTTTTAATAAAATATAAAGAAACAGTTACAATTTTAGTTTCATCTACCGATTTTAATAATAGAAAAAATGGAGCAAATACTTTTTTAATTGATAGCGCTATTTTTAAATACCATAAGGAGTTTAAAACCTTTAATTTTGGGGGTTCCTCAATAAAATCAATCGCAAATTATTTTTTAAGTTTTGGGGCAAAAACAGATAATTATTATCAATTTAAAAGTAATAATCTTGCAAAATTATTAACCCTTTTTAAGAAGTAGCTTTTTATATAATTTTATAAATAGTAAATAAGATAATAAGCCAGTAAACCACATTAATAAGGCAGAAGTTATTGCTGCACCTTTAATACCATATTTTGGAATTAAATAAAAATTAGCACAAATATTTATAACTAAAGCTAAAGTTGCTATGTAGTAATTTAAATGTGCTTTACCTATTGAAGATAAAAGATTACCAAACAATCCTCTTAAAATAAAAATTCCGCAAATACCAATCATTAGAATTATAAAAGTGTCAGAAAATTGAGTAAATTCTTTATCTAATAAGCCTAATATTTCAACAGAAAATAACCAGGAAAATAGTAGTATTAATATGCTTACTACAGTAAAAAAAAGAACATAACTTTTAATGTATTTAAAAATATATTGAGCGTCATAAATTTTCTCAGTAAAAGCAACAAAATCAGTAGCAATAAATACTCTTGGTAAAAATAACAAGCTAAAAGGAATTATAGAGACATACCTGTAATTGGTAACCATTTCTGTATTTGATAATATAAAACCAATTAATAAAATATCAATGACAAATAAAAGTTGAGTTACAACATTAGATAGACTAGCAAAAAAACCATATTTCCAAAATTGAAAATTAATTACTTTAATTTTTTTATAAATTAAATTATTAATGTTTAATGATTTAAAGAAAATTATAGAAGTAAGTAAAGGTGTTAATAATAAAGCAATAGCATACCCTAATTCTTTGTATAAATAACTTAATACTAAAACACTTAATAACAAAATAATACTTTGTACACCTTCTGTAAAGGCAAAAGATTTATTATTATGTTGTAATCTAAATTGCGCTCTAATAATCTCTAATAAATAACTTGGAATAATTGTAAAAGAGAGCAAAACAACATAAAAAAGAGTGTTTTCAAATTTAAAATTTATAAATAAACTTATGCTAATAACTATGATAATTAAAACCAAACAAGCTACTATACCTTTTTTAAAAACATAGGCTAAAATAGAATCTTTATCTTCAGAAGATTTAGCCAATGCTCCATATCTTATTAAACTTTGATGTAACCCAAAACCACTTATAGGAATTACAAATAATATAATATTATAAGCAAACAAAACAACACCTAAAGCATCATTTTCTATAAATTTTAGCGCAATCCAAGAAGCGATAAAAGATAGCACTCTACCTAATATAGTTGCTAAAAAAACATAGCTTCCAGATCTATTTAGAAAATTTTTTATGTATTGAATAATTATATTCACTTAGCTATATTTTTTACTGCTTTTTGATATAAATTATTAAAACTATTAGCAATTACTAATTCACTAAAATTATTTTTTACATATTGATGCATTATTTGTTTATCTGCAATTTTATGTTTTTTGTAATAAATGTTCAGAATCTCTTTTAACAATAATTCTTCATTATTTTTAGAAATTAAAGTTCCAAAATTTTCTGGAAAATATTCTTTTATTCCTCCTACATTAGTAGAGATTACAGGTACACCACAAGAAAACGCTTCTAAAATAACACAAGGTAAATTTTCGTAATTACTAAAAAGTACAAATACATCTGCTTTTTGTAAATGAGTTGCTATTTCTTTATGTGGAATCTGATTTATGAATTCTATATTTTTAGAATCTATTCCTAATTTTTTTGCAAAGTCAATATATTTAATTGAATTATCTCCAATTAACTTTAGGCAAAAATCTATAGATTCTAATTGTAGTTTTGAAATTACATGTAAAATGCCTTCGACATTTTTGTGTTCGTTAATCATATTTGATATATGAATAATCGTGAATCTTTCTTCTTTTTTTTCTAATGGAAAAAATAGTTCTGTATTTACAACATTAGGGACTTTTGTATAATTACCCTTTAATGGAATCTTTTTTAAAGAATCTGCTAAATCATTTGAAACAGGGCAAACATATTCAGCACTTTTGGTTATTAAATTAGATATTTTTTTCTGAAAAAAAGAAATGTTTTTAGCTTGTGGTTGGTGATAAACTGTCCAATGTTCTGAAATAATGTATGGTTTATTAAACCTCTTTTTTAAATATAAACTAAATATACCAAAAGGATAAATTTCGTTTAAATGAACAACATCAATTGAATCTATTTTTGAATATATTTTTTTAAAAACCTTATAGAAGGTTAATGCTTTTAAAAAACCATTTTTTTGAGGCTTAACATAAGCTAAGTAAGTAATTAAGTTTTCTTCTTTAGAAACTATTATTTCTTCTTTTGCTACCAAATTTTCATCTGTAATAATGTGTATAACAGACACATTGTTAAGCTTAGCAACAGCTTTTGCATGTCTTTCAATAAAATCACCATTTGTTGGTAAAACTCTAGAAGGATACCATCCACATAAAAATAATACTGATAATTTTTTTTGCAAAAAAAAAGATTTAATTAAAACAAATATAACAACTAATTAATGGAATTTTTATCTAATAATAGTTACTTTTAAAGCCATGAAAATAGAACACGTATTTTTCGATTTAGATCATACCCTTTGGGATTTTGAAAAAAATTCTGATTTAGCTTTCCAAAAGATTTTTACAGAACAAAATATAACTATAGATATAGACTCTTTTCTTTACGTTTATAAACCTTTAAATAGAGAATTTTGGAGGCTTTATAGAGAAGAAAAAATATCTAAAGAAGATTTAAGATATCAAAGACTTAAAACCGCATTTGATAAAATTAATTTTTCGGTTTCAGACAAGCTTATAAATAAAATAGCTATAGATTATATAGACTATTTACCTCATTTTAACCATTTGTTTAATTATACTTTCGATATTTTAGATTATTTAAAAGAAAAATATAGACTACATATAATTACTAATGGTTTTGAAGAAATTCAGACCAAAAAAATGAAATCTTCAAATATTTTGAATTATTTCGAAAATGTAATTACATCTGAATCTGTAGGTGTTAAAAAACCAAATCCTAAAGTTTTTCATCATGCATTAAAATTAGCGAATGCAACTGCAAATTCTTCAATTATGATTGGAGATAGTATAGAAGCAGACATTAAAGGAGCTTTAAATATAGGTATGGAAGTGTTACACTGTAATTTTGAAAACGAAATGATACAAACTAAAGATTTTAATAGTATAAAATCGCTAATAGAAATTAAACAATATCTATAAGATAAAGTTCGTTTTAATCTTTATATGAAATTTTCAAAACTTATTTTCCTTTTTGTTTTATGCTTTTCTTTAACCTCTTGTTATGAAAAACTAGATTTTGATCAACTAGACAACTATGTCTATGAGCCAATTTTTACTTCTTCTTTAACTTCTTTTACTTTAGTTCCTGGACAATTTTTTAATAGTCAAGGAGTTCAAGAAAACAGCATAGTAGATGAAACCAGGTTTGAGATTTTTGAAGCTAACATTGTTAAAGATAATGTTGTTCAGCTTGACTTTTATGCAGAAATAAAAAATGAATTTGATAGAGATGTAACTATCAATATTGATTTTTTAGATGATAATGATAGAGAAATCTATACATTTTCTACAATTAATGTAAGGTCTGGTGAATTAAATTTTACGTATTTAGAAGAAATAGAAATTTCTCAAAATCCTGATATAGTAAATGTAACAAAAGTAAAAATTGAAGCATCTTTAGAAAATACAGGAACTCAGATGAATCCTAATAGTACAGAAGAATTTGAGTTTAAATCTTCTGTTACAGCTTACATACAAACTAAGCTCTAAAAATGAAAAAAATCATCTTTTTTATAATACTACTCATTACAATTAAAATGAGTTCACAAAATAAACAAGTATTGTATGATTTTGCAGATTTACCTCAAACGCTTCTTTTAAATCCAGCAATAGAACCTAGTTATAAATTTCATGTGGGTTTGCCTTTTCTGTCTGGTATTTCTTCAAATATAGGTTCTTCTAATTTTAAGTTAACAGACATTTTTGCTAACGATGGTAGAAATATAAATGATAAGATATCTTCTGTAATAAATTCTATTTCTTCAAGAGACTTTGTAGCTATAAATACACAAATAGAAATTATAAATGCAGGATTTCGTTTAAGAGATAACTATTACATCAATTTTGGGTTTTATCAAGAAATAGATGCAATTGGATATTTTCCTAGAGATTTATTAGTTTTCTTTAATGAAGGTAATGCAACAAATCTTAACAGACCATTTAGTGCTTCTCACATAAGATATAAATTTGATTATTTGGGGGTATTACATGCTGGTATTTCAAAAAAAATTAATGATAAGCTTTCAGTAGGAGGTAGATTTAAAATCTATTCGTCTTCAATAAATTTACAATCGAACAATAATACAGCTACTTTTACAACAGTTAATGGTCAAAATAGCGTTTACAGACATGTTTTTAGTAATGTTAATGTAAACTTATTAACCTCAGGATTAATTGAGAATAATGAATATATAGATGATGCTTCATCAATTGTAAAAAACACTTTTTTTGGAAGTAATGCTAATCTAGGATTAGGTTTTGATTTTGGATTAAATTATAAAATTTCTGATCAATTACAATTTTCTGCAAGTCTTTTAGATATTGGATTTATTACCTATAAAAACAATGTAAAAAATACAAGAATAAGTGGAGATCATATATTTGAAGGAGTAGAATTTGAGTACAATGCAAATAGTAATATAGATTATTGGGCACAAATAGATCAAGCTTTTAAAGATCAATTACCAAATACAGAAGATGAAGTTGCTTACACATCATTTAGACCAGTTAAATTAAATGCAGCTTTAAAATATAGTTTTGGAGAACAAAGACGATTATTATGTTATGACGATGTTTATAAAGATTACTATACAGATGCATTAGGTGTTCAATTATTTAATGTTTTTAGGCCTTTAAGTCCACAACTGGCATTAACTGCTTTTTACGAAAAAGCGATATCAAAAAAAACAAGAACTAAAATTACATATACCATTGATGATTTTTCTTATGCAAATATTGGTTTTGGTTTTTCTACTCAAGTAAGCAAACTTAATTTTTATGCATTGGTAGATAATATCTTAGAATTTAGTAATTTGTCATCTGCAAATAGTATTTCTTTCCAATTAGGTTTTAATCTTATATTTAATTAAAATGATACAAAAGACATTCTTACTTTTATTCTTAATGTACTGTGGAATCCATTTTTCACAAGAAGTAGATTTAAGTAGCTATAAGTATATTATTGTTCCAGAAAAGTTTGACTTTCTTAAAGAGAATGATCAATATCAAACAAGTTCTATTACTAAGTTTTTATTACAAAAAAAAGGATTTAAGGTTTTTATAGAAAATGAGACTTTACCCTCTGAAGTTAAAGAAAATAGATGTTTAGCACTTACTGCTAATGTTTTAGATAAATCTAACATGTTAACTATAAAGAGTGTTATTGAGTTAAAAGATTGTTTTGGTAAAACTGTTTATATTTCAAAAGTTGGTAAAACTAAAATAAAAGATTACAAAAGAGGATATCAAGAAGCTATAAGACAAGCTTATGAAACAATGACTGATTTAAGGTATAGTTATATGCCAAAAAAAGAGGTTGTAGAAGATAAAGTAATAAAGGAAAGTGTTACTAAAAAAGACGCTACAAAAATTGATATTAAGCCAGAAAACCCTTCAAAAAAGATAATACCAACAAATCCAATTGTAAAGTCTGATGGTTTTCCATTATTATATGCACAAAAGACAGATAATGGATTTCAATTAGTTAATTTAAAACCAGAGTTGGTGTTTACTTTATTAAAAACCTCAATAGAAAATACTTATATTCTAAAAAATAAAAATGGAATAATCTTTAAAAGGGGTTTATTTTGGATTGTAGAATACTATAAAGCTGATAAAATAGTTCAAGAAAAATATCAAATTAAATTTTAATACCCATACTTATTTTTCCATCTATTTTTTAGTACTTCTTTAAATTGGTTTTCTCTAGAATTATTGCCTGGTTCGTAAATTTTAGTGCCAGATATTTCATCAGGTAAATACTCTTGATCTATAAAGTTATTAGCATAGTCATGGGCATACTTGTAATTTTTTCCATAATCTAGATCTTTCATTAATTTAGTGGGTGCATTTCTTAAATGGGGAGGTATAGATAAATCACCTGTTTTTTGCACAATACTTTGAGCATCTTTTATTGCCAAATAAGAGGCATTACTTTTTGGTGAGTTTGCTAAATATACAGCACATTGACTTAGTAGAATTCTAGATTCAGGATTACCAATAACAGAAACTGCTTGAAAAGTATTATTTGCAAGAATTAAAGCAGTTGGGTTTGCATTACCAATATCTTCTGAAGCTGCTATTAATAACCTTCTAGCTATAAATTTTACATCTTCTCCACCTTCTATCATTCTTGCTAACCAATACACTGCTGCATTTGGATCACTACCACGAATTGATTTTATAAATGCTGATATTATATCATAATGTTGCTCACCTGTTTTGTCATACCTAGTTGTATTTTTCTGAATTTTTTCTAAAACAAGTTTATTTGTAATTTCTATTTCATCTTCAGACGCAACTAAAAGTTCAAAAATATTTAGCAATTTTCTTGCATCTCCACTTGAAACTTGCAATAATGCATCAATTTCTTTTAAAGTAATTTTTTTAGAAGACAAAAATTCATCTTCTTTCATTGCCCTTTCTAAAAGTTGTTTAAAATCATTTTTATCAAAAGAATTTAAAATGTAAACTTGACATCTAGAAAGTAGGGCAGGTATCACTTCAAAACTTGGGTTTTCAGTTGTGGCACCTATTAAAGTTACCCATCCTTTTTCTACAGCACCAAGTAAAGAGTCTTGTTGAGATTTACTAAATCTATGAATTTCATCTATAAATAGAATAGGATTTTTAGAAGTAAAAAGGCCACCACTTTTTTTAGCTTTTTCAATAACATCTCTTACATCTTTTACTCCAGAACTTATAGCACTTAAAGTATAAAAAGGTCTTTTAGATTCTGTTGCTATGATATTCGCTAAGGTAGTTTTACCAATTCCTGGAGGACCCCAAAGTATTAAAGAAGGAATTATACCTTGTTTAATTAAATTAGTTAAAACTCCTTTTTTGCCAACTAAATGTTGCTGACTAATATAGTCTTCTAATTTTTTAGGTCTAATTCTTTCTGCCAAAGGTGCATTCATAAAGTAAAAATAGAAAAGATTTCTGACAGATTTTGTTTTATTTTATTTTGGGTTAATTTTTGTTAATATTATACCATGGATTATGAATTAAAATTTAATAGAGAAGTTTTTGTAATTCCTGCAATTATTGTTTTTTCTATATGGTTTATTTATTGGGTAGAAATACATTTTGGATTCAATTTTAATAAATTTGGTATTTATCCAAGAACTTTTAAAGGATTTAAAGGGGTTTTTTTAACACATTTTATACATAGCAACACAAATCATCTTTTTAATAATTCTGTGCCCTTATTTGTGCTTATAAGTAGTATTTTATACTTCTATAGAGATATTGCTTATAAAGTTTTATTCTTTGGAACTATAATTACAGGATTATTAACATGGTGTTTTGCAAGAGAGTCTTATCATATAGGAGCAAGTGGAGTAGTTTATATGTTATTTAGTTTTGTGTTTTTTAGTGGAATTATTCGAAAGCATTATAGATTAGTAGCTTTATCTTTTATCATTATTTTTTTATATGGCAGTATGATTTGGTATGTTTTACCAATAAAAGATGGTATTTCTTGGGAAGGCCATTTATCTGGATTTATGGTAGGAGTATTTTTTTCTTTATTATATAGAAATAAGGGAATAACAATGGAGGAATACCAATTCTCAAGAACAGAGTTTGATGATATGTTTGATGAAGATGGTAATTTTTTACCAAAGAAAGAAGAGGAAATAAAAGTAGAGTAGTGTAGGTAATCTTATTGTCTTTGTCTTATTGCCTCATATAAAAATACACCACAAGCAACAGATACGTTTAAAGATTCTATATCACCTAATAATGGTAATTTTGCTTTATAATCTACCATTTTTAATACAGATGGATTTATCCCTTTTCCTTCAGAACCCATAATAATTGCTATAGGTTGGTTATAATTATAATCATAAACAGAAGTATCTGTTTTTTCTGTAGCTGCAACTGTTTTTATATCATATGCCTGTAATAAAAATAAAGCATCTTTAATATGATCTACTTTACAAATAGGAATTTTAAAAGCGGCTCCAGCTGATGTTTTAATAGTCTCAGCATTAACTGGTGCACTACCATTTTTTTGAATAATAATTGCATCTACTCCAGTACATTCTGCAGTTCTAATAATAGCACCAAAATTTCTTACATCAGATAATTGATCTAATATTAAAAGTAGAGGAGTTTTTTCTTTTTTATTAATGTTTTCAAGAAGTATTTCTAAATCATAAAATTTTATTGGAGAAATTTGTGCAACAGCACCCTGATGATTATTGTTTTTAGATAACCTATCTAATTTCTCTACAGGAACTGTACTTGTTGCAATTTTATTTGACTTAATTAGTTTATCAAGTTCGTAATATAAATTACCTCGTAAACCTTTTTGTAAATAAATTTTATTAATAGAAGCATCACTCTCTATTGCTTCAATAATTGCTCTAATTCCAAATATATTTTGTGATTTTTCCATAATGTAAAAAAAAGCGTAATTAAAAAATTACGCTTTTTTATGAATTTATTATTTACAAATAATTAATTAACTGTAAAAGGAACTGAAGCTCCAGCACCATATGCACCATTTGTTGAATAAACAGTAATGTTACCTGGTAATGTTACTAAACAAGCACCAGCACCATCTTGGAAAGCATCATAAATCTGGAATGTATAACTTCCAGGAGCTAAACAACCTGCAGCATTTTGCGTACTATTTCTAGCTAATCCAGCATAACCTCCCCAAGGAGCAGGTAAACCACCACCACCAGTAGTAGTTCCATTAGAAAGTACAGTAGCTCCATTAGCATCTCTAATTCTCCAGAATACTTCTTCTGGATATCTGTCTAATGTAATAGCAACTCTTACTTTTTGTTCACCTGTTGGACAAGCTCTAGATACATTTAATCTAAATGACTCACCTGTAGCAACTTCTGGAGTTGCTTCTAAATTAACAGTAATTCCTTTATCTAAAGCTGCATCCAAATTAATATCACTTACAGCAATTGTAAAACTACCTTCAGTAGAACCAGCAGGAATAGTTACAGTAGCAGGAATAGTATAAGCAGCAGCATCTAAAGTTACATTACTTGTAACTAAATTTAAGACTCTGTCTGTAGACGTAGTATTTGTTGCATATACTTTAACTTCTCTGTTTAAAGTACCTCCTGGAGGAACTTCCATTGGTTTTTCAAAAGCTTCTAAAGAAGCATATGATGTACCTTGAGGCTCTAAATCTGCAGTTTCACATGCACTTAGCATTACTAAAGCTGATAAAGCTGCAAAGTAAAATTTTAATTTTTTCATATTAAATTATCTTTTTAGAACAGTGAGAAAAGTAAAGACTTTTCTCACTGTTTAATTTTATTAATTATTTTGTGTTGAGATGAATGGATTAAATTGAATTTCTCCCTCTGGAATTTCAAAAGTTAATCTTTCATCATTGTAAGGAATAGAAGCTCCAACAAAAGAAAGGTGGTTTGTACCTCTTGTAATTGTAGCTCTGTTACGCTTCATAGCTAAGTAACTTTTACCTTCTCCCCAAAGTTCGATTCTAGTTTGTAAGTAAATTTCGTCTAATAAAGCATTTCCAGATAAAGCATCTATGTAAGAAGCATCAGGAACTCTTTGACTAACAACGTTTTTCAAGTAAGTTCTTGCAGCAGCATCGTTTCCAGCTCTAGCTCCCATTTCAGCAGCTAATAAGTGCATTTCTGCAACTCTCATGTAAACGTAATCTGCTTTAACAATTCTTGAAGTACCATATCTTGTTCTGTCTGAATCATAAAACTTATTTAATGGCATTAAGTGAGTATAAGAACCTGGGCTATTTGTAAATTGAGCCTTTCTTACGTCATTTACATCAATTTGTGCAAATAAAGCATCATCTATAGCTTTAGCATCACCAAATGCTGGGTAACTATAACTAAAGTAATCCATTTGACCCCACCATGATACAAGGCCTAAACCTAATTCATCGTTTAAGTCAACACCCCACATCCATCCTGGAGTAGCAACATTGTTGAATCCACCAGTAACTTCTGAACGACTCATTAATGTATAACCACCAGAAATAGCAGCTACTGCCATATTATGAGCTTTTAAAGGATCTGTACCTCTTGCACCTAAAACGTATGCATAAATACCTTGAGCAACAGATTTGTTGATCTCAGTTTTGTTAGATCTGTTAAATCCATCTAAGTAAGCAATTGCTTCTGTTAAATCTTTTTCCATTAAGTCATAGATTTCAGCAGCAGTTACTTTTGGTCCATTAGGTGTAATAGCATCTGTATAGATAGGTAAAATTTCTTCTGTTGGATCATATTCTTTTTGATAGAATTGAGTCAAATAGAAATAAGCATGAGCTCTTAAAGCTTTCGCTTGTCCCATAATATATTTACCTTCTGCATTACCTGGTACAGCATCTGTACCACCTAATCCATCAATTACTTCATTACAACCTCTTACGATTCTGTAGTAGTATCTCCATACTTGTCTGTTATCACCAAAAGTAAAATCTAAAGGTGCTTGCATTTCAGTAATAGAAGCTCTATACCAACCATAAGTACTTACACTTAAAGCCATATCACTAGATAACATATCACTAAATACGTCATAAGATTTATGACCAAAATCATCATGTCCTGTTGTACCACCTGTACCAGTTGTAAATGTAAGTGAATACACACCTGACATTAATGCTCCTGTAACACCTGGGTCAACTGCTGCAGCTTGTTCTAATTGAGAACTTGTAAGTGATGCAGAACCCTCTAAAGCAGGATCTTCTAGGAAATCATCTCCACAACTAAAACCAGTTATTACAAAAACTGATAATAATCCGAATTTAAAAAATTTATTCATTTTTTTTTCTTTAAAATTTATTAATTAAAATTTAACTCTAACACCTAATGTAATTGTTGTCATTGGCGCATAAAATCTTCGACCTGAGTTTCCTGATTCACGTGTGTTAGGTAGGAAACCATCTCGTGCTGTCATGTTAAATAGATTATCAGCAGATAACCAAAGATTAACTGATTGGATATCAATTTTCTGAAGAAATTCTTGAGGAATTGTGTATCCAAGGTTAACGTTGTTTAAAGCTAAATAATCTGTTGAAGTAATAAATCTAGTTGATTGAGAAGTTGCATTTTGATCTATACCATCAGCTAATCTTGGAACGTCAGTTACATCACCTGGCTGTCTCCATCTGTTAGCTATATCTTTATGGAAGTTGTTACCTACTGCACCAAAACGATCAGACATTAATTCTGCGTATTGACCATCGTAAGCATAACCACCTAAACTATAAGTAAATTGTGTACCTATGTTAAAGTTACCAATTCTACCTGCTAATCTAAATGCACCACGCACGTCTGCAATTGCAGATTTGTTTACGTATACATCTGAAGCATCAGAGTAAGTTTTAGTAACAGTTTTCTTAATATTTGCATCAGATACTTTAGCTTGATATTCTACTATAGAACCTGTAGCATTAGAAATACTTGGGTCAGCTGGAATCCAAGATCCACTTGAATAAGAAGATGGCTCACCAGCGTCTAATAATCCGTTGTTATTTCTATCATCATAATATTGGTACCACATTGGTGCTCCATCAGCAGCATCAACACCAGCCCATTCTCTCATGTAGAAATCAAAAATTGATCTTCCTTCTGACCATGCATACGCTCCATTTGGAGTTAATACTTGTGGTAATCCAGTAGCTGGATCTATAGGCATAGTTTTAATTTCGTTATTTACGATTTCACCATTAATAGATAAATCTAAACTAAAGTCTTTTTTATCGATAATATGTCCTGTAAAGTCAAATTCAATACCAGCGTTAATTAACTCACCATCATTAACAGTGATAGAAGAGATACCTTGAGAAGGACCTACAAAACGGTTAAAGATTAAGTTATCTGTTAATTTGTTATAGTAATCAATTGTACCATCTAAGAATTTACCAATACCAAATTCAGTACCTACTTGGAATTGCTTAGTAGTTTCCCAAGTTAAATCTGGGTTACCAACAGCACCTGGAGCTAAAGAAATACTACCTCCTAAGTTTCCACCATTATATGTGTTATATCCAGAGAAGAAACCAACACCAGCTTGGTCACCATTAATACCATAAGAAGCTTTAATTTTTAAGAAATCAAATACTCCATTATCTTCCATAAAGTCTTCATTACTAATTACCCAAGAAGCACCAACTGAACCAAATGTACCCCACTTATCGTTAACGAATCTAGAAGAACCATCAGTTCTTACAGATGCAGTGAAGTAATATTTTTGATCGTAGTTATAGTTAAATTGGCTAAAATAAGACTCAATTGTAAATCCACTTCTAGATCCAGAAGGTAAACCTAAACTAGACTGGAAGTTATCAAGATCTAATAAGAAAGGAGAAATTTGTAATCCTTTTGAAGCTGATTGGAACTGTTGTTCGAATTCGTTACTCTCATGTGCAATTAATGCATCAAAAGAATGTGCTCCCCAAGTATTGTTATATCTAATAATTTGTTGGATGTTTTGAGTTAAACTAGAAAAGTCATTGATTGTTAAATCACCTCCAGTTGAAACACCACCACCATAGAATTTATTTGTATAATCTCTATTTTTTTGTGTAGCATACTGTACACCATATCTTAATTCTGCACTTAAGTTATCTGTAATTGTAACTTGAGCTAAGAAGTTTCCATTAAATTCATGTCTATCTGTTCCGTTAAAATCATATAGAGCAGAACCAATTGGGTTAAGACCGTTTGCGTTTGGTCTATCTCTAAATCCTGATAAAGAACCATAATCATATTGGAAACCACCATAGTTAGTATCTGGAACTAAATCTCCATTGTTATCTCTTAAGAATACTGGGAAAATTGGAGCCATTTTGTCAGCAAATTCAAATACGTTTTCAGAACCAGCAATTTGTCCATTTTGAATACTTTCTGAGTAAGCATACCCAATGTTAGAGTTAATTTTTAACCAAGGCTTAATTTTAGTATCTAAATTTAAACGAGTAGTATATCTCTTATAACCAGTTCTGATAGAATATCCATTATCATCTAAGTAACCAAATGATGCAAAATATCTAGTATCTCCATTACCACCACCCATTCTTAAGTTAGTTTCAGTTCTAATTGCTGTATCAAAAGCAACATCTGTATATCTTAAAGGAGTATATCTTCTTGTTGCACCAGATCTAACTGTACTAGTTGCAGGATCAATTAACTGAGCAGCAGTTTGATTCCACATATTGTAACCTGGGTCAATGTAGTTGTTTGTAAATAATCTCGCATTAGCATAAGCTACTGGGTCTGGTTGACCTGTAATTACACCTCTGTTATAAATACCTTCCCAAACATAACCTACATACTCTTCTGGAGAAGTAATTACGTCATATCTTGGAATAATTTGATCATTTACACCTGTTTTGATATCTACTTCGATATATGAATTTGAAGAACTACCTGTTTTTGTTGTAATTACAACAACTCCGTTAGCACCTCTAGATCCATAAATTGCAGTTGCAGTAGCATCTTTTAAGATAGTTGTACTAGCAATATCTGAAGGGTTAATAGAGTTTATACTTCCAGAAAAAGGAACACCATCTACCACATATAATGGAGCTCTGTTACCATTTACTGATCCATACCCTCTAATTCTAATCGCACCAACTGTACCTGGTTGTCCAGAACCGTTAATTACGGTAACACCAGCTACCTCACCTGTAAGAGCTTGAGATACGTTAGAGAAGTTTTTTACTTCTAATTGTTCTTGTTTTACAACAGATGCAGTACCAGCAAAAGCCTTCTTTGTACTTGTTCCATATCCAACAACAACTATCTCATCTAAAACGTTAGCATCTTCTACTAAAGTAGCGTTTATAACATTAGATGCACCAACTGTTTTTTCTACTACTTTGTAACCTAAATATCTAAAAACTAAAACATCTCCGTTTTTTGCTTTTATAGAATATTTACCATCAAAGTCAGTTTCTGTACCAGTAGTACTTCCTTTAATTATAACACTAACGCCTGGTAAAGAACCTGAACTGTCAGAAACTGTACCAGTAATAGTTTTCTCTTGTGCAAAGGAAATTTGCACTACAAACGCTAATAAAAGCGTTAAAAATCCATTAAACTTTGTCTTCATTGTATAATTATTTGAATTAATTAAAGCCAAAAGTCTTAAATAAAACTTAAAAAAACAATTTTTTAACACTAAAAATTCAAATTCTTTTTTGTTAAAAATAAAAAAACCAGCCTAGCAGGCTGGTTTTTATTGTTTAATGGAAATAAAGATTATTTAAACAACCAAAGTACAGTATTTAATTCGTCTGCACCTTGAGCAGCAATTGCTGCATTGTAGTTAGCTTCATTTAATGAAGCAGCTGTTGCTGAATAACCATGTCTTTGTGGAATACCGTTAGCATTTGAAAGTAAATTAGGAGGAGCAACTAAACCAATTCTTGATTCAGTACCCATTGCCTTAAATCTTCTCCATTCTGCCCAACTGTTATATCCTTGTAAAAATAAAGATACCCATTTTTCGTAAGCGATATCATCTACACTAGTATATGCATTAGCTGCTAAATAAGTAGCAGCATCTACAGTACTAACACCCCATTGAGTCATAGAAGCTGTAACAGCTTGACCATAAAGTGTAGCAGCGTTTTCTGTAGTCCATCCCATTGCAGCAGCTTCTGCTCTTGCAAATAAAACTTCTGCATAAGTATAAATCATTAATGGAGCATCTCCTTTATTAATGATATTATTAGTGATAAATGAATAATCATCTGTAGCTGAATTTGATTGACCATAAGGTGCACCAACATAAACTCCACCATTTGTAGATAATTCTGCCATTTGTGCTAATCTTGGATCTTCAGGTGCAGTATTTGTACCTGAACCAATTAATGCATTAACAAAAACATCACTCATTAAATAATCTCTTCTAGATTCAAATCTATCTTGCCAAGGATTATCGTTAGTGTCTTCTGTTAAATAAGTGTACTGAATATTATTTGCATTAGAAGAAATTGCACCTGCACTTAAAGCTTCGTTAAACTTTGTTCTACCTGTAGCAGCATCTGCTTTAGATAAACGTAAAGCCATAGTCATCTTAATTGTGTTAGCAAAAGTTCTCCACATAGTCATGTCACCACCAAATAGAATATCTCCATCTGGTCCATTTCCAGAATCAATACTAGCTAAAGCTGAATCTAACTCAGCAAATAAACCATTATAAATGTCTTGTTGACTATCATAAACTGGTTTAGTAGTATTTGAAGCATCATTTGCTTCTGAATATGGTAAATACCCCCATCTTTCTGTCATCATTTGGTAATACCAAACTTTTAAAATAGTTGCAGCAGCAATTTGGTTACCATTAGAACCATAAGCTTGAGCAGCTACTTGAGTATCTGGGTTAGTATTGATTTCTATAATTTGCTTAACATCTTGTAGTAAAGCAAATGCACCATCTGTATTCCAGTTTAAGGTCTGGTATCTAGATTCTTCATCATATTGTCCATTAGACAAGTATTGTACATATAGGTTAGACGTAGTGCTAGCTATATATCCACTCATGCCTCTTTGAACATTTGTAAGTAGTAATGATGTTACTGCATTACTAGGGTTATTTGGATCGACATTAGTGTCTCCAAAATCTACTGTATCACAAGCAGTAAAGGCTACGATTACTGCTAAGAGAATACTTTTTAATTTATTTATTTGTTTCATTATCTAATTTTTTTTAATTAAAAGGTCATTCTAACGTTAATACCAAATGTTCTAACGTTTGGTAATTGCCCACCTTCTGTCCAATTAACTCCATTTGCTGTTTCAATTTCAGAAGGATCTAAACCTGGAATAGCAGAATGGATTACCCAAACATTATTTGCAAATACACCAACATTTAATTTCTTAAATGGAGTTTTATCTAATAAAGCAGCTGGTAAATCATAATCTAAACGAATAGTTCTTAACTTCACGTAAGAAGCATCATATAACCATCTTTCATGAAGTGCAAATAATCTACCCCAATAAGTAACTGGGTCTACGTAGTAAGATGCTGGAGAACCAGAAGTTTCATCTACACCTTCTATTAATACACCACCTGAGTTAGCGCCAACTCCACTAGCTGGAGTATAGTAAGAAGCTCCAGTACCAACGATTGGGTCTCTCACAGGGTTTCCTAAAGTATTGTTTCCAATTGTTTCTGTACCTAAACCTGAGTAGTTGTTAAACATTCTTGTTACAGAGAATACTTTTCCACCTTTTTGGAAATCGATATCAAATCCTAAGTTAAAGTTTTTGTAACGGAAGTTGTTAGATAAACCACCAGTAAAGTCTGGTAATACATTGCCTAAGTATTGGTTTGTGTCATATCTTGGAGCACCTGTTGAAGATAATAAGATGTTACCATCTGCATCTCTTCTATAAGCTCTACCATAAATAGCACCCCATTCTTCACCAACTCTCTCTTGTAATTGAATACCTCTCCAAGAGCTAGATAATACATTTACATCTACACCATCAGCAATTGCATCAACTGTTCTTTTTAAAGTAGAGAAGTTTGTATATACTCTCCAGTCGAAATCTTCATTTCTGATTGGTGAAAAGTTAATTCCAATTTCTATACCTTGTGTAGTTTGTTGTCCACTGTTTAAGAAAGTAGAAGTAAATCCACTAGCACCATCTAAACTAACTCTAGAAGGTAAATCTTTATCTTTTCTGTTAAAATATGTAACGTCTAAATCAACTTTACCTTTAAATAATTTTAATTCAGCACCATATTCAGAGTCGATTCTTTTACCACCTTGTAATAATGGGTTAGCAAAATTACCTTGGCTACTTAAAGTACCACTACTTCCATAAGGAGTACCAATATCGTAAGTAGGGTTTAATAAATATCTTCCAGGGAAGAAAGGACCAGAAGCAACACTTGCTCTTAATTTACCAAAAGAAATAATATCATTTTGAGGTAAAAGTTTTGTGAAGATGAAACTTAAAGATCCACCATACGTTTCTACTCTGTTGTCATCTGGATTTGCTGTAGATCCCCAATCGAATCTTGCAGAACCATCAAAATAAAGCATGTCTTTATATCCTAATGAAGCTTTTGCAAATACACCTCTAGTTTTTTGTTTGTAAGAGCTGTTATTTACAGTTGGTCTATCTTTAGAAGTACTTAAGCTATAAAAGTTTAATGTTGTTAAACCACCATTAGTACTTGCGCTTAAAGACTCACCTCCTAAAGTAATTAGTTCAAAACCAGCACTTGCATTTAAGTCTAAGTCTTCAGTTAAATCTTTAGAATAGTTGATGATACCAAAAAGCTCATCTCTGTAATTCATACTTTCAGACTCACTGTAAGATGGAATTGGATTTACACTACCAAAAGCTAATCTATCATTAGACTCGAAAGAAGTGTAAGTTTTTCTTAATTCTACATAACCGTTTAAATTATCATTTACTGTATAGTTTAAACCAATTCTACCATAAGTAGCATTTTTAGTTTGAAAATTTAAATTTTCATTAGTTTCGAAAAATGGAGAATCCCAGTATAATGGAGATAAGTTTGTTGGACTATTAATGTTCCAAGAAACAAATTGACCATTTCTTTTGTAATTTCTTACTCTATCCATATCCAATTGACGTTGCCACCATTGGTTAAAGTTAGAAGTGATGTTTCCATACCCATTATCTGGGAAGTTTCTAGTTCTTCTATCTTGATAGTTAATGTTTGCGTAAGCCTCTAATTGATCTGTAATATTAAAACGGATGTTTGTGTAAGCTTGTACTTGTCTTCTAAAAGAATTTGGTACAACACTTGTTCTGTCTATATTTACTAAACCACCTTTAATGCTATAACCTTCTCCACCTTTTGTAAAGTCTACAGTTGTGTTATTAACAGTACCTGTATCAAAGAAGTTTTTAACGTTGTCTGGGTTAGCTTCAAAAGCTCTAAGCTTACCAAATTCAGGATCACCAGGAATCCAAGAATCCCAATGACGAACCATTTGTCCATTTAATTTTGGACCCCAACTTTCATCAGCATAATATTCTACCATTGGTTGTCCATCAAAAGATGACCAAGATGCAGGATGTTGAGTTGGGTTAAATGAAAATGTATTGAAGTTTTGTGAATAACCACCACCATATTCGTTTTGGTATTCAGGTAATAAATACACATTTTCTATTGCTGTACTATGGTTTAAAGTAATTGTAGATTGCCCTTTTTTAGCAGTCTTAGTTGTAATTACAATAATACCACTATATGCTTCTGGACCATAAAGAGCAGTTGCAGCAGCACCTTTTAGTACAGATAAATCAGCAATATCATCAGTGTTAATATCAGAAATACTGTTTACTTTAACGTTGTCTACAATATATAAAGAGATACTTTGACCTCTTAATCTAATTGCTGAATTACCAAAACCTGCAGAAGGAGCACCAACTGCTTGAACACCAGAAACTCTACCTGCTAAAGCATTGTTAAGGTCTGTTTCTCTTGTTCTTACTAGGTTTTCTGGTTTTACAGATTGTTGTGCAAAACCTAGAGATTTTTTATCTCTTTTGATACCAAGTGCAGTAACAACAATTTCATCTAAAACACTTGCGTCTTCTACCATAGAAACGTTTATGGTATTAGATGCGCCTACTTTTTTCTCAACAGTTTTATATCCTACATAACTAAAGCTTAAAATGTCACCAACATTTGCTTTAATAGAATACTTACCATCAAAATCTGTTTCTGTACCTTTTGCTGTACCTTTTATAGATACACTAACTCCTGGTAAAACTCCAGAAGACTCAGATACAGTTCCAGAAACTGTTTTTTCTTGCGCAAAATGTATTTGCACAACAAACGCTAAGAGCAGCGTTAAAATTCCTCTAAACTTTGTTTTCATTATTTAATAAATTTGAATTAATTAATCACAAATATTAAAATATTATGTTAATTGGCAAATATTATTTGTTAAAAATCGTTAAAAACTGTTAAAAAGTTGAAAAGTTTAACAAATATTAATAAACATTAAACAAAATAAGCCTTACTTAGATTTATTAAAAATAATTCACCCAGCTTATTGCTAATTTTAGGTTGTTAAAATCAAAATTATTGTTGCTTGTTTTTCCTAAAGCTACATTTAGGTTTATTTTTGATTGATTATTTATGAATAAATATCCAAACCCTAATCCTAAAATACTTTCATTTTTTGTAGTGTTTATGAAGCCTAAATCTGTTATTGTATAGAAATAAGAAGTTGTTGAAGTTAAAAACCTATATTCGAAGTTAAAGTAAGAATAATTTTTTGTAAAAATACTTTGTTCATTGAATCCTCTTATAGAGTTTACTCCTCCAATTCTAAATAGTTCGTTTGTAAAATATTGATCAGAATTTAGTAATCCTGTATTGTTTTTTATAGAGATGAAATTTCTTTGATTTAACTCCCATAAATACTCAGTAGTTAATTCAAACTTAAATTGATTAGAGTTGTTATTTTCTGCTTTTCTTTCACCTAAAGAAGGGTTTATATTAAAATACAATTTTTTATTGTTAAATATATCTTGGTTAAATTGATTGTAATTTATGTTTATGCCTAAAAACTGATTTGTAAATGATGTAATTTCGTTATTAGTGTTTTGTAAACTCTCTGAAGTTTCTGCATTGTAAGAGAACGCTAATTTTAATTTTGAATTTACATCATAATTTAAAAGTGTTTTAAATTTTGTATTAGTAAAACTTGAATCTTGTCTGTAAATTGAGAATTCTATATTAGGAGATATAGGTGAATTGAATAGATAAGGTATAAATGTAGATATTTTAAACTCTTGTCTTTCTTTTGCAATACTATTCCAGTATAAATTAAATTCTTCTCCAGTATTCAGTACATTATTTAGTTTTAAATCAATGTTTCCATTAAGTAAAAATGAACCATCTTCTTGAGTTGCAAAATTTAGTAAAGCGTCTACACTGTTGTTGTTAATTTTCTTTAAATAGATATATAAAAACGTAGAGTCTTTTGTAAATAGAATTTCTGGAGGTTTTATTTCTTGAACAAATATTAAGTTTTTAGATTCCAAAGAAATTTTTTCTACTGTACTTTTATTAAAAACTTGATCTTTCTTTAGTTTAAAAAATCTGTTTAGGTAAGATGTTGGAAAATTTTCATAACCTTTAACGGTTACCTTATTTATAGTTCTTTTAAAAGATTCGTTTATAATAATCTCTCCAAATAGGGTGTCAGTTTTTATCTTGACATTTGACAACTTTACTTTAGAAAATGATTTTCCTGAATTATCTAAAACAGATGTAATTTTAGATAAATTTGATTGTAAATTTTCAACAGGAAATTTTACACTGTCATTCGCAATCTTATAATCATTCAAGATTTCATTTAATTCTTTGTTGATTTTAAGTTTTGCAAAATTAATTTTTTTGTTCAGACTAATAAATACTTGATATTTATAATCTTTCTTTTTTATGCTATCGATTGTGTTTGTGAAATAACCAATTTTCTTTAGGTAAGATGCAGTTTTGAATATTTCATTAAATAGTGAAGTAGAATCTTTGTGTTTTTTAGTGTAATTTATCTTTTTTAGAATTTTTAATTCACTTTTTTTTAAAGAAAAGAATTCTAATTTTAATTCTTGACAATTTATTTTTGGAAAAAACATCAAGAAAAAAATAAAAAAAAAGAATAGAAGTTTTTTGCTCAATTTGTTATGTTCTATGGATTCAAAAGTAATTTAAAATCATAAAAAATCAATATTAAATAGGCATTTCTAAAAAATAACTTACTGATATTTGAATAATTAGAAATTAGTTGTACATTTGCACACCCTTAAAAATAGGGTAAAAGTTTAATATAAACGAAAAACAGTAATTATTTAGTATGCCAACTATTCAACAATTAGTTCGTAAAGGAAGAACCAAAATAACTAAGAAGAGTAAATCGGCTGCGTTACAAGGGAGTCCTCAAAGACGTGGAGTTTGTACACGTGTTTATACTACAACACCAAAAAAACCGAATTCAGCAATGCGTAAAGTTGCTAGGGTTAGGTTAACAAATGGTAATGAGATAAACGCATACATTCCAGGAGAAGGACACAACTTGCAAGAGCACTCGATAGTATTAGTTAGAGGTGGAAGGGTAAAAGATTTACCAGGTGTTAAATATCACGTGGTACGTGGAGCATTAGATACTGCAGGTGTTGAGGGAAGAACTCAACGTAGGTCTAAGTACGGTGCAAAACGCCCAAAGAAGTAATTTATTAACTTTTTTAATGTAAAGACATGAGAAAAAGAAGAGCGAAAAAAAGAGAGCTTTTACCAGATCCAAAGTTCGGAGATCAATTAGCAACGCGTTTTGTGAACAACTTAATGTGGGATGGTAAAAAATCTGTAGCGTTCAAAGTATTTTACGATGCGTTAGAAATCGTAGAAGAAAAAAAGACTGATGAAGAAAAGTCAGCTTTAGAAGTATGGAAAGAAGGATTGTCAAATGTAATGCCTCACGTAGAAGTACGTTCTAGAAGAGTAGGTGGTGCAACTTTCCAAATTCCAATGCAAATTAGACCAGATCGTAAAGTATCTATGGCAATCAAATGGATGATTCTTTATGCTAGAAAGCGTAATGAAAAAACTATGGCTCAGCGTTTAGCAGCAGAGATTTTAGCTGCAGCTAAAGAAGAAGGAGCAGCTGTTAAGAAAAGAGTAGATACTCACAAAATGGCTGAAGCAAACAAAGCATTTTCACATTTTAGATTCTAAATATAATGGCTAGAGATTTAAAATATACAAGAAATATTGGTATTGCAGCACATATTGATGCTGGTAAGACAACAACAACAGAACGTGTATTATATTACACAGGTGTTTCTCATAAAATTGGTGAAGTACATGATGGTGCTGCAACAATGGACTGGATGGAGCAAGAGCAAGAAAGAGGTATTACTATTACTTCTGCTGCAACTACTTGTACATGGCAGTTTCCTTTAGAGAACGCTCAACCAACTCCTGATACTAAAGGTTATCACTTTAATATAATTGATACTCCTGGTCACGTAGATTTTACTGTAGAGGTAAATAGATCATTACGTGTATTAGATGGTTTAGTATTTTTATTTTCTGCTGTTGATGGTGTAGAACCTCAATCAGAAACAAACTGGAGATTAGCAGATAATTATAAAGTGCCAAGAATTGGTTTCGTTAATAAAATGGATCGTCAAGGGTCTGATTTTATGAATGTAAACAAGCAGGTAAAAGAAATGTTAGGTTCTAATGCAGTGCCTATTGTTTTACCTATTGGTGAAGAAGCTGATTTTAAAGGAATTGTAGATTTAGTTAAAAACAGAGCTATTGTGTGGCATGATGAAACACAAGGAGCAACATTTGACGTTATCGATATTCCTGAAGAATTAAAAGAAGAAGCAAGAGAATATAGAGCTTTATTAATAGAGGAAGTAGCTAGTTATGATGAAGACTTGTTAGAAAAATTCATGGAAGATGAAGATTCTATCACTGAAGAAGAAATTCATGCTGCTTTAAGAGCTGCTGTTATGGATATGGCTATCATACCTATGATCTGTGGTTCTGCATTTAAAAATAAAGGTGTACAATTCTTATTAGATGCTGTATGTCGTTACTTACCTTCTCCTTTAGATAGAGATAATATTGTAGGTACAGATCCAGCAACTGGTGAGAAAATTACAAGAAAACCAGATGCAAAAGAGCCATTTGCTGCTTTAGCATTTAAGATTGCTACAGATCCTTTTGTAGGTCGTTTAGCTTTCTTTAGATCTTATTCAGGTAGATTAGATGCTGGTTCATACGTATTAAATAATCGTTCTGGAAAAAAAGAACGTATTTCAAGAATATACCAAATGCATGCTAACAAGCAAAATGCATTAGATTTTATTGAGGCTGGAGATATTGGAGCTGCTGTTGGATTTAAATCTATCAAAACAGGAGACACTTTATCTGATGAAAAAAATCCTATTGTATTAGAATCAATGGATTTCCCAGATCCAGTAATTGGTATTGCAGTTGAGCCTAAAACAAAAGCTGACGTTGATAAGTTAGGTATGGCTTTAGGTAAATTAGCTGAAGAAGATCCAACATTTACTGTAAGAACTGATGAAGCTTCAGGTCAAACTATTATATCAGGAATGGGTGAGTTACACTTAGATATTATTGTTGATCGTTTAAAGCGTGAGTTTAAAGTAGATGTAAATCAAGGACAACCACAAGTTGAGTACAAAGAAGCTATCACTGCATCTGCAGATCACAGAGAAGTTTACAAGAAACAATCTGGTGGACGTGGTAAATTTGCTGATATTGTATTTACTATGGAGCCTGCAGACGAAGGTGTGCAAGGTTTACAGTTCGAATCTATAATCAAAGGTGGTAACGTTCCTAAAGAATTTGTTCCATCTGTAGAAAAAGGATTTAAAGAAGCAATGAAAAATGGTCCATTAGCAGGTTATGAAATGGATTCTATGAAAATTACTTTAAAGGATGGTTCATTCCACCCTGTAGATTCTGATCAGTTATCTTTCGAATTAGCTGCAAAATTAGGTTATAAAGCTGCTGCTAAAGCTGCTCAAGCTAAAATTATGGAGCCTATTATGAAGTTAGAGGTATTAACTCCAGAAGAAAATATGGGTGATATCGTAGGAGATTTAAACAGAAGAAGAGGTCAAGTATCTGACATGTCAGATAGAGCTGGTTCTAAAGTAGTAAAAGCTACTGTACCATTATCAGAAATGTTTGGTTATGTAACTTCTTTAAGAACTATGTCTTCTGGTAGAGCAACTTCTACAATGGAATTTTCTCATTATGCAGAAACTCCATCTAACATTTCAGAAGAAGTAATAGCAGCTGCTAAAGGTTAATCTACTAATATTATAAAAGATGAGTCAAAAAATTAGAATAAAATTAAAGTCTTACGATTACAATTTAGTAGATAAATCTGCTGAAAAAATAGTAAAGACGGTAAAAAGTACTGGAGCTGTAGTTAACGGTCCTATACCATTACCAACACACAAAAAGATTTTTACAGTATTACGTTCTCCGCACGTAAACAAAAAATCTAGAGAGCAATTTCAATTAGCTGCTTACAAAAGATTGTTAGACATCTATAGTTCATCATCAAAAACTATCGATGCTTTAATGAAACTTGAGTTACCTAGTGGTGTTGAAGTTGAGATAAAAGTATAATTTTATAAATAACTTTCGGTTTATTTTGATAAACCGAAAGTTATTTATACTTTTGCAGCCCGAAATATAGTAGGGTGATACTATTTCTAATGAGATAGTTACATGTCCAGAGCGTTTCGCGAAGGAAAAACGGAAAAAACAGAATCAGCGTTGAATTTGTTTTTGCGCTGTTTTTTTTGATTGAAATTTAATGGACAAAAACCGAAACAATTGTTTCAAATAATTAATTAATAATAGACGCGCTGGATAAATAAGATCTAATCGTCTAAAATTTTAACTAAATGTCTGGGTTAATAGGAAGAAAAATTGGAATGACCAGCTTATTTGACGAGAATGGGAAAAATATCCCTTGTACCGTAATTGAAGCAGGTCCTTGCGTTGTTACCCAAGTCAGAACCGAAGAGGTTGACGGATACAATGCGTTACAACTTGGTTTCGATGACAAAAAGGCGAAGAGTTCTAACAAAGCGTTAGACGGTCACTTTAAAAAAGCTGGCACCACTGCTAAAAAGAAAGTTGTTGAATTTCAAGGGTTTGAAGAAGAGTACAAATTAGGAGATTCTATCACAGTAGAGCATTTTGCTGAGGGAGAATTTGTTGATGTGTCAGGTGTTTCTAAAGGTAAAGGTTTTCAAGGTGTAGTAAAACGTCACGGTTTTGGTGGTGTAGGTCAAGCTACTCATGGTCAGCATAACCGTTTAAGAGCTCCTGGTTCTATTGGTGCTGCTTCTTATCCTGCAAGAGTATTCAAAGGAATGCGTATGGCAGGAAGAATGGGTGGAGAAAAAGTGAAAGTACAAAACTTAAAAGTATTAAAAGTAGTTGCTGAAAAGAACTTACTTGTTGTAAAAGGTGCAATACCTGGTCACAAAAATGCTTTTGTAACTATTCAGAAATAATGAAAGTAGCAGTTTTAGATATTACAGGAAAAGATACAGGTAGAAAAGTTGAACTTTCTAAAGATGTATTTGGTATAGAGCCTAATGATCATGCTATTTATTTAGATGTTAAACAATACTTGGCAAATCAACGTCAAGGAACTCATAAATCTAAAGAAAGAGCTGAAATTGTTGGTTCTACAAGAAAGATAAAAAAACAAAAAGGAACTGGTACTGCTAGAGCAGGTTCTATCAAGTCTGGTGTTTTTAGAGGTGGAGGACGTATGTTTGGTCCAAGACCAAGAAATTATTCATTTAAATTGAATAAGAACTTAAAGCGTTTGGCTCGTAAGTCTGCTTTAAGTATTCAAGCAAATGATAAAAACTTAGTGGTTATTGAAGATTTTAATTTTGATGCACCAAAGACAAAAAACTTTGTTGATGTTTTAAAAGCTTTAGAATTAGATACAAAAAAATCATTATTTGTTCTAAACGAAGAAAATACAAACGTGTATTTATCATCTCGTAACTTAAAAAACTCTAAAGTTGTAAAAGCTTCAGAAATTAATACTTATGGTGTTTTAAATGCTAATAAAGTAGTAATTACAGAAAGTTCTTTAGAAGGTATTAACTCAAACTTAAGCAAATAAGGTCATGAGTATATTAATAAAACCGATTATAACAGAAAAAGCAACAAACGATAGTGAATTATTCAATCGTTATGCATTTGTTGTAGATAAAAATGCTAATAAAGTAGAAATCAAAGATGCTGTTGAATCAGCTTATGGAGTTTCTATTTCTAGTGTAAAAACGCTTAATTATCCAATACAAAGAAATACGAAGTATACTAAAAAAGGTTTAGTTACTGGTATTAAAAGTGGATACAAAAAAGCTATTGTACAATTAGCAGAAGGAGATAGTATTGATTTTTATAACAATCTTTAAGAAAAGACGAAATGTCAGTTAGAAAATTAAAACCAATAACACCAGGTCAGCGTTTTAGAGTTGTAAATGGGTTCGACACCATAACAACTGATAAGCCGGAAAAAAGTTTACTTGTACCGCAAAAAAGATCTGGAGGTCGTAACAATCAAGGAAGAATGACAACTCGTAATATTGGAGGTGGTCATAAACAAAAATATCGTATTATCGATTTTAAAAGAGATAAAAGCGGTGTTCCTGCTACAGTAAAAACTATAGAGTACGATCCAAATCGTACAGCATTTATTGCTTTAGTTCATTATGCTGATGGAGAAAAAAGATACGTAATAGCTCAAAATGGTTTACAAGTTGGGCAAACAATAGTATCAGGTTCTGGTTCAGCACCAGAAATTGGAAACGCAATGCCTTTAAGTGAAATACCTTTAGGTACTACAATTTCTTGTATAGAGCTAAGACCAGGACAAGGAGCTGTTATGGCTCGTTCAGCCGGTTCATTTGCTCAGTTAATGGCAAGAGAAGATAAGTATGCAACTGTTAAGTTGCCTTCTGGTGAAACAAGATTAATCTTGTTAACATGTATGGCAACAATAGGTGTTGTTTCTAATTCAGACCATCAATTATTAGTATCTGGTAAAGCAGGTAGAAGCAGATGGTTAGGTAGAAGACCAAGAACTAATGCAGTTAGAATGAACCCAGTTGATCACCCAATGGGAGGTGGTGAAGGACGTTCTTCTGGAGGTCATCCAAGATCTAGAAATGGTATTCCTGCAAAAGGATTTAAGACTAGATCTAAAACTAAGGCAAGTAATAAATATATTATAGAACGTAGAAAGAAATAAGTAAGATATGGCAAGATCATTAAAAAAAGGACCTTACGTTCACTATAAGTTAGAGAGAAAGGTATTGGCTAATGTTGAGTCTGGTAACAAATCAGTAATTAAAACATGGTCTAGAGCTAGTATGATTACACCTGATTTTGTTGGACAAACAATTGCAGTTCATAATGGACGTCAGTTTGTTCCAGTATATGTAACTGAAAACATGGTAGGTCATAAATTAGGAGAATTTTCGCCAACTCGTTCTTTTAGAGGACATGCTGGTGCTAAAAATAAAGGTAAAAAATAGTAGGTATGGGAAGTCGTAAACACAACATGGCACAACAGTTAAAGGAAGCTAGAAAGCAAAGAGCATTTGCTAAGCTTACTAACTGTCCTACGTCACCAAGAAAAATGCGTTTAGTTGCTGATCAAATTAGAGGTGTAGAGGTTGAAAAAGCTTTACAAATCTTAAAATTTAGCCCTAAAGAAGCATCAAGAAACTTAGAGAAATTATTGTTATCTGCTATAGCTAATTGGCAAGCTAAAAACGAAGATGCAAGTATCGAAGATGCTGGTTTATTTGTTCAAACAATTTGCGTAGATAGTGCAGGTATGTTAAAAAGATTAAGACCAGCTCCACAAGGTCGTGCACACAGAATTCGTAAGCGTTCTAACCACGTTACTTTAGAGTTAGGTAGTAAAAATTTAAGCAATTAATCAAAGTATAAAATGGGACAAAAAACAAATCCAATAGGAAATCGTTTAGGAATTATCAGAGGATGGGAATCAAACTGGTATGGAGGTAATGATTACGGAGATAAAATTGCTGAAGACGATAAAATTAGAAAATATATACATGCTAGATTATCTAAAGCTAGTGTGTCTAGAGTAATCATTGAGCGTACTTTAAAACTTATCACAGTTACTATTACAACATCAAGACCTGGTATTATTATTGGTAAAGGTGGACAAGAAGTAGATAAGTTAAAAGAAGAGCTTAAGAAAATTACAGGTAAAGAAGTTCAAATTAATATTTTTGAGATTAAACGCCCTGAATTAGATGCAAGATTAGTAGCAACTAGTATAGCACGTCAAATCGAAAATAGAATTTCTTATAAGAGAGCTATCAAAATGTCTATTACTGCCACTATGAGAATGAATGCTGAAGGTATCAAAGTTCAAATTTCTGGACGTTTAAATGGTGCTGAAATGGCAAGATCTGAGCACTTCAAAGAAGGAAGAATTCCTTTATCTACTTTTAGAGCAGATATAGATTATGCTTTAGTAGAAGCTCATACTACTTATGGTAGACTTGGTATTAAAGTATGGATTATGAAAGGTGAGGTTTATGGTAAAAGAGAATTATCTCCATTAGTTGGTTTATCTAAGAAACAAGGTGGTGGAAAAGGAGATAGATCTAAACGTAATCCTCGTAGAAGAAAATAATTTATAAAATTAGAGACTTAAGATGTTACAGCCAAAAAGAGTAAAATACCGTAAGGTACAGAAAGGCAAAGGAAATATGTCTGGTAATTCTCAAAGAGGAAATCAACTTTCTAACGGAATGTTTGGTATTAAATCTTTAGACCAGAACTTATTAACTTCACGTCAAATTGAAGCAGCTCGTATTGCAGCTACTCGTTACATGAAGAGAGAAGGTCAATTATGGATTAAAATATTTCCAGATAAACCTATTACCAAAAAACCATTAGAAGTACGTATGGGTAAAGGTAAAGGTGCACCAGATCATTTTGTTGCTGTTGTAAAACCAGGAAGAATTTTGTTTGAAGTTGGTGGTGTACCAATGAATATTGCAAAAGAAGCTTTACGTTTAGCAGCTCAAAAATTACCAGTAAAAACAAAATTTGTAATTGCTAGAGATTTCGATTTCAAAGCATAATTCTATACACTATGAAACAATCAGAAATTAAAGAATTATCTACAGCTGATCTTAATGAAAAGTTGGGAGCGATGCAAAAGAATTATACTGATCTTAAGATGGCTCACGCAATAACTCCATTGGAAAATCCTTTGCAGTTGAGAAGCTTAAGAAGAACTGTTGCAAGAATTGCAACAGAATTAACAAAAAGAGAATTACAATAATTCTATAGTCAGTTTTAAAGATGGAAAAAAGAAATCTTAGAAAAGAGAGAATTGGTGTAGTTTCAAGTAACAAAATGGAGAAATCTATCGTTGTTTCAGAAACTAAAAGAGTTAAACACCCAATGTACGGTAAATTCGTTTTAAAAACGAAAAAGTATGTTGCACACGACGAACAGAATGATTGCAACGAAGGAGATACTGTTAGAATCATGGAAACAAGACCTATGAGTAAATCTAAACGTTGGAGATTAGTAGAAATCCTAGAAAGAGCTAAATAATATGTTACAGACAGAATCAAGATTAAAAGTAGCAGATAATACTGGAGCTAAAGAAGTTTTAGTAATTAGAGTTTTAGGAGGAACAAAAAAACGTTACGCTTCAATTGGAGATAAAATTGTTGTAACTGTTAAATCTGCAACTCCTAACGGAACTGTAAAAAAAGGTCAAGTATCTAGAGCAGTTGTTGTAAGAACTAAAAAAGAAGTTAGACGTAAAGACGGATCTTACATCAGATTCGACGATAATGCTTGTGTGCTTTTAAATCCTACAGAGGAAATGAGAGGTACTCGTGTATTTGGACCAGTTGCACGTGAACTTCGTGAGAAACAATTCATGAAAATAGTATCATTAGCACCTGAAGTGCTTTAAATCATTATAAAATGAAGAAGTTCAAAATAAAATCAGGAGATACTGTAAAAGTAATTGCAGGAGATCACAAAGGAACAGAAGGTAAAGTTTTACAAATCATTAAAGATAAAGATAGAGTTTTAGTAGAAGGTGTAAACTTAGTATCTAAACACACTAAACCTAGCGCTCAAAATCCTCAAGGTGGTATTGTAAAAAAAGAAGCTTCATTGCATATATCTAACGTTATGTTAGTTGAAGATGGTGTTGCTGTAAGAATAGGTTATCAAGTTGATGGAGATACTAAATCTAGAATCTCTAAAAAAACTAAAAAATAAGAGTAATCATGAGTTACGTACCAAGATTAAAAGCAGATTATAAAGAAAGAGTTATAAAGGCTCTTACTGAAGAATTCAGTTATAAGAATGTAATGCAGGTTCCAAAATTAGAAAAGATTGTTGTTTCTAAAGGAGTTGGTGCTGCAATTGCAGATAAGAAATTAATAGATTATGCTGTAGAAGAATTGACTAAAATTACAGGTCAAAAAGCAATTTCTACAATGTCTAAGAAAGATGTTGCGTCATTTAAATTACGTAAAGGAATGCCTATTGGTGTAAAAGTTACGTTAAGAGGTGATAAAATGTACGAATTTTTAGACAGATTAGTTACTGCATCTTTACCACGTGTAAGAGATTTTAACGGTATAAAAGCTAATGGTTTTGATGGAAGAGGTAATTACAATTTAGGAATTACTGAACAAATCATCTACCCAGAAATTAATATTGACCAAGTAAAGAAAATTAACGGTATGGATATTACTTTTGTAACATCTGCAAATACTGATAAAGAAGCAAAGTCATTATTAGGAGAATTAGGTTTACCATTTAAAAAAAAATAAGGAATGGCTAAAGAATCAATGAAAGCTCGCGAACGTAAAAGAGCAAAAACTGTTGCAAAATATGCTGAAAAAAGAAAAGCTTTAAAAGAAGCTGGAGATTATGAAGCATTGCAAAAATTACCAAAAAATGCATCACCAGTAAGAATGCACAATAGATGTAAATTAACTGGTCGTCCAAAAGGATATATGAGACAATTTGGTATTTCTCGTGTAACGTTTCGTGAAATGGCTAATCAAGGATTAATACCAGGTGTTAAAAAAGCCAGCTGGTAAAAATCAAAATAAACCATACAAATAAAAATAGAATGTGTATCTTTGCACGCTCTATTTTTTTTGAGTATTAGAATTTTAACTGATTATAGGTTCAATTATCACAGAGTAATCTGTAAGTAAAATAGAGATATTTGAAAACCGTAATCGCAATTTAAATAAATATGTATACAGATCCAATTGCGGATTTTCTTACAAGAGTAAGAAATGCTATTGCTGCAGGACACAGAGTAGTAGAAATTCCAGCTTCAAACTTGAAGAAGGAAATGACTAAAATTTTGTTCGATCAAGGTTATATCTTAAGTTATCAATTTAATGATGATAAAGTTCAAGGAACTATCAAGATAGCTTTAAAGTATGACAAAGAAACAAAAGAGTCAGTAATTAGAAAAATCCAACGAATTAGTACACCAGGTTTACGTAAATACGTTGCTTCCAAAGAGATGCCAAGAGTATTAAACGGTCTTGGAATTGCTATTGTTTCTACATCAAAAGGTGTAATGACAAACAAGAAAGCTCGTTTAGAGAACGTTGGAGGAGAAGTTTTATGTTACGTTTATTAAAATCTTGAGAAATGAGTAGAATAGGAAACAATCCAGTTAGCATTCCACAAGGTGTAGATGTGAACATTAAAGACAACGAAATTACAGTAAAGGGTAAGTTAGGTGAGTTAACTCAAACAATTTCTAACGGTATTTCTGTAAAAGTAGAAGACAATGCTGTTGTATGTGAAAGAGCATCAGACAGTAAAGATCACAAAGCTCAACATGGTTTAATGAGATCTTTAGTTAACAACATGATTGAAGGTGTTAGTAAAGGATGGACTAAAGAATTAGAATTAGTAGGTGTAGGTTATAGAGCTTCAAATCAAGGGCAAAAATTAGATTTAGCTTTAGGTTTTTCTCATAATATCGTTTTAGAATTAGCTCCTGAAGTTAAAGTTGAAACTGTTTCAGAAAAAGGTAAAAACCCAATTATAAAATTAACTTCATTTGATAAACAATTAGTTGGTCAAGTAGCAGCTAAAATTCGTGGTTTCCGTAGACCAGAGCCTTATAAAGGAAAAGGAGTTAAGTTTGTAGGTGAACAATTAAGAAGAAAAGCAGGTAAATCTGCATAATTATAAGAATTATGGCATTATCAAAGCTACAAAGAAGAGCAAGAATTAAAAACAGAATTAGAAAGATTGTTTCTGGTACAGCAAACAAACCAAGACTTTCTGTTTATAGAAGTAATAAAGAAATTTACGCTCAGTTAGTAGATGATATTAATGGAGTAACATTAGCTTCAGTATCATCTAGAAGTAAAGAAATAAAAGCAAGCACTAAAGCTGAAGCTTCTGCTGCTGTAGGAAAAGCAATTGCAGAAAAAGCTACTAAAGTAGGAGTTGAAACTGTTGCTTTTGATAGAAATGGTTATTTATACCATGGTAGAG